>Ga0209278_1000254_pt1 | contig 51782 bp, 45 predicted proteins | sample JI81BgreenDNA_FD_187504 | JGI IMG/M metagenome (GOLD analysis project Ga0209278, IMG submission 187504) | Wastewater effluent complex algal communities from Wisconsin, to seasonally profile nutrient transformation and Carbon sequestration -... | ecosystem: Engineered > WWTP > Effluent > Algae... | reverse complement strand
ATCCGTCAGCACGAAGCTTAGCAGTGCCTGCACTTCCGGCTGCGGGTAGCTGGCTTTCAGCTTCTCGGCGCGTTCCGTCAGCGTCCCTTCGCCGCTTAGGAACAGCTCCTTGAAGGCGTGGCGCAGCGCGTGGATATGCTCGCGCTCCACATTGCGGCGTTTCAGCCCGGTCAGGTTCAGCCCATCCAGCGTGGCACGCTCGCCCTTGACGGTGCCGAAGGGAATCACGTCTTTCTCGACGCCGGACATGCCGCCAATGAAGGCATGCGCGCCGATGCGCACGAACTGGTGAATGGCCGAAAGCCCACCCACAATGGCGAAATCACCGAGCGTGACATGGCCCGCCAGCGTGGCGTTGTTGGCCAGAATGCAGTGGCTGCCGACGATGCAATCATGCGCCACATGGCTTGATGCCATGAACAGGTTATGGTCGCCGACCACGGTTTTCATGCCGCCGCCCTCGGTACCGGGGTTCATGGTTACATGTTCACGGATGACGTTATTCTTACCGATGATGAGCGTCGATTGCTCACCCGCGAATTTCTTATCCTGCGGGCGGTGACCGATGGAGGCGAACGGAAAAATTTCCGTCTGCGCGCCGATTTCCGTTAGCCCATCCACCACCACATGGCTGTGCAGTATCACGCCATCACCAAGCGTGACCTGCGGGCCGACCACGCAATAAGCACCGATGCGCACATCCGCGCCCAGTTTGGCGCCGTCGGCGATGATGGCGGTGGGATGAATCTCGCTCATGCTACACGCCCTTCTTATCGTCCATGATCATGGCGGAGTAGGTGGATTCCGCCACTTTCTGCCCATCGACCGTGGCGACGCCCTTAAACTTCCACACATTGCCACGGCTTTTCTGCGCTTCGCAATAGATGCGCAGCACGTCGCCGGGGATCACAGGCTTGCGGAATTTTGCATCTTCAATGCTCATGAAATAGACCACCTTGCCGCGTGCTTCGTCGCCCATCGTGTGCACCACAAGGCAGGCAGCACTTTGCGCCATGGCTTCCACGATCAGCACGCCGGGCATGACCGGGTGGTTGGGGAAGTGGCCGGGGAAGAACGGCTCGTTATTGGTCACGTTCTTGATACCAAGAATGGACTGGCCTTCCACGATGTTCACGATCTTGTCGATCATGATGAACGGATAGCGATGCGGAATCAGCGCTTTGATGCCGTTAATATCGTAGCTGGGGAGATCAGGGTTGGTGATGAAGGGATCAATTTCCGTCATGGGAGCCTCGTTTATGCGTCTTGATAAGGCGCGAAAGCGCAATGGTTTGGCGGTGCCAGTCCACCACCGGAACGGCCGGAATACCACCGTAGGAGCTGCCGGGCGGAATATCGCCCATCACGCCGGATTTGGCAGCAACGCGGGCACCCGCGCCGATTTTTAAATGCCCGGCAAGGCCGGTCTGGCCGGCAAGCACCACACCATCGCCCAACCGGGTCGAGCCGGAGATGCCACACTGCGCGATGATGACCGCACGTTTGCCGATCTGCACATTATGGCCGATCTGCACCAGATTATCAATTTTCGTGCCTTCGCCAATGTAGGTATCCGGCCCGGTTCCGCGATCAATCGTGGTGTTGGAGCCGATCTCCACATCATCCTCGATCACCACGCGGCCCAGCTGCGGCACCTTCACATGGCCTTCGCGGTTGAGGGCGAAACCAAATCCGTCCTGCCCAATCTGCACACCACGATGGATCATCACGCGGTTACCGATCAGCGCATGGCTGAAGGAACATAATGCACCAATGTGGCAATATTCACCAATCACGACGCCGGGATGAATCACGCTGTTTGCACCAATGGCCGTACCGCGGCCGATGATGGCGCCAGCGCCGATCACCACACCCGGTGCGATCGATACATCCGCCCCAAGCTGTGCCGTGGGGTGGACGTGGGCTGCAGGCGAAATGCCTGCTTCCGGTTTGGGCTGCGGGTAGAATTTTTGTGCAGCCAGAGCATAGCAGCGATAAGGGTCTTCGGTTAGCAGCACCGCCATGCTCGCGGGTGCTTTATCGGCGTATTTCGGGCGAACGAAGCAAGCGCCTGCTTCGCTGCCAAGAAACTGCTCGATATATTTGCTGTTATCGAAGAAGCTGACTTCGCTTGCGCTGGCACGATCAAGCGGTGCCACGTCGGATAAGGGGCGGGCCGCATGCGCCGCATCGCGCAGCGTTGCCCCCGTGGCAGCGGCCAGATCGCTGGCCGTAAACGGGCCGTGATTCGTGAAAAAGCGGGTATCAACCATCGTCGTTACTGGCGCGGCTGCTTAGAACTTCACAGAGACGTTCGGCAACTTACTGTTCAGGCGCTTCAGCACCTCATCCGTAATGTCGAGTGAGGGTTCCGCATACATCACCGCTGAAGCCGAAACCACTGCGCTAAGTTTTTTCTCCGTGGCGACTTCTTTCGTGATTTCAATCACGGTTTTCTGGATGCTGGCCAGCGATTCCGCCAGTGCCTTGTCGACAGCCATTTTCTTCTGCTGCACTTCGCGCTGAGCAGCGGCTGCTTTGGTGCGGAAGTCCTTTACCTTCTGCTCGAATGCGGCTTTTTCAACGGTGTTGCTTTGCTTGGCCAGTGCCTGATCTTCCGCAAGCAATTGTTTCTCTTTTGCGTCTAGCTCGGCCTGAAAAGCTTTTTGCTTGGATTGCAGCTGGCTGCGCACCGATTGGGCGGCTTTGCTTTCGCGCATGATCTTTTGCGTATTCACCACACCCAACCCTTCGGCGTGGGCGGCGGTAAAGCCAGTAGCAAGGGTGAGCGCGAGCGCTGCCAGCGCAGTGCGGAACATCGAAGATTTCATAGGACAACAGCCTTTCAAATGAGAGAATAACACAATGCCGATGTGGTCTGCCCGATTCTGGCCGTAAAATCCAGTGCTTTTGTTATCCACCAAGGCGATTTACACGACGCTAACGCTGGCGGTTAGAATCGGGTACCGAAGCTGAAGCGGATGAGCTCTTCCTCATCGTACTCTTCTTTCAGGAAGGCTTTGGCGAGATCCACGCGAATGGGCCCGAACGGCGAGCTCCATGCCACGCCAACACCTGCCGAGGCACGTGGGGCGCTGGAATCGCGCACTTCAGTACCCGTGCTGTCGATGTCCCATTGGCTGGCAACATCGGTGAAGGCGGCGCCGCTCACGCCCAAATCATCAGGAAGCCCAAGCGGGAAGCGAACTTCTGCCGTGCCTGCGTAGTAGATATTACCACCGAGCGCATCGTTGGTCGTAATGTCGCGCGCACCGATACCGGAGTTCGCGAAGCCACGAATTTCCTGGCTACCAATAAAGAAGCGCTGCTGAATGGGCACATCGCGTCCAAGCCCGACAATGTGGCCTGCCCTGGCTGAGGTCATGAAGGTCCATTGCTTGGAAAGCGGCAGGTAATATTCACTCAGTAGCTCGTGCCGTATGAAGCGACCATCGCCGCCCAACCCGGCGAGATCTTGGTTGCCACGGATGTAGAACCCGGTGGTGGGGTTAAAGCGGCTATCCAGATCATCGTAGATCAGCGATTGGCCGATCATCGAGGTGACGAACTGGCCTTCCTGATCCCGAATGAAGCGCGACGCATCGGCCTGCACGTTCGTGATATTGCTATCCTCATAGGTATAGCGCAGTTGATGTTTCGTCTTCTCACCGAGATTATAACCAAGGCGCAGCACGCCACCCAGCGCTTCACGATCGAAGGAAGATTGTTGCGTAAAGTTCTGCGCAGTTTTGAAGACGTCAAACCCTGCGGATAGGTCGCGATCGAGGAAGTAGGGTTCGGTGAAGCCGATATCGAACTGTTGGCGACGCTGGGCGAACAGGCCACGCGCGCGGACTTCCTGACCGCGGCCAAGGAAGTTCCGCTCACGAATGCCCACATCGGCCAAGGCTCCATCCACGGTGCTGAATCCCGCCCCGAAGGTGACTTCGCCGGTGGATTTCTCGAGCACTTCCACATCAATCTCGGTTTTGTCGGGCGCGCTACCTTGATTCGGCTGAATGGTAACTTTTTCGAAATAACCGAGATTGTTGAGTCGTTGCTCGGTGCGCTTCAGCTTGCTGCTGGAATAGGCGTCACCCTCTGCAAGGCGGAATTCACGGCGCACGACTTCATCCAGGGTGCGGCCATTACCAAAGATGTTGATGCGCTCAACATACACTTTGGGGCCTTCGCTGATATTGTAGGTCAGGTCGATGATCTTTTTGTCACCAGCACGGCGGACCGTATCGGGCATAATGTCGACGAACGCGAACCCCCCATCGCCCAACACATCCACCATGCGGTCGATCGAATCTTCGATTTCCGTTGCATCGTAGATGGCGCCTTCTTTGGTGCCAATGGCCTCATCCAGTTTTGGCAGGCGCTCTTTTGGAAGTTTCGAGGAAACATCCACCTTGCCGAAACGGTATTGCGGGCCTTCTTCAATGGTGAAGGTAAGGTAGAATGCATCACGCTGCGGCGAAAGCTCGGCAATGGCCGATTTTACTTTGAAATCTGCATAGCCGTTTTCAAAATAGAATTTACGCAGTTTTTCCTGGTCGAATTGCAAACGATCCGGATCGTAGCGATCACCATCCGACAAGAACTGATACCAGCGCTCGGTGGCGCTTGAGATCACCGATTCAAGCGTACTTGCATCGTATTCTTCGTTGCCGATGAAAGTGATCTTCTGGATCAGCGCCTTAGGACCTTCCGTAATATCATACACCAGATTCACGCGGTTTTGATCGAGCGGGATCACCTGCGGGGTAATTTCCGCCGAATAGCGCCCGTTGCGGCGATAAACATCCAGCAGGCGTTTTAAGTCGTTCTGCACTTTCGGGCGGGTGTAGATCGAGCGTGGCTGCAGCGTGATTTCCTTTTCCAGATCTTCTTTGCTGATCTGGTCGTTGCCTTCAAAAATCACGTCATTGATGCTGGGGTTCTCTTCAGCCTTCACGCTCAGCACGCCGCCATCCATTTGCAGCGCCACATCAGAGAAGAAGCCGGTATCGTAGAGTTTCTTCAATCCGAGGTCGAGATCATAACGCTGCACATCGTCGCCAGTTTGAATGCCGAGGTAGGTCAGCACCGCTTCGCGATCGATCCGCTGGGTACCTTCCACGCGGATGTCTTTTACCAGCTCGGCCATCGAAGCCACAGGAAATCCAGCCAGCAGGCTGGCGGCTAGAAAAATCACGCGAAGATTGCAACGGGATAGCATGCTCATCCCTTGCGATAAGTCGGGGATGAAAGCAAGAAAAACCTGCGGGTTATGCGAGGATGGAAGCGTTTATAAAAACAGCTGCCGCACATCGTTGTAAAGCGTGAGCGCCATCAGGCTTGCGATCAGCACAAAGCCAAAGCGGAAACTATATTCCTGGAACTTCTCGGCCAGTGGGCGGCCGCGCAACGCCTCCACCGTGTAGAAGGCAAGGTGCCCGCCATCCAGCATGGGAATGGGAAAGAGATTCACCATGCCGAGATTCACCGAAAGCAATGCCACAAACCATAGAAACAGGCGGAAGGTCTCGCCGAAGGTTTCGCCCTGCTGCGTCACTTCGCCCGAGAGTTTGGCAATGCCAAGTGGGCCTTTCAGTTCGTCCACACTGCGGTCGCCACGCACCATCTGGCCCAGCATCTTCAGCGAGGTGGCGCACATATCGTAGGTCTTCTCGACTGCCGCACCCATGGCGCGCAGCAGGCCTACTTCCTCATAGCTCAGCTTCTGGCTGCGCAGGCCAATGATGTAACGTTTCACTGGGTTGCCCAGCATATCTTTTTCTTCGAACGGCTTGGGCGTCAGTGTGACCACAAACTTCTTGTCATCACGCTTCACGTCGAGCGTCAGCTTGGTGCCGAGATTGGTGATCACGGCATTGGAAATATCATTGAAGCTGCGAATTTTTTTACCATCGACGCGTAAAATACGGTCGCCTTCTTGCAGGCCGGCCGCAGCGGCAGGGCTTTCGGCAATCACCTCACCGATGATGGGTTTGGTCGAGGTGATACCTACGGTAAAAATGAAGTAGGTAAATACCAAAATCGCCAGCAGGAAATTGGCAGCAGGCCCCGCGGCCACGATCAGTGCCTTTGCCCAAAGTGGCTTATGGTGAAAACTCACGCGTTTTTGTTCGTCGGTCATGTCGGTGAAGCTGGCCATGTCCGGCGTGCTGGCTGCCCCGGCATCGCCATACATTTTGACAAAGCCGCCCAGCGGCCAGAGCGCGAATTTCCAGCGCGTGCCATGGCGATCGGTGCGACCGAACAATTCACGGCCAAAGCCGATGGAGAAAGTCTCGACCTTCACGCCGCAGCGCCGCGCTACCCAGAAATGCCCAAACTCGTGCACAAACACGATCACGCTGATGACCAGCGCAAAAGAAAGTACGTAATGCGCGCCGTTGAAAAGCCATTCCAGCATGAGCGTTCCTTATAATAGATCGTGGGCGAGGGCGCGAGCAGCCATATCGGCCTGCGTCACATCATCCAGCGTAGAGATGGGGGCATTATCGGCCTTCGCAAGAACGCTGGCAACGATTTCTGCAATCTTTGTGAACGCTAATCTTCCTTCAAGGAAGGCCGCGACCGCCACTTCATTGGCCGCGTTTAGCGCCACCATGGCAGGCGCTCCCTGACGCAGCGCTTGTTGTGCAAGGCCAAGGCAGGGAAAGCGCGCTGCATTAGGCGCTTCAAAATGCAATTGACCGAGTGTTGCCAGCTCCAGCCGCGGTGTATCCACGCGCAGGCGCTCGGGCCAGCCCAGCGCATAGCTGATGGGAACGCGCATATCCGGCATGCCCAATTGTGCTAGTACCGAACCATCGGCGTAATGCACCAGCGAATGCACGATCGATTCGGGGTGGATCAGCACATCTAATTGTGCTGCGGGTAGGTCGAACAAATAATGCGCTTCGATAAGCTCCAGCCCTTTGTTCATCATGGTCGCAGAATCCACCGAGATTTTGGCGCCCATGCTCCAGCGCGGGTGGGCCACGGCCTCGGCGGGGGTAATGGCATGCATGCTATCAAGTGGGCGGGTTCTAAATGGTCCCCCTGATGCGGTGAGCGTGACACGCTCTAATTGTGTGCGGTGCTCATGTGTCAGCACCTGAAAGATGGCATTATGTTCCGAATCCACCGGCAGCAGTACGGTACCATGTTCGGCACAGGCGCGCAGCACCAGCGGGCCGGCACAGACAAGGCTTTCTTTGTTGGCAAGCGCTACGCGCGAGGCCGCCTGCACGGCGTTCATGGTTGGGGCAAGACCGGCCGCGCCCACAATGGCGCAGAGGCTTAGCTCCACTTCCAGCGCGGCAAGCTCTGCGACGCCAGACGCCCCGCCCAGCACATGTACGCCCGTGCCGGCCAGCATGTCTTTTAATGCAGGGTAATGGGCTTCATTGCCAATCGCTACATGGCTTGCCCCATGGGTGCGTGCCAGCTGTGCCAGTTTTTCAGCATTGTCCTGCGCGCTGAGGCCAACCACCTGAAAACGATCCGTATGCTGGGCGATCACATCCAGCGCACTGGTACCGATAGAGCCGGTTGCCCCTAAAATGCTGATACGCTGCGGCTGTTGCAGACTCATGCGGCCATGCTTTGCAGTCGTACATAAAGCAAAATCGCGGCGAGAATGGCGCAGGGCAGCAGCGCATCCACCCGATCGAACAGGCCGCCATGGCCGGGAATCAATCGCCCTGAATCTTTCACGCCGGCATGGCGCTTCAGTGCCGATTCAAACAGATCGCCGCCCAGACCGACCACCGCAAACAGCGCACCAAGAATGGCATGCGGCAATGGCGCAACATGGCCAAGCACGGCGCCAATCGCAGCACTCACGACCACGGCACCGATCAGGCCTTCCCAGGTTTTGCCGGGGCTAATGCGAGGCGCGATCTTGCGCTGTCCATATTGCTTGCCCACGAAATAGGCTGCCATATCCCCGCCCCACACAATCGCAAAAACCGACAGTAGAATATTCAGGTTGCTGCCGCGCAGGTAAATTAAACTCAGGGCTGCGCCACCAATATAGAACAGCCCGAGGAAGAAAAATCCAATACCGCGCTTTTCGGTGAGGGCGAACCATTCCTTCCAAAGGATCGCCGCGCCCGCTACCACCATCAGCGAAAAGCTAAGCGGTGAATAAAGCGTGAAGGCCAGTGCCACCGCGGCCATTATCACGGCGCTGATGGTGCGTTGTTTTAGCTCGTGCCACCGTGCCATATCAGCTTTCCTTCCGCGCCCCGAAGCGGCGTTCACGTTGGCTATAGGCGGCAATGGCCGCATCCAGCTCGGTGGCTGAAAAATCCGGCCACAGAATATCGGTGAAATACAGCTCCGTGTAAGCCGATTGCCAAAGCAGGAAATTGCTCAACCGTTCTTCGCCGCCGGTGCGAATCAGCAGATCCGGGTCCGGCATGCCTGCCGTATGCAAATGTTCGGTAATGCTGGCTTCATTGATCGCCGCTGGCGCAAGCGTGCCTTCAGCCACTTTGCATGCCAACGCCCGCATGGCGTGCGCCAATTCTTGCCGCGCACCGTAGGATAGCGCGATCGTCAGGGTAAGTTTGCGGTTCTCTTGCGTCAGGGCTTCCACCGCGGCGAGGTCGCGCTGAATATCCTCGGCCAGCGCTTCCCGCTGGCCAATAAAACGCAACTTCACCCCCCGCTTATGCATGGTCTTGGCTTCGCGGTTGATGTAGTGGCGCAGCAGATTCATCAGATCCGCCACTTCATCCGGCGCGCGGTTCCAATTCTCGGTCGAGAAGGCATACAGCGTCAGATGCGTCACGTGGGGGCGTGCTTCGCATGCTTCAAGGACGCGCTTTAAGGCTTCAGCACCTTGGCTATGCCCGCGTGCACGGTTGATGCCACGCGCCTGCGCCCAACGCCCGTTGCCATCCATGATGATGGCGATATGCGCGGGTAAAGAAGGGGGGTGGGGATGAGGGATCGGGGATTGGGGGGGAATGCGTGCTGTATGCATGGGTCATTGCGAGCGCAGCGAAGCAATCCATGCTGCATGCATGCCACATGCGGTTGGATTGCCACGTCGGGCTTCGCCCTCCTCGCAATGACGAAAACGAATCATACGCTCAGGATATCTTTTTCTTTGGTCGCGAGCATCTCATCGACCTTTTTTACATGGTCGTCGGTGAGTTTCTGAATCTCGGTCTCGCGTTTGCGCAGATCATCCTCGCTGATCTTGCCGTCTTTTTGTTCTTTCTTCGCGGCATCCATGCCGTCGCGGCGCACATTGCGAATGGCAACCTTGGCTTGCTCCGCATATTTCCCGGCGACTTTCACCAGCTCTTTGCGGCGATCTTCCGATAATGCAGGAATGGGCACGCGAATGGTTTGCCCATCCACCGCTGGGTTCAGGCCGAGATTGGCGTTGGCAATGGCTTTCTCCACGGCTTTGACCATGCTTTTATCCCATACGGACACCACCAGCATGCGTGGCTCTGGCGCGGTCACGTTGCCGACCTGGTTCATCGGCATCATGCTGCCATAGGCCTCCACCTGCACGCCATCGAGCAGGTTGGCACTGGCGCGGCCCGTACGCAGGCCGCTGAATTCGTGCGCAAGCGCCTTCAAGGCGCTATCCATTTTGCGGGTGATTTCTTCATGAGCCATGGTTCGGTCTCCTTGTTATTATTGTTCGGAAATAGTGGTGCATTGGCCTTCGCCTTTCAGCACACGGGCGAAGTTGCCCTGCTCGTGAATGGAGAAGACGATAATGGGGATCTTGCTTTCGCGCGCCAGGCTGATGGCGGCCGCATCCATGACCTTCAGGTCGCGCGCCAGCACATCGTGGTAGGTCAGCGTGTCGTAGCGCACGGCGTTCGGATTTTTCTTCGGGTCGCTGTCATACACGCCATCCACCTGCGTGGCTTTCAGCATGGCATCGCAGCCCATTTCACTAGCACGAAGCGCGGCGGTGGTATCGGTGGTGAAGTAGGGGTTGCCAATGCCCCCCGCGAAGATCACCACGCGCCCGCGCTCAAGGTGGCGAATGGCACGGCGGCGAATGTACGGCTCGCAGACCTGCTGCATTTCAATGGCGGAAAGCACCCGTGTTTCCACGTCCATCTGCTCGAGAATGTTCTGGATGGCCAGGGCGTTCAGAATAGTCGCCAGCATGCCCATGTAATCGGCGCTGGAGCGCTCCATGCCGGCGGCCGCCCCCGAGATGCCACGGAAGATATTGCCACCACCCACCACCACGCACACCTGCACGCCCATATTGGCGACTTGCTGGATGTCTTTCGCGATGCGTTGAATGGTGCCGAGATCCTGCCCGTAGCCTTTGTCGCCCATCAGTGCCTCGCCAGAAACCTTGATCAGCACGCGCTGATATTTCGCGGTGGCGGGGGCGCTGGTGGCAAGCGGGGTAACGGTCATGCAAGGCTCCATGGAAATCGGGCTTAGAACTACTGCGATTGCCAGAATTTACAAGGACAAAGTGGCGCTACGGGCGGTGAAGTTCCAGCGGCACCGTTGCAGGTGCATATTCATAGCCTTCTTCGGTGTAGGCATCCACATAGGCCGGTAGGCCAAATAATAAGATATTGCCATAGGCGCGCCCGCGCGTGCGTGGCTCCAGCGTTTTGGATGCCTCCAACCCATCGGCGGTTGCGCAATCGATCTGCAGCGGGCTGTAGCTACGCTCGATCGCCACGGTGCCGGGTGTTTCCTCCAGCGTCACGGTGTGGGCCTTGTTGCGGAGGCTGCAATTTGCGCCCGCCGGTTCGGTGGTTACGGTGATGTCCTGCGTGCTTTTGCTGGTCACCGTGGCACAGGCGGTGAGGCTTAAGAAAAGAGGCAGCAGAAAATAGCGCATGGTATGTTCCTTTGTCATCGCGAGGAGCGTCCAGCCTTGTCGCTTTTGCAGTGGATTGCGTCGCGTCGCACGCGATGACAAAGTATAGCAAACAAAAAAGGCCGGGGCAAATACCCCGGCCTTCATTCCTTGTTTTGTCATCCTGAACAACGTGAAGGATCCGAGATTCTTCACTACGCTCAGAATGACAAATGGCTACGCAGCGCTGCCAGCCATTTTGGCCACTTCACCGGCGAAATCATCGGCGGCTTTCTCGATGCCTTCACCAAGGCCAAAGCGCTCGTAGCCCTTCAGGGTGATGGGGGCGCCCGCATCTTTCTCGGCGGCTTTCACCACGTCCTCGATCTTGGTTTTGCCATCCATCACGAAGGCTTGCTCCAGCAATACTACTTCTTCGTAGAACTTGCGGATACGGCCTTCGACCATTTTCTCGGCCACGTCCTGCGGCTTGCCCGAAGCGACGGCCTGCTCGATCAGCACGGCGCGCTCACGCTCCAGCTTGCTGGCATCCACGCCTTCGCGGTTCAGCGCTTCCGGCTTGGCAGCGGCCACATGCATGGCGATCTGCTTACCCAGCGTTTCCAGCGCGGCCTTGTCGCCGGTCGATTCCAGCGCCACGAGTACGCCGATTTTACCCATACCGGGCTTCACTGCGGTGTGGATGTAGGTGGCGACCACGCCATCGTTCACCGAAAGCTTGGTGATGCGGCGCAGCGTCATGTTCTCGCCAATGGTGGCTACCGCGTTGGTGATCTTGTCGTTCACCTGCGCTTTGACGGCTTCCACATCGCCGTTGCCAGCGAGGGCAACCTTCGCGGTTTCTTCCACGAGGGCTTGGAACTGCTCGTTGCGGGCCACGAAATCGGTCTCCGAGTTCAGCTCGATCACCACGGCTTCTTTGCCGTTGCTTGCGACGGCAACCAGACCCTCAGCAGCCACGCGGCCAGCCTTTTTAGCGGCCGAAGCAAGGCCCTTGGTGCGCAGCCAGTCGATGGCAGCTTCAATATCGCCATTGTTCGCGTCCAAGGCTTTTTTGCAATCCATCATGCCGGCGCCCGAGCGCTCGCGCAGTTCTTTTACAGCTTGTGCAGACATTCTTTTTCTCCGTGAATGGTGAGTGGTGAGCAGTGAATGGTGAAAGAAATCTTACGATTCACAATTCACCATTCACCGTTCACTGCGCCCTTAGGCGCTCTTTTTAGCGGCTTTTTTGGCAGGCTTGGCTTCTTCCGCAGCCTCTTCAGCGGCGGGTGCCTCGTCGGCCTTCTTCTTGGAAGCGGCTTTCTTTGCTTCTTCGGCGAAGGCTTCCTTCTTAGTGGTCGACTTGGCCGGTGCGGCTTTCGCTACGTCTTTGCCCGAGGCTTTTTTCTCGGTTTTGGCGTTGCTTTTGCGGGCCAGTTCTTCCTGTTGCTGACGCGGCGTCTGACCTTCGGCCAGCTGCTCTTCTTCCGTCAGGCGGCCTTCAGCGGGACCACGGCGTTTTGCACCGGCGGTGAATTCCAGATCCTCCGCACGCACACCTTCTTTCAGGCCCGAGAGCGCTGCATCCGAGATGAGGCGGCAATAGAGCTGAATGGCGCGGGTTGCATCGTCGTTACCGGGGATGGGGAAATCAATCCCATCGACCGAGCAGTTCGTGTCGATGATGGCCACGATGGGGATACCCAGTTTTTGGGCTTCCTTCACCGCCAGATCTTCGCGGTTCGTGTCGATGATGAAGAGCAAGTCCGGCTTGCCACCCATATCACGGATCCCGCCGAGCGAGCGGTCCAGCTTGTCGCGGTTGCGCTGTGCTTGCAGCAGTTCTTTTTTGGTGAGGCCGGAATTGTCGCCCTCGGCCAGCAATTCTTCGTATTTACGCAGCTGGCGGATCGAGTTCTGGATGGTGCTCCAGTTCGTCAGCATGCCGCCCAGCCAACGCTGGTTCACATAATACTGACCGCAACGCTTCGCAGCAGCGGCGATCTCGTCGCTGGCCTGGCGCTTGGTGCCCACAAACAGGATACGGCCATTTTTGGCGACGGTCGAGCGCACGGCGGTGAGCGCCTTGTGCAGCATGGGAACGGTTTGTTGCAGGTCGATGATATGCACATCGTTGCGCGCACCGTAGATGAACGGTGCCATACGGGGGTTCCAGCGCTTGGTTTTGTGGCCGAAATGTACGCCAGCATCAATCAGCTCGCGCATCGAAAAGGTCGGAAGTGCCGACATAATAGACTCCTTTGTCCGGTTGGTCCTCTCCATGCAGTTGCCTCGGGTTCGAGGACCGGCGGGAAATCAGGAACTCCCTGATGGCCCTAAAGCATGGATGTGTAGTGCTTCCATGGCACCATGCCACAGAAGGTGCGGCTGATTAGCTTAATTTGGGCGAACACGCAAGGGGTTTATTGCAGCGCGCGGGCGGGCGGTTGCAGCCGTTCGGCCAGTGCCACGCTATGGGGGGTAATGCGCGTGCCGGGCTGGGGCGTGCGTGCCTGATTATCATTGGCCAGGGGCTGGGCAGGGGTACTGGGGCTATTCGCCAGCTTGCGCAGATAATCGCTCGGGCTTTCCGATTCGCCCGCCAGCCGTTGCGCGAATTGCTGGCGGTAGCTCTCGGTAAGGCGATCCACGTCTTTTTTCTGGCCCATGAAATTAGCGATTTTGCCGCTCATGCCGTTGCTGGCGAGGTTCGCTTGCGCTGGGTCAAAACCGCCCGCCAGCAGCAGATGCTCAAACCCTTCGCCGGTGACAAGGGCTTTCATGCGCGCTTTCATTTCCGGCTGCACGGCTTTGGGAACCTCGCCATCGACAAAATACGTATCGCGCACTTCATGCAGCGCATGCAGGAACTGACGTTTTTTTACCAGCAGCTCACCCTCTGGCATATCGGGGTAGAGCTTCGCCAGTACGGAATGCACGAGTGCCGGTAGCTCGCGCGGCCGCTGTTCAGGGTTGAAGGCCAGGTAATTGCCAACATAGCCAAGGGTTTTCTTAATGCCCCACGGTGTGAGGCCCGCATTGCCGGACCACCATTTGCCAAGCCCCGGTGTGCATACCTGCAGGCCCGAGCCAAGCACGTAGCGGCTTTGCAGGTTGGAAGAATAGTTGAAGAACGGCAGCAGGTGAATGCCCGAGCCGGTATTGAAAATCGAGGTGATGGCCGTAAGCCCAGCGAATGGCTTGGACTGTTCCATCGCGATTTTATCCGTGTAATCCTCGATGGTTTTGGGTTGTTCCATGTTCTTGATGCGGTCTTTGAAGAAGCCCGCGCTGCCTGCATAGGTGCCTGCTGCACCAAATGCTACGGGGATAATATAATGTGCCGCCTGCCGCCAGCGATCGGCTAAAGCGCTGCTGCCGGGTGTGTAATGCAAGATACCATGCACCGCGCGTAAGGGGCGCAATAGGCCGGTGAGTGCCTCACGCGGCAGTTCGGAATTAAACATGGCACCCGCGCGCAGTAAGGGCAGGCGACGACCCGTCATCGCATCGGCCAGTTTCATACCACCATACAGTGCGGCAGAGAGGTAGGCCGCACTCATCAGCCGGTGCATGGAAGGCGGTACGATCACCATGCGGCTGGCCCATTGCGCCATGTCGAGTGGTGCGCCGTTGATGGTGTCTAGAATGTTGCCTTGCTTGGCCACGGCGCGGTTTTGCTGTACGGGCGTATCGTAGCTGTCGGTTTCCACGGTGCCATCGTCGTCCACGCGTTTGGCGCGCTTGTTAATGGCATTGGCCGCCACGCTGCCCGCACCCACCGCCGCTGCTGTGGAACCAGCAACCCCACCCCAGAAGGCAAGCTTCTGTTTGGCGGTTAATTCTGGTGCTGCTGCGTTAAAGGGTGATACATCCGGGAAATATTTCTTCAGATATTCCGCATAGTCTTGGCGCGGTAAAGCCTCATGTTTCGCTGAACCAAGTGCCCGGCTGATGGTGGTCATCCAGCCGTGATTCGAAGGATCGATCCGCCCAAGATCAAGCCCAGCACCTTTGCCGGTGGCGTGCCATGCCTCGTGCACCAGCTTATCTAACCCTTGATAGGTCAGGCCCGCTTCGTGCAGGTTGCCGTTGATGGTGGCGTAGATTTCTTTTTGTGCTTCGAGTGTCAGTGTTGGATGCTTGGCCATCACCCCATGCGCGCGCTCGATCACACCGCGCATGCCCTGCGCCACGGCTTTCACCTCAGCTTCGGTGGCTTGCGGAAAATGCTGAAGTGCATCTTTCGCCCATTGCATCAGATGCGTGTCGCTTGCCCATTCTGCGATGGGTGCGCCTTTATGAAGGTTGCCCTCCACCCATTTCGCCGCGGCATTCATCACCCGTGTGGGCGAGACGGAATTATAGGTCGGGCTGTTTAGCCAGCGCCGGTTTACAAAATCCACCGCCTGCTTCAAGCCCGGAATGGGCGGCACGGTAATACGCGGTTTAATACCCGCACCGAGTGCAAAAGCATTCGCCACATTGTTATGGTTACCAGGGAACAGGCCGCCAAGTTTATCCGTACCAATACCTGCCCCAGCGCCATATGTGCCTGCCCCGAGCTTGCGCATCGCATCTGCCTGATGCATGGAGCCGAGATGTTCCAATGCCTGGCTGGACATGGGCGCCGTACCGGATTTCACATTGGCGGTAAGGGGGTGCAGGGGCTTTTGCGCCTTATCCAGCAACGACCAGCCCTTGCCATGGAAAAAATGCTTTGCGCCGTAATACGACATCATCGCGCCGGTGATGGCCGGAACAAAATTATCCACCACATTCTTCCACCGATCCGACGGCGCATCCGAATAGGGGTTATAGCGCAGTATGCCATGAATGGGGCGGAACAGCTGCGGCACTTCGCTGCGCTTGACCTCGGAGCCATCACTGTAATGCCGTGCGGTCACCACATCCATCAGGCTGCGCCCACCCCACAGGCCAACGGCCAGCCCCCCTGCTGCAAGCAGGCGGTGCATGCCCGGCGGAATATAGGCATTCTCCGCCATCCACTCAGCGGTTTTTAAGCCCGCCTGACCGATGCGTGAGGTGCCAATGCTCTGAAATGGGTTCGGCATGAAGTCGTGATTCCTTTCGAGTATTGTAGCGCGCCACATCGATTTCGTGCACAGAAAACCCGCTTACGCGCACAATCTTCACACAACTGAAACATTTCGGGGAAACAGCGGCTTAATGCTGCGCCGCGGCATCGATTTTTGTCTCGAATGTCATCAAAGCTTCATATTGGCCTGTGGCCGTCTGTGGTACTCTTTAGGGTGAGAAAAACCATTAGGTTATGTCAAAACAGGCATGAGTGCGCCGGTAACATCGTCACCATCTACCCTTCGCGGCGACGCACGCGATGATGGGAAAATTGCGCCCGCGATGGGCGCTGCCAATGCCCGCCATTATAACAGTACCACCTATTCGAATTATCTTTTCGGTCGCGCCGGTGAATCCGATAAGCCGCTTTGGAGCGATACATTCCGCGGCCGTGCGGCCATCCGTTTAATCTCACGCGGCGTAGTTGGTGCGTTGGCCATGACATTCGTCGACCGCGCGGCACGCAAACAGCTTTTTGATTACCGCCCCGACACCGCAAAATTTGGTAATGGCATCTGGCACGATGTAGCGCTGGGTATTGACAAAACCATAACCCGTGCGTTGCGGGGTACGCTGCAAAGCGGGGGGAAATTATTGGGCGGCATGGAAGCAGGGGCTGCCGCTGAATTCGCGCAGCACGCGACGACATTCCGCCACAAAATGTATAATTTCTCGGATGTGGGTAAGGATGTTGGCCGCAGCCTTGGGGCAGAGATGGTATCGGTCACGGCGGGCTTCTTTGCTGCCTCACTGGGCGATGCGACCGCGCGTAACCTGATTCAATTGGCCGATCCCAACAGCGTCAAAAGCTGGATGGTGAACGACCAGGGCGAAGTGGCCAAGCCCGACGAGAAAAAGCATTTCAGCTTTGGTAAGTGGGTGGATGCAACTGCCCGCACCAGTTGGCGTATCGTGACCAAGAACGCGGGCGAAGACTGGGCGGTGGCCTTGCCCTACGTGTATCAGATGCGTTGGCAGCGTGGCCTGATGTCGAAGATCTGGCCGGATGTGAAGCCCGGCCTTGATAACGGCATGAATGGCGGTTCACTTTACTACAATAAACAAGGCCAGATCATCGGTGATTTCCAGGCTGCCGGTGCGCTGGATTTCCACGCCCGCTTCGTCGGTTATAACTGGTACACCCTGATGTACCGCGAGGCGTATGACGCCGTAGGCCATATGCTGGGCAGTAAGGATAAGGGGCTAGTTTCACAAACCGTGGAAGCATTGAAACACCCGCTGGATACCATTGGCTTCGGTGCGCGCTACGTGGTAAAGAGCTTTATTAAAGCCAATCTCTACATGAACCCGGCCGTGGTGCCGTTCTGGGCGGTGCGGGTCTCGCAAAGCAAGTGGCGCGCCACCCCCACGCTGCAAGGCCAGTTGCCCGAGCAGAACGCGTTCGGCACCAGTGTGCCGCATGTCGCCTTGGTCACGAAGCCCGACCGTGACGGGGGTATGCAGCACCCCTATCCGCTCCTGAATAAAGTGATGCAGGATGGTGGAATTCATGGTCCGACACCCGCAGCGACCACGTATTTCGGCACCAGTGCGCAGGCCAATACCCAGCAATTTAGCCAGCCAGGATGGGTATTCTCCGCCGATGCGATGAAACAGCAGATCAAAGCCAATACCGCCGCTGGGCTTTTCAGTGCAGCCATCAACCCGTTCGGCTGGGCGTCCTATAAAATCGGTAATGTGGGTACGAAATTGGTGGACCGCATGCCGGGCCAGTCGCTGCTGAATAATTTCCTGACGCGCACCAGCACGGGCAACATCACCAATATGCCATGGGAACGCGAGCAGTTCGTACGGCAGTTCTTCGACAATTCAACTGCCTACACGCCCTACATGATCGCCAAGGCAGAAACGGCTCTGCGGGTGGATGAACGCTCGCCCGATGGTGGGCTAGGGGCCATGGATAAAGCAATTTATAAACTTATTGATAGCACCGCACGTTTCGACATACGGGGCATGAGCCACGCCGTGAGTGAGATCAAGCGTAACGCGTTCAATACCGACCGTGTGCTGAAAATGCGCGAGGGCGATGACCCACTTGCCGAGCGTCTGCGTAAAGAGCAGGAGCAACCTTCATCGGTGGTGGCGGCGGCGCAGGGGACGCATCAGGGGAAGGCCATGCATGCTGGCCGCGAGGCACCCGCAGCCTACACGCTGCATTAAGCGATAATCACAGGCTATATATCAGCGTTGCAATTGCACCGCGCTGCGCTACTCTGCCGGCTGCTGAAAGGAAACCTGCATGCTGCCGTGGATTCAGTCCCTTGCCATTCTGACCGTGCTTAGCGGCCTCATCGCGCTTGGCTCGATGGCACTGAACGTTTCATTCGCACTGGTATTTGCCTGCGTTTGCCTTAGCACGTTAGCAGGTTTTTTACTGGCCCGTGCCAATATCCGTCAGCGTAACGTGATCGAGCAATCCAGCCAGATGGTGGGCCAATTCATGCGGGGGCAAATGGCCTCGCGCATCAGCCCCGAACTGAGCGACGATGCATGGACGCGTTTTCAGCACCGCATCAATAACCTGCTCGACGTGATTGATCTGCATGTGCGCGAGGGGCAAGCGGCGATCGACCCGGCAAGCCACGCCGCATACATCGAAAAGCTGAAGCAAACGGCGATTTTTGCACAGTTGGAGCGCCGTGCGCCAGAGTCAGGCGAGCATGCGCTCGCCTCCGATGGGGTGGGAGCGCTATTGCAGCAACTGGGCCATAATGTCGCGAGCCTTTTTGATGCGGAAGAAGCCGCACCCGCTACAGCGACGACGGAAGCTGATCCGCAGGCATATGCTGCGGTGGCCTCTGTTGAGGAAGATCGCGCTGCCAGTGCGGCATGGCAACAGCAGCGCCAGCAGGCCTTACAGGTGCTACGGCATACCCTGCAGAAGCTGCAGGCAACCATGGCACAGTTAGCACAGCGTGCGGTTCATCCGCCTACACCTGCCCAGAAATCAACCCGCGTCAATTCCGCGCAGATCGAACACGCGATGCAACGGCTTGCCGAACAAGCGACCGTGATGGCGCTGAATGTGGCCATTGAATCATCACGGGCCGCCGCAGGCTCGCCGATTCATGAACTTTCCGGTGATCTGCATCGCATGGCGGAACAATTACAAAAACTGCGTCAGCAGGTGAGTGAACTGGTCGCGTCGATCGTGCCCGCGCACGAGCCGGTCACCAGCGTACCGTTATCCTTTGTGGTCGAGGCACTCGCGCAAACGGAATCCACCTTGCTGAGTACGCAACAGGCGCTGTTGCATGACGAGGACGGGCTAGTGGCGGTCGACGCCTCGATGGAGCAAGCAGCATGATGTTACGTTATCCCCTATGCATCGTTGCCTCGCTGGTTCTTGCTTCCAGTGCATTGGCGCAAATGCCTGCTAAAACCGAATCTAATGTGCAAAGCTGCAGCCCAACCCCCGCCGTGGCAGCACAGAACTACCCTGGTGCGCGCAACATTCCGCCGATGAACGACCTTACGCAATATAGCGGCAAGGCTGTTGCGGCAAAGGGGCAGCGTGTGCTGATTCAAGGTCGGATACGGGATACGCGATGCGTCCCCATTCAGGATGCGATCGTGGAGCTTTGGCAGCTTGACCCGTTCGGTAAATGGATGCTGGCAACCCGTGCCGATCGCGCCAGCCCGAATGCAACATTCAGTGGGGCAGGCCGCACCTATACCGATAATAATGGCAATTTTTCATTCATCACGCTGTTCCCTGCCGGTGCAAAAAATGCAGCTCCGCGGCTGCATCTGCGCATTCTCGCGCCTGATATGAAGCCATTCACAACGCAGCTTTATTTTGCCGACGATGTACGCAACGGACAGGATGCTGGCTACAAACGCCTCTCCGCCAAAGCACGTGAACAACTCACGTTGCGCATGGCGCCGTTGCAGGAACAGGGCGCAGGCTTGCTGGGCGAGGTGGAAATCATTCTACCCGGCAAAGCCCGCTACCGCACCTACTAGCCAGCATTGAAGGCCGCTACCCAGCGCCGAGAACGCCCCAACATTATTTCGGCGCGATCATGTCTTCCGGGCGCACCCACTGATCGAACTGTTCGCTGCTCAGTAGGCCAAGAGCCATGGCAGCAGCTTTCAGCGTCGTGCCTTCCTTGTGCGCTTTCTTCGCGGCTTTCCCGGCGTTGTCATAGCCGATATGCGGGTTCAGCGCCGTCACCAGCATCAGCGATTCGTTCATCAGCTGGGTAATGCGCTCGCGGTTGGGCTCAATGCCCACCACGCAATTATCGGTGAAGCTCACCGCGCCATCGGCCAGCAGCTTGATGGATTGCAGCACGTTGTAGATTATCACGGGCTTGAACACGTTCAGCTCGAAATGGCCGTTGCTGCCCGCCACGCTCACGCTCACATGGTTGCCCATCACTTGCGCGGCCACCATGGTGAGTGCCTCGGATTGCGTGGGGTTCACTTTACCCGGCATGATCGAGCTGCCCGGCTCGTTCTCCGGCAGGCTCAGCTCGCCAATGCCGCAGCGCGGGCCGGATCCAAGCAGGCGAATATCGTTGGCGATCTTCATCAGCGAGCAGGCAATGGTGTTCAGCGCACCGGAAAGCTCCACCAGCGCGTCATGCGCCGCCAGCGCTTCGAACTTGTTGGGCGCGGTGATGAACGGCAGGCCGGTGATTTTGGCCACTTCGGCAGCGAACGCCACGTCGAAGCCTTTTTTGCTGTTCAGGCCCGTGCCCACGGCGGTGCCGCCTTGGGCCAGCATATACAGGCGTGGCAGGCAGTTCTTCACGCGCTCGATGCCGTATTCCACCTGCGTGGCATAGCCCGAGAATTCCTGCCCCAGCGTTAGCGGCGTTGCGTCCTGCAGGTGCGTGCGGCCGATCTTCACAATGTCCTTGAACGCTTCTGCTTTCGCGGCCAGCGCTTTATGCAGGTGCGAAAGCGCCGGGATCAGCGCATGATTCACCTGTTCCGCTGCAGCAATGTGCATGGCGGTGGGGAAGCTATCGTTGCTGCTTTGCCCCATGTTTACATGGTCGTTCGGGTGCACGGGCTTTTTGCTGCCCATCACGCCGCCCAGCAGCTCAATGGCGCGGTTGGAAATCACTTCGTTGGCGTTCATGTTGGTCTGCGTGCCCGAGCCGGTCTGCCACACCACCAGCGGGAAATGGCTGTCCAGCGTGCCGTTCATCACTTCGGTGGCGGCTTTCACCATGGCATCGCCCATCGTTTTATCCAGCCCGGCGATCTGCATGTTCACTTGTGCGGCCGCGCGTTTCAGCACGCCGAGCGCGCGAATCAGCGGCTTGGGCATGGTCTCGCCACCGATTTTGAAATTCATCAGGCTGCGGCTGGTCTGCGCGCCCCAGTATTTATCCGCCGGCACAGCGATCTCGCCGAAGCTATCGGTTTCCATACGAACATCGGTCTCGATTTTCTGAACAGCACTCATATATTCTCCATCGTCATTGCGAGGAGCGCAGCGACGTGGCAATCCATTATTATGTCATGCGTGGATTGCTTCGCTATGCTCGCAATGACGCTTTAGAGAGGGTGAATGCCGAAGGCAAGTAGACAGGCAATTTTTCCACATTATTGGGCCACAGCAACGGCGCATCTGTCGCAACAATGCCCCGTGATGCATCAGCTCATCAACCAATATGCGGGCGAGGGGCTGACCGGTCGGGGCGATAGTTTCTACACGCTCATGCGCTCCATTGCTGGCCAGCAGATCTCCGTGAAGGCGGCCGATGCCATCTGGGCGCGGTTGGAGGCAGCCATTGATCCGCTGACGCCGAAGAATGTCCTCGCCACGTCTGATGAAATTTTGCGCAGTGCTGGATTTTCCATGCAGAAGATCAAGTACTTAAAGAATATCGCTGCCTATTTTGATGCGCATGGCGTGACCGAGCAATACTGGGCCGACCGTAGCGATGCCGAGGTGATGGCCGAGCTGACCTCGATCAAAGGGATCGGCGTGTGGACCGCAGAAATGTTCATGATCTTCCACCTGCACCGGCCGGATATCTTCCCGGTGGGCGATATCGGCGTGCTGAAGGCCATTGACCTGTATTTCCACCCCGAGGCCAAAACCCGCAAAAAACCTGCAGAGTATCAACAGCTTGCAACGCGCTGGGCGCCCTACCGTACGGTGGCGACCTGGTACCTCTGGCGCGCATTGGATCCCGTACCCGTTGCCTATTAATTAGGCAGATTCGGGTGGTTGTGGATGGCGCAATTAAATTGCGGTTTGTCACGAAACCGTCACGAAGTTTTGCTATAACAACGTTATGACCGTACAAACCGAAATCACTGCTGCTGATCGTGCCCGCGAACAAAGCGAAGAAGAGCGTTTGGCGCGCGCCGTGAAAAAGCGCGGCGAAGATATGGCTGCCGCCATGCAAACCGGCGACAGCATGGAAATTTTCAAATCGCTGCTGGGCTTCCTGTTTGAATTTATTTTCGGCACTGACGAGGACGCGCCGAATGAAGGCCCCGGCGATGATGCACCTGTTTCGCGTACCGACCAGATTCGCACCGCCCGCGCGGTGATCGATTCGAAAGCATTGCCGAAATGGGAGGCTTTCAAGCGCGAGCATAGCGGCAAAGAAGTCATGCATCGCAGCCCGGTAGATGGGGCGGCACAAATTACCTCGGATTTCGGCCCGCGCCGTGCCCCCAAAGCGGGTGCAAGTACCAACCACAAAGGGTTGGATTTTGGTGCGCGTGACAGCGATCGTACGCCAGATATCCTTGCCTCGGCGGACGGAGTAGTGTTATTCGCGGGCCGCAAGCAGGGTTATGGCAATACCGTAGTAATCGGCCATGCTGATGGTACCACCACGCTTTACGGGCATTTAACTGGTGATAACATGCCACAAATTGGTGCGCAGGTGCGCCAGGGTGAAGTGATCGGCGAAATGGGCAACACTGGTAATTCCACCGCCGTGCATCTTCATTACGAGCAGCGACGCGATAATGTAGCGTATCGTCCTCGCATCAATGGTCAGGAAATCGCGGTGGGTAGCCGCATCAATGGCCAGCAGGTAGCTGCAGCGGACCACGACCACCACGATGGCGACGGGCACGACCACGATACGCCAGCAAAACCCGCGAAAGCGGCGTCGCCCAAAAAGCCGTTTTCTCCTGAAGTAAAAAAAGCGGCGCTGGCCGCCGTTAGCAAAAAAGACGATAAGCCGGAGACGAAATCCACACTGAACAACGGCAAGTGGGAATTCGCCGACGCGACCGAGATCGCCAGCAGCGCATTCACAAAAGCAACATCCGCTATTGGCTCGCTGTTCCGCGCCTAGCTTTTTCCATTGAATCCCAGACCTTTCGCGCTAGGATGCGCGCGCATTTACTCACCCATTATTCGTGAGCATTGCATGCGAGGGCAGCAGCCCGAGCCAGCCATGAGCCCGCGAAGCGGCGCGCAGGGCTAGGCAGCATGCCGATGCCCGAAGCAAAGGATAAACCCATGATCCCCCGTTATTCCCGCCCTGAAATGGTTGCCATCTGGCAGCCAGCAAGCCGTTTCCAAATCTGGTTCGAAATTGAGGCGCACGCGGCCTCCGCCATGGCGGATTTGGGGGTCATTCCGAAAGAATCCGCAAAAGCTATTTGGGCGAAAGCCCCGCTGAATTTCGATGCGGCGGCCATCGCCCGCATTGACGAAATCGAGCGCGTGACCAAGCATGATGTCATCGCGTTTCTCACCTACGTGGCCGAGCAGGTGGGCGAGGAAGCCCGCTTCCTGCACCAAGGCATGACGAGTTCGGATGTGCTGGATACCTGCCTTTCGGTGCAGCTTGCCAAAGCGTCGGACCTGCTGCTCGCCGGGGTGGAGCGCGTGCTGGAAGCGCTGAAAAAGCGCGCCTATGAAACCAAAGACATGGTGGCCATGGGCCGCAGCCACGGCATTCATGCCGAGCCGGTGACGATGGGGCTGAAGTTCGCGCGCTTCTATGCCGAATTCAAACGCAACCGCGAACGGCTGGTGGCTGCGCGCCGCGAGATCGCCGTCTGCGCCATCTCCGGCGCGGTGGGCACCTTTGCGAACATCGATCCACGCGTGGAAGCCTATGTGGCCGAGAAAATGGGCCTCGCCGTGGAGCCGATCTCCACGCAGGTCATCCCGCGGGACCGTTACGCGGCCTATTTCGCGGCGCTCGGCGTCATCGCCGGTTCTATCGAGAATATCGCCACCGAAGTGCGCCACCTGCAACGCACCGAAGTGCTGGAAGCCGAAGAGTTCTTCAGCAAGGGCCAGAAGGGCAGCTCGGCCATGCCGCATAAGCGCAACCCGGTACTGTCGGAGAATCTCTGTGGCCTTGCGCGTATTGTGCGTGGCTACGTGACCCCGGCGCTGGAGAACATCGCGCTCTGGCATGAGCGCGATATTTCGCACAGCTCGGTCGAGCGCGTGATCGGGCCGGATGCGACCGTGACGCTGGATTTCGCGCTGCACCGCCTCGCCGGCCTCATCGAGCAGCTGGTGGTCTACCCCGAGCATATGGACGAGAACCTGAACCAGCTGGGCGGGCTGGTGTTCAGCCAGCGCGTGCTGCTGGCGCTCACGCAGGCGGGCATGAGCCGCGAGGACGCCTACAGCGCCGTGCAGCGCAACGCCATGAAGGTGTGGCAGGAAAAAGCCAATTTTCTGGAAGAACTGAAAGCGGATGCCGATGTGACAAAACACCTGAACGCTGGCGCGCTGGAGGCCTTGTTCGACATGGGCTACCACACCAAGCATGTGGATACGATCTTCGCCCGCGTGTTCGCTTAAGTGCGGCACTCATGGATTCCCGCCTACGCGGGAATGACGGAGGAACATGGCATTTGTTTACATTATGGCCAGTGCTGCATTCGGGACGCTTTACGTGGGTGTTACCAGCGATTTAGTGAAGCGTGTGTGGGAACATAGAGAGCATGTGCTCGATGGTTTCACCAAACGCTATGCGTGTAAATTACTCGTCTACTACGAGCGGCACGATGCTATGGACGCTGCAATACTGCGAGAGAAGCAGATCAAGAAGTGGGAACGTAACTGGAAAATCAGGCTCATTATGCAAGAAAATCCACATTGGACGGATTTGTATGACTCTATTCTTTAGCTGTCATTCCCGCGAAGGCGGGAATCCATGATCGCATCACTGCCGAGGCCTAGTCTCTCTAGCTTTTAAAATCCGATACACCACATACGCCCCCAGCAATTTGCTGGCTACCGCCGTAATAACAGTGCTCCAGGTGAACACCCCCGCCACGGTAAGCGAGGCCAGCGCCCAGAACATGGCGGAATCCAGCGGGGCGCTGATGGCTGATGAGATAAGCACCCGTTTGGAGAGCGGCTTTTTGCTGAAGCTGTAGACCGCCCAATCCACCAGCTCGCTGATGCCGAAGGCTGCCGCGCTGGCCAGCGCAATGGCCGGTGGTGCCATCACGAACGAGACCGCGATACCAATCACTAGCGGCAGGAAAATGGCATGGCCCACCTCGCGCTGCGCGAAATCACGTACCACGAGGATCAGCCCTGTTACCACCGCCATGGGCGACCAGGCACCACCATCCGGCATGGGGATGGTGGGTACATGCGCGAAGCTCCAGTTGACGAGGGGGATCAGCAGCACATACAGATACACGAACGGGGTGCGCCCCTTCGCCATGTTCAGGAAAGCCGTGCCATGATCCATGATCCCACCCGTTTTGAACTCGATGCACGGCTGGCGCGTGATTCGCGGCCCATCACCGATTTGCCCTTATGCACTGTGCGCCTCATGGATAACAAGAAATTTCCGTGGCTGCTGCTGATTCCGCAGATAGCAGGTGCGCGCGAATGGATTGATCTCAGCCGTGAGGCTCAGCACCAGCTTTCCGATGAGATCGCCATCGTGAGTCATATTTTGCAGGCACTCACCACGCCGGATAAGTTGAACATCGGCGCGCTGGGCAATCAGGTGGCGCAGTTGCACGTGCATCTGATCGCCCGATACAAGGGCGACGCGGCCTGGCCCAACCCGGTATGGGGTGGCCCTAGCGAATATTACACGGAAGACGAGGCCAATCGTTTTATCTATGAACTGCGTCAGGCGCTGGATTCGCTGCAACTGGCTTGACAGCTTAAAATTTCCCGCTAGGTTGCCGCCTCGCTTTGGGCGGCTCGGTAGCTCAGCGGTAGAGCAGGGGAATCATAATCCCTTGGTCGGGGGTTCAAATCCCTCCCGAGCCACCAACTTCGTATTCGTTTGTAACCCCTTTTGTACGGGAGTGTCGCTGACCTTTTGAAATAGTTAGTATTTTTTCGCGTTTTACGTTCGCTAATAATTTCTTCTGTTCACGCGCATCCGTTCAACCAAGGGGTATCCGTAGGGGTATCCCCATTTTACTAGGGGTATCAAATGAAATCCGCTGCAAAGCCGGACTCCGCCTTCCGTAACGCTAAGCCTGAAGCTAAGCCATACAAACTGGCCGACAGTGCTGGCCTTTATCTGCTCGTCAAGCCCAATGGCTCTAAGCTCTGGCAGATGAAGTACCAGTACGCCGGGAAAGAAAAGGTTTTCTCAATTGGTAATTATAAGCTGACCACACTGGCCGAAGCTCGTGAGTCCCGAGACCGTGCAAAGAAGCTGCTACAGCAGGGAGTCGACCCAAGCGAGGCCAAACAAGAGGCCAAGCGCCAAATCAGCCGCAACGCTCAGAATACTTTTAAAGCCACGGCAATGGAGTGGTATGAGGTCAATAAAGGCCGCTGGAGCACCGGATATGCAGCAATCGTCCAGAGCCGACTTGAGCGATGCCTATACCCCGAGTTGGGGTATCGACCACTGGCCTCCATTACCCCTCAGGATGTGCTCGATACCCTGCGGAAGGTAGAACAGCGAGGGGCGCTGGATGTCACCAAGCGGGCGCGGCAAATCGCATCAAGTGTCTTCGCCTATGGCATATTGCTGGGACGCTGCCAGCATAATCCCGTTATCGGGTTGGAAAAGGCGCTGGCTCCAAGAAAGCCGGGGCATTTCGCCGCTGTGGCCCCAGACGAGTTGCCGGGGCTGGTAAAAGCAATCCAGCGCAACGATGCTCGCCTGTTTGTTCAGACCCGCAACGCGCTTATGCTACTTATGCTGACATTCGTCCGCCCGGGAGAAATGCGCTTCGCCCGTTGGAAAGACATCGACTTCGACAGCGCCACATGGACCATACCTGCCGAGCAGATGAAAATGCGCCGCGACCATGTGGTCCCACTTTCACGACAAGCCGTAGCCATCCTTAAGGAGCAGCGCGCCCAAGTAGCCATGCTGAAGTCGGAATGGGTGTTTCCGGGCCATGTTTTATGGCGCAAGCCCATCAGCGAGTGCACCCTCGTCAACGCCGTTAAAAAGCTGGGTTACGCGGGCAAGCATACCGCCCACGGCTTCCGGGCGCTGGCTCGCACCGCCATTCGTGAGAAGCTGGACTATCCGGCAGACGTTATCGAAAAGCAACTCGCACATGAGCCGAGAGGTGCTTTAGGGGGCACCTACGACCGCACCCAGTTCCTACCTCAGCGCCGCAAGATGATGCAGGACTGGGCTGACTACGTCGAACATGTATCAGCGAATAACCATCCTACCGAAATACTCTCCAAGAAGAATGCTTAAGGGTCCAGTCATGAAAAAAAACAAAGCAAAAGAATTCCAATTTGAAGAACTCTATCTTGGCCTAGTCGATATAGATGGAGTTCCTCCTTCTTTGGGGCGGCGAGATGCTCTCAAAATGATAGCAGATCATTTAAGCTCAGGTGCTCCGCTGCATGATGTAGTGAGGCAGTGGTTTTGCGACAGCGTTGACAGCTTAAACATGGAATGGAGACATGAAGGAAGCCCTGCTTCAAACCAACGGCTTCTTGCCAAATCATTTGGGTTCACACAAAAGCAAGGTGGACTTAACCGTAGTCGAGAATCTCAGAAGATCGCTGAATGTGTTTGTATAATCCAGCTAATTGAGGGGTGTAGTGCTGCAGAGGCAATAGAGCGCTATACAGCACGCAAATGGCCAACTCGGCCTGAAATGTACGATAGCATTTACCAAGCCTATTATCGATACAAAGATGCAGTAATGCCGAGTGCAGAGAATTTTTTAGAAACATATCAATCACAACAATCTTGTCAGGATTGATGTGATTTTTTAAAAAAATCGTCGGCGTATTCTCTTGGTCACAACGTCAGTTCACGTTGTTCAAACAAACCCAAGAGGATAGCATGAGTAACGCATTACACGCCTACGACATCCCCACTTTTTGTAACCTATTCGGCATAGGCCGGACGCTTGCCTACCGTGAGATCAAAGCAGGTCGCCTCAAGATCATCAAAGTCGGGCGGCGCACGCTTATCTCTGCTGTCGCTGCACAGCAATGGCTGGAACAGCTGGGCGGGGAGAGCGCGTAATGCATACCCTCGAAACAGAAAAAGCCACTAGCTGCCACACCGATGTCTCACCAAACATCAGCCAAAAATCGAGGGGCCATGGCTATAAAAAGCAAGCAAAGTTGGACAAAAGCAGGCTCATTGAACCTGTGGAAGCGCTTCGACTTCTCAGCATTCGGTACCGTCGTTCTGGTCAGCGTCTGGAGTGCTATTGCCCGTTTCACAAGAACGGCGCGGAGAGTAGCCCCAGCCTAATGGTAAATGTGCGTGATGGTTATTTTCGTTGCTTCACCTGCGGTGTGAAGGGCGGCGACGTGATTGCGCTCTATCGAATCGCAACCGGCTGTAGCTTTAGCGAAGCCGTCGCAGCCATGGAGGCGAGCCATGATTAGTGAGAAAGAAGTCGCCGCTCTCCCTGCAATAGCAAGCTTACAAGCCAAAGGTTACTGTATCGCAAATATACATCGCTACCTTTCGTCCGAGGGACAAGAACTATTCTGCCGCGTACGGTTGGAGCACCCTACCGATGGGAAGACGATTCGTCCCGTCTACCGTGCTGCTGGTGATGTCGTGGAGCTGGGCGAGCCTGGACACTTGAAAGCTGGGCTAAAGCCACTTTATGGCCTTCACGCGCTTACTTCGTACCCTAATGCTCATGTGTGGGTGGTCGAGGGGGAGAAATGCGCCGACAGCCTGAACTCTGCCTTTAAACGTGAGGGCGTATGGTCGGCGCACGTTGCCGTCACGAGTGGTAGCGCCACCAGTGCTGACAAAGCCGATTGGGCGCCGCTCCTTGACCGTGAGGTAACCATCTGGCCTGATAACGACGAGAGCGGCAGTAAGTACGCCGCCACAGTTAGTGAAACTCTCGTGACATTAGGATGCAAAATTTCTGCTATCGCAGCCACTGAGCTCGGCTTGGCACCGGGCCAAGATTGCGTGGACTGGCTGGCAGCTAATCCTTCGGCGGTACTGTCTGACTTGCTTGCGCTCCCCAAAAAAGCGGAAGCTACAGCGCTAGAAACGGAACTTACAGCGTCGGAAACGGAACTTACAGCGCCGGAAGTAGAAGCTGATGCCTCCGTGGAATTGCAACGCCTAGCAAGCATGTCCGCAATTGATTACGACAAAGTCCGCGAGGCCGAAGCGAATCGCCTCGGCATCCGTGTAGGAACACTGGACAAGGAGGTCAAAGCCGCTCGCAAGCCAAGTAAGGCGATGGATGACCTATTCACTGCCGTTGACCCGTGGCCAGACCCAGTGGACCTATCGGCGCTACTCGACGACATCCTTAATGCCATCCGTCGCCACATTGTTTGTGACGAGGAAACGGCCATTGCCGCGACATTATGGTGCGCATTCACTTGGGTCATCGACCACGTACAGGTCGCACCCCTTGCGGTCATTACGGCACCCGAGAAACGCTGTGGAAAATCGCAGATGTTGGATGTGTTAGGCCGAATGTCACGCAGACCTCTAATCGCCTCAAGTATCTCGCCCGCTGCAACGTTTCGCGTGATTGAAGCCTGCTGCCCAACCATGCTGATTGATGAGGCAGATGCCTTTCTCAGAGATAATGAGGAGTTACGTGGCATCATCAATTCGGGGCATACGCGGCAATCTGCTTATGTCATTCGCAGTGTTGGCGAAACCCACGAGCCCACGAGATTCAGTACTTGGGGAGCAAAGGCGCTTTCGGGGATTGGCTCACTAGCGGATACAATCATGGACCGTGCGATTATGCTGCGATTGCGGCGCAAGCTCCCGCACGAGTCAGTGGAACGACTTCGACATGCCGACCCTGCGTTATTCACGGAGTTGTCCTCCAAACTGGCTCGTTTTGCCTTGGATGCTGGGGAGGCAATCGGCCTTGCACGTCCATCACTACCAAATGGGCTGAATGACCGCGCGCAGGACAATTGGGAGCCACTCTTAGCGATTGCCGACCATGCTGGCGGCTTGTGGCCATCCAAAGCGCGGGCGGCGGCACTGGCGATAGCTGATACTGAACTAGAAGCTTCGTCAGCATCTGCCGAACTCTTGGCCGACATTCAAGCTGTGTTTGAGGACAAAAGCGTGACGAAGATTTCAACCAAGGACATGCTCGCAGCCCTCTGCGAGGACGAGGAGAGGTCATGGTCGACCTACAATCGGGGAAAGCCGATGACGCCACGTCAGCTGTCCAAGAGTCTGCAGGAGTACGGTATCAAGGCAAAAACTGTGCGCATCGCTCACGGTACCCCACGAGGTTTTGATGTAGAGCAATTTGAGGATGTGTTCTCACGTTACCTTCCTCCAGCACCCCCTGTAAGTGCAACAACGCCACAAACGGCACATACGCTGGATGAGGCTGTTTTGGATGAGGTTGGTTGTTTCGAAACGGCAGGAGCAAATGAAACAACAAAAGCTAGGTAATCCCACGCTTGTTGCATTGTGGCATAAATATGGCTGGCCTTTGCAGTGGTATCGCAATGAGAATCTAAGATAAAAATTGCCTAATCCAAGCACGCTGACTAAAAGCAGACGGTGAGCGGCGTAGTCGCTCTGGGGGCTGAATACCTCCTGTCAAAGGCGGCCTAAGTGCGCCGCAAGCACTCCCCACCGCATGGTCGGGGAGGCACTGGTGTATGTCCAAGGCGCAAGCCCAAAGACCAGTGCGGCCTCTCCTTTGACAGATCTATTCACTCCCCGATCACCGGAAAGGGAGTGTTGAATGAGAGCGATTCTGTTTTGTGCCCTTATCTTTTTGACTAGCTGCATGAGTCATGAAGAGGCTATGCTGCAGTTGAAAGGTGAGGAAGCGGCATGTGCTGATGAGAGGCTTGCCGGTATATTACATAACGAAGTGGAGTATATCGCTTGCACTAACGTGGCACTAGAGCGTTATTTTCAATCTTATAATATCAGCTGGCCACACGACCGTTATCATGATGCCAATTTGCAGCAGTTTATGAACGAACGGCTTACGATAGCCAACGAAGTCGACTCAAAAAGAATACCTTCTTCTCAGGCTGGTCAGCGTTATGAGCAAGCTCAAAAAGAGCTGGAGAAGCGTCATGAACAGTACCTGAGTGAACTCGAACAGAAACAAAGGTTACATGAAGCCAAGCTTGCAGAGCGAGCCAGACTTGTAGAACTTTGCGTCAATCAGTACGAGGCAAACCAGCCAAGAAAATATGATACGCATTGCTTTGGTGGTGCTGTACCTAATGGTTTTGCAAGTAGTGGGTACGCTAACTGCGTAACAGAAGAACGCAGAAATTATGCCCCCGCCTATGTTTATAACCAGTGTCGCGACGACGCAAGTCGTGCTGTTGGGTTACCAATATTTTAAATAAAATTTGAATTATTTATTATAATAGCAGCAGTTGATAGACCGCCGTACTGACCATATCCTTCAAGCGATAACGCCTAATGATTGCTCTGTACGAATAGAGGCTGATACGGCAGTTATCATCGACCCAGCATTTTTTGACCATGCGGGCCATACCTACGTTGCAATGACGCGGGGCTCTCATCAATTGGTGATTTGCTCGCCACAGGATTATTTCTAGTCGCCATATGCCATTGTGGATGCACTGAGCTAAGTGTCTTACTGTCTGATTTGTAGCCATGGAACATCAGGTCAGGGCGATCAGCATGCAGACATATGCTAGATGCGCAGCCCAGACGACATTAGAAATAGGCTAACTGAGCAATGTCGGAGGCAGAAGACTTCGTTTTTGCGTCCCTCAGAAAATCTTCTTTTGCCACACGACGTATGCATGGCAATCCGGTTTCGTCATAGGTCTCAAGTTTTACCAGAGTGTCGTCGCCAAAATCAATGTAAACGGGGCAGGCGGCATCAAGCCAAGTTTTTCGTGGCTTGGTCCAGCTGTACTGATGATGCCCGCGATATAGTTCTTCAACCTCCGTTCGGATGGTTCTCATACTTTCAAACAAGCCACCAGCCCGTTGTAATTCAAGCCTAGTTATTCCGGGAGAGTATTTTTGGTTCGATGAAACCCGATAAAACATCCCATTGTTGGCCCCTTCATAGCCTCGCTTCGCTCTTGTCCATATCAGGTCTTGTGCCAGTGCTGACGCGGGGTCAGGAAGAATGTGCAATATATCGAAGTTTTGCCGGAAAACGCTGCCATCCACTATCCAGACGAGGTTCTTATAAAACATCTCGCGGGAGGTGCGTTCAGCGTCTGTCATAGGGGAATGCTGAACCTCGATATATATGCCGCCGGGCGTTTTGATGTCCGCGCGGTGAATTTCACCATCCTCAGCTACATGGCTTATTTCACGACAGTCTTCAGGGAACAGGGCTTTCCATTGGCGATGCCATGCTGTTTCGTTCTCCCACCAAGGGTCGCAATCGCAGCGGGATGCATGCGCCCAGTGATGCATTATTCGAGGGCCGCATTTGGCGATGGCCTTAGCGCCGCAAACAGGGCAAACGCCTTGCGCGCCCTTTGTGGCTTCTTGGCGCTTGTTATCGACTAGTGCGTACTGCATTCGATGATTCTTTTCCAAGACTGCATTCTAGGACGTTTTTCAGAATTAGTCAGAAAATTACGCGACCCGGAAATGGGAATGACCAAAGTGGGCGGCGAAGGGGGGGACGCCCCCCGTCCATGATTTGCGTGATGTTGAAAAATGAGACCCCCCCCCCGTGGTGCAACCTAGGGCGAAGATACGGCATGACTTGTGTTTCTGCGTTCGCGTGTGTATGGTGAAGTCCTCTCGTGCAGTCGAGGGGTGCAACGTGAAAACGGGGTAACAACGGGGGTATCGGTTAGCGCCAAGCCATCATCCATTCTTCCCTATCAGTAGGTTAATGTGATGTTATGGAGGCCTCCCGAGCCACCAATAAGAAAGGGTACCCTTGCGGTGCCCTTTCTTATTGGTGCTTTGTGGGTGACGGTGCGAACTCCATTTACCCAACGCTTGGCAAGCAACGCGAGCCAGCAAAGGCGAGGCGCAAGGCCGTGAGGGTGTCGCGAGCGAAATCCCGCCTAAGCCAGCATTCCTATGTTTTTCCGTACCACGGAACAGCAATCCGCGACATCGTGTGACGGGATATGGATGCGACACACTTCGTGTCGCCAAGATTTGAGTTTTACTCGCATGCTGCTTTGAGTATACTTGGGCCCATGTTTGGATTGCATAGAAAATCTGCCTTTTCCCTTGTCGAGCTTTCCATTGTACTCGTTATCCTCGGCTTGCTGACGGGCGGCATTCTTGGCGGTCAGGCACTCATCCGCGCGGCGGAGATACGAAGTGTCAGCGCCGAGCAACAACGTTACATCGCTGCGGCGCAAACCTTCCGTGACAAATACTTTGCCGTTCCCGGTGACATGACCAACGCCACCGCTTTCTGGGGCGATAACAACAGCCAATGCCCGAATGCGGCGATTGCCAACGGAACCCCGGGCACATGCAATGGGAACGGGAATGGGTTGCTTGATTTTGGAAGCGTGGCAGGTGGCACGGCAGAATTTGCGCAATTCTGGAATCAACTCGCCTATGCTGGGTTAGTCGAAGGCAATTACACCGGGCTTTCCTGCCCAGCCAATACGTTCTGCGCGACGATCGGCACGGATTCGCCGCGTTCTAAATTAAGCAATGCGGGCTGGTCTGCATCAAGCTATCCCAATGGCTATGCTGGGGATGCCTCCACCTTTGCAGGAAGCTGGGGCAATGCACTCTTCTTTGGGGCGCCCCATCCGTTGAATGGTGCGCTCAATCCGATCCTGAAACCCGAGGAAGCATGGAACATCGATACAAAAGCCGATGATGGCAGGCCCGGGACTGGTAAAATTATCGCCTTTTATTGGAACAATGCCTGCGCGAATGCAGCCAGTGCCACCGATAATGCGAATGCGCAGTATCGGTTAGATGATGCAAACGTGCGCTGTGCCTTAGCGTTCGTGCAGCAATTCTAATCATCCGCATGGCCAAGCGGGCCTGTTTCTTTGTTTGCTAATTTCTCCGTGCTGCGCCTATATCGGTGGCACAGTAACCAGCGGAGGATTTTATGAGCCAAGCACGTAACGCCATCGTCACCGGTTCCACTTCAGGCATCGGCTTGGGTATCGCCCATGCGCTGGCCGCGGAAGGGTATAATATTCTGTTCAATGGCTTTGGCGATAAAGCGCAAATCGAGGCGGTAGTGGCCGAGACTGCCAAGAAATATCATGTAAAAACCGCCTATTCCGATGCGGATATGAGCAAGCCCGAGGCGATCGCCGGCATGGTGGCGTTGGCCGAGAAAACCTTCGGAAGTGTGGATGTGCTGGTGAATAATGCGGGTATTCAGTACACCGCGCGCATTGAAGAATTCCCCGCCGAGAAATGGGAATCCATTCTCGCCATCAATCTAAGTGCGGCGTTCTACGCCATGAAAGCGGCGCTGCCGGGCATGCAGCAGCGCAATTATGGGCGCATTATCAACATCGCCTCGGCCCATGGGCTGGTCGCTTCGGCCAACAAATCGGCCTATGTCGCGGCCAAGCACGGCATTATTGGCCTCACCAAAGTGGCCGCGCTGGAGAATGCGCCTGCCAACATTACCGTCAATGCGATTTGCCCCGGCTGGGTGCATACGCCGCTGGTGCAAAAACAGATCGAGGACCGCGCCGCGGCCAAGGGATGCACTGCCGAAAAAGCGCAGGAAGAGCTACTGAGTGAGAAAGAGCCCAGCAAGCGCTTCACCACGGCAGCAGAAATTGGCGGTATGGTCGTATTTCTGTGCAGCGATACCGCGCAGAACATTACCGGCTCGCATTTCAGCAACGATGGCGGCTGGACCGCACAATGACCGCGAAGCGCAAGAAAAGACCTGCGCGTCAGCTTAATCTGGCGCTGCAGGGCGGCGGTGCGCATGGCGCGTTCACCTGGGGCGTGCTGGATCGCCTGCTCGAGGAAGAGGATATCGACATCCACGGCATCAGCGGCACCAGTGCCGGTGCCATGAATGGGGCGGTGCTGATCGATGGATTCATCGAAGGCGGCCGCGCTCGCGCCAAAGAGCAGCTCGCCGATTTCTGGTTCGAGATCAGCCAGCTTGGTGCTGCCTTCAGTGCCGCTTCCGCACAACCGTTCAAGCAATTTCTGCCGCATGGATTCGGTCTTGATTGGCTGGCTGGGTTCAACCCGGTGGATCTGCTGTCGCGCACCTTCTCGCCCTACGATCTGAATCCGCTCAACTTGAACCCGCTGCGCGATGTGCTTGAGCGCGTCCTGCATGTCGAAAATTTGCACGCCCCGGCGCGCCTGTTCGTGACCGCCACCAACGTGGAAACCGGGCAGCCACGCGTTTTCAAATGCCATGAAATCACGATTGATGTGTTACTGGCTTCGGCCTGCTTGCCCTTTGTGTTTCAAGCGGTGGAGATCGACGGTGTGCCCTATTGGGACGGGGGGTATGTTGGCAATCCCGCCATCTGGCCGCTCATTTACCATACGGAATGCAACGATAATCTGCTAGTGCAGATCAATCCTATTATGCGCAAAGGCACGCCGAAATCCTCGGTGGATATCATCAACCGTTTGAATGAGATCAGCTTCAATTCCAGCCTGATTGCCGAGATGCGCGCCATCAATTTCGTGCGTAAACTCATTCATTCCGGCAAACTCAGCGGCAAAGAATATCAGGATGTGCACATGCATATGGTTAGCCCGCCGGATAATCTTCGCGGGATGGATGCCAGCAGTAAAATGAACGCCGATTGGATGTTCATCCAGATGCTGCGCGACGCCGGGCGTGAGCAAATGGAGGCGTGGCTGCGCAACCATAAATCCGATATCGGACGCGCCTCGACGCTCGATCTTGAAGAGCATTTCCTTATGAAGCCAGCAAAAGCCAAGTGATTCCGTCAGGAAATTGACAGGGTTTCATTGCCGGGTGTAAGGCCCCGGCAACGGAGTGTTTTATGGACGATGCCTTACTGCTTTCCCGCCTGCAATTTGCTGCAAATATCACCTTCCACATTCTCTTTCCCACCATCACCATTGGCCTTGCCTGGGTGTTACTGTTCTTCAAGCTTCGTTATAGCCGCACAGGCGATAAAAAATGGATGGGGCTCTACAAATTCTGGGTAAAAATTTTCGCGCTTAGTTTTGCCCTTGGTGTGGTCTCGGGCATTACCATGTCGTTCCAGTTTGGTACTAATTGGCCGGGATTCATGGCCACCGTAGGCGATGTCGCTGGCCCTTTGCTTGGCTATGAAGTGCTCACCGCCTTCTTCCTCGAAGCAAGCTTTCTTGGTATCATGCTGTTCGGTACACAGCGGGTAAGCGACCGTATTCACACCCTCGCGACGTTTCTCGTGGCGTTTGGTACCACGCTTTCCGCCTTTTGGATCATCGCGCTGAATTCGTGGATGCATACGCCCGCTGGTTTTGAGATGGTGGATGGCAAAGCCGTCGTTACCAGCTGGTTTGAGGTAGTGTTCAATCCATCCATGCCCTATCGGCTGGTACACATGTTGCTGGCCGCAGGCCTGACTGTTGCGTTTCTCATTGCCGGGCTTTCGGCCTATCGTCTCCGGCGTGGCAATGATGTGCCAGAAGTGCGGGCGGGCCTTAACACCGGCATCATCCTCGGCGCCATTTTGATTCCGCTGCAGATCCTCGCCGGTGATATGCATGGTTTGAACACGCTGCAGCACCAACCTGCCAAAGTCGCGGCAATGGAAGGGGTTTGGCACACTGAAAAAGGTGCGCCTCTCTTACTCTTTGCCGTGCCGGATAACGCCGAGCAGGCAAACCATTTCGCAGTGGGGATTCCCAAGGGAGCCAGCGTCATTCTTACCCATGCGCTTGATGGCGAGATCAAAGGGCTAAGCAGCTTCGACGTACACCCGCCCGTGGCGCCCCTGTTCTATGGGTTCCGTGTCATGGTGGGGGTAGGGGTGCTGATGTTACTCGCTTCATGGCTTGGCAGCTATTATCTCTGGCGCAAACGTGCGCTGCCGACATGGTTGCAGCGTAGCCTTGTCGCCATGACGTTTAGCGGCTGGGTGGCGGTAGTTGCGGGGTGGTATGTGACCGAGATTGGCCGTCAACCCTATCTGGTGCAAGGGGTACTAAAAACAGCGGATGCGGTCACCGCGGTGCCAGGGGCTTATGTGGCGTTCACCTTTATTGCCTATCTACTTATGTATGCGCTGCTGATCACGGCATATATCAAGGTCGTGTTCTATCTGGCGCGCACCGCCTGCGACGGTGGAAAGCAGATGAATGCGCAGGCTTTCTCAGGGGCTGCGGTTGAAGCGCTTGTGGAGAAAAACGTATGAATGCCGCTGAATTTTTGCCCGTGATTTTCGTTGGGCTGATGGGTCTTTCCATGTTGCTCTATGCCATTTTGGATGGGTACGACCTCGGGGTGGGGATGTTATTCGCCGGGGCCGATGATGCGCAGCGCGATCGGATGATCGCCTCCATCGGCCCATTTTGGGATGCAAATGAAACCTGGCTGGTGCTTGGCGTCGGTATTCTGTTGGTCGCTTTTCCCGCCGCGCATGGGGTCATCCTTGGGGCGCTCTACCTGCCCGTCACCATCATGCTGTTCGGACTTATTGCACGCGGCGTCGCATTCGATTTTCGGGCCAAAGCCCGTGATGCACACAAGCAGCGCTGGGACCGTACCTTCTGCCTTGGTTCACTCGTTGCAAGCTTCGCGCAGGGCTACATGCTGGGACAATTTATTCTCGGGTTCACACAAAACTTAGCGGCGATGGCGTTCAGTGCGCTTATTGGGCTGTGCGTGTGTGCGGCCTATATCCTTATTGGTGCGTGCTGGTTGATCTACAAGACCGAAGATGCGCTGCAATTGCGCGCCATTCAGTGGGCCAAACGCGCCTTGGGCTATACGGCTTTGGGGGTGATGCTTGTATCGGCCGCAACACCGCTACTTAGCCCACGTATCTTCGAGAAATGGTTCAGCTTCCCGAATATCATCCTTCTGGCACCGGTGCCTATGGTGACCGCTGGGTTATTCGTGGCGATGTGGGTGTTACTACGCCGTCTGCCGCGCGCGAATGATACCTGGGCTTGGGCACCCTATGCCATCACGGTGGCCATTGCCGTGTTATGTTTCCACGGTTTGGCGTTCAGCTTCTTCCCCTACATTGTGCCGGAGCAGCTCACGATCTGGCAGGCGGCCTCAAGTACGGCATCGCTTTGGGTGATCTTGATTGGGGCAGTACTGGTACTACCGATGATCCTTGCCTACACATTCTTCACCTACCGGGTATTTTCCGGTAAAGCCACGGACCTACGCTACGATTAAGGGCGCTAAATCAGCCCGTAGCTTTTGAATGAGTAATGGCCTGTCTCGGTGATGATCACATGGTCATGCACTTGCACGTTGATGGTGGCGCAGGCATCCACAATCTTGCCGGTAATCTCGATATCCGCGGGAGAGGGGGTAGCGTCGCCGCTGGGGTGGTTATGCACCAAAATCACGGCCGAGGCGGCTAGCTCCAGTGCGCGCTTCACCACTTCGCGCGGATAGACAGGCGTATGGTTTACGGTACCACGCTGCATCACCTCATCGGCCATCAGCGCGTGGCGATGGTTCAAAAACAGCACGCGGAATTCCTCGATTTTGTTTTTACCCATGGCCAGGCGACAATAATCCATCAGCGCCGACCAGGACTGGATGATCGGCATATCGGTGATCTCACTCTTCACCAGCCGCTGCGCTGCCACACGTACCGTTTTTAGCGCGGCGATCACCGCATCGCCCACCTCATCGACCAGTCGCAGGCTGTGCTCATCGGCATACAGCACCTTATTGAAGCTGCCAAATTGCTTAAGCAGCCGCTTTGCCAGGGGCTTCACATCGCCCCGCGGCCGGGCGGAAAACAGGATCAGCTCCAGTAGCTCGTAATCCGGCAGGCCGTCGCCGCCGGGGCTTAAAAACCGCTCCCGTAAGCGCGCGCGGTGGCCAAGATAATGGGGATTTTCATCCATGGGCGAGGGCATTCCTTGTTTTTCAGAAGCCTAGCCTGCTGCACTGCTTCTTGCAACGGCGGAGAAAATCTCTATGGTGCGCTCGCTTTCAAAAATGACGGAAGACCATTAAAAACAACAAAAAGGATTGATTATGACTGATGTAATTTCCCCGGTACCCACGGTGCCGTTCAACCAAATGACGAATATTTGCGTGTTCTGCGGTGCGCAGAATGCGGTCCCGCAAGAGCATCTCGACATGGCCCGCCAGCTAGGTGTGGATATGGCCAAGGCCGGCAAACGCCTGGTCTATGGCGGCGGCGATTGCGGCCTGATGGGCGCGGTGGCCAATGGTGTGCTGCAAGGTGGTGGCGAGGCGATCGGTGTATTTCCGCGCTCGCTCGGCCGCATCGAGGTAGAGCATAAGGGCCTTACCACCATGCATATGGTGGACACCATGCACGAGCGCAAACAGATCATGTACGACAATGCCGAAACCTTCGTGATCCTCCCTGGCGGCTTTGGCACGATGGATGAGATGTTCGAGGTCATCACCTGGCGGCAGATTAAGATCCACGAAAAATCAGTGATTATTTTCAACCATAACGGCTATTGGGATCACCTGATCAAGCTGATGGATGGCATCATCGAAAGTGGCTTTGCCAAGCCCATTAATCGCACCTTCTACACCGTGGTAAATACGAAAGAAGAACTCTACGCCTTGCTGGGCCTCAGCGCGTAAGACTTCACGCAATTGTCATAAACTATTCCTGCCCGAACAGGTATATTGTGAGGGTAGGAATAGTTATGCAACCAGGTGCCAGCATTCAGAATATTGCGTATCACGCCCGGCTAAAGCCACCGGCGGTGCAAGCGGCGTTGGTGCCCAAAGCAGGCCATTACCCGACCCCGCACGACGATCCGCAATTGCCGGATGTGATCGTGCCCAACAGCATCAGTGTAGGGCGCAAACCAGAAGATCAGCTGTTGTCTGACGCATCCGTTCAGGCGGTGAAAGATCAGAATACGAAGCGCAATCTGCAATCCAATTTATGGTTCGATGTCTCGAGCTATCTACGCTGGGCATCCACGATTTCCCTGATGGGCGGGCTGGTGTTGCTCGGTCAGGCCGCATCGACGGCTACTAGCATGGGAGGCGCCATTGCCGCGGCCACGGCCGCCATCACGGCTGGCGGACCCATTGCGCTTGCCTTCACTGTGGGGCTCGTATTCGCGGCGGCAACGGTCATCACGTCGCAGCACTCGAAGAAGCTCTTTATTGAGCGCACCTTCGACGTGCAAGACTTCCAGATGCAGCGTCAGGCGGCCCTGATCGGTCAATCCGTGATGCGGGCAACCGAACGGGAAGAGGCCTGGCAACAGGCGCAGCCATCGAGCGCTGCCACGCAGACAAGCTGGGCCGAAAAAATCAACCCAACCAAGGCCCCCACGCACGTTGCCGCGCTGGATGCAGCGCCGGAGCAAGCATCGCACGCGGCGCATCGCTAGATAGCACTTGCCCTTTTAGGCATTTGAGCGCATTTTTTAGTCAGTTTTCCTTCTGCATACGGAGCAGGCATGCAACAATCCCATCGGCAGGCATTCACCCTTATTGAGCTCGCGATTGTCTTAGCAATCATTGGGCTTCTTATGGGGGGCATACTCATGGGGCAGGGCATGCTCGAGGCAACGCGCCACAAGAAAATCGGGGTGGATGCGCGCATGTATCTCGTTGCAGCCGACACGTTCCGTCAGAAATATAGCTATTTCCCTGGAGATTTCCCAACCGCCACCGAAGTGTGGGGTCGTGCCGATAACGGTGCGCCAGTTACCAGTAATTGCGCTGCCCCTGCTACGGATGCGGCCAATGCTCAAGCGACGTGCAACGGCAATGGCGATACGTTGATTACGGGATACGAGGTGAACCGTTTCTGGCAACATTTGCTGCTGGCAGGCCAGGTGGCTGGCTCATTTACGGGTACGGCAACGGCGCCGAATGCCCCAATAAGTCCGGTAAGTCGCACAGGTAGTTTTGTCGTGACCGATGCCGGCGGTGGCGATCTGGGTGTTTATTATCTGGCGCATACGCCAGGCATTTCGGGTCGATACGCCTATCAGACGGATCAAAAATACGACAATGCCCGTCCATTAAGCGGAAGCGTGCAGCTTCCTGCTTCGGCGACCGCCTGCTTCACAGGCGCGGGCGATACGGCAACTTATCTGCGTAATGCAGCGGATGGAAGTTGCCCGCTCAATTTTGGTGAGCGCATGGTGGCACAGCCGCTCTAATATGCACGCGGTTGCATGCCCCATTTGCCCAGCGTTTCTGCACGTTTTTCGGGGTAACGAAAAAAAAGTGAAAAAAATGTTTTTTTCTTGTTGACGGGGCAGGGGCTTTTGCGTAGAACCCGGCTCCCGACGCGGTGACATTCACCAAATCGGTTTCCTGAAAAGGAGTTTGAGCGCGAACGGTTCCCGAGAATGGGGCCGCAAGCACTCTGTTAAGTGACACTGTGAAGAAACGTTTAAGCGCAGGTGGGTTGTTGACAGGAACTTTCCACAACAAGCCGTACCTGCGTACACGTAACAAAGTAATTTGTAACGCAAGTAAGTATCGAACACTAACCGTAAGTCCCTTGTGGCTAGTGGTGTTCTGGTACGGTTTGTGTGAGTCTAAACAATTTCTTGTCCATCTTCGGATGGATGAAGTGAATCAAAACATGAGAGTTTGATTCTGGCTCAGAACGAACGCTGGCGGCAGGCTTAACACATGCAAGTCGAACGATGTAGCAATACATAGTGGCGCACGGGTGAGTAACGCGTGGGAATATACCTTGTAGTGGGGAATAACTCCGGGAAACTGGAGCTAATACCGCATACGCCCTTCGGGGGAAAGATTTATCGCTATAAGATTAGCCCGCGTGAGATTAGGTAGTTGGTGGGGTAATGGCCTACCAAGCCGACGATCTCTAGCTGGTCTGAGAGGATGATCAGCCACACTGGAACTGAGACACGGTCCAGACTCCTACGGGAGGCAGCAGTGGGGAATATTGGACAATGGGCGAAAGCCTGATCCAGCCATGCCGCGTGAGTGATGAAGGCTCTAGGGTTGTAAAGCTCTTTCGCCGATGAAGATAATGACGGTAGTCGGAGAAGAAGCCCCGGCTAACTTCGTGCCAGCAGCCGCGGTAATACGAAGGGGGCTAGCGTTGTTCGGAATTACTGGGCGTAAAGCGCACGTAGGCTGTGCCGCAAGTCAGGGGTGAAATCCCAGAGCTCAACTCTGGAACTGCCTTTGAAACTGCGGTGCTAGAATCTCAAAGGGGGTAGCGGAATTCCAAATGTAGGGGTGAAATCCGTAGATATTTGGAGGAACACCGGTGGCGAAGGCGGCTACCTGGATGAGTATTGACGCTGAGGTGCGAAAGCGTGGGGATCAAACAGGATTAGATACCCTGGTAGTCCACGCTGTAAACGATGAATGCTAGTTGTTGGGGCCTACGGTCTCAGTGACGACGCTAACGCATTAAGCATTCCGCCTGGGGAGTACGGCCGCAAGGTTAAAACTCAAAGAAATTGACGGGGACCCGCACAAGCGGTGGAGCATGTGGTTTAATTCGAGGCAACGCGAAGAACCTTACCAGGCCTTGACATGTCCAGTTTGGATTCCAGAGATGGTTTCCTTCACCTCGGGTGGCTGGAACACAGGTGCTGCATGGCTGTCGTCAGCTCGTGTCGTGAGATGTTGGGTTAAGTCCCGCAACGAGCGCAACCCTCGTCCTTAGTTGCTAACATTCAGTTGAGAACTCTAAGGAAACTGCCCGTGATAAGCGGGAGGAAGGTGGGGACGACGTCAAGTCATCATGGCCCTTACGGCCTGGGCTACACACGTGCTACAATGGTGGCTACAACGGGCAGCGACCTCGCGAGAGGTAGCCAATCCCCAAAAGCCATCTCAGTTCGGATTGTACTCTGCAACTCGAGTACATGAAGTTGGAATCGCTAGTAATCGCGGATCAGCATGCCGCGGTGAATACGTTCCCGGGTCTTGTACACACCGCCCGTCACACCATGGGAGTCGCTTCTGCCTTAAGCCGGTGAGCCAATCTGGCAGCCGTCCACGGCAGGGGTGGTGACTGGGGTGAAGTCGTAACAAGGTAGCCGTATCGGAAGGTGCGGCTGGATTACCTCCTTTCTAAGGATCGGTTCGGATCAACGATCGCCACACTTAAGTGGCCGTTTCCAAACCTCACACCTTACATATCCTGCTTAATAACTCATCTGCGCTTAAACGTTTCACAGTGACGCTACATGAATCACGCCGCGAAGACGGTTGACTAAAAGCAAGCAACAACACGAAAACCCCCGGTTCTCCCCCGAACCGGGGGTTTTTGTTTTAGTGCCTTAGGCTTGGTGAGATGCACTTAGTGTTCTATTTCAGTGTGTTAGGTTTTTCTCAAATTATCTAAAATGCTAGGATATTAATACTTTCCTAACCAATCGCTGGCATACTTACCCTAGGTAATTCTGGGATTTTCATGGCCGATACTCCCCAACGCAGTGATTTTAATGTCGAGACGCACACCACTCGCGACATGACGCAGCCTGCTGATTCGCGCCCTGCGGCGGATGATCTGATAGCCGAGCAAGTGCGCCGTGCCTGTGCCGAGTTAGAACAGATTTGTGCAGGCCTTAGTGGATCCGAGCGTGACGAATTGCGCGCCCGCATCGACAGCATTCAAACCCAACTCACAAGTGGCGTTAGCCCTGCCTTATTATTGGCCACTGCCGTGCCCGCTGCACGCAGCGAAGCACAAGGCTACCAGCATGCCGAAGCCACCCGCACCCAGGCCGCACTTTACGAGGGTATAGCTCTGAGTGCCGCTGCACAAGCACGGGTGAATTACCGCATGGATGCCTTGGCAAGGGGTGATGCGGCCGACTACTACGCTTCTATTTTCAACGTTAACCCCGCGCTTAAGGATGAAGTTCGCAACGTTTTGAAGAACGAGCCTTCTATCCAACAGGCAGTTGACCGTAATGGTCGCCTACCCGAACATGTGAATCAAAATGTTGAGAAGAAAATCGGAGCGGATGAGGATCGGCTGGATCTCGCCATCGCCAATGCGCAGGACCCTGAAGTAAAACAACAGCTAGAGCTTATCAAAAAACTTCAACTGACACTTGATGCGACTGATGCTGCGTTGATTTTTAAGGCCATAGAATCCAACGATCCGGATGCCCTTAGTGCAGCAGCAGAGAAAGTGTTTGCACGTCGTGTAGATGCGTTAAATGATTTCATTAAAGATAAGCCCGCGCATTTGCAGGCGTTGAATAGAAAAGAATTCTGGAATGCGGAAGGGAAGTTGGATGCTGCTAAGCTTCTAACGTACTACGCAGATCATAAAGAGGAAATTGAAGCCAGCGCTATAGTGGCTAGCAATAAAATGAAATCTGGCCAGCCGATTACTGCAGAAGAAGCAAAGAGCCTGACATTCTACCGAGCCATGACGGCAGTCAATGCTAACCATGCATATACTGCACGTGATGGACATGTGCTGATTGAGCTAGCCAAAAAGGACCCAGAAAAATTTGCAGAAATTTTTAAAAGCGACCTTCCCATGGAGCAGCGCGCTGAGCAGCTTGCGCAGGCACTTAGCGACATGGGCGTGAATGGAACGCATAGGCAACTGCTCGATGACGCCCAGCACTATGTTCAGAAAGTCGATAAAAATCCCGAATTACGGCAGCACATTTTAGAGGGTGATTATAAGAGTGCTGAGCTGCAGTTTGAGCAGATTCGCCTTCAGTATAAATTAAAAACAATCGATTATGAATCTGCTGATATTGATCAGATCATGAGCATCGCGAAGCATTCTCCAGAATTCGCGTTCGAACTGAGCCTGATGCACGCAAAAGATGACCCTGAAACAAAGCAAAGCTACAAACGATTCATTGATAATGTACGAACCAACGGGGGAGTGGGTAATCAGCAAACATTATCGATTATGAGCTACTACAACCTCGATAAAACGATCGAAGGACTAACACTACAGACGAATATATATTACGGCAGCCTCAGCCCTGAGCAAGCCTACACCGAAGTGAAAGCCCTGCAGCGCGATGCGCTAACGCGCATGGAACCTTACAATGGCATGGTCGCGGGCAACATAAAGCCGGAATACGAACAGCGCCTGCGAAATATTCCCGGCATCATGAACGCCGATGGCAGCCTGAATATTGAAGCGCTCTTTGAAAAAGCACGGCAGAATAAAGATGCGCTCGGCCCTCTCACCGCTGAGGATTATCAGCGCATGGGCGCACGCTCTTTTGAAAGCCTGAGTGATGCGGATAAGGATATCCGTGCGGTGGCGCAAACAGCGGCTAAATTTAAGGCAACGGATTTAATTCGTAACCTTGGTGCGCGCATTACGTATGCAATTGAATCTGGCGAAAAACTGAGCCCAGAATTCCAGGATGAAATGAAGATGCATGAAGCCATGGTGAATACCTATGGCGTCACCCCCGAGGCAGAGCAGCGCGAAAAGATCGATGCGTTCCTGAAGCGTGAAACCTACTATGCTAATAATGATACATTGCGTGCCGACCTGGTGGATTTTGTGGTGGCAGTCAGCAAAGACCCCAAAGCCCACGAAATGCTTACCAATATGAATCACCTCAAAAATTCCGATGGTAAGCTGAAACCTGGTGACCCTGGCTACGAAGCGCCGCAGAGTGAACAAAATCCAAATGCATCCGCCACCCAAGCAGCCAACACACTCCAGAAACCTCTCGATGCGCGCGAGCGGGAAGGTAGTTCGGGCGGGTTCGACGATCTGCATAAAACCGAGCTCGAAAAAGCGATTATTGGGGCGGTGCAGGGCCTATCGCCAGAGACACGCCGGCAAATGCTGGGTGGTTTAGAAGCGATTCAGCACATTGAAGCCCAGACCAAAGATAATACGGATTTCATCAGCTATAATGAAATCGAGAAGGCCCTGAAAAAAGCGGGCGTAAAGGATGCTGCTGAGTTGGACCGTGACAACGACGGGCGCGTCAGTATCGAAGAAATCGCGGCGCGTCTGGCCCAAAGTGGGGCCAGTCGTGCCCAGGTTGCCAGCACCGAACCGCAAGCGGCTACCACCCCAGCCACGGCTGGTAGTGAGCCGCAAGCCCCTGCCTTAGGCCGATAGCCACCAATTCTTATGGCTACTGTCACAGAACTGTCATATTTCCATGCTATGCTTTCAGAACATGAGAAAGTGTAACCGTTGGTAGAAAACGCCGCAGAAATAGAACCAAAACCCGCCAGCACCTTCGGTGCGGATGGAGCGACGACGCCAGAAGCCAATGGTGCTACGGTGGGTCTGGTCGCATTGAAAGCCGCAGAATTAGAGGTGCGCGAACTGCTTGGGATGGCGCAGGACGCGCTGCACGAGGCACGCGATCATGCGAGTGAAGCGCCAGAAGTGCTGGCCGAGGCAGAGCGGGCCGTAGCCGACGCCACGCAGGCACTTGCCGCCATTAAGGCCGCGCAGCAGCAGAGCAATGCGGCCACGCGAGCGACGATCTTATTACGCGTACAAGCACTGAACAGTATTGTCACCCATGTTACGCATGCGGTTGCCGAGGAATCCAACGGCAATGCGAGCACCGTATCCAAAGCGGCCCTGAAATCCAGCCAAACCGCGGTTGCACCAAAGGCGCCGAGCCTAGCAGCCCGGATGCGCAGCGCCATGTTCGGTGATAAGGAAGATGGCGATGGGCTCGTGTCGGCAGCGCGCCGTCACATCGCCGAAGAGGACGATGATGATCATCCGGCGCGTCGGCGTGGCGGGGCAAAAGCCCGCCGTACGAATCCGGGGATCGCCGGGGTTGCCGATTGGGTCGGCGATCAGGCGACCGATGGCTGGACGGCTGCAGCCGGGGCGATGGGGCTCACCAAGGATAGTACCCGCCGCGGTAAAACCGCCATACGCGCCGTTACCGACGGTGCCGCGGCGATTGGCGATGGTGATGCAGATGCCGCCGTGAATGCCGCCAATCGCGTAGGGGTGGGTACGGAGCGTAGCCTCACCAACATGGGTGTGAACCGCAGTGTGGCTAAATTCGTGGGGCAAAGTGCGGAAACGGTGACCTCGAACGTGGGGGTAGCAAGTGCCCTCACGGTCGGAGCGGTCACCGGCGACAGTAAAAAAAGCAGCTATTCCCTCACGCAGCTCGGGAAAGCGTTGGAGCGCAATACGGTTGGTTTATTTACCGATCGCAGTTTCCTCTATCAGGAAGTGCGCGACCTGATGCCTGTACTGCAACGTACCCGCCTGGTGGGATATAAGGGGAGTGATGGGAAAGCGTTGCTGGATAAGGATAAGGACGGAAAAGTTGAGCTGGACGACGTGATCGCCTTGCTGAAGAAGCACGGTCTCTATGACCTCAAGAAGCTTGATAAGGACAAGGATGGTCAGCTGGAAGCACCAGAATTCGGCGCGGCGCTGGGCCACGTGATTGCCCGCGAGCGCGCGGCACAAAGCAAGAAGTAACGCCCTGCAGGCTTGCGCTTTTCAGCAATTCCGGCTATGCCGCCGCCATGCAACAGCACGAACACGCCTCTGAATATGTTAAGCATGTGGACCTGACGCCGCCGAATGGCGCGAACAAGGTGCTGATGCATTCCTGCTGCGCGCCGTGTGCGGGCGAGTTGATGGAGCAAATGCTGGCTAACGGCATTGATTTGCATATCTTTTTCTACAACCCCAATATCCACCCCAAGCGCGAATACGATATCCGTAAAAACGAGAATATCCGCTTTGCTGAGAAAATGGGTATTCCGTTCATCGATGCGGATTACGATGTGCAGGACTGGTTCGCCCGTGCCAAGGGCATGGAACAAGACCCCGAGCGTGGCCGCCGCTGCACCATGTGCTTCGACATGCGCTTCATGCGCACTGCGCTTTACGCGCATGAGCATGGGTTCCCGGTCATTACCAGCTCACTGGGTATTTCGCGCTGGAAGAACATGGACCAGATCAATGATTGCGGCCACCGCGCCGCCGCGCCGTACGAAGGCATGGCGTATTGGGACTATAACTGGCGCAAAGAGGGCGGCTCGGCCCGCATGTACGAGATCGCCAAGCGCGAGGAATTCTATGCCCAGCAATATTGCGGCTGCATTTATTCCCTGCGCGACACCAACGCCTGGCGCGAAAGCAAGGGCCGTGAGAAGATCGCCATCGGCGAGACTTGGTACGAAGAAAAGTTAAAATCGGCCATTTCTTAATCATTCGTGAAGATTTTCTGGCTATGCTAAGGGCAGAAAAAGAGATGGATGGAGTGAGAAATGGGCACGTATGCGCAACTGAAAGAACAGTCGCACCGACTTCGGATAGACGCACATATCCTGGATTACTTTCGCGATAATGACGGGAATTTTGCGGATGCATTTCGCCGTGTCGTGCGTGAGCAGGCCCATTTGCATAAGCAGCCTTACGAGAAAGCGTTCGATCGCGTGCTGACAGACCTGCGCGACGCGCTGGCCGAGAAAGTAGATAGCTTGTCGCCCGTGCGCAGCAACAACATGACCCATGATCACGGGCAGCTTCGTGTTGCATTACGATTCATTGGCGAGGACATGGCCGCCAAGCTTTATGCCAACCCACTGACGGAGCTGCCAACGCATCACTACAAAAACTCGGTCGAACAAACATTGGCGGCCCTGCGTCGCGATTCTATGTCAGGATCGGATTTGCGGATCGACGGTGCAAAAGACAGTACCGCCCCAACGGCGCAACTCAACGCGTTGGCGCAGGAGTTACTGCAAAATAATCTCATGCGTGAATATAGTTCGGATGTTGCCGCTGCCACGAAGCGCCTGCAAACCCGGCTGGGGGATCGGCTGGAAGCAGAATCGCTGCGTGTGGCGATCAATGAGATAAACCAGATGAATATCGTGGAAAAATATTCCCCCTTTAGCGACGGGCATCGCGCTGAAACCAAGGAAGCGGTGGTGAATAGTTTGCGCGCCCGTGGTGTCAATTACCGTCCGCAAGACGTGGATGCTATCGTGGAAGCAGCGATTCCGCTGGCGGATGCAGGGCCCATGCCCGACCGCGGCGGCAAAGGGCCACAGCGTTAACCGGTGGTCGTAGCCCCTGCATCTGCACCACGGGTTGTGCTTTATGTGAAAGATCACGGCACGAGTGGTCCAATCGCTCGTGCGGCCCAAGTGGCCCATGCGCTGCAAACGCATGGTGCCGAAGTGCATGTCATGCTGCGCGAGGAAATCGTGGATACCGCCATGATGGGCGAGGGAATCGAAATCGTACCTTACCGCCAGCCAACAGGCTGGCTTCCGCAGCGGATGGATGCCACCTCCCAGCTAAAAAAACTGAAACCGGATATATTGCTGGTCGACGAATATCCCTTCGTGAATCAGCATGATGCCCCCGAATGGGAGCGGGTGATTAAGGTCGCGCGTCGTGCAAATCCTGCGCTGCGCGTGGCGGGCATGACTTGTGATATCCCCATCTACCCCAAAGAACTGGAAGCCCTGCATCTACCGCGTCGTGCGCAGCTTGTGGATGAGCTGATGGTGACAGGCGATCCCAGCATCGTGGATTTTGCGAGAGATTATGTGCAGCCGGGGGTGGCCGTCGATAGTGTTCGCAGCAAACTCGCCTATGTTGGGTTTATGCAGCCTATGCCAGCGCCTGCGCTTCCAAAGCAAGCAGAGAACGACGCTTCTAACATATTGGTCTATTTGGGGGGGAATGCGCAAGACCACGCGAGGCAGTATCTTTCGTTGCTCGCCAATCTGCCGCACATGCCGGAGTCACTGCGAAGCGCCCAATGGGAATTTGTGCTGCCTGCCCAACAGCATTTAACGGTGCAGACCAAGATCGAGGCGCTGTATCAGCGCCTTCCAGACGATGTGCGTGTGCGCGTTACGCTAAGCGCGGCAGGCTCGGCACAGGAATTCGCGCAGAAGCTGCAGCAGGCCGATATGGCGATCACCGGCGGCGGCCAAACGGCGATTGAATCTACCCTGGTGCATGGGGTGCCAACGGTCATTGTGCCGACAAGAAATGCCGAACAGATTCACCGGGCGCATCGCTTTGCCGAGGCCATGCCCGAGCGCGTAATGGCGATGGCCATTCCTTCTCCGCGGGAAAAGAAAATGACGACCGCACGGATTCGCTATGAAACGTACTACGAAAAAGACCCACGCGACTGGATCGACAAGCTAATCGACTGGGCTGGCGAAAGCCCTGATGCAGCCGCCATGCGCGAAGGCATGCAGCAGCTTTTTGAGCAGCGCGGCAAAAAAGCGCCAAACACCACCATTCTGTTAGATGGTGCCGCGCGCATTGCCGATCGCATCACCCAACCGCATGCTGGGCGGGCAGGTTAGGCCTTTTTCGCTTTCTTGGCTTTCGGGGCGGGGGCGGCTTTGGCCAGCGTTACCTTGCCTGCCGCATCGGCGGGCATGTGGGCCTGCGCATCGATCGCATCAATGCAGCCGATAGCCGCGAGGTTGATGAGATCCGCCACCGTGGAATTCATGTTGGCGATCTGCACCGGCTTTTCCAGCCCCACCAGAATCGGACCCACCACGGTGCCCACGCCCAGCTCCTCCAGCAAATTCGCTGAGATATGCGCCGAATGCAGCGCGGGCATGACCAGTACGTTGGCGGGGCCGGAGAGTTTGCAGAACGGATACAGCGCCATCAATTCCTTGTTCAGCGCCACATCGGCCGACATTTCACCATCGAATTCGAAATCAATATCGTCGCGCGCGCGCAGGATTTCCACCGCATCGCGGATGCGCTTGCTCTTTTCCTTCATCGGGTTACCGAAATTGGAATAGGAAAGCAGTGCCACGCGCGGCTCATGGCCCATCTGCTGCACTTTGCGCGCCGTGGTGACGGCGATCTCGGCCAGCATGTCGGCCTCGGGTAGTTCCTGCACGGCCGTGTCGCTCATGAACACGGTGCGGTTCTTCGTCACCAGCATGCTCATGCCGAACAGGTGCTGGCCGGGCTTGGTGTCGATCACGCGGCAGATATTCTCCAGCGCACGGTAGTAATTGCGCGTCAGACCGGTGACGACCACATCACCATGGCCGCAGGCGATCATGCAGCTGGCGAAGATATTGCGGTCGTTCTTCACCATGCGCTCCACATCGCGCAGCAGGAAGCCTTTGCGGTTCAGCTTTTCATAGAGATACTCAATATACTGATTCAAATGTGGGCTAACGGCCGCGTTGACGATATCGAGATCATCCGCTTGTTTGATGCCAAGGCGATGGATCGTCTGGCGGATGCGCTCCGGCCGGCCCACCAGCACGGGGTGGCCGTAGCCGTTATCGCGCCAATGCAGCGCCGCGCGGATAACTTTTTCTTCCTCGCCTTCGGCAAAGATCACGCGTTTGGGGTTGGCGCGCACGGCATCGAAGATCTGTGCCATGCTGTTGCTGGCCGGATCAAGGCGCGACGCAAGCGCGCGGCGGTAGGCCGCAAAATCCTTGATGGGACGGCGCG
>Ga0209278_1000253_pt1 | contig 51798 bp, 42 predicted proteins | sample JI81BgreenDNA_FD_187504 | JGI IMG/M metagenome (GOLD analysis project Ga0209278, IMG submission 187504) | Wastewater effluent complex algal communities from Wisconsin, to seasonally profile nutrient transformation and Carbon sequestration -... | ecosystem: Engineered > WWTP > Effluent > Algae... | reverse complement strand
TGTAGTCCGAAAGGACCAAAGGTACTAAATGTACCTTTGACGAAGGAACCGAGCCTTCCATGGCGAGGCAAGGAGATCAATAGTTTCGGCGGCAGGATGCCCGCTTGCGGTTCCTTCACTTGAATGCCGCTTCTGGGCATTCACCCTTCGGGATCGTTCAGTCATACCTGGACATTGATTTCGGACCTTTGCTTTGTAGTGTTTGTTATGGGGAGTTTGAGTGTCTTAATCCTTTTTACCTGGACATTGATTTCGGACAGTTGCGGAAAAATACCGCAACGAAATCGAGGCGTATAAGTCTTAATCCTTTTTACCTGGACATTGATTTCGGACAGGTCCTTTTGGCCCACAAAGTGGTGATACCTTTGTCTTAATCCTTTTTACCTGGACATTGATTTCGGACTAGTAAGGTTATATTTTGAAAACAAGCTTAATGAAAGGTCTTAATCCTTTTTACCTGGACTTTGATTTCGGACTTGTATGGTAGTTTTACGTCACGTTTACCAACGTGTTGTCTTAATCCTTTTTACCTGGACATTGATTTCGGACTAGCTTCACAATTATAACAACAGAGGATTTATCTGTCTTAATCCTTTTTACCTGGACATTGATTTCGGACCCATGCGTACTTTTGTATTGTATTGTGGTGTCTTGTCTTAATCCTTTTTACCTGGACATTGATTTCGGACTAATCTTTACAGATAAAAATGGCGTCATATATGACGCGTCTTAATCCTTTTTACCTGGACATTGATTTCGGACCGTTCCGACCACTAGCTACTGAATTTTATTCGGTGGTCTTAATCCTTTTTACCTGGACATTGATTTCGGACGATTCAATTAGTAAAAACTACATTTGGTGATGTTCAGGTCTTAATCCTTTTTACCTGGACATTGATTTCGGACTTAATTTGAGACCTTACTTAAATAATAAGATCTCTAGAGTCTTAATCCTTTTTACCTGGACATTGATTTCGGACCGTGAATGTAGTTTCAGGAAGTACTTTCAACCCATTGTCTTAATCCTTTTTACCTGGACATTGATTTCGGACCTTCACTAATTCAATCAAAGAAACGATCCAGTTCGCAGTCTTAATCCTTTTTACCTGGACATTGATTTCGGACTAGAAGCTGACTACAATGGCGAAATCCACAAAGAGTCTTAATCCTTTTTACCTGGACATTGATTTCGGACAAGTAACATACCCCACCAAAAAGCAAGCCGTGACTAGTCTTAATCCTTTTTACCTGGACATTGATTTCGGACTTGCCAAATGACTTTCACAGATCAAATAGACATCAACGTCTTAATCCTTTTTACCTGGACATTGATTTCGGACTCTAATCACAAAATTTGACCAAATGACAACTTTTCCAGTCTTAATCCTTTTTACCTGGACATTGATTTCGGACAAATCAAAAACACGCAAATCGAGGCATCAAAAGCCGTCTTAATCCTTTTTACCTGGACATTGATTTCGGACAAAAAGAATGTGTTGTTTATTCCTAACAACATTAAGTCTTAATCCTTTTTACCTGGACATTGATTTCGGACAGTTATTTTATTTCTAGCCAACAAACGACGTTACAGCGTCTTAATCCTTTTTACCTGGACATTGATTTCGGACAATTTTTTTATTATGGCAACGCAAATTCTAGCAGCTGTCTTAATCCTTTTTACCTGGACATTGATTTCGGACCACCTCCATTAGGAGGTGTGACATGGACCGAGAAACTGTCTTAATCCTTTTTACCTGGACATTGATTTCGGACCTCCCAGAACTAATAGGTTACTAGGGATCCAAAACTGGTCTTAATCCTTTTTACCTGGACATTGATTTCGGACTAGTCTCTCTTTGGGGACTAACTATGACAATTCTCTGTCTTAATCCTTTTTACCTGGACATTGATTTCGGACATGACTGAGTGTAGTCCGAAAGGACCAAAGGTACTAAATGTACCTTTGACGAAGGAACCGAGCCTTCCATGGCGAGGCAAGGAGATCAATAGTTTCGGCGGCAGGATGCCCGCTTGCGGTTCCTTCACTTGAATGCATTTGGAATGGTGCTTCGGGAAGGGCTTTGTTGATGCCGCAAGCCGTTGTTTGCGGTTCCTTCCTTATCGAGTGAAGCTGTTCACTCGATTGCTACGCACCAGTCAGTCATACCTGGACATTGATTTCGGACAAGTAACATACCCCACCAAAAAGCAAGCCGTGACTAGTCTTAATCCTTTTTACCTGGACATTGATTTCGGACTTGCCAAATGACTTTCACAGATCAAATAGACATCAACGTCTTAATCCTTTTTACCTGGACATTGATTTCGGACTTCATGACGTGTACAGGCAGCAGCTGTTGAATGCGTCTTAATCCTTTTTACCTGGACATTGATTTCGGACACAATAGTTGTCATTGTTTAATCAACGACTTACAACCGTCTTAATCCTTTTTACCTGGACATTGATTTCGGACATCTTTAGCCGCTTGTAAATTGACCACTTACAGCGGTCTTAATCCTTTTTACCTGGACATTGATTTCGGACTCGCACTATTAGTTGAAGCAGATGCTTCTTACAAAGAGTCTTAATCCTTTTTACCTGGACTTTGATTTCGGACTTATTATTTATAACTTTTTATCATAAAAATTGATTGGTCTTAATCCTTTTTACCTGGACTTTGATTTCGGACCAAGCTAGTAGGATGGTAACTACCAATGATGCAAAGGTCTTAATCCTTTTTACCTGGACTTTGATTTCGGACCAGTGGGTTAAAAATTTTTATACTATGTTATATCAAGCGTCTTAATCCTTTTTACCTGGACATTGATTTCGGACCTGGTATCTTCATAGAACCAGAATTCTTAACCCAGTCTTAATCCTTTTTACCTGGACTTTGATTTCGGACTAAATAAACAAGGTATATTGTCAATAAGACAAGACTGTCTTAATCCTTTTTACCTGGACTTTGATTTCGGACAGGCGGCTCTATATGCCTACTCAAACTGACCACTTGGGGTCTTAATCCTTTTTACCTGGACATTGATTTCGGACAAACAAAAAGTAGAGTTTCGGCGAAATAAACCATAGTCTTAATCCTTTTTACCTGGACATTGATTTCGGACCCACAGCTATTATTGTAGCCCACAACCACCCATCTGTCTTAATCCTTTTTACCTGGACATTGATTTCGGACTATTAACCGAATCCTCTTATTACTCTTTGAGTGATAATGTCTTAATCCTTTTTACCTGGACATTGATTTCGGACTTAAAAAAACTATACGATCATTTATACCAAATGACTAGTCTTAATCCTTTTTACCTGGACATTGATTTCGGACTTCACTATAAAAATCAGTTTTATGAGATGTACTGAACGTCTTAATCCTTTTTACCTGGACATTGATTTCGGACAAATCAAAGCAGCACTTAACGTGCTGCAAATTGATGTCTTAATCCTTTTTACCTGGACATTGATTTCGGACTGTTTTCTTAATAGTGTCTAGATTAGTTCTTAGTGCGTCTTAATCCTTTTTACCTGGACATTGATTTCGGACCCATACGGCTGCGTGAGCTGCATGCCATGTACCCGTCTTAATCCTTTTTACCTGGACATTGATTTCGGACTAATCCTTCTCCGACCTAAGCATGTCGTTAAACTGGTCTTAATCCTTTTTACCTGGACATTGATTTCGGACGCTGCAAATTGATTTCTACCACACCCGTCCTAACGAGGTCTTAATCCTTTTTACCTGGACATTGATTTCGGACAGCGTCTTTTGACAATCCGTTGATTGCCAAAAGACTAACTGATGTATTTTTTGATCTTCTTCGCTCTTTCATCTGCTCTACGATCATTTGCTGTCCAAAATTACGGCTTTTTTCTCATTTGACATCTAGAAAACCAAAACATTTTTTGGCTTCGTCACGATGTCAAATTCGATGTTCAACCCGATCACACGCATGTGACTGAATTTCTCCTCTGGCACCGGAAGTACGAAGATGCTGTCTTCATTTTGGTACATCCCATTGATGTCCCGAAGGGTGGTAGAGATCTCATTCATCATAGCCGGACTGCTCTTGGCGAGGTACACGGATTTTTGGATACGCAAGCATCCTTTTTTGATCAGGTATTTTGCGATCTGGGTCCGCACTTTGTTGTTTTCGATGTCATACATCACGAGGTATAGCATAAGGTTTGATTTTGCTCTGCTTCGGACCGTGAGCCAGCGCATCATTTCGTGTAGCCTTTCTTCGAGTGGAAGGTGGCTGATCTCATACGCCAGATCCTCAGATACCGTGGGCAGAAGGTTAAAACTTGGATACATATTTTAATGGATAATGGATAATGGATAATTGATAATTAATCATTCGTAATTCGTAATTCGTAATTGATCATTCGTAATTGATCAGAAGTGGAGGATGGCATTTTCGATGATGGTCTTGCAGAGTTCGTTGAGTTGGGCTTGGGTACCTTTTCGGGCGGATACGACTACGCTGTAGCCTTTCCGTCCAGTGTACACATTGACCTCAGCCTGATCCTTGCCGTAGCTCATCTTGAGTTTCACTCCATAGTTGAGCGCCTCATAGCTTTCTATCCGTACTTGGTAGTCGGCTAGGCTTGCCTCAAGGGTGGGCATCAATGCCTCCAGTGCAGTATGCAAGGTGGGTTTGGGCTTGATGATTTTGGGCTTACGGTCCAGTTTTTTGAGGATATCATGGTACACCTGTTGGGGCAGTCCCTGCTCATCGGTGATGGGGATATCCTTCGGCACACCGTCTGAATCATGGCCCATGAGGGGATGATTTTTCCAATCGATCGGTATGAAATCTTCCAGATACCAGGCTTCGGGATCATGGCACAGAAAACTGATGCGGCTCACGTCGCCATTTTTTTGGTCCAGCAAATCGAAAATGTGGTATGAATGGGCGAATTCCTGACTGAAGATTTTGTAAAATCGCTGGTAGCTGTCCTTGGAGGTGATGGGCTCATCAAAGATGAAGATCAGCTTCACGCCCCGCCCACTAGGGGAGATGTAGCCGAGGGCTACCCGTGGGTCGATCTTTAGTTTTTGGATCAGCTCTGGGGATATGCCGTGCTCACTATCGATGTCGATCACTAGCCCAATGGCCATGGTGAAGCGCTCATTACCACGTCTAGGCGGATCGAAATGGCTACAGCTGAAGAAGGGGAGCTGCGTCTTCATGACCCTATATCGGTCCTGGCTGTATTTGAGCACAGAGCGTAGATTTTTTGTAAAACTGACCAATCCCTGTGGGCTATCTCGGATATACTCGTATAGCTGGCTGAGGCTCATCTGGGAGAGGGCAGCATTGGTATCCTTGACCTGTGTACCGTAGGAAAACATATTCATGACTTATGGATTTTTTTTGTTTTTCGTAGAAATTTGATTGACCAGTTCGAAGGCGATCCGCTCCAGGTGGTTGAGCCGTGTCAGTCGTTTGCCGCCATAAGGGATCACCTCATCAAAAAAATCTGCAAAATGCTGGATCAAAAGTCTTTTGGCGTCACCCATGAGCCAATAGCCGCCTTGGTCTATTTCGAATCCGTCTTCGTGAACGGCTTCATTGAGGCAGAGGTGTATCACCACCCAGTCTGCCCAGGGGCGGTAGGGCTCTATGACATCATAGGTCAGCACGGGTCTATTATAATCATCTCGGTGGAAGAAGCCGATGAATGGATCCAGTCCAGCTTTGATCAGGGCGCTTTCTATGTGGCTATAAAGGATGCCGTAGGCATAATTCAGCATGGCATTGATCATATCCAGGGCCGGGTGACGGCTCCTTCGCTCGAATTGGTAAGCGAAGGGTAGGTGCTTATTGATACACTGGAAGTAAAGCTTGGCGGCCTGACCTTCCAGTGCACGAAGTCGAGGACCGATCTCTTCGATGGGGCCGTCGTCATTTTGGCGGAGTTTTTCCTGGATGCCGCTGAGCTGCTCGATGGCCTTGTGGATTTCCTGGGTGTAGGGCTCATCCATGGAGAGAAAGCAGAGCAGGAGTTCCTTTTGGTTTTCGATTTTTTCGGCGAGCTGGCAGATTACCCAAGTGCTGACTTGCGGGCTTTTGCTGAAGTCTAGTTGATCTTTTCGGATGGTGGAGATGGAGCCAAACTTATTGTTCCACACCCGACCGATGGGGTGACCATTGCGCTCTGTTAGTACCACATCAATCCCCATGTGGATGCATTCGTATAGCACATCCGTACTGATGAGTATACTCTTTGAAATGTAGAGCGTCTTGAGTTTAGCGAGGGGTACTTTGTTGATTTTCTCCTCGTGTTTGATAGAAAGTATTCCCTCCTGAATGCGAAGAGAAGTTCCGTAGGTGTTGATAAATACTTGCATGCTATTCAGTTGTTTTGATTTTTTATTGAAAATTGGGATTGTTCGGAGAAGGAAGTAACGTTCCTTCCTTCAGGGTGCAATTTACACGCAGGGGTGCTGTATAGCTGCACGCCTGAAATAAATTTTCGAAAAAATCAAAATTTGTTCAAATTAAGGATTTTATAATGTTTTAATAATTGGTAAGTAGTCTTTTAGATTGGTTATGTTCGATGTGGAATGGAAGTGTCCGATTGTGGTATGCGCAATGGGTTGGTGTAGGGTGCAATGGGTTTGCACGAATATGATTTGTTTTGTATAAGATTATGGAAATGAATACGATAGGAGGTAGGTAGTTTGAAGCTTTTGTCATCATTTTTGCTTTTTGGTGGCAAAAATGTCGCCAAAAGGGGAGGGGTTTGGTAATTTAGCTATGGGTTAAAACCCATGGCTATAAATATTCTATTCCTTTTGAGTTTGCGAAATCATAAGCGATTTGTCGTATTCCGATCCCGGCGGGATCGCATGTGTGTAGCACATGGAGAAGAAGGAGCAATCTTCTGGCGGCATTTTTGCGTAGGTTGCAAAAATGGTGACAGAAGCTTAGATTGTTCTTGGCTTTATATCCATGGGATACAGCCCAAGGCTATATATATTTATCGTAAAGCACAAGTTACAAACTTGCGCTAACGGTGCTATCTTATCATATGCGTACGGTGGTGTGACGATCCCAGCGGGATCGCATATTTGTAGGAAGTTCTTTTTTAGTGACACGATCCCAGCGGGATCGCATGTGTGTAGCGAATGGAGAAGAAGGAGAAACCTTCTGGCGGCATTTTTGCGTGGGTTGCAAAAATGGTGACAGAAGCTTAGATTGATCTTGGCTTTATATCCGTGGGATACAGCCCAAGGCTATATATATTTATCGTAAAGCACAAGTTACAAACTTGCGCTTACGGTGTAAAGTTGAATGACGATCCCGGCGGGATCGCATATGTGTAGCACATGGAGAAGGAGGACCAATCTTCTGGCGGCATTTTTGCGTGGGTTGCAAAAATGGTGACAGAAGCCTGAATGGAGCTTGGCTTTTTATCTGTGGGATACAACCCAAGGCAATATATATTTGTCGTAAAGCATAAGTTACAAACTTGCGCTAACGGTGTAAAGTTGAATGACGATCCCAGCGGGATCGCATGTGTGTAGCGAACGGAGAAGGAGCAGGAATCTTCTGGCGGCATTTTTGCACGGGTTGAAAAAATGGTGACAGAAGCCTGAATGGGAGCCCCCTTTACCGATGGCATTATCGTGATGGGATACCAAAAATACAATAAATCCATTCTAATAAAATTTGGTTCCGTGGTAAAATTTTGAATATACCTCCTGCGTTTATCCAAGAGACAAAACGACAAATCTATGATCGAAGCCCAATTGACAGCGCTCTTTGGACGGATAGAAAGTTTGACCATATTCACGTATAAATTCATGGCACCGTTATATCAGAGTGATTGGGAATTGCATGAGCAAATCGTAAAAAATGTACCCCATGCTTTAATCGATGGGCCTTCCATCCAAACGATGGCAGCTATAGAAGGAATCCCAGGAATTAGGCTAAAATCCACAAAAAAACTGAACAAGCCCTTTCAAAACACTCAAATGGTGGAATTTTGGCTGAATAGACGCATCAATGCTTACTTAACCCAACATTTCCGAAGTCCACGCTACCACCATTTTAGCTTTAAGGCAGTAGATTTTGGAATTTGGACCCTCGAAAAAAGCATCAAAATTGATACTGAGGTTTTTCCATCAGGGAGGATTGCGGTGTACCTGACAGAGCATTCGGACTTGTATTTTAGCGGCGAGCGTACCAGAGCGCAAAAAGAGGCATTTTTGGGTCTTCTAAAAAAGGCTATTCACAATGGAATACTTGGTGTTAATTTGAATATACATATTGACCAGAGTAAAAAATTCGTGAGAATGTTAGACCACAAGGGACTTCCGTATTTTGAAAAATTATTATTAGAAGAGCAATTTCAAAAAATCAACTTAAGTTCTTCGAATCTAGAAAATATAGACCCCAAAGGCTATGACACCCTACACCCGCATTTACCAGCCAAGGCAGGTCGAATCAATTTGATGTATTTTCCTTTAATTTCCCAATTAAGTAGAATGGAAGGCATCGAATGGGAGGACTATCCCAATCGGGACTTTAGGTTTGATGATGCGCAGAGTGCGATTTACTTTCGAGATCCATTAAGGCCAAAATTGGTCATTCGAAAAATGTCTTCCCTTTACTATACGGGAGTTTGGTTTTCAAATGTTTCACAAAAGATCTGTATTCTACCCATGATACATGGCAGCGGTGGGAGCCCAAGTTTGAGTATTTACAAAGATCTAATTTCCAATAATTTTGCACAGAATCATTTGGTCGAATGGTTGCCCGTGCTGAGATTAGATCTGGACCGTCAAATCACTGATCAAATATTTAAATATATTCGAGAAAATAATTTAAGGACTTCTACTATAAATTATACTTTATTAGCGTACGAGAAAATGATTCCAGGCCATATTTATTCTGAAATAAAAGAATGTTTAAGGGTGGTACATTGCATAGATGCCAATACAAGAGAAAACTTCGAAATAAGCAATGCATGCTTCAGTCACTTAGTTCGGGCTGGCGCAGTGGTGCCGCATGTCAAATCAGATGCCCAAGTGAAAGATCAATATTATATGGGTATTGACCTGGGACATAACGCAAAGGAAAAGATCAGCACACTCTCTGTTAGCCTCATCGATGAGAATTTCCAATGGATGGCTAGTGCTGCGATGGTTCAGCCTAGACATGATGAACAAATAGATCAGAATACCTTGATGTGTCTATTCGAAAAAATGAAGCAGCATTTACTGGATCTAAAGAAACCCATTACAAGCTTAGTGATCCACAGGGATGGTAGATTTCTGAAGGCGGATATGGATGTACTGCTTACAGCGCTTGCCTGCGTGTTTGAATTGTCTGAAGATCGAATCAATATCCTTGAAGTCACCAAATCAGGCGCCCCCTACATGTTTGGGTACCGAAATAGTAAGTATCATAATGCTGCTAAGGGGTGGTATCTCTTGCTTGAGGAAGAGCAGACCGGATATCTAATGTCCACCGATCAGACTGTGCAAGAAGACCAACTTATCCAACCGATTAAGATCAAAAATAAAATAGGAAGTCAGCCTTTGGATATCTCTGTACGACAAGTATATGGGATGTGCTGTTCCTACAAGGATAATCTCTATTTTAATTCCCGTATGCCTGCTACCACCTACTATGCAGATCGATTGGTAGATAAGCACCGTATTTTTAGAAATGGAAAGCTAGATCAAAAGCTGCAAAATGGGAGGATTTATTTTTTGAGCAATAGGAATTATTCGTCAGTCAAAGACTGGATATTGATCTGGTAGCTTTTGTCATCATTTTTGCTTTTATGTGGCAAAAATGCTGCCAAAAGGGGAAGGGGTTTGGTAATTTAGCCATGGGTTAAATCCCATGGCAATTGCGGTGTCGCTCCTTTGGAGCTATTTAATCATATGCGTACGGTGGTGTGACGATCCCAGCAGGATCGCCTGTGTGTAGGAAGTCCTTTTTCCGTGACACGATCCCAGCGGGATCGCATGTGTGTAGAAATCTTGAAAGAAGGAGAAACCTTCCGGCGGCATTTTTGCGTCTTTTGCAAAAATGGTGACAGAAGCCTAAATTTCCTGCTGCTTTGCTTCCAACATACTTAGTTTCTCCAAATTCGCTGGACAATTCAGGTTTATTTCCGGTCTCTCACGAAGGACAATCTCTTTGCTCAGCCCAAAGTTATCCGCATTATTTTCACACCAGATTTTATGTCCAGGGACTTTTTCCAAAAGATTATCCCTCAGGAAAAAGTGGATTTCATACGCCCAATATTGCTCTCCACCTTCTGGCGTTACCAGCCTTTTTGGAAGGAGGTGCATATAAGGACTAAAATTTAGTGGTCCACCGTTCATCTGCCCCCCGATGGACTGCCCTAGATTACGAATATCGGACTGATGTGGCAGGAAAGCCTCAAAACAGCTGTACACGTACTTGCCCTCAAAACTAAAGTGGACCGTCAGCTTTTTCTCCAGGCTTTCCTCCCAGTTTCGCTTCATATCATTGTACCAAATAGAGAAGGCAAGTACCCCCGTAGTGATTCCGAATATGGGATCCACATAGGTGAATGGAGAGTACGCTTCTTTCCAAGTAAATAAAAAGAACAAAACGTAGAATGCGACCACTCCAATGCTAATGAGTAAAATCCACTTTCCATATCCTGTCTGGTGCCAAATGTAATGGATGACTTTTCGAAAATTATTCTTCTTCTGCATACTAAAAATAAGGTCTAAACTGAATAAACTGAAACTGTACCACTTTTTTTCCATCCACCTCTTCTACGATGCGATGTGTGGTAGAGGCTACGCATAGGATGCCGATGGCCTCACAAGCAGCTACGAATTGGTACACGAAGCATAGCTCGCCCATGACGTGTACGGTTGCCGGAGGCATGCGGTTGATATCAGCGACGAATCTATCCACCAGCATACGGAGCTCATCCGTGCTCGCCTTCGGGTCTATCTGCGGAAATGGCATATCTACGACAGTGCTGTATTGGGCCCTTGCAGCTTCCTGCTGTGTGGGCGTCCATTTGTCAAAAGGGTGATTTGATAGGTTGATAAGCATGATTTAGGGTTTTGATGGGTTAAGGAGTAGGGATTTGATTTTGGTGATGGATATTACAATTATTCTATCCGAACCCAGGACCAACAATCTGTTGCACTAGGTCTCGAGATTATAGAAGATTCGTAGTGTTCTTCAAAAAGTTTATAGTTTTTTTTATCTTTTGCCTTAGCTTCTTCAGAGATATAATCTTTTTCTCGCTCTTGTCTTTCTAAATCGTTTTCTAGTATCACTTTTTTTCGAGGATCTTCGTCTAGGTACATGATTATTTTATATTGTAGGTATGGCTTTGGATACGACGGTGTAAATTTAGCTTCCTCAACGGTCTTAAACGCCATGTCAAAGGATAGCTGATTGCCAGTCAATTGATTGCCACCCAATTGTTGTGCCCAAGCCCTGATATCAGATTCCCCCGATAGGTAGGCATTTTTTACTTCCATTATGGTTTTGCCTGCGTACATGTAATCAACGGAAAGCCGTTTTTCTAAAGAATTCAAATAAGCTTGATTAGCTTGATTGTAAAAGACCGCAAAAGTGAGTGGAAGGGAGATAAGTCCGAAAATTGGATCGAATGTATTCCATATCCACTTACGTATCCAAGAAAAGCTGCTTGAGGTTTCACCATCATTGTAGCCCCAATATGCACAAAAGAGTATTCCAAAGAATACAATCCAGGCCCCAAGCCATTTATTGAGTTTGAAGCTATGGGCAACAACATTACAGAAATAGCTCATAATTTTAATAGGTTATTGGTCAATACTTACAGTGGCACCATTTTGAGTGAAGAGTTGCTGCCAAAACAGTTCTGCATTTTTTATTTTGGTATCGTTGTTTGGTGTTCGATAGACCATCATTTTGATGTGGATCCCAGTCAGATCAGGAAGGGCGCAACTAGCTTTGAATTTCTCTTCGTAGATTTTTCGGACGTTGGACTCATCACCATTTAAGTTTGAAATACTATAGAAGTTGGCCATTTCACTATTTTCTAACAAGTCTGTGTATAGGACCAAAGTTTTTGAATCTGCCGTAGTTTTGGATAGAACTCCAAGTTGTTTACAGATTTTTGCGTAGAGTTTACTAAAATCTTTATTGACCTGAGTCTGCGATATTTTTTGCGATATCGTTGCTTCAAAAGAATCAAACAATTTCTTGATATCATTTTTTCTTTTAACCTCATTTGCCGTCATTATGCTAACATCGGCTTTGGGGATCTCAAGTTTATCGAGTTGACCTCCAGATAGATCATCGAAAAATCCGAACTGTGCAGTAAGTTGGTCGTTTTGGTTTTTTAGCATGTTTTGGATTTGACTGGTTATCGCATTGGGATTTGGAATAGCTGATTCGTTTGGGTCCGTGATGTCAATCAAGAAAACTATTTCGTGGTGCTGCGGTAAGGCCTTCTCTCCACATCCTAGGTGCCAAAATGAGAGTAAGGAAATAAAAATGATTAGTTTGGATTGTAATGCCATAGTCCTTTATTTTTTTGTTGATCTAATTCTTGCATATTTCTGAAAGCTACGGGTACATTATATCCATTAGCTTTGAATTTTATTTGAGCTGATTTATAATTATTTGCGAATGAACTTTGATACTCTGTAAGACAATTGTAGAAGTAGCTTAAGATCATTTGCTCGATGTTTTTCAAGCCTTGAAGCATTTCATCATATAGAGTCACCGAATCGTGGTACTGATGTCGGAGTTTTTCCTCTTGTTTGTGTAGGGATAATTCAATGGCATTGAACTTATTATTTATAGCCATTTCTGTTTTTTGGAGTTGCTCATGAAGCGCCTTTTTTTCTACGAATTTTGCTTTCTCGATTTCATCCAGTTCTTGTTTGGCCTTGGTCCTTTTTTTAATGAGGCGATCAAAAGCTGGATTGGAATCATGTGTAAAGGAAGATAGTAGAGATCCTACCATGACTATCAAAGCACTGAAAAATAGAAAAGTGAAAAATCCTGGTATTAATAGCTTTTCATTGCTAACATTCACAATTCTTACGGCCGCAAGAGCAACAAGTACTAAAAAAACAAATGACATCCAAAAAATCGCTTTGTTTCGTTCAGACTTAATCGCCCTCCCTTCTGCCAATTTGAATCCGATAAAATGGGCCGAAATGGATAAAATCAATCCATTAAAAAAGGCCCAAATGAAAGTTGTTACTGCAGGCTCTTCAAAATGTAGAAAGGAATGGTACGTTGCTAGTACTTCAGCAATTCCAAGAATGAACAAGGTCAAAATGTATAAATAGCCATTTATTTGAAATTTTTTATCGGTCTCCCTTCTTCCTAGGATTTCTGCCATTTCATCAAAATCATCGTCGATGTCATCATATGTTTGCTTTGCTAGGTTGTAGGCGGGATCCTGTTCAAGAATTTCTAGATCATCGTGATACTTATCTTCTACAGCCTCTAATTCTCTATTACGGTCATTGGTTAACTTTTGTAGCTCTTGGGATAAACCTTTCTGCTGGATCAAGGACAAATCCTCGGATATGGTTTGCACGAAATCCTGTTTGATTCTGTTGAGCATGCCCATAAAATCTACGCTCAGCTCCGTTATTTGGGCTGCATAACTTGAAAATATGGTTTTCTCAAATGGTTGGTTGGTTTCTACCAATCCTCTAGGAGCGTTAGAAGCGTCTCTTGCACCTTGTTTACAAGCTTTTCTTACAGAATCTTGATGGAATTTCTTAAATTCCAATTCAAAATTATTGGCTTTGGAAATGAATTCTTCTCTTATTTTCGATAACTCTTCGTTCATGGTTATTTTCGTTTTGTCTTGCTAAGGTAGGTTCATTTTTTGATTTGCTATTCATTCCTTGATTAATTTTTTCGCTACCTCGTATGATTTGCCACCATGGATTGGTAGATGGCGTGTTGGAGGGCGATGTGGGTATCATTGGGGTGCCTGTCGCGTAGCTCACTGAGGCAGATATGGGCTACGCCTGCGTCATCTAGCTTCTCCTTTTGGTTGATCCTGATGGGCGCATCCGTAAGGAATATGGGTGTAGCAGAATCACCAAAGTAAGTTCGCACCCCTGCTTTGAACTTATCGATATCTTTGATATCAAAGATGCTGGTTTTGACTTCGATGACCACGATACGGTTGTTGATCCGAAGGATGAGATCCAATTCGTTTTTTGCCAGGCTTTGATTATTAGGATTTGTGGAATAGGCAAAGATAAGACCGATCAACAATTCATCTAAGTTTGGCATGGTGGATAGCATGTGTGCGGCTTCGATCTCCAGCCATAAAGTTCGCCCGATGAGCTCATAGGCCCTCGGGTGATCTATCTCGAGGAGATCTTGCTTTCTATGTTTGTTCATCTTGATCACGAGCCTTTTCTTCATATGATCGTATAGTAGGCTAGATTCTCCAGCCTTGATGATGTTTTGGTGGGCTTTCATCCCATCTTTAAAGTCTCGCAAATCTGCTGCCATTTTATAGAAGGCATTGGGAAACTGCGTGGCGAGTTTTCTTATTTGTAAGGAGGCTCGTTTGAGATCTTCGTCTACCTCACCCCAAGGGAGTACATCTAGTATCCTGTGGTTCATCAGGGTGCAGATGTCCATGAGAGAGATAGGGATTTGCATATCCTTTTTCTCTAGGTTCTTGAGATTGATGTACCGGTCTGATTGATCCATGTAGAAGATGGTCGCATTTGGATCCTGTTCAAAAAGTTTGTACAGAGCAAAACTCATGGTCTTCAAAGCTGCCGTGACATTGACGGTGATTTCTCCCTGCTGGGTTACTTTTTCCTTTACCTTCTGTATGATGGCTGCCATGTCAAACTCATCCACCTCGATGCGTTCGGCAGGATGATCCAGCATGCTTTCGATGAACTCAGCATCTCTACGAGAGCCACTGGTATGGACAAGGTAGGTATATTCTGGAGCACTTGCGATGATCCCCTTATACACCGGCATTTTCTGGCCGCCTATCAGGGTGATGTGGATTTTTTTCATTGGGTTGAGTTTAAATTGTTAGGTTTACAAGGAGACTATAAGCCAAATGGTACTGTTTGAATTTTTCTTGTGTGACTTTTGAAAAGAATTGGAACATCTCATCGTAGGTCTCTACAATAATTTTTCCTTGAAATGCTAGGATGATACTCTCTGTTGGGTGTACAATGATCCTTGGCCGAAAGTCTAAATTTTCAAAGTAAAGAAGTATGGGAACTGAATGTTTAAAAAGTTTAAATACTTGACTATTTGCGGCATTCATGGTAGATTGAACGTCTTTTGAATTTCTCAATTCTGTCAAAATGCCCCCATATGGTTTTTCATTGGCACTATAGTAACTTGGATAAAAATCTGATAAGAAGTTTAAGAGCTCTTTATCAATGAGTTCCTTTTTTAGATTAAATACCCAAGTACTTTCTTCTTCCTGACAATCATAATTGGTTAGATCTACACCCCAATCTGTTAGCAGTTTATCAGAAATATCCGTCAAAGACAAATTGTATCTTATTGCTTCCTTTTTTTCTATGTGAATTTTTCTTGCAAGAGAAATAGTAAGGTATTGGCCCATTGTCATTTTATTTTTTGATCCATTTAATGGGTAAATCTTCTAGACCACCTTCAATGGATGAATACTTAAATTTTCTGTCTAAAAATCCCATCATCACTTGTTCTCCTTTTCGGACATTCTTTTTGATGGATCTAGGGTCTGAGTACAGATGTCCATGGTAGGTATTTGCATCCCTTTTTCTCCAGCGTCTTCAGATTGATGTACCGATCTGACTGGTCCATGTAGAAGATGGTTGCATTTGGATCCTGCTCAAAAAGTTTGTACAGAGCAAAGCTCATGGTCTTCAAGGCTGCTGTGACATTGACGGTGATTTCTCCCTGCTGTGTCACTTTTTCCTTGACTTTCTGTATGATGTCTGCCATGTCAAACTCATCCACCTCGATGCGTTCGGCAGGATGATCCAGCATGCTTTCGATGAACTCAGCATCTCTACGAGAGCCACTGGTATGCACGAGGTAGGTATATTCCGGAGCACTCGCGATGATACCCTTATACACCGGCATTTTCTGGCCTCCGATCAGGGTGATGTGGATTTTTTTCATGGGGTGGGGTTGTTTAGTTCGTCAAAGAGGTTTTTGGCTTCGGCTTCGCCTAAATTTGTAATTACTTTATTCCAGGTGTTCTTATTGTTAAAATCTTGCCAAATTTTTCTGTCTCTATTGTTTAAGCGCTTAATTGCGTTTCCTAAATCAATAATAAATTCATCCTTAAATTGTAAGAGTATATCTTTTCTAGCTTCCAGAAAAGCTTCCCGAATCAAGGCAATTGCATCTAAATTTTTCCATCTTTGAGGATATTCAGGTGGTAAAAAAGTATTTATTCTGGCATTGATTTCAGATATTCTTTCATGATATGGGTTTTCTGCTTTGAATGATTGTAATTCTTGTAAACTTCCATTGGCTAAAAGATTTTGAAATATTAATTTTTGGTCATTTTCCTCCTTTGCAAGAATTATCAATTTTCTTTCATTTTGAAATGCTTCAGACGTCTTAAATTCTTCTAGGTCATTCAATATATCTAAAGCAAGTTCGTAATGCCTATTATTTTTTGCTTCTTGGAATTTTGATTTTAAATTATTGATTTTTCTTTCTTTTTCTATTTTCTCAGAGTTTATTTCCTCATCTTTTTCTTTTACTCTTTCCGATAAGGAGTCTTTAATGACCACTTCTTTAAAATTTGAAATCTCTGAATATGGTTTTAGGGCAAATCCTTTATTCTTTAGTTGTTGAAAATCCTTTAGATCATTGTATTTTAATAATGCACTTACAGTGTCGTCTGCGGGAACAGCCATTGCCATGAGTTCTTTCATGTGATTTGCCCAAGTCTTTCCAAATCTTGCCCTCATTTCAATTTCAAAAAGATCACAGTATTGATTAATTAATTTTGCGTCATTATTTAATTTTACGTCTTCAAACTTTATCATTCCATACCCAAGTGGTTTTGCATATCCAATGTTATGGTAGCGTTCTTTACCATTTAGGAGTGTTATGGCTGATAGAACCGCGCCTATTTCTATTGGTTTCAAGTTGTGAAATCTTATGACTCCCTTGAAGATTGACCCTTGCGGTAGTGGTTTAAAATGTGAATGCAGTTTGGCTGATTCTCCCACGTGGTCAATTACGTTTCCTTTTATAGGGTATTTTTTATACCCTCTAAGCTTACTACCTTCCGTATTGTAGGTATTATATGTGGTTAGTTTTCCATTTAGGTTAACTGAATTAACTAGGTAATTTGGAAAAAAGCTAGACTTTGGGGTGCTTAAAGTTACTACCTTAGTTTCTATGATTTTATTTGCTGGGATTTGGTCGATTTTAGCTTGACCTATGAATACTCTCCCTTTTGATGAATCGTCTTTGTTTGTTTCGCCGAATATTGTAACAGAAAGATCTTTTTCGTTTTTATAATCTGGCAATAGATCTTTGACACTATATTTTGCTGGTTGTTTATACATATAGGTAAGACCAAAATCTTTAATAGTCTTTTCCTTGTCACCTACTCTATAGAAAACTGGAACTCCTTCATGTATTTTATTCTTCCAATACGCCCAGTCTTTCAGGATTAAACTTTCTGACTCACCATCCCGATTAATAAATTTAAAAGTTTCGATTTGGTCTTCTGTAAGTGGTATTTTTAGATCATCTTTAGCTAATACATCAGCTTTTTTGCCATGAAAGACATATTCCCCCCTCCTAGAAGTTGAAACTGTATATAATGAAGCTTGTCCAGCAAATACAATTCTTCCCCAAAACGATTCTTGGTCGGTCCCTTCTAACTTTTTTCTAGCATATGGAAAGGGTTGAAATATTGATACCCAACTTGGCTGCTTTTCGTCTTCATCCAATGGATGTCTTTCAAATTCATATTCCAATTCTATTGAGCCAACTAGGTCATACTTATATTTAGCAGTTCTGTTATCAAACTCTTCAGAAAGATTCGATTCATTAGATTCACCAAATTGACTTTCAAAGTTCGTTTTTAAAATTTTATCTACATCTGTATATCTTATTTTTGAAAAAGATTTACATGGATAAATGTAATAATCGTTTCCCTTTTTAATTAGGTATCCTGCTTTAATATTCCCTTTCTCTTTTGGTTCTTTTAACTCGTACCCTTCATCAACAACGTCATCTTTGGTTCTCATGATTTGTCTCACGGCATGCCTGTGATCATTTATTTGAGTAAGCTTTGAATTGCTCACTATCTCCACCACATTCCTTAGCATCCCTTTGATTGATGTAGCTGGTATGAAGTACTTACCTTCATAGTTGGAGAAAGAAAGATAACGGCCAAGAGCTTTTTGTTCATCTTCAGTTAAGCTAAAGTCTTTTTTATCCTTATTATCCCGCCATTTTTCAAAAACTTCATGATCTTTTTTGCTGTGTCCGTTGCGAATGAAGATGGGGCTTTTTGCCTCGATGGTGTAGCTGATCTCACCGCTGAGTGCATCTTTTGAGAGCGGCATATCGTGTAGAACTTTGTCCGCCCATTCTGGGGTGAAGACCTCATCTGCTTCAGGGGCAGGTACGAAATTGTAGGGTGATTTGACCATAAGTGGTTCTGTATTTGAGTTGTTATTATTTCTGTTATCTCTATTTTTATTGTTTGGGTTGTATCCTTTGGCCATGGCTATGGTTTTAAATATGATTCAATAAATTTTTGTGCTGTGATGATGTTCACAACGGGAAAATCGATTTTCTTGAGTATCTCGAAATGTTTGTCTTCTGTTACAATGTACTCCGCATTGGCAGCAATCGCACAATCTACAAATTTGTTGTCATCTGGATCCTGTTTGATGAGGTTCCAGTGGTAATACGGGTTGATTAACTTGGTACTTGGAAGATTCAAAATCAAGTCTATGAATAAGTTGGCATTATTGCTTCCAAGTTTTTTTGAAAGTACTTCCTCATATTCATTGACAATATCATTCGTCACGCACAAGCAATGCGATCCATCGATCAGACTTCTCGTAATCTGGATCGTGGGTGAATTTATTCCGATAGACACTAACATGACATTGGTATCAATGACTAAATTCATATCGCTTTGGATTCTGCCTTGTACGGAGTCCTCATATGCTCATTGAGTAGATCGTCGAAGGTCTTATTTTCTAACTCCATATATCTATCCAGTGCCTGAGATAATTCTTGGAGCTTAAACTCCATAAGGTGTTTTTTGAATCTCATCAATTGATCTTCACTCAAATCATGCGAAAACATTTTCAAAATCTCCAGCTGTGCTTCATTCAATTTTCCATTCATCATACAAAAAATTTGTTTTTGAAAAACGTATTGTCTAAACTTTAAGTTCCTTAATTCGAAAATCCACAAAATACTTGTGCCTTCATCTTTAATACATGGAAACCATTGCATAATGGATCCTTCGCTTCTTCCCAGTGCCGGTAGAATTTGAGCATTTTGTGGGCTATACGGTGGCTCATGTAGCTTATGGTGGTATGTTTGGAGAGTTCACATGATGAAAGGTCATAGGCGGTGACGATGAGTCTGTGCGTATGCTGGATCATGATGGATAGATTCTTTGTATTATCCCAAAGCATAGCTTCTTGAATAAACTCATTATCACTTAGCACGGGTGTGAATGGTCCACTCACGAGTTGTGGGTTCGTCGATGCCGATCCCCAGTAATAACCCACATACTTTCCATGGGGTATGCTCTCTAAGCTAATTATTTCTTTTTTGATGTTCATGATTTTTCTTGATTTGTGTGATAAGTAGAAATAGTTTCTTCAGTGGTGCCAAAAATCTTCTTTAGCGTCCCTGTAAACATGCCATGTCCTTTGGTGGTCATTCCCCCTAGTGGTAGCAGTCCTTTGGTGATGTCCAAAAGGGTGTTCTCCAAAGCTTGGATGGACGCTGGATCGATATCGGCTTTATCCAGATGAAGACGAATGATGATTTCATCTTTCTCTCCCGTCAGATGACTGACTTTTTCACTAAATAGCATGTTGTCCATGGCTCCACCTGTAAATCGGTCGATCGCCACGTGGTTGAATATTTTGGTATTATCCACTTCTTCTTCAGACAGGTAGATGTCGTCAATGATCACATGACCTCGGCTGGGTTCATCCGTTCCATCAAACGCTGTTGCATGACCTTTGTGGTTATTTATATTCTCTCCAATTTTATTTCCTGAACCCAGTCCGAAAAGGTCTTGTACGGCTTTGTTTCCAGAACCTGTAAATAGCGCTAAAATGACCTTATCTTTTTCATGTATTTTCCCTTCGGCTGTTTTGCCACCAGACAGTAATTCTTCAGAATACCTTCCCTTTAGGTCATTATAATGATACGCAACCCTGTGGGCGATGGCTCCTTTGATGGAGCTGCCTGGGATTAAGGTGTAAGGCTCGAATTTAAAGCCATGATCTGTGTAAACCAACACTTCCTCTGCGACTGGTTTGTTATCAACATCCTCATCGCCATTTCCCTCTGAAAAGATAAAAAAATCATCAGGTTTGAGTGCTAAGGTGTAGCTCATAAGAGAAGTCTCTGCATCATCTTTTAGTAGGTTCTCTCCATCTGCAAGGGCTGTAGAGAGTGATGTAGGGTGCTTGAGATATAATTCAAAATGCTCTTTTTGAGACAAATCCCAAATGACCTGTTTGGATCTATCTGCCAAGACTTTCAGGCTTCCGTATCCATTACGCGTACCACTACCGATTCGGAAAAGAGGACTTGAGATGGTCGCCAGGAGTTTATTCCAAGTATCTTTGTCATCGGCGGTTCCCTTTAGTTCGATTTCAAAAATAAACTGCACCCCTTTGTAAACTACCTCATTATCAAAAAGACCACCCTTTTCAGCTGCGCCCTTCGCACTAATCCGTACATGCTGACGGGTAGGTAAGTTGTCCATTTTGGTTAGATTTTCGTGTGCGTCGAGACTTAATCCTTCGGATATTTTTGTTTTTGATACAAACATATGACCATTGCTCAAGATCACCCTTGAGCCCAGGCCTTCACTTCTATTTTGATAGCCGAAAATATGATTAAGTTCTTTCTCTAAAAACTGGTTTGTATCTAATAAAGCATGCCGCAGTACACCAGTAAGCGAAGTGCCAGGCAGGATGGGAAATCCATTGGCATCTTTGGCTACGAGGGCATCCTTGAGCAGTGAGCCTTCGCCACTGCCTACGAAGAGGGCGGTATCCGCCTCTAATACGATTCTTGCGATATATCTATGCGTTAGCTTGTTCATTTCTTTAAGAGTTATTTTTGTTGTTAATCACTGCCTTTGCCATTTCAGAGGCGAATTTTACCATGAAGAGGATTTTGTTTTCTTCTGAAATTTCTAATTTTTCTACTGCATTCAAAATATCTGCCATCTTTGAAAGTCGCTGCTCCTTCCAGAGTTTTTCAGACATTTTGCCTGTTGTTATCAAGCCGGACTTTGTGTTTGGCTGATATTTTCCGTTCGTTGTCCCGTCATTATAGAAACCTAGCATGATAACAAATGCAGCCCACAGTCCATACTTTTTTAAATTTGCTTCATGGGTATCGTCAATCTTTCCAGTTAAAAACTTGGTTGCCTCCGCTCTGACATTACCCCATTGACTAGAGGTTATCTTTGTGCCAAGATCTGAATTTTGGTATTTTTTTACCATATCGTTTATCTCCTTGGCAAGTGCTCTCTCGCTTTCGAGATCTTGATTTTTCCGCTGTAGGTATTTACCCAAGTTTGTTACGGCAGGTGTGTTTGTATCAATTTTTATGTTCGCTTCCTTGCTCGACTTAATCTCTGCTTTCAAATCTATTTTTTGGAAGCTTAGTCCGCTGATCTTTCCGTCGTCTTTCCTTGCAAGGAGAAATGGTGGATCGTAGATGAGCCTTCCGAGTCCTTCGTTGATGTATTCACCTACGGGTTTTGGTGAGGTGGGTATCCCTTTCGCATTTTCCACATAGATGATGCTACCCATTTTGATACAGTGGCGCTGCATGGAGGAGGTATTTCGCTTGCTATTCCATGGGCTATAGCTGAAAGTGCGGATTTGAGACTTATCCCAGCAAATATCGCCACCTTCTAAGCCTAATTGAGCTATAGTTGGTTCGAAAGTTTGTTGACCTGTCGATTCATCAATAAAGCAAAGGTTGGAGGCGGCATACACGATGGTGAAATTTGAATTTGTTGACCGCTCTAATTTCGGTTCATTTTTGAATGATTCAATATTGACAGATCCATATTCGGCCGATCTCGATTTGCCGATTTGTTTTCTACCTAAAAGATGGTTCTCAATTATTGCGATATGTTCTTGATGCTCATATTGGATGCTAAATAGGAACTCTGTTCCCGCTTGGATAGCTTCAAATCCAAACATTTTTCCTTCTTCGGTTCGTCTTTCAATCCTGTTGTACGCTGATTTGAGCGAGAAGGATTTTGGGATATCTTGGATCACAAGGCCTTCGGCCGATATGAAGCCCGTTCGCATTTGTTTGAGTTGGAGGAGTTCTCCTTTTTCATTTCTGATGCCCTTTACATGGTCTACTGCATAATCTAGGTACACAGGATCATTGGAAATATCATTCTTCAGTTTATCCTGAAGAAAGCAGTTCGGCATGGCATGGTATGGTATATCATTATGCATGATCAAGCCATCACCAAAGCATACCTGGCCACTGTGTAGAAGGTCATATGCCTGATCGGCACTTTCACTGTATATTTTGGCAGCAACAATTCCCAAGAAGTTGCTTCCAGGGATATAGTCTAGGGTTTCCATATTGCCCTCTGTGGCTAGGGAGGCATTGAGTACCACATCTTGCAGAAGGGTACAGCGATAATATTTAGTTGTCATTTTACACAGGATTTTGTTTTGGTTCAATAATACATCTGCCAAGGCCTCGGTTTCGGTTCGTTCCCAGTCGACGCGTCCACTTCATCGCCTGGATGATTTGGTTGTGATATTTTTCTTCTGCCTCCAGAGATCCATGTAAGGTTATGGGGATACAGACCTCGGTGGTACGTAGGCTACCTGGTTTCGCGATTCCATTACCTTCGATGGCCGTACTGGCGATGTTTCTGAAGAGCTGATCCGCCAAATTATGTTGGATGATGTCAGATTTTTCTTCTTCTGTAAGGGTAGCACTTTCGCATCTTATGCTTCCAGCGGTGGATTCTTTTGACTTATCATCTGTCTTTTTGCCAAAAAGACTAATGATGTCGCTATCATTTATGCCACTAGCTTCAAATTCTGCCATTTCTTCGAAAGCATCCCGAAGCAGACCTTTGATGGTGCGTCCAGGGATGTAAGGCAGTCCATCAGCATCTTTGATGGTTTCATTATCGGTCTCGGCGCCTGCGCCTAGTCCAGAGCTACAGATCCAATCACTTAGGAATGTAATGGAATATTCAATTTTTTTCATCACTTGTTGCATTTGAAGGGTTAAACGAATGGATTTGGATGGCATCCAGTAGGATGGATTTTATTTGTTTGTCGTTGAGGCTTTGATCTAGCTTAATCTTTTCAACAAACTCATCATTGAAAGTTTTTTGTTTACCATTGATACATTGAACTAAGTCGATTTCTTTTACAAAGTCCGTATTGACAGTTTTCATCCGTTCGACCATAAAATCCATGGTCGCTTTGTTTTTGAAAGATTCCGTGACCAGCTGTCGGAGTTTGGAGACACCTTTGGATTTGTCTGAACTATTCTTTTGAATAGCTTCAACCGTTGTGGTTAATTCCTTGATCGTGGGGTATGCTTCTGCTACACCACCTAGATTTTCCCTTAATAGATAGGGCCCATAGTCGTAATCTATACTCGATACTTTTGCGAATTTTGTTCTTTTTTTCATCTCCTTCAGATCTTCGATAAAAGAGTCTTGGACTTTGAAAAAAGCAAGGCTAGAGTGTGGAATATCTGGCTTACTATGGATTTTTGGCATGCCGTCTAGTTTTACCAGTTTCTTGGCATCCTTGGTCAGCGCTTCGGCTAGGTGCAGGGCATAATGTAGCGGGTAGGAACTTTTTACGTAGGCAATACCGGCACAGGCAGAGAGCCCTTGGGCCAATTCTTGGTATCCGAAATTCTTAAAATTATCTTTAGTTACTTCTTCGAATTCATGTAAAAATATCCGTGTAAACTCTAGTGCAAGATCTGCCCGAATGATCAAGGTCACATCATCACCTCCGATTATCACGGGGCGGATCGGGTATCGGTATTTTCTATTGTCTTCTTCAGGTTTAGTTTCTGGTTCTTTTATTATTTTACTATAAGTATTTTGGAGGGCAGTTTTGGTGGACTCGTCGATTTTTTGTGAGAATTTTGCAAATTTTCCATCACTCACGAGCTTGTTGCCAATGCTTTGGATAAGATTTCCTAAACCATTGCCATCTGCGTGAATCACTGCGATCCACTGTCCATCTTGTCCGCTGGATATATCTGTGATTTCATTGGAAAGGAAGTCCGGATCGTATTTTCCTTTTCCAGCTAAATCGTCAAATAGGGTGTTTTTTTCAGATGCATCCCTCTTTTTTGATGTGGCTTCGTCAAGATCCTCAAAGACACCTTTTTTGATTTCCTTGTTTTCGTATGCTATACCGCCAGTCCTTCTAGCACGATTTAAAGCCATATAGCCAGTCTCGAGTGGAACGGATGGTTGATTTCTTTGGATTTTGAGCCTTCGTTCCAGCTCCATGAGAGCCTCAGCAATTTCGTTTTCCTCAAATTGTACCACAGCCTGACTAATAGTGATCCCAGGAGCGTACTCCATTACTGTTTTTGGGAAATATCTGACTACAGTCTCAAGTTTATCTTCGGTTTCGTCATCAAATAGATATTTAATGTTTCCTGCTGCTGTGAGTATTCTGTTTTTGTCATCATCTAGATTGTCCAATCCGGCGACTTCAAAAAACTTACTTTCACAAATCTCCTTCACGATCTCGCTTGCGCCAACGACCTCCTTGAGCTTGTTGGTCTTCATGATAAAGTCCTGTATTCCTTGTATACTGGCACCGTATAAGTATCTTGGCATATGTTTTTGTTTTTAATTTACTAAAATTCTTTTTCTCTTTCCAAATCCCCCCTCCCATTTATTCACCAACTCCCAAAATGTCACCCCCTTCTTCCCAATCATTCCCAATTTCCCTCCACGAATCCCCAAGCTTTCAGATTCCTGACATAATCGTTGTTGTGACTTGCAGTAGCGCCCAGATAGAATACGGCCCTGGATATCCCGACGAAGATGGATTTGTTGGCTAAATTATCGCCTGCTGATTCTGAGATGGTGTCGATGTCAAAAATGAAGCAGGCTTGAAACTCTAGACCTTTGATATCCATGATGTCATACACTGCCACACTTCCTGAGGTGGTATTGCTTTCCATGGTCCCTTTTACCACGGGTACTTGATCTTTTAGTAATTCAATGAGCGATGTGGTAATCTTATCAATATTTTCTTGACCAAGTGCCAAGATAGCCGTAGATGGAAGTCCGAAGTCCTCTTGACCATAAGCCTTCTTTATTTCTAGAATCCGGTCCGCCACCCACAGGATGCGATCCTCGAAATCTGATGATTGGTAGAGTAGGGGGGCTGGCTCATTCGCATATCGTCCGTATCGCGGCTGTATGACCAAATCTTGTCCAATGGTATTGTGCTGCAATTGCTTTGCAAGGTTGATGAGGGTCTCGCTTTGGCGGAAGGACTGTGTGAGCTTCATGACCTCAATTTTGTCGCCGAATACAGCGCTTAGATCCTCCCAATTTGTGAAACCAGTTCTTGTCATGGTCTGCATGAGGTCGCCTACCATGGTAAAAGAATAGTTGGTGCCACGTTTTAGCAGCAAAGATTCCATGGCGTAAATCTCAAGTAGAGAAAAATCTGTGCATTCATCCACTCCGATGACCTCAAAACTGAAATCTTTAATTTGATTGGTTAGAGCATAATCGGATGGATACCCAAGACTTCGAACTAAATCTATCGTATATCCTATTAAAAAATTCAATTCGTCAAGACGGATGATACGTTTGGATAGAGAATCCTGGTAGCGCATATTTAAGAGATTAAATATCGCTTCGGACTGCCTAAATCCCAAAAAACATTTTTCAACATCTTTGAGTAAGATGGCCTCCTTCCCCTTGGTGAGCGGCAAAATATGTTGTTTGAGCACTATTTTTTGAACTAAAGAAAGATCCATGATTGTAATGGGAGCAAGCCATTCTCCTAGTTTTTGCTCTTTTTGGTTGAATTTCTGATCTTTGGTCAAGCTATGTATATGATGTTTACGAATCCAAGACCGAATTATTTTCTTTCTTCTTTCGGTCAGGTCTTGAGGCTCTAATTCATTCTCATCGCTCTCTTCGTTCTCCTCGGATGTTTCGATATTGATAGTTGTTTTGAGAATATCTTCATCAATAAATTGAATACAACCAGGGTGTGCTGTTTCCAATTCAGTGTAAATTTTATTGACCAAATCCCCTAATAATCGGGTTTCTGATGCACAAATCCTTGCTATAGAGGCAGCGTGATTTTGTTTTAAGTTATACAATATTGTATCGATATTTACCTCATTTGTTTCATGGAGAGTTTTTTGGAGGTAATTCAGAAGCGTGTGAAGCTCATTCAGATTTATTTTTTCGAGTAGGCTTTTTGCTTTCAGCAATTTGCTTTTGACGGTGTTGCGATGGTATTTGGCAAATGATGTTTTTAGGATTCCAAGATTTTGTGCAGACATACCTAAGAATGTATGATGGGTCTGATCAAAAGTGAAGTAACCCATCCCATCCGAATCTTTTATGATTCCGAGTGCTTTAGCAATTTTTTGAACTTGGTCTTTCCATACCACTACATTTGTTGCTGTGGGTTCGAGTTCCTCACTGATCATGGCGGATCGGAGGTATTGGTAGAGGTGCTGACTTGGTGAGATAAATAACCACCTAGGGCTGTTTTGCCTAAATGGGTTTCCTATCTCTTCAAGCATTGCGGGATCTACAAGGAATTTGATGCGATGGATCAAAAGACTTGTTTTTCCAGTTCCCGGACCTCCTGTCACAACAAGCGCATTCCCGTCGTAAACATGAGCGATTTTTATTTGGTTTTGTCTTGGGTCCAGGATGGAGACATACATCAATTTTTCAGAGTCACGAATAAAAGGTTTACCTCCCATTCCGGTTTCTGTAGAAAAGATTCGTCCTAGCTGCTCATACTCGTGTTGGTCCTCTTGTTTTCTTTCGGTTTTTTTATCTAATTCTTTGAAACGCAAATATTTAGTCAGATCTGCCAACCTGTTGAATTGAAATTTTTTATCTCCCAGATCTATTTTTAGTTGAGTAGCTGATCTATCAATGGCTCTGGGGTTGTATGAAGTAAAATTTTTTATTTTAAATGTTCTCTGATTGCCTTTTGGATCTGTATAATTGATTTCATCATTCCAATTTTCTTGGGTAGATAGTTTGGAACCTAGTAAGGATCCTTTTGAAATTAATCGATGACCATCTTGAGTATAAGTTTCTCTTGGCCGGGCATTAATGACTGGTCCTCCTAAGTTTTCGTTAATTCGGTTTTGTGGGGTTGTATGAACAATCCAAAATGTAGTTGATAATTGGTCAAGTTCTGCATCGATCCGTGCCAAGGCCTTGAATCTTACTGGTGGGTTTCTATCCTCCTCTTTTCTTTGGCAGGTGATTTGGTCGTGAATTTTCTTTAACATTCTGAATAATTTTGTCTTATTTGAAGCAAGATATTTCTAAAATTTGAGGTCGTGAGGTTTGTGTTGGATTGAGTTAAATGATCTAAATCTCCGATGATAACCAGTTTGCTTTTTGCCCGGGATATGGCTACATTGATGAGCCTTTCTCCATCTTGATCATTGTATAGCCTGCTGATATTACTAGCATTTCCATCAATTGTTCTCTCTGTATCTACAAAATCAATGAAGACAATGTCTGCCTCTGAACCTTGGAAAGTATGTATGGTTCCGAAGGAAATTTTATGACGGGAATTGAGCTTAGGTATTGCTATTCTATAATCGTTGGCTTGGGCTCGATAGGGTGTAATGATAGCGATGTGGAGTTCTGTTTCTAAATCTTTTAGGCTACGTATCATCTCAAGGACTTTATTTCGATTCCATTCGTTTTTTCTCGATCCTCCATCAATGTATTGAAATCTGGAGTTTTCTGGGGTTTTTATGTATTGGATTGAGGTATGCTCTTCAGAAAGCAGGTGTCGGCATCTATTTATTTCTAAAGTATTTCCTCTTACCCTTAATTCTCCATTGTAAAATACATCGTTGATCAGATTCGAGATATCTGTATGCATTCGATATTGTTCGGTGATCATTTTTACGAACTTTAAATTCTCAAAGTTGTAGTCTGAATTGACTAGTTTAAATACATCTTTTTTCATCCATCCATAGGTGGTCTCTCGTCCAGATTGGGATATTGGACCTAGCTGTCTGAAATCTCCGGCAACAATGATCCGTACGGTAGAAAATTTTGATAGCCAAAGTAGATAGGGGATATTCATCATGCTGATTTCGTCCACGATGACATTGACGAACTTCATTTCTTTCAATACGCTGTCGATTAATGAAAAACTTACGGTGCTAAAGATTAAATGGGCCTTATTGTAGACCTCACGCAATTGATTTTTTAATTCATGTTCCGCTTGAAGTCTTAATGCCAATTGATTGTCTAGTTTATCTGAATCCTGATCTTTCAGACGTTCAATTTCTCCTTGAATCGCAATCAACTCCCGTCTAATTTCTTCGATCTGGTGGTTTAGATTAAACAAATATTCCTTCTCCAATATCGCTTTCGAAAAGACATTACCTACTCTAAGGACTTTTCCTTGTATTTGTCGGATTTCTTCTTTAGACTTTCCTCGCTCCAAGGATTCTAAAGTTTTCAATAAAATTCCATCCAAAGCCACATTGGCGGTAGTACAGATCAGTGTTTTTTGATTATTTATAAAGAAATATTTGATTATTTCAGCCACCGTAGTGGACTTACCAGTTCCTGGCGGTCCCCATATGAACGTGAGACTATTGGTAATAGCATACTGAAAGCATGTTTGTTGGCTTTCGTTCAGTTGATTTTCTGGAAAATTGAAGTTTTGAAACAAGTTTCTATTGACGGTGTTATCAAATTGCTGATTTTGTAGCAATTTGCAAACGATGGATTGTCTGATTTCTTCCTGATAAGTACCTAGGTTGTTTCTCAGATTTTCAATAAGCCAAGCCGTGGAATATTGCAAAATATAATTTCCGTTGTTAAAGTCCGTGCTTGACTGCATACTCAATTGCATGTTCTCTAGATCTATTCTCAATATAGTAGCTTGTCCTATGATAATACCGTTTTCACTGATGACAAATACACGAACATTGTCGGGTACTTTTTGTGCTGTATCCTCAGAACTTCGAATGCCACATGAGTATACTATCGCGTTTCCTACCGACTTGCTACTTGTGATTGTGACTCTTACTCTTTCTTTATTGGCTTTTGCTGCTCTCTCTTCTACAAGCAGATCGTAATCTACTTGTTCCCAATAATTGTGATGGTGTCCTAATGCCGGTACTATGCTATCTGGATTTACCATGTATCTTGTAGCTGGTTCTTCTTCACTGACCGTAAAAAAATCGCTAAAATCAAGGAGGATTTCTTTCAGATAATCCTGACTTTGGTTTCTTATATTTAAAGGCAGGTTATTAGCCAAATATCCCGCGACCTCTGTGAAGCTTTTTGACACGTTATTGTTGTTTAGCCAAGTCAAAATATTAGCAGCCCATCTTGATTTGTCTGCGTTTCTGCTTTTTAGCCAATTTATTGCTGCAGCAACATTTGTGTTCATTTCAATGGTCGGTTCTGGAGCCGTTTCCACAAAAATTGATCTGGGTGGTTTTGAAATGGTTACCGCAGAATTCTTTTTGTCATTTGAGACTTTATGTTTTTTTCTGAGGTGGTTTTCCAGATGAATTGCCTGAATTTCTTTTGCGCATATTGGACACTTCTCTGTTTTACATTTTGATTTTACTGCATGTATAGGTAAAACTATAACTTGGTTTGCCACATGTTGTTTCATATGATTTGCCATATGGATAGTCTGAATATTTTTTCCACAGATACTACATTTTTCCTTCATCATCCTATTCCTTTTCTCTTTCTAATCCCCCCTCCCATTTATTCACCAACTCCCAAAATGTCACCCCCTTTCATTCGAAAATTACGAATTACGAATTCCAAATTACGAATCGCCATTCTCCATTCTCCATTGTCAATTATTCATTATCCATTATCAATTATCCATTATCCATTATCAATTGTCCATTGTCAATTATCCATTATCAATTCACCCCCCACATTGTCCACATGCTTTTTTGCCGTCGGTTGGGCCGCTGGGGACGCAGTTTTTACAGTTGAAATGACCGCAGGTGCTGTTGTGACGGACACCGGAGTTTTTGTTGCGGCTGTATTGAAGATTGGGATTGGTGCTGACTGACACACGCTGATTGTAAGCGGGAGGAGCACTCAAAGTTGGGAAATCCTCTGGGTAGAACCAAACTTTGATTTTGTCACTTAAACCTGCATAATCGATGGCGGATTGAAGTCGAATACCGTGCTTTCGGTCATTGATTCTATCTTCCATGATCAAGATAATGCCCGGCCTCCGATTGGTTTGGAGGGCATACCAGAGCGATTGGCCGATGCTGTGCTTCCAGTTTTGAGCCTTTTCTACTTCGATGGCGTACTGATCCGTGAGGATGTCTACACGGCCATTTTCTACCTTGTACTCCGAGATTCCGCCCAGGTGGGCACTCAGTTGGGTGATGTAGTCGGCTTCCCGCTGTGCATGAAGCGAGCTCGGAAGTAGGTTGAGGATGAGCGCCAGAGCGCAGATGATTTGTTTAGTCATATCAAAATTTGAAGATGGTTTAGATATTAAGAAAAGAAGCTTCGCTTGGGAGCGTGTTGTTTTTCTTTGAAAGCGGTGGGATCATTAATCCGTTTTACATTGCCAAAACCCACACTTACACCTTTTCCCAGGCCAATGTAGTTTGGAAGGTGTAGATTGGTCGCAAAATTGAGGGAAAATGTGATCTGGAATATGCCTTTGTACTCGATGTATTTCTCTGATTTCACCTCGAGGATTTGAGTCTTGAGGGGGTAGGGCTCGTCATTTCCGAGTGCTTGGAGGAAGGTGCTAAGGTGGCTGTGCAGAATATTTTCCAGATAAGCCTTCCGAGTCGGGATATCTGTCAGATCCCTAAATGCTTTGTAGTGTTCCTGATTGAGCGCCATCCAGTGCTGCATATTGTAGTAGGATAGGGAAGGCTGCGTCTGGATTTGCTCGAATTTGAGACGCACATCTTCTATTTCCATCTGGACAGGTCGATTTCCGATCTGAAAGTCAAATTTTTGCTGTTTGAGCAGGTAGTGGATGTCTTCTGTGGCTTCAGCCAGACAGACGAGGCTGGCTTTTCGATCGGTGATCTTATATTGGATGAGCGGGTAGCGGTACATCACCTGATCATCGGTAAGGTGATTGTGAAAAAGGTCGCTCTGCCGTTTCGTCTTTTCGATGACGGCTGCACGAAAGTAGGGGAGCTCATAGGCTTGCATGGGCTCCGAGAAGACGATGTGTAGATAACGTTGTTTTGACATTTGGTTCTCTTTTTTTGGTTGGAAAGGCTGGGGCTACTTCCTTCTTGGCGTCTGGACGTAAGAGGCAAGTGGGGTCACCAATCCATTTGGTTCGAAATAAAAATACTATTATGTTTAATTTTTTCTCATTTTATGCGGACATGCATTCGAATAAATGTGGACTACAGAATATTTGGAATGATGACTTGTAAATATGAGTGTACCTAAAACTTTATTTAGGGGTTTTGTATGTGCAATAATACAAAGTTTTTTGATTTTACCCAATCCTCTTAAGCCTATTGTGAAAATTTTTGGTCGGGTATCGCAGCGTCTTGAGCTGATAAGTGGCTACATCCTAATAACGTGAAAACTGGATGATGAGATTGGAATAAATGATCTTTAATCCCTTTTTTTCATCGTCGAATAATTGAATGGTGCAGGTATATCCATCCTCATCAAGGACTTTTACAGTTTGATAGCGGCTGTACTCATTTTTGAGGTAGTCGACTTTTGGGTCAGATATTTTTTTGAAGACAACGATGTCTCCGTTTCCTCGGTAGTGGGTGATATCTCCATTTGCATTTGAATTAAAGACAAAGGTATTGTCACCGTCTTCCCATTCGGTCCATTCGTCGGTCTCTAAATTACAGATGCTAAAGTGATTGTAGTCTTTTCGAAACTTATTTTGTGCCTGCACGAATGAAGTGGTAAAGGTGATGAGTAGGATGATTTGAAAGAGTTTCATGGTTGCTTTGATTTGTTTGATAGATTATAAAATGAAATTCGGGTGCAAGATACACGCAGGGGTGCAGTATAGCTGCACGCCTGAAAACTATTTTCAATTTTTTTTACTAAAAACAAAACCCACTGATTTACAGTGGGTTTTGTTGGGTTTTTTATCGATGGATGGAAATGCACACCGATGTTTATGTTTATCCGTGCATGCGCTCTGCACTTTTATGTTTCTACACTTGTAGTTACTTAGGATTTTGTTGGTTCGTGAATAGATTTCTTTAAGATGAGGTAGCCCGCTGTACCCGCCAATAAAGAACCTACCAAAATACCCAATTTGGCTTGCTCGAGGTAAGCTGGATCTTCAAAAGCTAGACTATTGATAAATAGGGCCATCGTAAATCCTATGGCTGCGAGTAGGGATACGCCGGATAGCATTCGTAGGTTCATGTTATTTGGCATCGAAAACCATCCCAATTTCATCCCTAATAAACACATGCCCATGATTCCGAGAAATTTTCCACCCACCAGGCCAAAGATGACGCCTAAGGATACCGTACTTGTAAGCATCTCCAGCCAATTGGCACCGATGACTACACCCCCGTTGGCCAAAGCGAAAATGGGCATAACGATATATAGAACGAAGCTATGCATTGAATGCTCCAACCGCTGTAAGGGAGAGATCGCTTCATCTGAAATCCTTCGGATTTCACCTATGATGTTTTCTTCGTCAGCAGATAGCAAATATTCGTCTTTCTCTTCGCTCTTTGCTTTCTCAAAGTCTAGTTTTAAGTTGCGCAAGGTTCGGATGTACTCTTCTTTGTCTATAGCTCTGGTCGCCGGAATAGAGAAAGCTGCTAGGACCGCTGCGATCGTGGCATGGACGCCTGAAAGTAGAAAAGCCAACCATACGCCTCCGATACCTAGTACTGCATAGATCAAAACATGACGTACCCCAAATCTATTGAGCATAAACATCACGCCTAGGATTCCGGCTCCGATGAGCAAGTTGGATATGGTGAGCTCCGAAGTATAGAATAGGGCTACGACAATGACAGCCCCTAAGTCATCGATGATGGCTAATGCTGTTAAAAATACTTTTAGTTGGATTGGCACCTTAGGCCCCAGTAGATAAAGTACTCCAAGTGCAAAGGCAATATCGGTAGCCATCGGGATACCCCATCCTTTTAAGGCAGACGGATCTCCCGTCCAGTTGATTGCCAAATAAATGGTGGCCGGTAGTACCATACCACCAATAGCCCCCATGATGGGCATGACGATGTTTTTCGGATTGGAAAGTTCTCCGGCGATAATTTCGCGTTTAAGTTCAAGCCCCACGACAAAGAAAAATATGGACATCAGACCGTCATTGATCCAAAGGTTGAGGGATTTGTAGACCTTAAAATCACCGATCGAGAATCCTATCTTCTGGCCAAGGATTTGCTCGATCACCCCGTGAGCTGGTGTATTCGCAAGAACCAATGCCATAAAGGCCGTAAAGAATAGAAGGATCGAACTGAAGGTGCTTTTCTGAATGAACTGGATGATGGGACGAAATCCTGAATACTGGATGTTTTGTTGCTTCATGAGGTATAATTTTTGTTGGTTATAAATTTGATTCGATAGATTGGTTAGAGTAATTTAGATCTTATAAAATTTGGTGGTTTTACAATAACAATTGCTGCAAAGATAGATATTATGAGCCCTTACTCCAAGGGATATATGTTTTTTTCTGGACGAAGGTCTAATGGCATCCATAAAAAAGCCGACACCTTGGGCAAGGTGCCGGCTACATGACAATAATTTGTGGTCATTCTAAAATGTCCCATTTGCGCCTTTAGAAAAGGTAAAGGGCCATTTACAAAGGATTTTGCATAGAGAATAGAATTTCCACAGAAAACAAAAATCGGTTATTTTGGAGACCACTTTTGGTCTATTCATGAACTATTCTTACTCTAGACGAAGACTGTTAGCGTATTTCACAAATTAATTTGTTTTTTTTAAGTTTTTCTTTGCAATTGTAGTACTCAAGCGGATTTCAAGTATTTGGACGGGGTCCACTAGGAGCATGGATCGCAGCTTAGCTTATCAAAGACTTGCGTAGTTTTGATAAAATTGTATCAATGAAAATTATCCATTAGCAGATGATTTTACTGTTATCCATCGGTGGGATGGAATAGTACAGCAGCTTTAACCATTGAATATATGATAGAATAAAAAAATCCATCAAGATCGGATCGAGATGGATTTTTTTACTTAAATTCATTTTTGAGTCATTTTCTATGATGCCTCAGCCCTTTGAAGTGAAATCTGGATTTCAGGGTTCTCTAATTTTGTTCGTGTTAGCCATCCTGCTTTGGACGCTGTAGCCATGGCATATGGGCTTATCCACGAAAGTGAAAACATATAAAAAATGCTATATGGATAGGCCCACAAGGAATTTTTCCAACCATATCGGTAACCAAAAAACAAGGCACGAATGCTGGATGCAATGAAAATACTGGTAAATGCCGTCACTAAAAACATGAAGGTATGTACCACTAGGAAGTAAAGCATCATAATGATCGCAGGAAATGCCATCAGCATGCGTACCCACTGATTGATAAGTAGTAACCTAGAGCCAAATTTTGATCCTTCTCTAAAATTCCCAAATGCGAATTGGCTCATCATGAGGTTTTCTCGCACATTGCTACGGCCCCATCTTGTCAGCATTTTGGTCAAGGTCTGATAGTCTTCGGGTACATTGGTATAGACGTTCGCATTTTGTTGAAATTTCACCAGGTATCCTTGGTCTAAAATCATGTTGGTAAGGGCTCTGTCTTCGCCAATATCCGAGCGTACGCCCATAAATTTTTGGTTGATCCATTTATTAAGGCAGGTAATGACCGCGATTTTTCTATATGCGGATAAGGCGCCTGGCGTACAAAGTACGGTGCCAAGATTGCTTTGAGCTGCCCTGGTAAATTCAAAACTGAATACGAAACTAATATCCAGCATTTTTGCAATCATGGATTTTTCGTTGTTTAGGACTCGGACATTACCAGCTACGGCTCCTACCTCTGGGTCTTCTACAAAAGGTGCCACCAGATTGCGTAGCGTGTCTTTTTCGATGATGGAATCGCTATCGATGGTGATGAATATTTCAGCCTTTGAGTGAAGGAATCCATAGTACAATGCTTGGCGTTTTCCCTTGTTTACGGGCTGTTGGTGGATTGTCACGAGTGATCCGAACTCTTTTTTTCCTTGTTGAATCCAATCCCAGGTATCGTCCATACTTCCGTCGTCGATGCTGTATATGTGCAGTTTTTCTTTTGGATAATTACTCTTTGCTATACTTCGTATGGTTTCTAGTACCAGTGGGCCTTCGTTGTAGGCAGGTACAATGATTCCTAAGCTAGGAAGTTCTTTGTCGTCCATGTCTTTTGAAGTACTGTATTGAAAATAGTGCCAGCTCGTCCAAATAAAATAACTGAGATGGTAGAAAAATAAGATTCCCGAGAATATTAAAAAGATTTTTCCCCATGTATTTTCCCACCAGGTGAGTCGGAGAGCTCCGAAAGTTTCATAGTTCACAAAAAATAGTGCAACCGCTATTAAAAAAACACCTATTGCTACCTTAATAACGATGGGATGTCTGATCCGTAGCCTCTTATTCATGAACAGATCGATTAATGAGTTTGGTGCTTTTAGCTGGTTCTTTACTTTGTAGTTAGATTCAGACCGTTGATTCGGTAGAGCGTTGTTGAAATTATGATCGTTAGCAAGCAGTGGGTTTGTAGTCTTCAGGACATGGTAATCTTGTTCCATATTTTAAAATTTGGTAAAAAATTCTATTTTTCTTTTCTCATTTTTCGTTTGGTTGAGCTTGTTTACTATTCCTCGGACGCATGAAGGTCTTTTTTTGCACACGGGGCTTCATAAAAAGCATTCTTTTAATTTCTGCCGTTGGATGACAGAGATTACATACTTACTATTTCGGCTTCAATTGAAGGTGTTTTTTTTGGAGATTTGATGTACCTTTGTGGGGCTGAATTTGCTTGAATTATTGTTCTTTTTTCAGAAACATGATTGCATCTTTTTTGGGGATGTGCTGTTTTTCAAAGAGCTTCAAGCATGTATGTTAATAACAAGAAAATGAATTCGAAATGATAAAAAATGTAACAGTGATCGGCGCGGGAACCATGGGAAATGGAATCGCCCACGTATTTGCGATGCACAACTATAATGTGACCTTATGTGATGTATCTTCAGCTGCACTTGATCGAGGCATGAAGACGATCGATGGAAACCTGGACCGCATGGTCAATAAAGGCTCTATCTCTGCGGAGCAAAAGGCACAGACCCTCGCCCATATCCAAACGCAGACGGTCCTTGCAGATGCTGCTAAGACTGCTGACCTGATCGTAGAGGCTGCCACTGAAAATGTAGATCTCAAACTTCAAATATTTAAGGCCATGGATGAGGCGGCTCCCGCTCATTGTATCCTTGCTTCCAATACATCTTCGATTTCTATTACGAAGATCGCATCAGTGACCAGCCGACCAGAATTGGTGATCGGTATGCACTTCATGAATCCGGTACCCGTAATGAAATTGGTAGAAGTGATTCGAGGATACGCCACTTCTGATGATACCACGGAGACAATAATGGCTTTGTCGGTAGGACTGGATAAAATACCCGTCGAAGTAAATGATTATCCGGGCTTCGTAGCCAACCGTATCCTGATGCCGATGATCAATGAATCCATCCAAACCCTTTTCGAGGGCGTGGCGGGCGTGCATGAGATCGATCAAGTGATGAAACTGGGCATGGCCCATCCGATGGGACCGCTTACCTTGGCAGATTTCATTGGATTGGATGTTTGTTTATCGATTCTTCGAGTGATGCAAGATGGATTTGGCAACCCTAAGTATGCTCCATGCCCGCTGCTCGTCAATATGGTGCAGGCAGGTAAGTTGGGCAGAAAATCAGGAGAAGGGTTTTATTCTTATCAAGATCCCAAAAATCCAATCGTTTCTAACTCGTTTCAATAAGTTGGCGGAACATCCCGGCATACGTCAAAAACCGCCTTTGCTGGTGGTGGCTGCTAGATATCCATTTCCCTTAGATAAGGGTGATCGGCTACGGCTATATCACCAAGTATTGAGTCTGTCAGATTTTTTCGAAGTGACCGTTGTAGGTTTTGGAGAGGAAGGTGCTGTATCGACTATCTTTATCGAACGAGGGATTCGGAGCAAACTGATTTCTACAAATCGTATAGGTCAATTGCTCGGTATATTGTCAAGTCTTTGGCGCGGTCTACCTTTGCAAGTCGGTCTTTTTTCGGATGCTGCCATGCGACATTTTATACATTCTTACGCAAAAGAGCATCCCAATGCCTATCTATATGTGCAGACCTTTCGAGTGGTCGAAAATTTACCGAAGGACCTTCTTTGGAAGTACAAAGTCATCGATTATATGGATGCCTTTGGGTATGGCATGGAGCAGCGTGCACATCAGGTCACCAATCCACTCTTGTCATTTATCTATCGTATGGAGGCAAAGCGGGTCAGAAGCTACGAACTTGTCATCGCAGATCGATTCGATCAGCGGACCATCATCAGTCAGCAGGATGCCGAACGAATCCCCGACCTCGACTTGGTCGTGGTAACGAATGGTATAGACCTCAGCTTTTTCGGAGAAGCACCACCAGATACATCAGCGACTTTTGACGGAGTTTTTGTAGGGAATCTAGGCTACCTTCCCAATATTGTGGCAGCGGAATACCTCGTACATGAGATTCTCGCTGAAGCAAATAAAATGGGTTGGGTTCCGAAAGTGCTGTTGGCTGGAGCTAGGCCCGATATACGTGTGGAGGCCTTGGTATCCGCTCAAGTCACCCTTCAAGCTTGGGTTTCTGATATTCGTACGTCCTACAGCTCGGGAAGGGTATTTGTAGCGCCGATTTTTGGGGGCACTGGTCAGCAAAACAAAATTTTGGAGGCGATGGCCATGGGGAAACCCATCGTTAGTACGCCTGAGGTCTTCAGTGCATTTGATGGAGACTTGCCCCATAGAGACTTGATGGAAGCCCGTGACCCAAAGGAATTCATCCAAAAATGGAAAACATTCCACGAAAATCCATTGTTATCCAAGGAAATAGGGCAAGATTTGCAGGCATACGTAGCTCGAAAGTTCCCCTGGCATGTCGCCAATTCCAAACTTTGTTCTATTTTTACAGCAAATAATAAGTAGTTAGAATTTTTAATTATGTCAGATCAGTTTAAACTTAACTCCATCGAAGAAGCCCTCGTAGATCTTAGCGAAGGTAAGGTCATCATCGTCGTGGATGACGAAGACAGAGAAAATGAAGGAGATTTCATCTGTGTCGCTGAGTTGGTGACGCCAGAGATTATCAACTTTATGGCTATGCATGGTCGGGGATTGATCTGTACTCCTATATTGGAAGAAAGAGCCAAGGAATTAGGCCTAGAGCTGATGGTGCGGGATAATACAGCCCTCCACCACACGGCCTTTACGGTTTCAATCGATTTGATTGGACAAGGCTGTACCACCGGTATTTCTGCATACGACCGCTCCACGGGCATCCGTGCCATCACCAATCCCGATATCAAAGCGGAAGATTTCGCTCGTCCGGGCCATATATTCCCATTGATTGCGAAGCGGGGTGGGGTGTTGAGAAGGACTGGACATACAGAGGCGACCATCGATTTGGCACGCTTGGCGGGCTACTATCCAGCGGGTGTCTTGGTTGAAATCCTTAATGAAGACGGAACTATGGCACGACTTCCGCAACTGATCGAAGTGGCAAAAAAATTCGACCTCAAAATTATCTCCATAAAAGACCTCGTGGCCTACCGAATGCGGACCGAAAGGATCATTCAGCGAGAGCTCGAGACACAATTAGAAACGGAGTTCGGCATTTTCAAAGTCATTGCCTACAAGCAGTTGACCAGCGGAGATGTACACCTCGCCTTTGTCAAAGGTGATGGATTCCAGGATCAACCCACCTTAGTGCGGGTCCACTCAAATTCTGAAACGGGGGATATCCTCGGGATGATCTTTGATGGCTATGCTGATACGGTGAGAAGCGCATTGCGAACCATCGCTCAGGAGCAGAAGGGCATATTCCTTTATATCCGTCACGGGGAGAAGCACGAAAGCATCATCAACAAGCTGAAGTCGATTGATACCAATCCTTTCAATAATCCACTGCCATCCGAAGAGCAGCGTGACTTTGGAGTAGGTGCACAAATCCTTAGAGATCTAGGCGTAGAGAAGATACGATTGATCACCAATCACCCGAAAAAGCGAATCGGATTGATCGGTTATGGACTGGAGATCGTAGAGAATGTGTTTGTAAGCTAGGATATTCAATTACGAATGATCAATTGCGAATTACGAATAATTAATGACGGATTTTTTTATATGTAATTTTATCATTATTAATGTATTTTGTTCATTTTGCTACATACCTTTTTGTGAGGTTTTTACCACTATACAAAAGTGATGTCATAAGCTAAAGACGACACATCTGATTTACCGTAAGGACCGCAGAGATGTTTTTAAAAACGACCACTGTTATCGCAAGTTTGTAACTTGTGCTTTACTGACCAAACTCAATATCAGGCAAAGACCGCAGAGAATTTGTTCGAAACGACTGCTGTTAGCGCAAGTTTGTAACTTGTGCTTTAATAGGACTTCCCTTCCAAAATTTCCCAAACTCCATCGATTTGGTGAAGGCACCAACCTCAGAGAGGTTGTATGTTTGTAGAAATGCAAATGAGGGATACATTTTTTGGCGGCATTTTTGCAAAAATGGCAAAAATGGTGACAAAAGCCAGAGACGATTAAACCACCAATTACCGCAAAGTCCGCAAAGATTTTTCGCAAAGTCCGCAGAGCCATATAGCAATGCCTGAAACCAGCTCCAGCGGAGCGAAATCCTAATAGCCGTGGGCGATAGCCCGCGGATATAGATCAAAAGGGCATCCCCTTTTGGCGACATTTTTGCCTAAACTGCAAAAATGGTGACAAAAGACTCAAACGACCAAGCCGAATAATGGACTAGATAACTTTAAAATTCACCTACCCCCTAGATAGATACTTCCACCTCATGATTTGTCTTGCGATTTCATCGGCACTGCCTATTTCTATTTTTACGTCCATTGGCATCGAATAGGCATAATCAAAGAGAATTTCATAATGCAGGGCGCTATATTTTGAATGTCGAATCGTCCATTCTACCATGGCAGCATGATTTTTTTCGTCAAAGGTCCTTAATCGGCCTTGGCCTGACGCTTCTTCACCATCTGGATATAGGGTAAATGGGGGTGCAGGATGCGTGCTGACCTGCCCTAGATTCCAATTTTTTTCGTAGATAAATTGAATAGGGACAAGGATTCGCTCCACACAAGTCTTCCACAGATCCCAATGGCTCCAGTCTAGTGGATTCTGCTGCCGGATGAGATCCGGAATCCATACTTTGCTCATTGGCCGGGTCCAAATTTTCTCGATCCCCAAAGAATCCATTTGCATATCCGTATTCCACGAAAAATCATTGTACAAACCCAATTTGCCCATACCGACAGTAAAGCTCACATCATCCACCAATACGGAATCCTGCACGCCCACATCATAGCTGCGGATGCGGATCTTTAGGGTGTAGTGGGTGCTGTTTTCTTGGGTGATTTCTGTTTCTAATCTGCTGGTGAATGCTTTTTGAAAGCCATTTTCGACGAGTGTGTCGACCGTGATGTGAAAATTAGCCTTTTTCCCGATGGGCCAATCTGGTTTGAAGTAGTATTTTTGACTTTGTGCCTCGACTCCAAAGAAAATCAGACAGCAAATCATCACGAAATTAGTCAGTCGACTATAATTTTTTGGACTGCGAAGTGGATTACTGTACATAGGCGATGTAGTAAAAATCTACCCTTCCAAAGTATTTATCAGAAAATTCTTTTTCCGTCAAGGCCTCTTTTTTATCCAAAAACCGACGCATGGTATTGATGGCATAGCCTAGATTGCTGAGGAATCGGAATACCTCTTCTGGCCCCGTGCCATAGTGATCCGAAGCACCAAGTCCGTGTTCGAAGATCACCAAGGGGTGATAGGTGTCCAATATTCGGGTGGCTCCGCGCAGTACACCCAGTTCGCCACCTTCTACATCGATTTTGATGAAGTCAATCCTCGTCTCGTGTGGGATGAGGCTATCGAGCGGTCTGACTTGTACCTCGATGGTGTTTTCCACGATCTTATGAGCATCGTAGGTTCTTTTCTTGAGGCCCGAATAAGCAGGATGGGACACCACATAATTGAAGCTGGAACTGCCCGTGTAATCACTAAGTGCCGTCTCAAATAAATGGATATTTGGCTGCTGATACTTGGCTCGTAATGCCTGAAAGAAATCAGGAAGTGGCTCGAATGCAAAATGCTGACCAGCGGGTGATCTCTTGAGAATGAGGTCAAGAATCTCGCCCTTGTGACAGCCTATATCCACCGTATTTGCATGGGGCGGAAGCCGATGCTGTATGATATACTTCGTCTGTTGGTCATAACCAATATTTTGAGTAACTGCAAATGGCAGACCACTCAAAAATTTTCGCAACGTTGATTTTAAGGTCGAAATCATGAATTTATATTTATTGACCGCTCGTCTTCGAGTGCACAAATGTACTATTTTTTCGGACTTTGTGATTGGGTTTTTGGTCCTTTTTGAGAGTTAGGGTGGTCAGGGGCTTTGTTTTTTTGATACCGTCTTTAGAAAATTGACGAATAGACTAATTTAATTTTCTGATTTTTTTTTAGAAAATAAAATGCTTAAAAAAAACACAGCACAGCAAGGTGATTGCTGTGCTGTGCGAATTTGTGATTGGCTGAGATACTGAATAATAAAAGCAATCTCTCTAGGCCAATTTTGATTTCAATTACTTGCGTGGAGTATCTAATTCCTTGATGATTCGGTCAGCTTTGTAGATATACTTCAAGGCTGCATAGATTCCTGCTGAATGTACAGATACAGTCCGATTGCCTTTTTCGTCAAAGATAAAGTTACCAGGTAGCGACTCGATGTTACCATCAAAGATTAGACCTACCACTTCTCTATTTTTATTGATCAATGGGCTACCGCTGTTACCTCCGATGATGTCATTGGTAGATACACAGTTAAATGGAGCTTTGAGCAATTCCATAGGTGGGTTCTGCCATCTTTTTGGCAGTGACCAAGGGAATTTTTGGTTGTGGCTATAGAATCTGTCGTATAGACCGTAGAAGGTAGTAGATACGGGTGCTGTGGTACCATTGTAGTCGTATCCTTTCATGATACCATCAGATATTCTGAGGGTAAAAGTCGCATCTGGAGGTAGAGAAGTACCAAATACTTTGAATGCTTGGTTGGCAATTTTTGCTTCCAGCATCTGTCTTTCTTTACTAGAGGCGCTGAATGCTTCCGACGCACTTTGGAATTTTTCGATCAAGGTCATTGCGGCAGTCAAATATGGATCTTTCTCGCCTGTACCCGGATTGTTCAGGTATTTTTCGAGCCCAGCTTCTGAGCTGAAAAGACTGTTTGTGCTTAAGGTTTTGAGGATATTTTCTATGCTCATGCCATTGAAAGCGTTTTTCACGGTCATATCACCTGGGTATACATCCTCGTGGATTTCTTGTAGCCAGAAGGTAAATAGTTTGATTTCTCTAGGATCTTTCATTGCTGCGGGAATGCCAGTAATTCGAGCTTTCAATTTTTCTAGCTCTGCTTCGCTTTTACCACTGTTGACTGCTTTTTGGTAGGCAGCTAGGCCATGCATTCCCATGAAGATGTTGCTTCTGAGCGGATTAGGGCTGAGGTGGGTGACGGCCCATCCATTGGGATAAAGTGGTTCGTACAATGCCTCCATTCTTTGCCAGAGTTCATCGTCTTTTCCGGCCTTAGATCGGATGTAGTTTTCCATGGCTACTTTTCGACCAAAAAGTTCAGGATCGTTCAGTCCTTTGACGATACCGCCGTACGCCTTCATACCATTTGCCAAACTTGCTATTTGATTTAAGAGTGCTTGAGCCTCCATCTCTTTGGATGGGTCTTTAGCCATTTCTTCGTATTCAGACATAAGCATATCGTTGCGATTTTTCATAAATCGGTAGTTGTAATTATACCGATTATCGCGGTCAAATTTTAGTTGGGCTACAGTTCTGTATCGCTCCGTTCGACCAGGATTACCTACTACGAATACTTCTTCGCCTGCTGCTGCTCCTTTGCTATTGAATTTTAGGAAGTGGGCGCTTGAGTTCACTGGTTTTCCATTTTCATCATACGCTCTCCAGAAGGTCGCATCTAAGTTGTATCTTGGGTAGGTGAAATTATCTGGATCTCCTCCGAAAAATCCAAGGTCTAGCTCTGGGATCCATACCAATCGGATATCATCATATCTTTTGTATCCATATAGAGAGTACTTTCCGCCACTATAGTAGCTCACAGTCTGGATACGAAGTCCTTTCCAATCTGCTTTGGCTTCGTAGTTTGCCTTGATCTCATCGAGTGCTTTTTTTCTTAGCTCGGTAAGTTCTTCATCAGAACCCGCGGTGGCGGTCTTTTTTTCGATTTCCGCAGAGATATCTGCTACTTTGATCAGCTGCTCTACGAATAGGCCTTCTGCTTTTCTTTCGTCTTTCAGTTTTTCCGCATAGAAGCCGGTTTTATCGAAGTTTTCACCTTCTTTTTGAAGTTTTCCTACTACATCTCTAGAGCAGTGGTGGTTGGTCATGATGAGGCCATCCGCTGAGATAAATGAAGCACTACACCAAGATGCAAATCGAAGTGAGGACTGTCTGACATAGTCAAACCAAGCATCTTCTGGAGCAAAATTGTAGGCATCCTTGAGCCATTTTTTAGGTGGATTCTCGAAAGTCCACATTTTACCAAAGTCAAAAGGGTTTGGGGTTTTGGGATCAGGCTGGGCTGCTAGGTTGATCTGTAAAACCAAAAACAGCATACCTAGATTCATCAATTTTTTAAACATAAAACAGTTTTTTGTTTTTAAAATAAGTGAAGACAATGAATGCTTTTGCAATCAATTAACTTCGGATGTATTACAGGCATAAAATTACATATATTTGCACAAAATGACCAGTTTTTCGATCTAACGGTAAAATTTTTCGATCAATGGAAACTTATGCTCAAATATTGCTCATCGCTATTCCCGCTTTCATGGGTCTCATTTTCATTGAATGGATTTTCAGCAGATGGAAGGGAATGGTCATCGGAAACGGAATGGATACGGTCTCTAGCCTATCTAGCGGTATGACCAATACCCTAAAGGATGTTCTTGGTCTATCAGTGATCATCATTTCATACGAGTGGATGCATGGACACTTGGCAATATGGCAGATCGATCATGCGTGGTGGGTGTATGTTATTTGTTTTGTAGGACTGGATTTTGCAGGTTACTGGACCCATCGGATCGAGCATGTGATCAATGTCTTTTGGAATCGGCATATTATACATCATAGCAGTGAGGAGTTCAATCTGGCTTGTGCCCTTCGGCAGAGTATTTCGGGGATCGTTCGTTGGTTTTTCTTTTTGATGATTCCGATGGCGCTTATTGGAGTACCTCCTCAAGTAGTTTCCGTGGTGGCACCATTGCACCTTTTTGCGCAGTTTTGGTATCATACTCGCCTGATCGATCGAATGGGAATTCTTGAAAAATTTATTGTAACCCCTTCGCATCACCGGGTTCACCATGCGATCAATGCGCCATACCTCGATAAAAACTTCGGTCAAATTTTCATATTTTGGGACAAATGGTTTGGTACTTTTCAAGAAGAAATGCCCTCCGAACCACCTGTGTACGGTGTAAAAAAGGCAGTCCAAACTTGGAATCCCATCAAGATCAATTTTCAGCACCTCTGGAGCCTCGTCCTAGATGCGGTCCGGACGCAATCCTGGAAAGACAAACTTCGCATCTGGTGGATGCCCACGGGCTGGCGACCGCTAGATGTTCAGGAGCGGTTTCCAATAGAATATACGGTTCATGCGGAAGATCAAGTAAAGTACCGTACGAGCTCGCATCCACTGTTGTTGGGATTTGCCTGGGTCCAATTGTTGGTAGCTTTGATTGGGATGATGCACCTATTTGGTCAAATCGGTGATTTGTCTTTCAGATGGGCATTGTATTACGGGGCGACGATCCTTGTGAGTATTTATGCGTACACCAGTGCTATGGATGTAAGCAGAGAATCCATTTGGGTGGAGAGCATTAAGTTTTTAATGTTGCTTTGGGGTAGCCTCCAGCTCAGCTCATGGTTTGGGATTCCTGCGGAGTATGTACTGTCATACGGGTTTGCCTCGTTGCTCTACACCGCATGGGTGGTACCGTTCATCCGTAGAAGAGAAGACAAAGGTCCAATGCAAACCCTATCGGTAGAAAGCTAAGCAATAATGGTCTGCTATTAAATAAAATATAGCCACTGTAGGGCGATTGGAAATTGCTGTGCCCAGTAGAATTCGCTATGTGTACCCTTGGGATTATGAGCAAACTGTACGTGAAATTTTGAAAAAGGACCTTTCTTTGCTGTAAGAATCTTTTCGAGTTTGCACACATTGTCATAGTGGGTCTCACTTTCCATGCCTCCAGCATAGAGGTAGATATCGGTCTCTCCATGTGGAACGAAATTTCTCGCCATGGTATAGACTTCACTGCTTAGCCAAAGTGAAGGGGAGAAGATCATCATTTTTCCAAATACATCTTTGTGGGCCATGCCTGCATAAAGACTGATCAATCCGCCCATGGAGCTACCTCCGATCCCCGTTTTTTCACGCTCGGGGCAAATCCTGTATCTTTTTTCGATCTCGGGCTTGAGGGTCTCCATCATGAATTTGAGGTACAGCTTTCCTTCGCTATCTCTAAATTTTGTATTCTGGAAGGGAAGATATTCTTGGATGCGTAGCGGTCCGCCGTGGTCGATGGCGACGATGATGATGTCTTTGATGCCATGGCTGGCAAGAAAACGAAGACTTTTATCCACACCCCAATTGCCGAACGGTGCATATTCATCGAAGAGGTTTTGTCCATCGTGTAGATAAAGGATGGGGTACTTCTTTTTCGGATGTTCGTGATAATCATAGGGCAAAAGCGCAGAAATCCTTCGTTTTCTTCCTAATTGTGGGATCTCATAGTCTTCCTCTATGATTTCTATTATGGGGTAGTATTTATCAGTTTTTGTCATACCTTATTGAAAAAAGTAGACAAAAGTACGTTTTTTTCCCATTCCATGAAATACCTTTTTTTGGAAATACTGCTTTGAGCGGTAAATGCCACAGCTATTTTTTTCTCCAGGAAATCTAGATTTAGATCTAAAATTTTGTTCAGAGCGCCCTTTTGGCTCGATTTACTTTCCCGATACGATTTTGCAAATTTCTAGTACGGTATCGACGGCTTTTTGCATATCCTGCACGGAAACCCACTCGTGCTTGGAGTGAATAGCCTGCTCTCCGGCAAATAAGTTGGGGCAGGGAAGACCCTTGTGTGAAAGTGCGGCGCCATCTGTCCCTCCACGGATGCTATCTGGCGTAGGCGAAAGGCCGATACGCTGCATCGCTTGTACGGCGATATCGACCACATGCGGGTGCTGATCGAGCACATCCTTCATATTTCGGTACTGTGCCTTGACTTCCAGGTCGAAGGAAGAATGAGGATACGCTTGAAGGACTTCTGCCGCGATACTGCGCAGTAGATCCGCATGGTCTTTGAGTTTTTCGGTCTCAAAATCTCTCAGGAGGAATTCTACTTTGGCAGTTTCGAGTCGGCCCTCCATTTTCGTGGGATGGATGAAACCTTCCTTTCCTTCGGTGGTCTCCGGGCTTAAGCTTTCTTTGGGTAGTGCGTCCACGATTTGGGAAGCGATTTTGATGGCATTTTCCATTTTGCCTTTGGCGCAGCACGGGTGGGCACTTACGCCATGGATGGTAAGTACGGCATAGTCAGCCGAGAAGTTTTCATTTTCTAAATCTCCAAGTGCTCCTCCATCCAGCGTATAGCCGAATGCACAGTTGAGCTTTTGGATATCCACATGTGCAACACCACGACCGATTTCTTCGTCGGTGGTAAACAGCGCTTTCACCACGCCATGTGGGATGCTTGGATCATTGACCAATTGGTACAGTGCATCCATGATGATGGCTACGCCTGATTTGTCATCGCTACCGAGCAAGGTCAGTCCGCTTGCGGTGACGATGTCATCGCCTTTTTTCTGCAATAGGTACGGGTACTGGGCTGGGCTGATGATTTGGGATGGATCTTCCGGCAGGATGATATCTTGGCCTTGATAGTTGGTGTGGACGATGGGTTTTACGTCCGTGCCACTGCAGTCTGGTGCAGTATCCACGTGGGCACAGAAAAAGATGTTCGGTACTTCGTGTGTGACGTTCGCGGGTATCTCTGCGTAGATGTAGCCATGTTCGGTCATTTCTGCCTGTACACCCATGTGCTGCAATTCCTCTAGAAGTATTTTGGATAGGTTCAGCTGCTTTGCTGTGGAAGGTACGCTTGTACTTGTAGGGTCCGCCTGCGTATCTATCTGCACATAGCGAAGGAATCTCTCGAGAACGGAGTATGGCATCATGACGATTTGTTTTTAGGATATGAAACGAATGTAAATGGTGGATTTCCGTGTGCTCATCACGGTATTAATCCCAAGATTGGTTTTCTACCTGTGCTTTGGCTACGATTTCTTTGTATTCTTTTGGTGTAAGACCATCGAGTACATAGTCGATTGGATTTACAGCCCGGCCGTTGATGTGCACTTCGTAGTGAAGGTGTGGGGCAGTACTGATTCCGGTATTACCTACAGAGCCTATTTTTTGACCTTTTTTCACCTTTTGGCCTACTTTTACATCGATGGTGTGCATGTGCGCATACAGGGTCTTATATCCGAATCCATGATCGATCTCTACCGTATTTCCATAGCCATTTCTACCGCGTTCTGCTTTGATGACTTTTCCATCACCTGTAGCTTGGATGGCAGTGCCCTTCGGCGCGGTGAAATCTATACCTTTGTGAAATTTCTTTACCTTGTGTACGGGGTGCAATCTGATGCCGTATCCTGAGAGATATTCTGTTTTTGCGTTGAGCATATCACCTCGGACTGGTTTGATAGATGGCACTGATACGAGCTTTTTCTCTCTTTTGGAAGCCATGTGGAAGAGGGAGTCAAGCGACTTTTTCTGCATAGCCATTTTTCGCTCTAAGGTATTTGCTTTTACTAAGGCATCCTTGACGAAAGCACCATTTCCAGAAGACGTATTGATGTAGTCGAATTTGTCATGCCCACCGACTCCTCCATTCCAGACCCCGTCTTCGATGGGTTTCATACCGAAAATCATACGGTGCACACTGTTATCTTTTTCGTGAAGTTGTTCGAGTCGAGTCGCTAATTTATCAAAGTTTTCATTTAAACTATTGAAATGAAACTTCATCTGCTCGAGCTCTGAAGCCATGGCCCTCTGCTGCGGACTCGGATAGTATTTGCTCAATAACAAGGAAAATAACAAGCCCGTGAAGATTACGGCGGACACACCTCCGAAAAATTTAAGGGTTTTTTCTTTGCGGGACAACTTAAACCGCTCGTATTGAAGCGTTTTTTCGTTGTAAATATATTTTTCGTTTCGCATCGAAAGCTTTGATAAATGAGTCAAATAATTATTCTAAAAACCTCGGTTGGGCTAAAGCTTTGCAAAATTACTTCATTGGAGGCTAGAAAACAAGTTTTTTGATCGATAAATGTCATTTTTTACGAATTTTAAGAAAATTTAAGGGTTTTCCCCGTTGACAAGATGAATAATTTGTTTTTCAAAAGTTTGATAAGGGCTGAATGATTCACAGACCAAAGTAGGCTTGATTTATTGGACTTTATGACATGTATGGGAGGGGATTAATGGTGCCTATCAAAATTTATGAACTCATTAAGAAACAATCTTTTGTTGTGCTTCGTTTGGTAATCGGTTGATTGGTGGCCGCTTTTTAGTCGAATATCCTTCTATTGAGCGACGGCTAGAATATACTGCCAACTGGCAATTATTTGTTAACAAAATGCCCTCCGTGGGATCAAAATTATTTGAAAATGAAAAAGATATTTGTTGTTTTATTAGCTTCCTTTATGGTCATAGGATCAGCGAATGCGCAGCTCAAAGGTGTACTCAATAAGGCTAAAGCGGCCGTGACAGGTCAAGATGATGAGACCGGCCTTGGCATCAAAGAAGCGCTAAATCTGGGCGTGACAGAAGCCGTAAAATCTCTCTCGGCTGAAAATGGTTACCTAGAGAGTCCGTACAAAATTCTCATTCCTGAAGATGCTCAAAAGGTCATCGATAAGGTGAAAAAAGTTCCTGGTTTTGGAAATGTTGAAGACGAGTTGATCGCGAAAATGAACAAAGCCGCAGAGCTTGCAGCTCAAAAAGCGACTCCCATTTTCCTAAACGCCATCAAACAAATGACCTTCCGTGATGCCATGAACATCCTGATGGGTAAAGAAGATGCCGCAACCACTTACCTACAGAGTACCACTAGACAGCAACTGTATGATTCCTTCATGCCCGTGATCCAAAGTAGCTTGGACGAGGTCAATGCCAGGGCATACTGGAAAACTGTGGTGGACGCTCACAATAAACTTCCACTCGTCAAAAAAATGAACCCAGCCTTAGACGACCATGTTAACAATAAAGCCCTCGATGGGATGTTCGGTCTGATCCAAGAGAAAGAAAAGGGTATCCGTGGCGATAGCAGTCAGCGTACCAGCCCACTGCTTCAAAAAGTGTTTGCTCAGCAAGACAAAAAGAAATAGTAGTAAATAAATTAGGTTTTGAATATCATATGGGCCGATCCTGATTCAGGGTTGGCCTTTTTTTGTAGTGAAACCATTGCGCATGAATTTATGAATATGTCCCCCAGATTTTAGCAAGACCTGTGTTTGGGTTTCATCTATAAGGTGCAACTGAAGTGGTGTAAAATCAATATAAGTCATTGGAACGTGAATATTTAAATATCATCGGCATCCGATATCGACATTTTTTGTTTATTCGAACCGTGGTGACAGAAGCACTCAGGAATCGACTTTTCATACTTCTTTCTTCGTAATTCATAACGGATTCTTTAGAAGGTCAATACTTGGGTCAGGATTCCTTCGGGCATGATAAAAAAAAAGCCATAGATCAAGTCGAACTATGGCTTTTGTTTATTTTAGGTATTGAATTATCCACGCATCATCATTGGTCCGCGACCGGGTCCCATCGGAGGCGTAGGACCTCCGGACTTGAACCCAGAAAGATTGTATTGCACGCTGAGCATGAAGTAGCGCTCCAAGGCATTACTGATGGTTTCGGAAACGACGTTGTCCCTCGCAATCCGGTCGATTCCTCGATTCTGATTCAGAAGGTCGAACACATTGAGGGATACTTGAAGTTTGTTGTTCATCAACAATTTTGAAATATTGGCATTCCAGATGTTTAATACATTGTCTTCTCCAAAACTAGCTTGGGCAAATCGATCGTAACGGTAGTCAGTATTTAGGTTGAATCCCTTCCCTAGATTGACATTCACACTTCCGTTGATACCGTATTGATTGAAGTTATTATTCAGCTCTGTATTGGTGGAGTATCGGTTTTGATTGTAGCTATAGGTGAAATTGACATTGGCATCCACCACATCTTTACTCCGATTGTCCAAGGAGAGGGTTACCCCCTGATTGTATCGATACACGAAATTTTCGCTAAGGTTGATAAAGGTGATATCCCTTCCTATTCCAGCGTTGGTACGGATACGGGTATTGATCTTCAATGGGCGGAATGGAGCTCCGTAACTCACGGTACCATTCATGTTGTAGCGGTTGTCCACATTTCGCGGACGGCTGGTATTGACGAAATTTTCATCCACAAATTTTTCGGTGACGATATTGTTGACCGTGTAGCTCGCATTGATGAAGGCAAAGAAGCTCTTGAAGCTGAAATTGTCGAAGTAGTTGTAATTGAGAAATACATTGTGCGTGTATTCTGGGATCAGATTTGGATTTCCTTCGTAGATATTAAGTGGATCACTGTTGTCAATCACGGGCTGTAGTTGCGTCAAAGATGGCTCTCTTACGGAGGTCCGGTACCTCAATCTCAGGTTGGTATTATTGAAATTGAGTGAGAAATTGGGTAGGAAATAATTAAAGGTCTGAGGACTAAAATTACCAAAATTAGAAATACCAGTCAAGGTAGCGCTCTGGTACCCAATTCGTGCAATAGGAATTGCGAAATCAGCTAGAAGGCTCTATATTGCGGGGTAATTGTGTTGGAAATAAATGTAAGAAAAAGATGCAGAATTTGGGTATAGAATTTACGGATAAAAAAATAT
>Ga0209278_1000252_pt1 | contig 52014 bp, 47 predicted proteins | sample JI81BgreenDNA_FD_187504 | JGI IMG/M metagenome (GOLD analysis project Ga0209278, IMG submission 187504) | Wastewater effluent complex algal communities from Wisconsin, to seasonally profile nutrient transformation and Carbon sequestration -... | ecosystem: Engineered > WWTP > Effluent > Algae... | reverse complement strand
CCGATGGATTAGTTTGCCAAAGGCAAGCGACGAGTCCAGCCATAATTGGACCAGAAAAAGAAGTACCGCTGACCTGGGTAATTCCATTAGATAAGGCACAAGAGACGGCCGCAGAGCCTTGTGCAACAACGTTGGGTTTAATTCGGCCATCAGATGTTGGCCCTATGGAACTAAAGCCAACTCGGTTGCCAGCTGCGTCTATAGCTCCTACTGATAAAACACTGTCGCCATCGGCAGGTGCCCCAATGTACTGCCAACTACTTGAGCCATAGTTACCAGCACTAACTACTACAAATATTCCCTTTTTTGCGGCCATATCTGCGCCTATAGTAATTCTGGCTGTATTCCCATCCAAATCGGCATAGGTGTGATTCATCGTAGGATCATCAAAGGTTGTGTAGCTTAGCGAAGTGTTGAAAACATCAGCACCTGCACTATCTGCCCTTTCGGCACCGGCTACCCAATTGTCTTCTTCAATGATGTATTCGCTACCGTTTACATTGTTTTCGGTGCGGTAAAGCAAGTAATCGGCTTTCGGCGCAGTTCCTATGAGTTGTCCGGGTAACCAACCGGCCATACATCCTAATACGTAGGTCCCATGAGAATCAAATTCATACACTGTATTGTCTAAATCAACGAAATCCCAAGTGTCTTTGATTTTGTTTTGTAAGCGTAGCGAATCGAAGCAAGCAAGCGTATTTACATTAATAAAACCGGCATCAAACACTGCTATCAACATACCTTCTCCTTTAAATCCTGCATTATGCAGAGTATGCCCCTTGTGCAAAGCAATCTGGTTGTACGAATCGCCATATTCTGCGGGAGTGTACGAAACTCTTCCAATCGGAAGCTGCCTTGTTTCAGGAGTGCGCGTATATGCAGGGACAACTACTTTACCGGCAGGTGTTGTTCGTTTCACAAAAGGAAAATTTTGAATAGCGGTCAATTGCGCTGATGTAGCCTCAACGGTAACACCATTTAACCAGCGAGATCGATTTCTGATCACTATTCCTCTCGAGACAAGCGAATCAATGTAACGTTGATTTACTGGCAAATCGGTAGAATCGATGGGAATATTTTGTCTATTTCTTCTGGCAATAGCCCGAGAAGAAAGATACTGCGAGGGGTTATTTAGGCTAAAACTTGTCCCATTTTTATCCGTGAATTCTACCCAATGCCTGTTGCCAGTTTGGGCGTTTACAGAAAAAAAGGAAAGAAACGCTAATGCTGTTAAAACAATGATTTTCTTCATGTTAACTGATTTACTTCAAATGATGATTCAATCCAGCCTCCGCCTATTACTTCATCTTCCCGATAAAATACTGCAGATTGTCCAGGGGCTATGGCTTTCACCATTGTGAAAAACTCGGCGCGTATCTTATCATCTTTTTGCCAGATCCGGCATGGACTCCCAGGGTCTTTGTATCGAATTTTGGCAATCACTTCTATTCCTTCTGGTGGAAGCTGCTCGAATGCTTGTAGGTTAATTTTCCCGACAACCATACCGTTACGATCTAAATCGTCCAATTCGCCAAGTACTACTGTATTTGTGTCAGGCCGGATTTCAGTTACAAACATGGGCTTGCCGAAGGCTTTTTCAAGCCCTTTTCGCTGTCCAACGGTGTAGAATGGGTATCCTTTGTGCTTTCCAAGTAAATTCCCTTGTTTATCTACAAATACGCCACCATCTACCTGAGCTTCTAAACCAGGCACTCTTCTTTTCAAAAAGCCCCGATAGTCGTTATCGGGAACAAAACAAATCTCGTAGCTCTCACTTTTATTTGCCAAAGCTGTATAGCCAAGGTCTAAAGCCATCTTTTTTATCTCGCTTTTGTGAAATTGACCCATTGGGAAAATGGTTCTTGCCAAACTTTCTTGAGACAGGCCCCAGAGCACATACGATTGATCCTTAGCAGCGTCAAGACCTCTTTTTATTCGGTATCGGCCGTTTTCAAAATGAACAGAAGCATAATGTCCAGTGGCGATGTACTTGCAATTGAGCATATCCGCTCTTTTTAGCAAAGCTTCCCATTTTATATGTGTATTACAAAGCACACACGGATTTGGAGTGCGGCCATTGAGGTATTCCCCAACAAAGTTATCTATTACATGGTCGCCAAACTCGTCACGAATATCCAGTATCATGTGTGCGAATCCTCTTTCTACGGCTATTTCTCTAGCATCGTTGATACTATCGAGGCTACAACATCCGGTTTCTTTTTTACTGCCACCCGCACTTGCATAATCCCATGTTTTCATGGTGATACCTACTACCTCATAGCCTTGATCGTGCAACATTATCGCAGCAACCGTGCTGTCGATTCCGCCACTCATCGCAACTAAAACTCTTTCTTTTGTGGGCATTTTTTACGTCGAAAAATCAAAATTAACGAAAAGCACAAACGATCTGGCTTTAAACAGAATGTCTGCATTAACCGTTAACCAAAAATTCTCATTTTTGTTCCTCCTCCAACATACAGCCGGTGACAAAGAATAGTCTCACATATCTCAAAAAACTTGAAAATCTGTTTAAAGAGGCAGAATTGAAGCTGAGATATGAAAAAGGAAACTTTAAATCTGGCTATTGTATACTGGAGCATCAAAAAGTGGTCGTAGTGAATAAGTTTTACACAGTTGAGACAAAAATTCAGACCCTCATAGAAATTCTAGGAGAACTAAAGCCTGAGGCTGATAAAATGAGCCCAGAATCGAGAAAACTACTTGCTGAGCTCAGCCAAACTACTATCAAGCTGTGAAGATTACCTTTTTAGGCACCGGCACCTCTCAAGGAGTTCCGGTTATTGGTTGCCGGTGTGAAGTTTGTACCTCTTCAAATAGCAGGGACCAGCGTTTACGTAGCAGTATATTGGTTGCCACTGAAAATGTTCAGCTCGTTGTGGATACTGGACCTGACTTTAGGCAACAGATGCTACGAGCAGGAGTACGAAACTTAGATGCTGTATTGTTTACACACGCACACAAGGATCACATTGCAGGATTAGACGACATTAGGGCTTTTAACTTTCTCCAAAAGCGCCCAATGGATGTGTATGGGACCGAAGAAGTTCAGGAAGCTCTAAAAAGAGAATTCTCTTATATTTTTTCTGATCACAAGTACCCAGGCATCCCGGAAATAAATCTACATACCTTAAAAAATGAAGCTTTTGAGATTTTAGGGGAGAAAATTATCCCAATCGAGCTATTGCATTACCGGTTGCAAGTATTCGGTTTTCGGTTTAAAAACTTTGTTTATATCACCGACGCCAACAAAATTGAGCCTCGGGAGTTTGAAAAACTAAAGGGATGCGATACACTTGTTTTAAACGCCTTGCGTAAAGAACCACATATTTCACATTTTACCTTGGCCGAAGCCATAGAAGTGGCAAGTCGGGTCGGAGCAAAAAGTACTTTTTTTACACATATTTCTCATCAACTTGGCTTACATGATGCAGTAAATAAAGAGTTGCCATCGGGAATGTTTTTGGCATATGATGGTATGGAGCTGGATTTTAAATGATTAATCACTATTTCTTTATTCGACGATTAGCCAAGGAACTTAAAGCCTTGCTAAGTAATGCTGTTGTTACTCAAATCTACAGTCCATCCAGAAATGAAATTGTATTTCTGATAGAGAAGCAAGAGATCAAAAGTACCTTTAAAGTCAATTTTGATACGGACCTGTCCTTACCACTCTTTATCAATGAAGTGGCAGGTATTCCTAAACAGTATGAAAAACAATTCACACAGATTTGGGGCAGCAAGATTATTGACGTGCTTTGGTTTGAAGGTGAAAGGTTGATTCGATTTGATTTTGAAAACGGTTTTCAGATTTGGATCAGGTTTTTTGGAAACCAAGGAAACGTTTTCCTATCCGATTCCAGCGGCTACCAAATAGGCATTTTTAACCGAAGAATTAGAAATGATTATTATACAGATAGGCATATATATAAAAAAGAAACTGAGTTTAAATACGCACTAAATGAAGCCATAAAAGGCTCTAGCGTATGGTGGGAAAAGTTTATCAAAAACCAACCTGCATTTAAAGAATTACCAATTGAATCCATCCATTTCCTTTTGGAAAACAGCCCATTCATTAAAACAAGTGATAATTTACCAGTTTTTAGCCTTACAACTGACGGCCTGACGGCCATTGAGGTTGCTAATGACGTGTTTCGTAATTATCTCTCCGATTGGCTCTTTCTTCGAGAAAAGAACAAGCAGTTACAGCCCATACAAGAAAGGTTGAAACGATTATTGAATAAACTAAATGACCACGAAAGAAGGCGGATAGATCTCAATGATTCGAAACGATACGAACATCTTGGGAATTTGTTAATGGCTAATGCCCATTCCTTTTACTCAGGAAAAGAAAAACTGAAGGTACTGGACTATTTAACGAACAAGGAAATTGAAATTAAAGTAGAACCGACTCTTAATGCCTTTGAAAACGCAAATAGATATTTTAAAAAGGCAAAAAATCAAGTCATTGAGTTTCAACAGTGTCTTAATCTAATCGCATTAACGCAGTTCGAAATAAGCATGCTGAAAAGTCAAATTGAAGCAATTAATTCTTGTCAATCGTTGCGTGAACTTAGGAAGTATGCCGCAAAAAACGCCAAAAAAGATACCTTCCCGTTTAAGCGCGTTGAATTAGCAGGCTTTGAAGTTTGGTTGGGTAAAAATGCAAAACAGAATGACGAACTACTTAGGGTGGTTCACAAAGACGATTTGTGGCTGCATGCACGTAATTTCACTGGTTCACATGTGGTAATTCGATCGGCAGGCCGAAAAATACCTCAACCAGTTCTTGAAAAAGCAGCGAGTTGGGCTGCTTGGATGAGTAAAGGGAAAACTGAACAATGGTGTAACGTGATGTACACTTTCAGAAAATACGTTAGAAAACCGAAAGGCGCAGCTCCAGGTGCGGTCTTGGTCGAGAAGGAGTCGACTATTTTGGTACAGCCTTCTCCTTTACCTACTTCTTGATGCCGCCTTTTTTTCGCACCTTAGCGCTTCAATCAAAACAGCTGCATCTATGCAATTAGGCTCGAAACTTCCCTATTTTGAACTTTTAGGTTGTGACGAACAACAACATTCTTTGGTCGATATTTCAGATCGATCTTGTGTACTTGTTATTTTCATTTGCAATCACTGCCCTTATGTACAGGCTTATCTCAAACGGATAGAGGCTTTAATACATAAGTATTATGAAGATAATCTGGGAGTGATTTTGATAAATAGCAATGATGCATCCAAATACCCAGAAGACTCCTTTGATAAAATGAAACAACTAGCCAAGCAATTTCATTGGGAATCGATTTATTGGTATGACGAAAATCAGGATGTTGCAAAACTATTCGGAGCGGAAAAAACGCCCCATGCATTTCTATTCAATTCATCCAGAGAATTAGTATACAAAGGCGCCATTGATGATTCATGGGAAAACCCACATCATGTGACGCGCATTTGGCTGGAAGATGCGATAGAAATGACATTAGACGGAATAGAAGTAGATTTCCCTGAAACATCCCCAGTTGGCTGTACGATAAAGTGGAAATAATGCAGGAATTGAGACGAGAAATAGAAGCAGCTTGGGAAGACCGAAGTTTGTTGACTGATTTAACCGTTCAAAAAAACATTGAATTAGTAATCGAACAACTAGACCAGGGCAAATTGAGAGTTGCAGAGCCTACCAATACAGGTGAATGGCAAGTTAATGATTGGGTAAAAAAAGCAGTAATCCTGTATTTCCCCATTCGTCAGATGTCGACCATGGAAATAGGTCCCTTCGAGTTTCATGATAAAATGAAACTTAAAAAAGGATACGCAGAGAAAGGCGTGCGAGTAGTTCCTCATGCCATCGCTCGATATGGTTCTTATTTGGCGTCGGGAGTAATTCTTATGCCAAGTTATGTGAACATAGGTGCCTTCGTTGATAGTGGCACTATGGTAGATACTTGGGCAACCGTTGGCAGTTGCGCTCAGATAGGAAAAAATGTGCATTTAAGTGGTGGCGTGGGTATAGGTGGTGTTTTAGAACCAGTTCAAGCTGCACCGGTGATAATTGAAGACGATTGTTTTATTGGATCAAGGTGTATTGTGGTTGAAGGTGCACATATTGGTAAAGAAGCCGTTTTAGGGGCAGGGGTTACAATAACGGGCTCTACTCGAATACTTGATGTGACGCAAGAAAATGTAATTGAACACCGAGGTTTCGTGCCCTCCAGATCAGTTGTTATTCCGGGTAGTTATACCAAAAATTTTCCGGCAGGGGATTATCAGGTGCCCTGTGCGCTCATTATTGGTAGGCGCAAGGAATCGACTGACAAAAAAACTTCATTAAATCAGGCATTAAGGGATAATCAAGTAGCGGTTTAGTATGAAAATTGGCTTTGACGCAAAACGTGCTTACAATAACGCTACTGGGCTTGGCAATTACAGTAGACTAGTGCTTCAAAGCATTTTCCAATTTCATCCAGACGCTGAATATCGGCTGTATACGCCCAAAGTACACCACCGTTATGCATCATTTCTAGATGGCTATCCACATGCCGACCCAATCCTTCCCGATAGCAGAATTAGTCGATTTTTACACCCATTATGGAGAAGTAAAGGTATAGTAGATCAACTGAAGGATGATGGCATTCAGCTTTATCACGGATTGAGCAATGAACTTCCAATTGGATTGAAAGAAGCCGACATTCGCTCGGTGCTTACCTTACATGATTTAATCTTTTTACGGTATCCTCAATACTATCCATACGTTGATAGGCTTTTCTACCAACGTAAATTTGAAAGAAGCTGTCAAGAGGCGGATGTTGTAGTGGCCATAAGTCGACAAACGGCAAAAGATATCGAACAATTCTATGGGATAGGCGAAGAGAAGGTAAAGATTGTGTACCAAGACTGTGATCCAGGTTTCGGATTAGAAGTAATTGAAGAAGACATTGCTGCGGTAAAAGATCATTACCACCTTCCAGACACTTATATTTTGTGTGTAGGGACGATAGAACAAAGAAAAAACCAGCTAAACCTCATTCGTGCTTATCGTAGATTACCGGCCGACAGGCCAAAATTAGTTCTTGTTGGCCGTAGAACAGCCTATTTCGAGCAAATTGACGAATACATTCAGTCGAATAAGCTTTCTGAAGAGGTGATTATTCTCGAAAATGTTTTTGCTGCTGAACTCCCTGCACTTTATGCAGGGGCCAAGTTTATGGTATATCCTTCGTACTTCGAAGGATTTGGATTACCATTATTGGAAGCCATGCGGATAGGATTGCCGGTGGTAAGCTCAAATACCTCATGTTTTGAAGAAGTTGCAGGTGAAGCAGGTTTATATGCAAATCCGGAAGATCCAGAAGAACTCTCCGATCGAATGAAATCATTGCTTTATGATAATTCCTTGTTTGAACAATTGAAACAAAATTGCAAAACACAATCACTGCGTTTTGATGCGAAGAAAATGGCTGATCAGCTTCATGATATTTACGTGGGTTTGATGAGATGAGTACCATTAGAAAATTATTCTATTTCTTCCCTCCCACAGCTAGGTTTTGGCTAAGGCGTTTATGGTATTTACCCTATGATTTGTTCACGTATTATTTAAATCCGAGTAGAAAACTTATACCGCCCAAAGGATTAGTTTTTGTGGGATCTGGGGATTTTTTAGAGCAAGGAAATAGATTTCTTAATCATTTCGTTGAGCTAGGTGGATTAAGAAGAAATCACAAAGTGCTTGATGTTGGGTGTGGAATAGGCAGAATGGCCATTCCTTTGACGAATTATCTTGACCCTCAATTAGGTAGTTATGAGGGCTTTGATCCGATGCCAGTAGGCATAAAATGGTGTAAAGAGCACATCCATAAAAGATTTCCTAATTTTAACTTCACTTTAGTTGATGTAGGTAATGACCTGTATATCAGGCATTTAAAAAAAGACGGAAGGGATCTAATGTTTCCTTACGATAGTGCTACTTTTGACTTTTGCTTCCTTACTTCTGTGTTTACTCATTTATTGCCATCTGAGACTTCCAATTATTTATCGGAGATAAACAGAGTTTTAAAACCAGGTGCACGATGTTTTGCGACATTTTTCATTTTAGACAAAGAAAGTAAGCAACAAATTGAAAAAGGAAATTCCTCCTTCAGTTTCCCATTTTCGTTTGAGGAAAACTGGGTAATGGATTTAAATGCAAAAGCAGCAAATGTTGGCTATGAAAATGAATGGCTTCAAAATGCGCTCAAGTCTGCACAGCTTGACATGATTGCATTTTACCCTGGTTCATGGCGAGGAGAATCAAATGCAAGAGATTTTCAGGACATCTGCATTTTTGAAAAAGTAAGATGACACTTGAGCAGTTACTCAAAGGAAGATTAAATAGTTTGGCTGTAAAGAGAGCAATCCGGATTATCGAGGCGGATAGCTCAAGCTTTTTGACACTCTTACCGTTGTTGGACGACGGGCATCAGGGCTTGCAAGACAATGCAGCTTGGGTTTTCGGGTACACAGGTCATAAGTTTCCAGAAGTGATGCACTTGAATGTGGAGTATTTTAAATCACTATTGAATAGACCTAAATGCAGAGATGGTTTAAAACGGAATTTTTTCAGAACTGCTCAATTTATCCGGTGGAATAGCTCACAAGCAGGTTCGATAGTTGAATTAGCCTTTAAGAATAGTTTTGATCGGAATGCGGCCACTGCAATTCGGGCTTTTGCATTAACTACCTTAGTCAATGTAATTCACGACTTTCCGGAACTTGCACAAGAAGTTAAATTGAAAATTGAAGAAGAGTTGCCCTATGCTAAAGGTGGTTACTTGAATAGAGCAAACAAGGAATTGAAAAGGCTCGAAAAGCTCATTTAAGCTTGCTGGAGAAAACTTTTCTAAATTTCTCCATTTTGGGCTGAATTACATACCTACAATAAGGTTGATCACCGTTTTGTGCATAGTAATTTTGGTGATAGTCTTCTGCGGTGTAAAATGTAGGAATTGGACTTATCTCGGTTACTATAGGCATATCATAAGCTTTTGCCGCCTCAAGCTCCTGTTTGTAATATTCTGCTACTTCTTTTTGAGCTTGGTTGTGATAAAAAATTACCGATCGATACTGTGTGCCTACATCAGCTCCTTGCCTATTTAAGGTTGTTGGATCGTGCGTGAGCCAAAATACTTCTAGAATTTCTTTGAATGAAATGATACTTGGGTCAAAAACTATTCGAGCAACCTCTGCATGCCCTGTTAATCCGGAACAAACCTCTTTGTACGTTGGGTTGGCTATTTTACCTCCGGCATAGCCTGAAGTGACGCTTTCAACGCCCTTTAGCTCCTGAAAAACGGCTTCAATACACCAAAAACAACCTGCTCCTAAAGTAGCTACCTCTTTTCCCATGGGTACAGTTTCATTAATATTGTTATCGTTCTTCGCTACTTTGGTGGAGTCAGGGCTATTCTGACCACAAGCACTAAGCACAGATAAAATAGATCCAAGACAAATTGTTATAAATCGCATACGCTATAAACGCAATTGATGCGACTTTAGATTTAGCTCTGGTAAATTATTTTATCAAATCTGCCAAAGATGCCGGAGAATATCCAATCGATTTCATCGTCTTATGGTCACTTTCTCGGTAAACCAGGTATTTGCCATCAATTTCCTTGAAATAACAAGCTTCCCCTTTACTTTCAGCGTAATGACGTACAGTTGCTTCTGCTTCCTCAAGCGAGTTGCACGCTTTGCTCATATTCGACCGCTGTACTTCATTAAATAGATCGACAAAATTCTTTCCAAGGCCAAATTCCAAAACTGCCCCACTCAAGACGTATTGAATGTCGCACAAGGCATCCGCAATTTCTACCAAGTTGCCGTCTGCTATTGCTTGCTCCAATTCTTTGAGCTCTTCAGCAATCAGATTTACCCGCAGATTGCATCTTTCTATGGATGGTATTGAAGGCGATTCAAGTATCGGATGTTTAAACGTTCGATGAAATTCAGCAACTTGATTTAATGAATCTATTTTTTCAAATTCCATCTTTCGTTCTTTCGTTTTCCTCGTCATCTTCCTTGTCAAACTGCTCGAAATCGTAGTCGGGCATTAACTCTGTTTTAACATGGTCGATTGTGTCGCTAAGACCGCTCAAGAACTTGTTAAAGTCTTCCTTATAAAGAAAAATCTTGTGCTTAACGAATTGACCGTCGTCGAAACCACGCTTACTTTCGGTAATGATTAGATAGTAATCGTTGCCACGCGTAGCTTTTACATCAAAAAAGTAAGTTCTTTTTCCAGCTCTTACTTTTTTAGAAAAAACTTCATCACGCTCCTTGGGTCTTCTTTCTGACCGGTTTTCAAACTCCTCCATTTTCCCACTATTGGTTTATGAGGCTAAAATAGCGTGAATTGCGCGTACTCCTTTAGTCATTTATCCACCGTAGTTAGTACCAATTGTGAATTTCAAATAGCGGTAGTTTGTGATTCCTGTTGTTGCTGCTTTAGATAAATTTCTTGGTAATAGCCTTTTTGTTGAATTAATTGTTCATGCGTTCCTCGAGCCACAATTTGGCCGTGTTCCAAAACAATAATTTCGTCTGCATGCATTACCGAGGATATTCGATGTCCAATGATGATCGTAGAACTATTTTGAGTTAGCTCTTTGATATTTTCGAGAATATCGCGTTCCGTGTGTGTGTCTAAGGCTGAAAGGCAATCATCGATAACATAAATGTTGGGCTTTTTGATTAACGCACGTGCGATAGCGAGCCGCTGTTTTTGCCCTCCCGATAAGGTCACTCCTCTTTCTCCTACCAACGTATCAAACTTATCGGGGAATTGCTCTACGGTTTCATATAGTGATGCCTTAGCTGCAGCGTCATGAATTTCTTGAATCTCAGGATTGTCCATCCCAAAACTAATATTATTAGAAATGGTATCACTGAAAAGAAAAACTTCCTGTGGAATATAACCCATCTTACTTCTTAAGTAGCCTGGGTTCAGACTAGTTATTAGGTGATTATTAATATGTATAGTACCAGTATCTGCTTCATACATCCTGCTAATCAGATTGGCTAAAGTTGATTTGCCTGAACCGGTTCGGCCAACTATGCCTAAGGTATTTCCTTTTTTCAAATGGAAGCTTATGTCTTTTAAGGCTTGAATACCATTTTGCTTATAGGTAAAGCTAACTTTGTTCAGAATAATGTCGCCATCGAGAAGTGGCTTAGCTCCTTGGTAAGGATTAATTTCTGGCTCCTCTAGTAAGATTTCATTGATTCGCTGTTGTGAAGCAGCTGCTTGCTGCATTATGCTTGCAACCCAGCCCACCGATGTTACCGGCCAAGTGAGCATATTGACATAAATCACAAATTCCGCGATGTTTCCTGCGGTAATTTGCCCTTCAGCTACTTGAATACCCCCGATAAATACGGTAAGAATTGTACTTAAACCAATTAGAAACATGGTGACTGGAAAGTACAATGCATCAACTTTTACCAGGTCAAGTGCTTTTCCCCGAAATTGGGTTAATTCTGACCGAAATGCTCCAGAAAAAGCATTTTCTAGTCCATATGATTTTATGACTCGAATGCCCGAATAAGCTTCTTGAGAAAAAGACGTAAGTCGACCTAACTGTTTTTGAATTGCGCTCGACCTAGCCAGAATTAGTTGGTTTACTTTGTATATGCCGATAGCTAGGAAAGGCAAAGGAAGTAAAACATACAAGGTAAGTTCAAGATTTACTTTAACCATTACACCGATTACAAAAATAAAGAGTGCGATCAGGTTGATGCCATACATGACTGCAGGCCCTATATACATCCGCACCTTGCCTACATCTTCACTTATTCTGGCCATCAAGTCACCGGTGTTGTGTTTCCGAAAAAATCCCAACGGAAACTGTTGATACTTCTCGTAAAGTTCATTTTTCAAGTCATATTCTATCCATCGCGACATGACGATAATCGTTTGACGCATGAAATACATGAATATTCCTTTCATCAAACTCATGAACACTACCAAAAAAGCGAAGAATAAAAGCGTATTCGTAAACAGGCTGTAAAAACTGTTTTGAAGTTCTGAGCCTTCAAAAATTTTATAGGACTCAATGGATTGTTCTATCAGATCGACCGCATATCGAATAATCTGCGGAGGCAATACGCCAAACCAATTGGAAATGAGAACAAATACAATCCCCCAAACGAAACGAACGCGGTATTTGTAGAAAAATCTGTTTAAGGAAGCAAGTTCTCGAAGTGTCACTCGTCAAAGGTACAACTCGAAAAACAAAATAATTCGGCTACCTTTGCACAGTTTCTCTAAAAAACGTTCATTCTCATGACAGCAGTCGCCGACAAAAAGACCAACGATGCAATTTTTAATCAATTGGCATCGATGGGTCACGAGCAGGTAGTTTTCTGCCACGATGAAAAAACCGGACTTCGGGCAATCATCGCTATTCACAACACAGTATTAGGCCCTGCTTTGGGTGGTACACGGATGTGGCAGTATGCATCCGATTTAGAAGCGCTTACCGATGCATTGAGACTTTCAGAGGGCATGACTTACAAGGCTGCTGTTGCTGGTTTAAATCTTGGTGGTGGCAAAGCGGTTATCCTAGGAGATTCCAGAAAAGACAAGTCGGAGGCTTTTTTCCGTCGATATGGAAAGTTTGTTGACAGTTTAAGTGGCAAATACATCACAGCAGAAGATGTAGGGACCTCCAAGCAGGATATGGAATGGATTGCTATGGAGACGAAACATGTGAGCGGTTTGCCTGAACACAAAGGTGGTAGCGGCGACCCTTCTCCTGTTACTGCTTACGGGGTATATATGGGAGTTAAGGCTTCGGCGAAAAAAGTTTACGGAAGCGATAGCCTGAACGCCAAAAAGGTAATGGTTCAAGGAGCTGGAAATGTAGGGCGCTATTTGATCGATAATTTGATTAAAGAAGGTGCTCAGGTATTTGTTAGTGATATTTTTGAAGATCAGCTACTTAAGGTTACCTCGGCACATTCATCTGTAAAAGTTATTGCACCTGAAGATGTATATGATGTGGATATGGATATCTACGCCCCTTGTGCATTAGGCGCTACCCTCAATGACGATACTATTGGTAGGTTAAAATGTGCAATCGTTGCTGGAGGTGCGAATAACCAACTTCAAGACACCGAGCGACACATGCAGATGCTGATGGAACGCGGTATTTTATACGCTCCTGATTTTGTTATCAATGCTGGTGGATTGATTAACGTTTACAGCGAATTAGAAGGCTATAACCGACAAAATGCCCTCTCAAAAACTGAAAACATTTATCATCAAACCTTAGCCATTTTCGAAACAGCTGAATCGGAAGGAATTTCTAGTCTAGTTGCAGCTAAAAGACTTGCTGAACGTAGAATTGAAGCCATGGCCAATCTTAAAACTCGTCGTTAATACGAATGCTAAATCGCAGACATATCCGTCTTAAGACGCTACAATCGATGTACGCCTGGTACAGTTCGGAAAGTAAAGACCTAGAAAAGGGTGAAAAAGAGCTATTTCGCAACATCGAAAAAATGACGGAGGTGTATGTATTGAGTTTAAAGCTCCTCGATGATTTGGTTCAGTACGCTGAATTATATGCCGACGAACAAGACTCCAAAATGATGGCAACCATTCAGGGCACGAAAGTTTCAAGAAAGTTTTCTGGCAATTATTTCAGTGTTTATCTAAATGGTAATCAAGAATATAACCAGCTTCTTAAGAAGTTTAAGATTAAGAATCAACTTCTTGATTCAGATATGTTAAGAAAGGTGTTCGGAGAGTTTGCAAAAACAGAAGCATATCAAAAGTATATCAACCAAGAATTGCATTCTTCTGAAGAAGATTTACAGCTCATCATGTATCTCTACAAGCAGATTGTTCAAAGTAGCGAGTTTGTGAGTTCATTTCTTGATGAGAAAAGTATGTACTGGGAATCTGATAAGGAGCTTGTAGGTGCTGCGGTAGTTAAGACTATCAAAGAGGTTTTCAAAGAAAAAGATCATTTTAGACTCATTAGCATATCAAAAGACTGGGAAGAAGATTGGCATTTTGCACTGACCCTATTTAGGAAGTCCATTGTGAACGACGAACTCTACAGCGATATGATTCAGGAACGCACCAAACATTGGGATGTAGAACGAATCGCGCAAGTGGACATTCTTTTGTTAAAGATGGCCATGGCTGAATTGGCCCATTCAGAAAGTATACCTGTTAAAGTATCGATTAACGAATACATCGAACTGGCGAAAAATTTCAGTACCCCCAAGAGCAATGTGTTTGTCAATGGGATTTTGGATTCTATAAGCAAGGAAATGAAAGAAAAAGGAATGATTCATAAAACAGGAAGAGGATTATTAGAATGAACTACAGGATATTATTTGCAGCACTTTTCTTAATCACATCTTTGGGTTGTGATGATAAATCTGGCGATAACGTAGAAGCTTCGGCTATTTCTAACCCTGTTTCGGCAGAAAATGGAGGTAAAATAGATTCATCGAAGGTGGCAATCATGACCTTTGATAAGTCATTCCATGATTTTGGTCAGATTACAATGGGTGAAAAAGTGACGTATTCGTTTAAATTCACCAATACAGGAAAAAGTGATCTTATCATCAATACTGCCTCTGGAAGTTGTGGATGTACGGTGCCTGAATTCCCCAAAGAACCAATTAAGCCCGGTGGAACCGGCTTTATCAAAGTCCAGTTTAATAGTGAAGGCCGTAATGGTGTACAAGACAAGCAGGTAACCATAGTAGCCAATACGCTACCAAATACCACTGAACTGAAAATAAGAGCAGAAGTAAAAGACCCTCAATAATTCCTATGATCTATCAATTCATTTATCTCATGGCCCCACCTGCTCAAGGTGGTAACGCGAATCCCTGGACAGCCTTATTGCCTTGGCTTCTCATATTCGCGGTAATCTACTTTTTCATGATACGCCCACAGAGCAAAAAGGCTAAAGAACAGAAAGCATTTCGTGAAAGTATTGCCAAGGGTGCAAAAGTTGTAACCATTGGTGGAATTCATGGTAAAGTAGTTGAAGTACAGGACACTACAGTAATTATTGAGGTTGAAGGGCTTAATCGTTTAAAAATTGAAAAATCGGCAATTTCTCCTGAAAACACTCTGGCAGCTTATCCTGTTGAAAAACCAGTAGCCGACAAGAAATAATTGTCAATTTATGTCCAACAAACCAGATAAATCCTGGTTTAAACGAGCCAGACAACAGAAGGCATTATACTTTCTGGTGTTCTGGCTTGTTGCTTTATTACTCTGGTTTGTTTCTGGTTTAGGTTCGAGATATACGCACACGTTTACCTTGCGTGTACGCGCCGAGAGCATCAATGACTACAATCGGATTACAGCAGATAGTGTGCGAACTATGCGAATTGAAGTTCATGGTAGAGGTATTGACTTAATTCGACAATTTCGGAAATTGAAATCAAGTACTTTAGTTGTTCAGGCAGGTAAATACAGGGATAGTTCTTTGGTGAAAATTGAAGATTATCGCTCTCAGATTATTGGACTCTTCCCTACTACTATTCGAATTCAAAATCTCGGGGTTGATACTTTCCATTTCTCTTCGGAATATTTGTTTAATCGCCTAATTCCTGTAAAACCAAATTTTGCTTTACACTTTGAAAGAGGTTTTGGAAAAACGGGTGCAATTCGAATTTTACCCGATTCCATACGTGTTTTTAGCTCTAATCCGGAAGAATCGTTTCCCGATGATTTGGATTTAGAGTATGTGAGTTTGCAACGTTTGAATAGAACCTGGAAGGGAAATGTAAGAATTGATATTCCTGAAGAAGCGAATTGGTTTGTGAAGCGAACTAAAGCACAGGTTGAAATTCCTATTCAAAGAATTACGGAAGGTAAATTTAGGATTCCTGTAAAATTGGTAAATGCGCCTCCGAAAATCAGGCTAATCCCTTCTACTATTGAGGTAAGCTATACGGCCGGTTTAAGCTACTTTAAGCGAATTGAAAAGAGCGACTTTTATTGTGTTGCTGATTGGGCAAAAAGAACCACTCAAGGGGCAATTCCAATTGACATAAGCCCATTATCTCCTTGGATACTAACTATCAACACTTATCCGGCTTCTCTTGATTATATTGAGCAATGATGGTTGTAGGCATTACAGGTGGAATTGGTAGTGGAAAAAGTACGGCGTGTCAAATATTCCGTGTATTAGGTATACCTATTTATGATGCCGACAGCAGAGCAAAGTGGCTTATGGAGCATGATCCACAGTTACAAGCTAGCATTAAGAATTTGTTGAGCGAACAAGCATTTGATCCCGATGGCAGATTGAATAATGCTTACATTGCTGAGCTAGTTTTCAAAAACCCCGCGCTATTGGCCAAGCTGAATGCTTTGGTTCATCCAGCCGTGGCAGTAGACACCTCTAAGTGGCTTGGAGCACAAAACAGCCCATACGTGCTAAAAGAAGCTGCTCTACTTTTTGAAAGTGGAGCAAGCCGAAATATGGATGCAGTTATAGTTGTTCATGCTGATGAACAAATTCGAATTGAGCGAGTGATGCTTAGAAATAAAATAACGGAAGAGCAGGTGAAGGATAGAATTAAAAGACAAATGCCAGAGACGGAAAAATTAAGGTTGGCCGATTACATTATTTTAAATGATGGAAGCCAATCGCTCATTCGTCAGGTTTTGTCTTTGCATCAAACGCTTTTGGATCGTTCAAAGACATTCTAATTCTCCATGCGTTTGGCCAATAATTGTGAATCTCATCCCCTCTTTTGAGTATCCACCCGAGCTTAATCCCTTGATAAGAAACCATTTGCCAAGAGCTTTCTAAATTGCGCATTCGATAAGGCAAACGTGCCAAATACCAACGGGCTTCATCAAGTTCAAGAGCATGAATGCTAATGTCCACGGTCAAGTTTCGCCATAATGCAGCATGGGGATGTGGGGTGAAGATGGATCCCTGCCAGCTTCCTAGCGACACACCTGCAACCAATAGATTTAATTTTGTCAGGCTTTGTAGCAGACTAAAGGTCGTTGTGCTTCCAATAGAAATTATGTTTTTACCTTTAAATACCATTCCTTTACTATGTATACTAGCTGAATATAAAGGAAGTATTTCTTGATATGGCTTGTATCCTTCTTTTGGTTTTAAACTTGGTGTTGCATCATCTGCCAATGGTTTTTGGAGAAGAATTAGTGCAAAGCCCTCTCCTTGAACTCGATTAGGAAGGGCTCTATAAAAAGGAAGAGTATCATCCAGTTGTTTCCAACCCCATTCTTTTTTTGGATTAATATGGATGGGCACCCATCCATTGTCTATTAGTGATTTAACCACTTGTTCGTTCTCAATCCGCCCGTAGGTACAGGTAGAGTAAAGTAGATATCCTTCAGACTTAACTAATTTTTGCGCTTCGGTTAATATTTGATTTTGACGTATTGCACATTTTTCCGTGGAATTAATTGACCATTCCTGAATAGTATCCGGATCTCTTCGGAAAAGTCCCTCTCCGCTACAAGGGGCGTCGCATAGGACCAAATCAAATTGCTGACCAGTTGCAAGAAAATCAGATGATTTGTTGTTGGTTACAATCACCCGCTCATCGCCCCATTTGATGAGATTTTCGGCTAGAATTTTCGCCCTTTGTGGTATGATTTCATTCGCCACTAATACCCCTTCAGCAGAAAGAAAATTGAGTAAATGGGTTGATTTGCCGCCAGGTGCTGCGCACAAATCTAGTATTCGGTCAAAAGGTTTATTAATGGCTTGCAATGCAAACCCAATCATCATCGAAGATGCTTCCTGAACATAATAGGCACCTCCATGAAATCTTGGGTCGAGCGTAAACGAAGGTCTGTTTCTTAAATACCTACCCAATGGCTCCCAGGGAACAGCCGTGGCCTCGTCAAAAAGTTCTCCTTCTACTTTTGATGGATTATATCGGATACTTGTTGGTGCATTTCCCGATTGAATGGCGGCAATCAACTGTCGAGAATCTTCAGGAAATTCGTCATGCAAGCGATTGATAAATGCTTCTGGTAATTGCATGACACAAAAAAAGCTGTCTTCCTTGAGAAAGACAGCTTTTAATTGAAAATTAGTTTTATTTCAAGGATTCCTTTTTCTTCTTCATCTCCATAGCCTTATCATTTAGCTTGAGGGATGTATAGAGCTGCTGCAGTGAAATGATGGTGTTTCTATCTTTTGGATCAATTTCATGCGCCTTTTCCAAATAAGGCATTGCTCTTTTAAACTCATCCTGGGCCTTGAGGACCGCAGCATCGTACTTTTTCTGTTCGTTGAAAGGAATTTTGTTTGCGGCATTCTGAAGCTCAGCGGCATTGTTGAAGTAAAGTGCTCCTAAATTGTATAGTGCGTCGAAGTAATCGGCTTTGATTTCTATGGCTTTCAAGTAATTTTCAGCCGCTTTGGCTTGTTGTTTGGTTTGGTCGTACGCTACACCCAAGGCAAACCACAAACTTTGATTTTTGGGGTCAAGTTGAACTGCCTCTTGCAGATTTTTGATGGCTTCTGCTTGTCTGTTCTGTAAGAGGTAAATATTTAATTCATCAATGACTAGACCAATTTCACCAGGAAATTCTTTTCTACCTGCTGATAGGTAGTTAATTGCAGCAGCAGTATCTTTTTCTTCTTTGGCAATTGCAGCTAAGGTTTGATAAATCGCTGGTTTTTTGTAGCCCAATTCTATCAATTTTCCGAAATACTGTTTCGCTTTTGCTGATTCCTTTACTTTTTCGGCAGCTAATGCAGCGTTAAATACTACGTTTGTGTCGGATGGGGTTTGAATCATAACCGTTTCGAAAGTCGCTAACGACTTTGCATAGTTCTTAGCTACAAACTCCTCGACTCCTCTGTTGTATAAATTCGCAACGACCAAACGCATTTTGCTGTTTTTGATTTCGTCGCTGAAGTCGTTTTTCGTGTCTAATTCAAGGCAACGTCTAAAGCTTTCTAAAGCAACTTTAAGCGGATCGTCGGAAAGCGTACTAAATTTTTCGTTTCCATGCATTTGGAGATAGATGTCGCCACGATAATACCACGCTTTCGCATTATTGATGGTCTTTTCATGAACTACAGCTTCATCGATAGCTGCTTTGGCTTTGTCGAGCTCACCATAACGCTGGGAAATGATGGCCGTTTGAACTTTTTGGCTCTGAGCATAAAGGGCTACCGATGTAACCAGCATCAGGGCTGTGAGCAACAACTTTTTCATGATCGGTTTTTGGATAAGGTTTTATTCTTCAGTTTCTGTTGTGGTGGTTTCTCCACCTTCATTTTCGTTAGTTTCTTCGTTTTCTTCTGTATCGTCTTTGGTAACCCTGGCGATAGATGCAATGCTATCACTTTCCTTCAATTTGATCAACCGTACTCCTTGTGTAGCTCTGCCCATCACTCTCAACTCATCTACAGAGAGCCTTATGGTCACACCCGTTTTGTTGATTATCATCAAGTCGTCTTGGTCTGTTACGCCCATAATGCCTACCAAATCGCCAGTTTTATCGGTAATATTTAAAGTTTTTACACCCTTGCCACCTCTGTTGGTGATGCGGTATTCGTCCAAATCCGAACGTTTACCATATCCCTTTTCGGAAATCACAAGAATGGTTGTATCCGGATTATCGACACACACCATGCCAACAACGTCGTCGTTTTCGCTATCCAACGAAATTCCGCGCACACCCGTTGCAGTTCTACCCATTGGCCTAACTGTTTTCTCATTAAAACGAATAGCCCTTCCACTCCGAACGGCAAGTAAAATTTCACTGCTTCCGGTCGTGAGCTTGGCTTCCAAAAGTTGGTCTCCTTCGTTAATGCTGATGGCATTAATGCCATTCTGACGAGGGCGACTGTAAGCTTCTAATGTCGTTTTTTTGATTACCCCTTGTTTTGTGCAGAACATGATGAAAGTATTATTTAAATACTCTTCGTCGGTTAAATTCTTAACATTGATATAGGCGCGAATTTTATCGTCGTTGGGAATGGCAAGCATGTTTTGAACAGCTCGTCCCTTGGTATTCTTGCCACCTTCCGGTATTTCATACACTCTCAACCAAAAACAACGTCCTTGTTCGGTAAAGAACAGCATGTAGTTGTGCGTTGTAGCAGAGATGATGTGTTCGATAAAATCATTGTCGCGTGTGGCTCCACCCATCATGCCCCGACCCCCTCGGTTTTGAACTCTATATTCGGTGAGTGGGGTGCGTTTCATGTAGCCAAGGTGAGAAATCGTGATTACCACTTCTTCATCGGCAATCATGTCTTCCATACGAAAATCTTCGGCCGAATATTCAATTACAGACCGGCGCTCGTCTCCATAACGTTCTTTCATTTCAGCGAGCTCGTCTTTGATGATTTGCATACGCAATCCTTCATCGGCCAAAATCGCCTTTAAGCGCGTGATCAACTCCATGATTTCTTCGTACTCCTTCTTGATCTTATCCCGCTCCATTCCCGTTAAACGCTGAAGGCGAAGTTCAAGAATAGCTTTTGCTTGGATTTCGGATAATCCAAAACTCGCCATTAGGCCATCTTTGGCTTCATCGGGTGTGCGTGACTCCCTGATTAGTTTGATAACCGCATCTAGATTATCTAGCGCGATGAGATAACCTTCGAGGATGTGCGCTTTCTTTTCAGCCTCACGAAGTTCGTATTGTGTTCTGCGAACAACCACCTCGTGCCTGTGATCGACGAAGTGCACCATAAGGTCCTTCAGGTTCAAGGCCATTGGGCGGCCATGTACCAGTGCAATGTTGTTCACCGAAAAGGTGCTTTGTAGGCTGGTGTATTTGTATAGATGGTTGAGCACCACGCTGGCCATGGCATCGCGTTTGATTTCATAAACAATACGCATTCCATCTCGGTCAGATTCGTCGCGCAAATCGCTAATGCCTTCTATTTTTTTCTCGTTGATCAAATCAGCCGTGCGTTGCAGCATATCGGCTTTGTTAACCATAAATGGTATTTCAGTAACAATGATACGTTCTCTACCATTGTCGGTAACTTCAATATTGGCTTTTGCTCGCAGTACTACTCGTCCGCGACCTGTTAAAAGTGCTTCTCTTACTCCTTCATAGCCATAGATGATACCACCTGTAGGGAAATCGGGGGCCTTTACAAATTTAATCAGCTCTTCTATCGAGATATCCTTGTTGTCGATGTAAGCAGTAATACCATCCACAACTTCTGTAAGGTTGTGTGGTGCCATATTCGTGGCCATACCTACCGCAATACCCGAGGCGCCGTTGATCAGCAAATTGGGCAATTTCGCTGGTAGTACCGTCGGTTCTTCTAATGAATCATCGAAATTGAGCTGAAAATCAACTGTTTCCTTCTCTATATCGGAAAGCAGTTCATCGGCCATTCGACTGAATCTGGCTTCAGTGTATCGCATGGCAGCAGGGCTGTCACCATCAATTGAACCAAAGTTTCCCTGTCCGTCAACGAGCATATATCGCATACTCCATTCTTGGGCCATGCGCACCATAGCGTCGTATACTGAGCTATCGCCATGCGGATGGTATTTTCCCAACACTTCACCTACAATACGTGCCGACTTTTTGTAAGGCTTATTGTACCCTACTCCTAAGTCGTGCATACCATAAAGTACCCTTCTGTGCACGGGTTTTAAACCGTCTCGTACATCAGGAAGGGCTCGAGAAACTATAACGGACATCGAATAATCGATGTACGCTGATCTCATTTCATCTTCAATATTGATAGGAATTATCTTTTCGCCTTCAGCCATCTAATTATGGGTTTTGTGTACAATTTAAGCAGTACGAAAATAGGCAATTTGATGCTAAAAAGCCTGTTTTAGGGTGTGATTTGCCTTGTGCAATCAGGGGCTTAGAAGAAAAACCCCTCAAACGCCTGAAAAACAGAATTTTATGCACTTCAAAAAGTATCAACATCCAATAAGAACTTTCCACATTTTGCGTTTAAAGTGCTTTGAACGTAATAAATAAGGCGACAGTAGTTTAACTTCGTCGCATAGTCTCAAGATTCATTCACTTATGTCGCTATTTCTTCAAATAACGCAAACCATTCCTTCGGAAGCTACTCTTCCGAGTGAAGAGAAGTTAAACCTTATCGACCTATCACTCAAAGGTGGTTGGTTTATGATCCCTTTGGTGATTCTATCGATTATTGCCATTTACATTTTCATTGAGCGATATCAAAAAATTCGGAAGGCCAGAAAAGAAGATCCTAGTTTCATGAATCAACTACGGGATCATGTTGTTAGCGGAAACTTGCATTCAGCTCAGGATTTATGTAATAAAACTGATCATCCGCTTGCTCGCATGTTGGCCAAAGGCGTAATGCGCATTGGACGACCGCTGAAGGACATTGAGACCTCCGTAGAAAACGTGGGTAAAATTGAAATAGGAAAGTTAGAAACCAACTTGTCGGCTCTTGCTACCATTGCCGGTGCAGCGCCCATGATCGGCTTCTTAGGTACAGTTACCGGTATGATTCGAGCATTCTACAATATGTCGAAGGCAGGTAACAATATCGATCCAGGACTACTTTCGGGAGGTATCTACGAGGCGATGGTTACAACTGCCGCAGGATTGATCGTGGGCATTATCGCTTACATTGGCTACAACGTTCTCGTAGCCATGATTGAAAAGGTAATTCACAACCTTGAGACCCGTTCTATTGAGTTTATTGATCTTTTGCAGGAACCTTCGAAATAATACGGTATGAACCTCAAAAGCCGGAATAAAAGAAGTGTAGAATTCAGCATGGCATCCATGACGGATATCGTTTTTTTGTTGCTGATCTTTTTTATGCTCACTTCTACCCTTGTATCCCCTAATGCATTAAAACTACTTTTACCTAAAAGTTCGGGTAAGACGCTTGCAAAACAAAGTGTTTCGGTTAGCATCGATGAAAGTTTGCAGTTCTATTTCAACAATGAACCTGTTGATTTCAACCAGTTAGAAGGCTTAATGCTTGCGAACATCAAAAGCGAAGAAGCAACAGTTGTACTAAACGCAGAAAAAAGTGTTCCCATAGAGCAAGTCGTACAAGTGATGAACATTGCTAACCGGAATAAGATTAAAATGATTTTGGCTACAGATCCAGAATGAAAGAAGCTGAAAACGATAAAAAGAACAAAACGGTAGCACTATTCGGTACTGTAGCTGTACACGGAATCTTAGTTGCTTTGTTTTTCATTTTTGGATTTAGAACTCCTCTTCCTTTACCCGAAGAACAAGGGATTGCCATTAATTTCGGTTTCGACGACAGTGGTAGTGGTCTCGAAGAACCAGAAGTTACAGGGAGTGAAAACCCATCAGAGGCAGCAAGCTCTGCTAGTGCTCCTAGCAATGTGAATTCCGCAACTCAAGATATAGAAGAGGCCGTTGCGGTTACAAACAAACCCAATAAGACGACTAACGATAAGGTGGAAAAATCGGTTGAAAATCCGGTTAATCAGCCCGCAACTGAAACAAAACCAACGGTAAATCCGAGAGCACTTTACCCAGGTAAAACTGCAGGAGGAAGTCAAGGCAATACCGGTGGGGCTGGTAATATGGGCAATCCGAATGGGAACCCCAATACGAACGGTGCAGGTGCTGGCTTGGATGGTAGCGGAGAGTTCAATCTTGCCGGCAGGCAGTTTGTAAAAAGGCCAAGCTTATCAGATAAAACCCAGCAAGAGGGAAAAATAGTAGTATTCATATGGGTCGACCCTGAAGGTAATGTAACCCGCTCTCAGGCAGGAGCAAAAGGAACTTCTATTGGAAACCGCGATTTGTGGGAGAAATGTGAGGCGGCAGCCTTAAATGCGAAATTTAGCGTTGCAGAAAATGCCCCAGCCGAACAACGAGGAACTTTAACTTTCATTTTTAGCTTCCAATGAGTCATCCGGCCTATGCCGCAACGCTCGAGTTTTTGTATCAGCAACTCCCTATGTATCAACGTATTGGGGCTGCTGCTTACAAAAAAGATTTAAGCAATACGCAGGCTTTGTGTAAGCTCCTCGGACAACCTCAAAAGAAGTTTAAAAGTATACACATTGCCGGTACCAACGGAAAAGGGTCGGTATCGCATATGTTAGCGGCTGTACTTCAAGAAAGTGGCTATAAAACCGGATTATACACTTCACCACATCTTCGTGATTTTAGAGAGCGTATCCGGGTAAATGGAAAGATGATTGAAGAAGCCCAGGTTGTAGAATTTACTGAGTTTATGAAGCCTCAAATGGGGGATTTGCAGCCTTCTTTTTTTGAATGGACCGTAGCCTTGGCTTTTCACCATTTTGCTCAGGAAAACGTTGATATTGCTGTTATTGAAACGGGATTGGGTGGCAGACTAGACAGTACCAATGTGATTACCCCAATTTTATCGGTAATCACCAATATTGGATGGGACCATATGGATATGTTGGGACACACCTTAGAAGCCATAGCCGGTGAAAAGGCAGGAATAATTAAGCCCGATGTTCCTGTAGTGATTGGCGAAACTCAGCCCGAAACAGCTTTCATATTTGAAAAAGTAGCCAACGAAAAACGTTCTCTTCTGAAGTTTGCTGATCAAATTTATAAGATTAGCCAACAAGGAACTAATGGAAGATCTGCTCGATATGAAGTCCGGAAAGGCAATAAGTTATACTTTGAAAATTTAGAATTAGATCTTGTTGGTGACTACCAAATGCGCAATCTGGCAAGTGTACTAACTTCTATAGATCAACTTAATACGGCCGGTTTTTTAATTGAACAGGATTCGATCTACGCCGGATTATCCCAGGTCCAAGAACTTACTGGTTTCGCTGGTCGCTGGACTATACTCGGAGATTCACCTAAAATTATAGCGGACACGGGCCACAACGAAAATGGATTACGCTTGGTGATGGCTCAGCTCAGTCGTGAGAAGTTCCAAAAGCTTCATTTCGTACTCGGAGTTGTAGGCGATAAAGATTTGAGTAAAATATTGCCTTTACTTCCTATTAATGCTAAATATTACTTTTGTAAATCAAGTATTCCTAGGGCATTAAATGAAGTTAGCTTGCAAGCTGAGGCGAAAAAATATGGGTTGGAAGGCCATACCTACTCTACAGTAGGTGAAGCTCTGTCGTCTGCTAAACTAAATGCAAGCGCTCTAGACTTGATCTTTGTTGGGGGATCTACCTTTACCGTAGCCGACATTATTTGATGGCCAGTATTCATATCTATACCGACGGAGCGGCACGAGGCAATCCTGGCAAAGGAGGTTATGGGGTGGTTTTGCTGAGTGGAGGCCATAAAAAAGAAATGGCTGCCGCATACCGATTAACAACCAATAACCGCATGGAACTTTTGGCCGTGATTAAAAGCCTTGAGGCATTAAAAGCTGGTCCACACGATGTGACTATTTTTAGTGATTCGAAATATGTGGTGGATGCGATTAACCTGAGGTGGATCGACGGTTGGGTCAAGAAAAATTGGAAAGACGTGAAAAATCCGGATTTATGGCAGCGCCTTATTCCGTTGAACACGAGATTAAAACCCAAGTATGTATGGGTAAAGGGGCATGCCAGTAATCCGATGAATAATAGATGCGATGAACTGGCTACCGCCGCCGCCGACCAAGGACCTTGGTTGACCGACGAGGCCTATGAGGCGCTTACCCGATAAAAAACTCGGTTGCTTTGGCGGGGCTGTAGATGCGCATAAACTCTTCTACTTTCTCTACCATATTTTTAGACCCCAGTACAACAGGCGTTCGCTGATGTAGTGAGCCGGGACGAATATCAAGGATCCGGTTCGCACCATCGGATGACTTCCCCCCTGCTTGTTCAACGATAAATGAAAGCGGATTACACTCGTAGCCTAAACGGAGTTTGCCTTTTGGTGCTTTGCTCGTGGGAGGATAAATAAACACGCCTCCCTTGATTAGGTTACGGTGGAAATCGGCTACCATTGATCCAATGTAGCGACTACTGTAAGGTCGATTGGTTTTTTTGTCTTCTTCCTGGCAGTATTTGATGTATTTTTTAATGCCTTCGGGGAAATTGATATAGTTCCCTTCGTTAATGGAGTAGATATTTCCATCTTCAGGAATGCGCATATCCGGATGCGATAGGCAGAATTCACCGATAGAAGGATCTAACGTAAAACCATTCACTCCGTGGCCTGTAGTATAAACCAGCATGGTGGAAGAACCGTAGACAACATAACCAGCTGCTACTTGTTCACTTCCTGGTTGTAAACAGTCTTCAAGGTTTCCAGGTCCGCTAAAAGAAGTACGTCTGTATATGCTGAAAATAGTTCCTATCGAAACGTTTACATCTATATTCGAAGAACCGTCCAAAGGATCCATCAAAACTACATACTTCGCATCCTTACTGACTTCGCCGAAAATTGGGATTATATCTTCATTTTCTTCCGAGGCAATTACACAACATTCTCCGCCAGCGGTAAGGGCTGAAATAAATTGGTCGTTTGCATAGAGGTCAAGTTTTTTAACTTCTTCGCCTTGAATATTGGTCTCGCCTGCGTTGCCAATGATATTCACCAGGCCTGCCTTATTCACTTCACGGTTCACGATTTTTGCAGCAATGCCTATATCTCGAAGTAATCGAGACAACTGCCCCTTCGAATAAGGAAATTCTTTTTGACGTTCAATAATGAACTGACCAAGCGTGGTTACTTTCGAAGGCATCATAGGCATTTGGTTTACGCTAATGCGAAAATAGGCATTCCAAAACGCTGCGTCAACCTCTATTTCTCAAAGTTCAATTTTCTAGTCTCCGCAGCTTCAAGCTGACTGGCTTCCATTAACTTTGCTCTAATGGCCTACGTCTTTCACAATGGCATACTTATGCCCCGCGATCAATTGCGACTAGAGCCGCAAAATCGTGCATTTCGATATGGTGACGGCGTTTTTGAGAGTATACGGGTAATGTATGGTCAGTTACTTTTTTTGAATAAACATCTCGATAGATTAGGTTACAGCTTGAGAAGATTGGGTATACAATTTACTTTAGAAGAGCAGCAACTAATCCAAATGGCCAATCAACTCATAGAAGTGCATGATGTAACAGGTGGCGCTCGGCTGAGACTAACGGTTTGGAGAGATGCGCCAGGTAGATTTACACCTGACGAAGACAGATCGAGCTATTTACTAGAACTAGAAAAACTCAGTGCTAACGAGTTTTTTATCAATACCAATGGGCTAAGAATTGGAGAGGCAAGTTTGAGAAAACATGCCTTGTTCCTGCCTGACATTAAAAGTACGAATAGCTTGTTTTATGTGCTTTGTGGCAGAGAAGCAAGAACAAAACAGCTCGATGATGTCATCATTAGTAATGCTTCAGGTAATCCCATTGAAAGTACTAATAGTAACATATTTATCGTAAAAGGCGGACGTTTGTTAACGCCTGCATTGTCTACCGGATGTTTGCCCGGAATTATGCGACACGTGATTATGGAAGTGGCGCAAACCAAAGAATTGCTGATAGAAGAAACCGAGCTTACCAATGAAGATTTGCAACAGGCAGATGAACTGTTTTTAACGAACAGTATACTTGGGATTAGATGGGTTGGAAGTTATATGCGCAAAAGATATTTCAGAAAGGTGAGTCCTGTGCTCATTGAACATTTAAATCAATTTTGCCTCGACAAATTGACCGATGCCGGCAATGATGCCGTGCGTCCATAATTAGCCAAGTGAAACTTGGCCTTCGACCCGAAAGCCTTTGACAAACTCGCTCGATGGCATTCTTTTTTTTCCTTCCAACTGGATATCCTCGGCGTAGTAGTATCCATCTGCGGTTGCGATTCGTAGTAGATTGTTTTCGATGTACATGGTTCCTGCAGTTTCGAAATGCCGTCGAACCACATAACTACCCTTATAAATTTTTAAAATTTGTCCATTAAGCATTGAAAAAGCGGCAGGATAAGGCGACATTCCGCGAATTAGATTGTGAATTTGTTCGCCAGACAAACTCCAGTTGATGCGGCAATGCTCCCGAAAAATCTTAGGTGCAGGCTTTAAGTCCCCTTCAATGTTCATCTGAGGTAAAAAAACTGCCGTTTCGCTAAGTACTTCGTCCATAGTTTTCACCACCAACTTTGCCCCTTTTTCCATCAATATGTCGTGTAATTCGCCTGCAGAAATGGTTTCGTTAATGGGCACTGCTTCGCGATGGACGATATCGCCAGTATCTATTTCGTGGCGTAATTTGAAGGTTGTAATGCCTGTTTCATGTTCACCGTTCACAATAGCCCAATTGATTGGTGCTGCACCTCGGTAATTGGGCAATAAAGAGGCATGTAGGTTAAAAGTGCCATAAGGTGGCATATTCCACACTTGTACGGGAAGCATTCTAAATGCGACTACCACTTGAACGTCGGCTTTGTAAGCGCTAAGTTCATCTATGAAGGCCGGACTTTTAAGCTTTTCTGGCTGCAACACAGGTATCCCTCGGGATTCGGCATACTGTTTTACGGCCGAAGTTTGAAGCTTCAAACCTCTACCCGCAGGTTTGTCTGGCATTGTAACCACAGCTACAACATTAAATCCAGCTTCAACCAATGCGCATAAGCTAGCAACAGCGAACTCCGGGGTGCCTAAAAAAATAATACGTTTGGCTTTGGGATCACTCATTTGAAATCGGGATACAAAAGGTATTTAGCACGCGTTTTTCTGAATTTATTCAAGTCTTCCGACCAACTCGCACGAATAGCGTCCTCGCTCATCCCTGAACGAATTTGTTCTTTTAAACGAGATGTACCGGCCAATTTGTCGAAAAATGGCGTGAAAAACTGATTCTGATCAGGGCATTCTTTGTAAAAATCAATAAGCCATCCTAAATGTAATCGGCCGTAATTTTTTCCTTCTAAAATGGGAAAGCCAGACAAATCATGCCCTGTACAGCGTATGTCTTTAAATGGCGGATTAGCAGCTTTTCCGGGTATGGCAACAGGCGTAAATGTGAATTTGCCCTTTTTGTACCACGGAGCACCTATAATTTGAAATGGTTTCGCAGTGCCTCGCCCTAGACTAACGGGTGTGCCTTCGAAAAAACATACCGAAGGATAAAGATAAATAGACTGCATATTGGGCAGATTGGGCGATGGTGCTACCGGTAACTGGTAACTGCGTGTGTGGGTATAATTGTTCATGGATACCACTCGTAAACGGCATTGAGCACCTTCGGGTAACCACTTTTCACCATTGATCATGCGTGCATACTCTCCGATTGTCATGCCATGAACCACTGGAACTGGGTGCATGCCTATGAATGACCGGAAGGCGGTATCTAAAACAGGGCCATCGATGTAGTGGCCATTTGGATTGGGTCGATCGAGGACAATCAAAGTCAGGTTGTGCTCTGCACACGCCTCCATGACATAGTGCAAGGTACTTATGTAGGTGTAAAATCGAGCACCAACGTCTTGAATATCGAAAAGCATGTATTCAATATCCTGTAAATCTTCCGACATGGGCTTTTTCTTGTTGCCATACAGCGAAACTACCCTTATCCCGGTTTTAGGATCTTTGCCGTCGGTGATGGCAGCCCCTGCCTCTGCCTCCCCCCTAAAACCATGTTCAGGCGCGAAAACTGCCGAAATTTGTACGCCTAAACGCGTTAGGGTATCCACTAAATGCGTTTTACCTATGGTAGCTGTAGGATTAACCACAAGACCGATACGCTTACCCTTGATCATGGGCAGATATGCTTCAAGCTGCATAGCTCCTGTTTCGATAGCTGGGGGTTGCGCATGGAGTTGAACCACCGCTACAAGTAAAACAACCATAAGGCCAATAAAGCTGCTATTTTTGAGCCTTTCAAAGATGAAGTCAGTCATTTGGTTTCTGTTTCGAAGGTTAGCGCTCGACCCTGGTCAACGACTCTCCCGCTTGGTGGTAAGTCTTGCCAAGGCTGGCGTAGCAGTAGGAATACTGGTTATGCTAACGGCCATAGCCATTGTGAACGGTTTCCAGCAAACTATACCCGACAAATTTACCGGCTTCTGGGGCCATATTCAAATACAAAAGCTTGATCTGAGTAATAGTTTTGAGCAACAACATTTCAGCGTTCGTAAGGGGATGCTCGATAGCATCAAAAAACAGGAAGGTGTTTTATCTGCCATACCTTACGCCACCAAAGGCGGGATACTAAAAACTGACGAAAGTTTTGAAGGTGTGGTTTTGAAGGGCGTAGAAGAACACTGGGATAGCACTTCTTTAGTAGAAAGTCTTACAAGTGGTAGAATGCCCAACTTTTCGGGTGACGAACCAAGCAACGAGTTATTGATGCCGCAAAAAGTAGCAGATAAACTCTACTTAAAGGTAGGCGACCGAGTGCAACTTTACTTCATTCAAGACCCTCCCCGCGTGAGGAGCTTGAAAATCGTAGGAATCTACAAACTGGGCATTGAAGGGGAATTTGCGCGTCCTTTTGTTGTTGCAGATTTACGCCATATCCAACGGCTAAATAATTGGGGACCCGATGAGGCTGGTGCTATTGAAGTTCATCTTAAATCTACCGAGCAAGTAGAATCAACCACAGCGGCATTAAGTGCAATGGTGGATAATGATCTGGAAGCATACAGTATACAGGAACTGTATCCCAATTTGTTTTCGTGGTTGGGCTTGTTTGACCTGAACAAGCAGGTTTTGATTGTTATTATGCTTTTGGTGGCTGGCGTTAACATGATTTCGGCATTGCTCATTTTGATACTTGAACGTACACATACCATCGGTTTGTTAAAAACAATGGGTATGCTCAATAGCGACATTCGCAAACTGTTTTTGCTTACAGGGACTTATATAGCACTATGGGGCATGTTTTGGGGTAACCTAATCGGCCTTGGTTTCTACTTTTTGCAGCGAGCATTCAGGTTTATTCCACTTGATGAAGCCTCGTACTACGTTTCCTACGTCCCTATGCAACTCAGCCTAGCTGAAGTACTGGTTTTGAATGCAGGAACCTTAGTTGCCTGCTTGCTGATGCTGCTAGGCCCTTCATTTTTGATAACCCGTATTAGTCCACTCAAAGCAATACGATTCGACTAGTTCACCGACAGTGAACGGAAGTCGACAGGAACCACTCTACTTACACCTTGCTCAATCATGGTTACGCCGTAAATGATGTCGGTTGTCTCCATAGTTTTTTTGTTGTGAGTAACGATAATAAATTGACTATTGTCGCTAAACCGGCGAATAAGACGATTGAATTTGTCAATATTATTATCATCCAACGGTGCATCTACTTCATCAAAAATGCAAAATGGAGCTGGTTTAAAGAGATAAATTGCGAAAAGTAAAGCTGTGGCTGTGAGTGTTTTTTCTCCTCCGCTAAGCTGGTTGATGGTCAACGGTTTTTTACCTTTCGGACGGGCTATTATGTGAATAGCTGAGTCGAGGGGATTAGCTTCATCGGTTAAGATTAGGTCGCAGGTATCCTCTTCGGTAAAAAGTGATCGGAATACTTTCACAAAGTTCTCGCGTATGGTTATAAAAGCTGCCATGAACTTCTCACGAGCCGTTTGATCAATCTCCGTCATGGTTTCGAGCAAAGATGCCTTGGCCTTCACCAAATCTTCTTTTTGGGATTGAATAAACCGGAAACGTTCTTCTATTTCTTGATATGCTTCTACTGCCATTGGATTAATTGGGCCGAAATTGTCCAATTTTTCCTTGATCTCACCTGCCAATTTATTCAACTGTTCCATCGAAGTATGGGGCTGTTCCTCCCGATCTCTGATTTCAGAAACGGCAATTTGAAATTCAACCGACAGGCGCTCTGCCAATCCCGTTTCTTGAAGTTTGAGTTGATTTGCTTTTTCTTTTAGCTCATTCAGCATTAAATCGTCCTGCTCTCGAATTCGGCGAATATCCCGAATTTGATTTTCTAATTCGTCGAGCTTTCCACGCTCCTGATACCACGATATTTCGGCTTCCTGCACGGCTTTTTCCATCAGCTCCTTTTGCTCATACATGCTCAAGAGATGAGCGTCGCTGAAATCGGTATTTTTTAGAACGTCTTTTAACTCTTGCTGGGCCTTAGTCAATGCTTCAGTATTCTCCTCAGTGCGTTTATTGATTATTGATAACTGACTGTCTTTGAAGCTAATATCTTGTTTTACCGAAGAAAATTTGTTGAAAGATTGATGGTAGGCTACGTTGGCCTCATTGAATCGGGCACTTTGTTGTTGCAGATTTTCGTTCAAGACATTAAACTGCTCTTGAATTTTCGCAATACTTGTTTGGAGCTGATCGCGTTGTTTGTTCTTTTCTTCGAGTTCGGGTTCTTGTTGGGCTAGTTTGGCAAAAGTTTCTTTCTGCTTTTGTTCAAGTTCCTCCCGACGGTTTTTACTTGCCAAAATGAACTTTTCGTGTTGCTCCTGCTGACTTTTTACTAACCGATAATCGCTTTCGGTTTTATTGAGCAAGTCTTTAAGCTCGTTTAACTCTTTTATTCGAGTTGATTCTCTGGCTTCTTGTTCTTGTCGACTGAGTTTATGCAGTAATTCTTGCTCATCCCGTATTTGTTGCTCTACACCTGCAATTTGTTTTTGAAGCAGTTCGAGATTCCTTTTTCGGCCGATTCTTTTGCCTTCGAATAAGCCTAGAGACCCTCCTGCTAAACTTAAGCGCGAACCAGTAAACCTTCCGTTTCGACTGATTAAAATTGCTTCTGCATGCCGATTCGTAAGTTCTTTGTGGGCATTTTCGTATCCATCGTTGGCTTCATAGAGGTACACATTGCCTAACAGGTGATTAATCAAATTGGCGTATTGAATGTCGCCTTCTGCAATGGTTAATGCAGGAATACAGCCTGGCAACATCAATGGTTCCGCCTGAATAAAGTTGTTAAATGCCTCAAGAACAAAAAAACTCGCCCTACCTTTTGACGAATTTGCCAATAGCTCTACTCCTGCCCGAGCTTCCGAAAAACTACTAACAACATAGTGGTTTAACCAAGGCTCCAAATAGTTTTCTATGGCTGCCTTGTACTCAGGCTTACAGCTAATGATATCGCTTAGTAGTTGTGCATTTTTTGTCCAGCCTCCGCTCTTCTTCAGAAACTTTAGCGATTCGGGATAACCTTCGAGGTTGTCGACCAAACTTTTCGTGAGCTGGTATTCGTTCGTTAGTTTATCTAATTGCCGATTGAAATCAGTTGTTCTATTTTTCGACTGCTCAATGAGTCCCTTTAGTTGTTGTAATCTTTCGGCAAGATGGTTTTCGAATGTGGTAAGCTCTTCGACATCCATTTTAAGCGAGCCAAGCTTAGTTTCCAGTTCAGTCAAACTTAACCCGAACTTGTCCATTTCGGTGGAACGCAGCGCACTTTCGGTCGCGTTACGTTCCAAATCCTGTTGCAATGCTTCTAGCTGAATACGATGAACAGCCACCTGTTTTTCAAGCGTGTGTGCTGCCTGTCTAAGTTGATTTAGCTGTTCGGTATCGGACTCAAGTGCTTTTCGCAATTGTTGCTGCTCAGCACGCATCTGTTCAACAATCTCCTTGAGCGCATCAGCATTGGCTTTTCTTTCTGAAACTTCCTGTTCAAGCACATGGGCTGTCTCTTGTTGTTTTTGAAGTTCAGCAAGTATGTACTCGCGGTGACCATTGTCGTCACGTAATTGTTTTTGAAGAGCCTGTTCTTTGTCGGTTAGGAAACGATGACGCTCGTTTTGCAAACGCTGTTCGTTTTCGTATTGGCGTATGGCTGCAATATGTTCGTTCGTGGCTTTTTGCCGAGTTTGCAGCAGTTTTTCTTTTTCAACTATGGATAGCTTAATCTGTTGGATTTCGGCTTCCATTAAACTTATTCGGCTTTCGCCCGAACGCCGTTTGTCGAGAAGAATCTGTTCTTCTTTTTCAAGATCAGCCAGCTGACGGAAAAAATCGCGCAATAGAAACCAAGCCAAGTCCAAGCTTGCTTGTTTGTATTCTTCACGTAGTTTGTAAAAACGTTCCGTTTTTTTCGCCTGACCCTGAAGTTGCTTCATGTTTTTGTCAATCTCAAACAAAAGATCTTCAACACGATCGAGGTCGGCCTGGGTATCCTCCAGTTTAGCAAGCGTTTCCTTTTTTCTGATCTTGTATTTCGATACCCCAGAAGCTTCTTCGAACAACTGACGACGTGAATTCTCCTTGTCGTTTAAGATGTCGTCGATCATTTTGAGCTCCATGATGGCATAACTATCACTCCCGATACCGGTATCGAGAAAAAGATTCGTTATGTCTTTCAAGCGACAATTCACACCGTTCAGTAAATATTCGCTTTCGCCACTGCGGTATAGCCTACGTGTAATGGTAACGGTATTGTACTCGGTGGGTAGTATATTCTTGGAATTTTCGAAACTCAGGTTGACTTCGGCAAGCGATGCTGATTTTCGGCTTTTCGTACCATTAAAAAGCACATTTTCCATCTTATCGCTTCGGAGCATGCGTGATTTCTGTTCGCCCAAAACCCAGCGCATGGCATCAACTACATTCGATTTCCCACACCCGTTCGGACCAACAATACCGGTTACACCATCGTTAAAATGTATGGAGACCTTATCTCCAAAACTCTTAAATCCTTTAATCTCTATCGACTTCAGCCGCATCCTGTTCTACTTCAAACTTTTTCGTGTCGTCACGTCTTTACAAACCTAAACCGTAGTACCTTAGCGTTATCCCCAATTTGTTGTGAAAATGGATATCACCACCATACTTTATATCGTCGCAGTTGTTGGCTATTCCTTGTATAAAGGGTATGCCAATCGAAAAGCGCAGCAACAACAAACGGATAAAAGTCCTCGTCCGGCTCAGGAAGCCGAAAATACGGAACTCCCCGAATGGATGAAGGAAATTTTCGGAGAAGTATTGCCACAACCGCCTGTTGAAAAGCCAAAACCCAAACCGGGTGCGGAACCTTTGCCGGTAAAACCAATCAAAAAACAGACTCAGCATACGTATGAGACCTTAGAAGATTATCGTCCAGAGGTTGTTTCACTCGAGAAGGCATCGAATAAAAAGGCGCTGAACGAAAAAGAAAAAGAAGCAGCTGCCCATATGCAAGCTGAAAGTGCCATTTACCATGCTGAAATCAGAGACATTGGGCCTCATAACGAATCGGCATTGGTAAATGCAGAAGACTTAAGAAAAGGCATTATCTACGGAGAAATTATTAACCGCAGATACTAAAACCTTTTATTTCACTTCTTTTACGTCAATCAAGTAATCTTCCCATGGGAGTTCCAAGCGCTCTCCATTAACAAGTTTAATTTCCATTTCCTGCCAATCATTATTGGGTACAATGCTGTACTTTTTGAGTGAGGTTTGAAAATGTACCGGCAAGTAAAGCTTCTCCCCTCCATTCTGCCATCGGTAAGCTAAAACGTTTCGATTGTTTTTCGTTCTAAGCTGGTATTCAAGTTTTGGAAGCTCAGCACTAGAGATGTAGTACTTAAGCGTTTCGTAATACTTTGGGTCTGTATGTTGACTCCACCATTTGATTGCATCGTTGGTAGTAATGGGTTTATGATAAAAATCGGCACTAAATTTCAGCAGCAAGCGATTAAATAAGGAGTCGTTGTCGAGGCTATTTCGCAACGTATGTATGATCCAGGCGCCTTTGTAATAGTTGTCGTTATCGCCATCGAGGTAGTTTACATGGTAAGGACCAACCATAGGTTGTTTATTCCGAATATTTCGTTTTTGACTCAGAATATACTTTTTTGCTTCAGCTTTCCCTTTGAAACATTCCATGAATATGGTTTCACTGTATGTACAAAAACCTTCGTGTATCCACATATCTGCATGATCGGTAACACTCATGCTGTTTCCGTACCATTCATGACCACTTTCATGAACGATGATAAAATCGAATCCCCATTTGTTGTTTCTATACCTATTTCCATAGGCAATGGCACTTTGATGTTCCATGCCCCAGTAGGGGGTTTCTACTAAGGCATATCCATCTTCGTAGAACGGATATTTACCCATTCGCTCCTCAAAACAAGACAGCATGGGTTTTACTTGTTCGAAATGTTTGCGTGCTTGTGCCTCATTGGCGCGAAGCACATAATAGCTTAAATCTAAGGTTTCACCATCTTCCTGAACATATTGATCTGAAATCAAAACATAGTCAGCCACATTGAGTGTTACATTGTAGTTATTTATTGGATTTCTAACCTTCCATACAAATGTTTCTTTTTCATCCTTAATTTCTCGTGACAACAATCGGCCATTTCCAACCGCCATCAAACCACGAGGAACAGTGTACCTCATGACCATACTGTCGGGCTCATCGCTTAGATGATCTTTGTTTGGCCACCAGCTACTGGCCCCCAACCCTTCGCAACTTACTCCTATCCACATTTGATTGGCACTATCTGTTGCAAAACTGAAACCACCATCCCACGGAGCGTTTTTGGCTACTAACGCTGGGCCGTGGTAAAATACCTTAAATACGGATAACTCCCCTATTTTTTGCTCCTGCTGAAAGTCAATGAACACAGCATTTCCATCTCTGCGAAAGGGCAATTTTACATGGCTGGCTACGATGCTGTCAACAGTGTAACGATCAAATAGGTCGAACTGGAGCGCACGATAATTCGCTTGATTATGAACGGTAAATTCAACAGATCCTGCCAGTTGATCTAGTTTTCCGCTTTCCTCGTTCTTGCTCAGCTCTAAAGCGAAGTCGTAAAATTTCACGTCGTAACAACTGCGTTCTGGATGAAGATAGCCGCGTAAACTATCGGCGCGGGTAAAAGTTTGCTGTGCATGCGACTCTATGCATAGCATTAAAAAAACGCAAAAGAACCATTGTTTCATAACAACTTAATATGGAGTTAAAGATAGTGTAAGCCATCCGCATGAATTTCGCAAAATGAAAGTTCCACGGAGTTTACAACAACTTTTAACGCTACTAATTTGCTGCTGGAGTATAGTTGTCATCGCACAAAACGAGCACTGGGTCGAAAATAAAGCCCTGCAAAAAATAAAGTTAGAAAACAGTCGAGGCCAAAAGTTTAAACTCCGTGATATAGATCTGTACAAGGGCGCTGTATTCGTTTTTCTTTATCCAGAGTGCCCATTATCAATCAAATACACCAAAACGCTGAATGAATTATACGAACGTTTTAGTGAAGAGCAAATATTGTTTGTGGGAATAATTCCAGGTACAGATTACAGCAAAGCGACTGTCGAACAATTCAAGAAAACGTATCGTTTGAAGTTTGATTTATTCCTTGATGCGGAATATGAACTGAGTAGGGTTTTAGACGCAAAATGTACTCCAGAGGTATTTTTAACTGATCCGTGGGGCGGTGTGCAATACAGCGGCGCCATTGACGATAGAGCAGCATCCTTAGGTCAATTTAAGGATAACGCCAGCGAAGAATATCTGCTTCTTGCTTTAGAAAAATGGTTGATGAACGAACCTATATGGCCTAAAGAAACCAAGTCGGTTGGTTGCATCATCGAAGTGCCTCAAAAGCCGTGATTAGATTTTTATTTGTCATAGGTATTGCCTTAAGTGTACAGGCAGGCGGACAAACATTAAAATACTATCCGCATATAGAACCAATTGTATTGCGTAAATGTGCGAATTGCCACCAAAAAGATGGTGGAGGTCCATTTTTGCTTGACAACTATCCTGATTTAGCAAAGCGTAAGAAAATGCTCTATTCGGTAATTCAAAGCGGTTATATGCCACCTTGGACAGCCGATCCTCATTACAGAAGCTTTGCTAACGAAAATCTACTTACAGCCGGAGAACGCGACAGTTTGTTGCTCTGGCTTGAATCGGGGGCAGCAAAAGGGAAAGTTCCAAAAGAGATCTACAAGGTCAAAGAAGAGAAACAACGGGTTGCGCCGGATTTGGAGTTGAGTATGAAAGAACCATTTCAAATTCCCGGTGATGGCAAACATCATTACATCTGCTATAAAATACCGTACGAATTGCCAGGTGATGCTTTCGTAAAAGCAGTGCTTTACAAACCTGGTAATCCGGCTTTGGTACATCACGCGAGTTACCAACTTTTCGGCTTGCCCGAGGGGGTTGACCCTACCAATGGGCCCGACTATTATGAATTTAGCGCCGATAGCATCGAGCGAGTTGACGATGAACGTGATTTTAAGTATTTCGGGCTGATTGACAGTATGGGAAATGCTCCATTTCCTGTTTTTCACAGCGGTTTTCTACCTGGAAATGGCCTGCAACAGTATCCAGATGGGATAGGCTTTGCACTGCCTCGGAAGGGTGTGCTCTTAATTCGATCCTTGCACTATTCGCCTACTCCTATACCTGCAAGCGACCAAAGTAAACTTCAGCTTTGGTTCGCTGATCAACCTATTACCAGAAAACTGGAATTTGCAGCATTCAAACCAAGGATGGCCGGCGACACCATACCAGCCGATAGTATTCGAACGTACGTCATTAACATTCGCACGAAAGGCGATATGTCGTTGTTACACATCAATCCGCATATGCACCAACTGGGGCGCTCATTTAAGGCCTGGGCCCTAACTCCTACCGGTGATACCATTCCATTGGTGTATATTCCCCAATGGGACTTTAATTGGCAAGAGTTTTATCGCTACAAGCGTTTATTGAAGATTCCAGGAGGCTCTATCATTCATGCCGAGGCAGTTTACGACAATACCACAAATAATCTGAATAATCCGAATAACCCACCAAAATCAATGCTTTTTGAGACTGGCAGCATGGATGATACCACTGAAATGATGCGTTTGGTTTTTTTATATGTTCCTTTTCGGGAAGGAGATGAAGAACTCTCCTTGGAATAATTTTTTGAAATCATTTTAGACATTGACATCTATTCATCGTATTTTTACGATATAAATTCCAAGACGATGAATACTCAAGAAGAATTAAAGCAAATTGTGAAAGAAAAATATAGCCAAATTGCACTGCAACCCAAGGATATGAATGCATCTTCTTGTTGTGGCGCTACTTCACCGGCCAATAAAGTCTACAACATCATGATGGACGACTATACCAATATTCCGGGTTACGTAGTCGAAGCAAATTTGGGATTAGGTTGTGGATTGCCAACCGAATTTGCACAGATAAGCCCCGGAGACACTGTAATTGATTTAGGCTCTGGAGCAGGCAACGACTGCTTTGTAGCACGGAGTCTAACTGGAACTGAAGGCAAAGTTATTGGGGTGGATTTTACCGAGGCTATGATTAAAAAATCGAGGGAAAATGCTGATAAACTCGGCTACAACAATGTTGAATTCCGTTTAGGTGATATTGATGATATGCCCATATCAGATAATTCAGGAGATGTGGTAGTAAGTAACTGCGTATTAAATCTTGTTCCTGATAAAGCAAAGGTGATTTCCGAAATTTATCGAGTTCTCAAGCCTGGAGGGCACTTCAGCATTAGTGACATTGTACTCATTGGAAATTTGCCTGATGCATTGAGAAAGGATGCAGAAATGTATGCTGGATGCGTTGCTGGGGCAATTCAAAAAGAAGAATATCTACAGTTTATAGCTGATAAAGGATTTGTGAATGTCGTTATCCAAAAAGAAAAAACGATTCGAATTCCAGATGAAATCTTGTTGAAATATCTTTCTCCATCAGAGCTCGAACAGTTTAAGGCCGGTGAAACTGGCATTTTTAGCATAACAGTTTATGCCGAAAAGCCAGGGATTAAACTCCAGAAACCAAAAGTTAAATTATCGGAAATGGCCAATGCAAGCGCATGTGGTCCTGGCTCTTCTTGTTGCTGATTTTTAAAGCAAAATGGCCCCTGAACTGTTTCTAGGGGCCATTTGCTAATATACCCCTCCTATTATTCTTTTGTTCAGAGCCAAGTTTGTCGGAAATGACGGCAAAACAGTTGGTACTGAGGTGAGGTTCACCGTATCGGTTAGGGCTTCCATGAACTTTTTAATTGCTAATTGTTCGGCTTTAGTTAAAGAAAGCGAATCAAAAGGTAGGGTTTGATAAGGCACTTCTAATCCAATTCCCGCTCCGCCTCCTTTGTGATAAAAGTCTATTACTTCTTCGAGCGTATTATAAGCTCCGTTATGGAAATAAGGTCCGGTTAGCGCAACGTTTCTAACAGTAACAGTTTTAAATGAATACTCGTAAATAACGCTGTTATCTTTAGGCATCCCCCCTTTTCTGCCTATATCTCCGTCGAGCTTCCAAGGAGCTGCAGATTTTTCAGGTACCCCCAATATTTCTGACTCTTGCTCGGTATAAAATGGGGGTACTATTCCACTGAACGAAGGTGCAAAATGGCATGTACCACAAAGGGCCTTTCCCATGAATAAATTAAAACCATCTTTTATCTCAGTGCTAATTTCGTTCGTTTCGCCACGGGCATATTGATCAAATGGACTATTAAAACTTCTGAGGCTCATTACATAACAAGCTAAAGATGCATTTAAGGTGTATGGATTAATTGGGTTATGTATGAATTGGGGAAAAGCATCTTGAAATAATCGAACATATTCGGGGCTTTTATTCAACTTATTGATCAGTTCTAAAACCGAGGTATTGAATTCCTGACTGCTAACCACCACGTGCTCAAATTGAGTTTCCAGCAAATTGGTACGCATATCCCAAAAAAAACGGGGACTGTAGACGGCATTGATTAAAGTAGGTGCATTCCTTTTAACGGTACCCTGAAATCCTGTAGCTATGCTCTTGGATTGCCCGTCGGTAAACGCTTTAATGGGTTGGTGACAGCTTGCGCAACTACGATCATTGGATGCAGAAAGAGCCGGATCAAAAAATAGTAGTTTCCCTAGGGCTACTTTATCGGCAGAATAGTCGTCGGCCACCAACTGTGTGTAAAAGAATGGGTTCAGAAAATCGTCCGAAAAAAAGGTTTTGGCCGAATAGTTAACAGCTTGTTTGAGTCCAATCAAATCGGCACTTTTTTCATAGCCTAATGATTCGTGCAGCGTCAATAAATTCGCATACAATGGATTTATCACTTCACGCAGGAATGTAAGTCTGTCGAAACTTTCAAAATTCCGGGCCATAGAAAGGATGTCCTTGCCATTCAAATAGTCTTTTCTAATTTCCTTCATCAGCTTCTGTTCATCATTGCCTAACAACGCCGTGTAGCTGTAAAGTACATTCTCTAAGCCTGCCCAACTCACTGTCCATTCTGCCAATTGCGCATTCGAAGCAGGGACATCAAAGCCGGTTAAATCGAGTGTAAAAAAGCGTATGAGGGCAAACCTGGTCGCTTCCAAAAGCTGACGGTCAAGAAGCCTTTGTTGCTTTTGGAAACGAGTGAAAAAATCGACTTGCTGACTTAATTCATTGATTAATTCAATACACTTTGATTTATCGAACTCTTCGTCGTTCGACCACAACTGTTCTTCTAATGGCTGAAAACCTTTCGGCTCTATGACTTGAATTTGGGAGTAGTTCCTTTCCAACTTGGGTAGTGGTGCCCCATTTACATAATCCTTCACAAATTCCGGATCGAGGTAGTCGATAAGCCATGCCCACTTTTTATAACTAAGTCTTGCCTTCAAGTAATCCTGCTGCCATTCAACCCGGTTACCTAGATTGTTGTTCACCTTTTCTTTGAGTGCCTTCAACTCATTATTCCAGTTAGTTAAAGCAGTATGATAGTCGGCTTCAATTTTAGCTACCGGGCTTTTTGTAGGGTTGCTTGCAGCTAATACAATGAAAAAAACAGAGGCGACAACTGATACTAGAATGATATTTCTTTTCACGGCTAACTAGGCTTTAATTAAAAAGAGGCTGCTACACAATTGTAGCAGCCCCCATCTCAAACATGTATATGATTACTGAACGATAAGCTTTTGGCTCTGTCCTTTGCCGTTGGTTACGAAGTAGGTTCCGGCAGAAAGGTCATAGATGTCAATTTTATCAGTACCACGAGCTGACTTCACTTGCTTTCCGTTGAGATCACGAATAGTGATATCAGTGACCTCGTTGAAGTGGAGTTCACGCGAAGCTGGGTTCGGCCAAATCTGGAATCCAGCACCATTAAATTCAGGCTCTTTGTACAAAGAAGCTACCAAATTGCTCCAACCGTTGATGGCGAAAGTAAGCGAGTTGTTGTACGGGAATGGGTTGCTTGTGCTAGGGTGCTGGCTGTTAATCAAGATTACGTCAGCTTCCTCGATATAGCACATGCCGGTGATTTCAGCACCATTTGGCGTTACAGCAATTCTCTTCAATTTTGCCACACTTGGATTGGCGTCGGTCATATCGTAGATGTAAGCCTCACAGTTGCCACCCGTTGATCCTGCTGGAGTACGACCAAACGAAGTGCCGTTCAAATCTTCTTCAATTACCATGTAGGTTTTTCCAGCAATTTTCATAAATCCTAAACCATCAGGATTTGAAAGGTGATTGGCAGGGTATGCATTTGGCTCACCTACGGGTAAGAAAGGACCACCTTCGAGGAATACACTCACCTGGTTGGTAGCAGGGTCGAAAACGTTTACACGGCCATAGTAGTCTTTGAAATTACGCTTCAAGAAGAAGTTCTTTACGCTATCGTCGTTTTGAGCCGACAATTCAGGATGACGGGTACGTACTGCGGTAACCCAGTGGTTGTCGATGGTGCCACCGTTGTTGAACCAAGTCTGCCATGTACTGCCAATGTCGTCGCGTCCTGTTTCGGTGAAATATACTTTACCGTTGTACATTGCTACCCATTCCACACGGTTGAACATTGCTGCACCACGACGGAAAGCTAGCTCCGACATTTTATTCAACGAATCGATGTTGGTATTAGGAATGGTAACCCAGCTGCCATCGCTTTTTAAGGCTTGCAGAGTACCAGTAGTAAAATCACCTGCTGTATTGGCCACAAAACGCACCCAAGGCGCTGGCGATTCGTCGATACCTAAATAGACTGTTTTGTTGTCGGGCATTACTACACCGCCTTCAAAACCACCACGACCCCAGTTGTACTGCTTACGAATTGCTTTTGCTTGAGCAGGGTCAATTTCGGTCATGTAGTTCAGATTTTGGAAGCGCTTAATGGTAGCACCATTAAAGCCTGGAAAACCAGCTGGTGAAGTTGTACCGATTACAAAATCGCTCGTATCGGTAATCCCCCCTCCGCTAGCAAAAATACCTGCATTCGATGTTTGGAACCATTCTTCAGCTGTCCAAATGCGTCCGTCGGCCGACTGAATACCGCCGCAGTTCATACCTGTTTGACCAGTAGTGTTAAAATCAACATTGAAGAATTTACCACTTCTGCCATCGGTAAGGTTTTGGTTAACAACAATAAGGCTATCGCCGCTTTTACGCACTTTGAACGATGTCATTCCTCCTCCATCGCCGATTTTAGGGTTTGCTTGTACCATTTCGTGGTTCACCACAACCCAACCAAGATCTTGTGTACCAGCTGAATTGTCTTTTTTGAACCCGATGAAGTCGTGCCATTGTTTTGCCAAGGCTTTGCCGTCGGGCTGACCTTGCGCATTTACTGTAGCCACCGAATCATGTCCTCCGATGAACAAAATTTGGTACTTCAAAGGAGAAGGTGGAACCACAACGGTTGTTGTGCCGAAGGCCGGTTGCACAGCCGGAACACTCACGTTTTGTGCTTGCACTGCAGTTGCTAATGCCAATGCGAGCAAAGAGAGTAATTGTTTTTTCATAGTAGCATGTCGTTTAAAATTGACTGCTACAAAATTCAGCAGGAGGAATTCAGCGGATTTTAACGCGCCTTTATGCTTGTGTGAACGATTGCCCAACAATTCATTAAGTACCTGTTAATAGAGATTAAGCCTAAATTATAGACCTTTTTGGCCAGATTCTATTTTTTTGGAATAGCGAACAAAAACAAGAATTATTGAGTTAATATTCAACTTTCCATGAATATGTTCAACCTAGTTTTACTTCTCCTTGTATTTTTTCTAATCGACTTGTATGCATTCCGCTTACTGTTTCGATGGCATAAACAACGGCGACCTACCGTCTTGGGTAAGCGAGTATATTGGGCGTTATCTGTACTTGTTTACCTGCTCATCCTAATTTCAAACGTGTATGGTCAAGGAAAAGTAGACCCCTTCACTCGCAACCTTATCATTGGTTACAGCGGCATGCTGTTTTTCACTAAAATCGTCACCATCCCTTTTTTATTGATCGACGATGTACTGGGGTTCTTCGTATGGTCATGGAAAAAACTATCGGGTTCAAACGAAAAGAAGAAAATCGTAAGCGATCCTGCTCAAGGCATTACCAGAAGTGAATTCATCAGCCGATTAGCCATTATCACGGCAGGGATTCCTTTTTTGAGTCTGGGTTATGGTATGCTGAATGGTGCATACAACTATCAAGTCCGTAACATTCGTTTGAGATTTCCCAATTTGCCAAAAGCATTTCATGGCGTTAAAATTGTACAGCTAAGCGACATTCATTCAGGATCTTTTGGTAATAAATCGGCAGTGGAATCGGGTATTCAACTTGTTCTAGATCAAAAACCCGATTATATCTTTTTTACAGGCGACCTAGTGAATAATCAAACCAACGAGGTAGAGCCTTGGATTACTACTTTTGCAAAACTGAAAGCTCCTGGAGGAGTATTTAGCATTTTAGGTAATCACGACTATGGTGATTATTTCAGTTGGCCCGATGAAGCTGCCAAAAAAGCGAATTTAAAAGCCATGCACGAAGCTCATGCGAAAATTGGTTGGCGGTTATTGCTCAATGAATCGGTAACACTCGAGCGCGATGGGGATAGAATAGGCTTAATAGGCGTAGAAAATTGGGGGGCTAGGGGCCGATTTTCGCAATATGGCAATCTTGAAAAAGCCGGTGCTCAGAGCCATGAGCATCCTTTTAATATACTCCTCTCCCACGATCCGTCGCACTTTGAAGCCGAAGTACAACAAAAACGACCAGAAATCGACCTCACTCTTTCGGGCCATACCCACGGCATGCAATTTGGCGTTGAAATACCCGGGTACATCAAATGGAGTCCTGCTTCGTGGATTTACCCCTACTGGGCCGGTTTGTACAGCTTTGGTAAGCAGCATTTGTATGTAAACAGAGGTTTTGGCTTTATAGGCTATCCGGGACGAGTAGGTATTTTACCCGAAATAACGGTCATAACCCTTGAAACAGAAACAACTGCTTAGTTCAACCAACCGAGCGTAACGAGAAGATAGCACAAGCTGAATAGTGTCAAAAACACTAAGCCCAACCAACTCAACAGTTGCAACTTTTTGTCTGGTTTGAACGCTTCATGAAAATCAGCACGCATCACTAATCGAAAATTCCAGTAACCAAGAATTGGTGCCGTAAGAAAGCTGATTGATGTGGCAAAATCGACCAACGATAGCATAGAACTTGTGAAAAGATACAATAGCAGCCATGTACCCAACAGGTATACGACTACCCAAAAATTAAAATGAGTAAGCACGGTAGGTTTACTAGTTCCTAAAGTTGCTAAACTTTGTGCCATCACCCTTGGGTAGCCATCTATAACGGTTAGCAGCGTGCTAAAGAGTGTAGCAAAAATGCTTAATCCAACAACTGGAGTTGCCCAATCGCCTAATAATCCCACATAAACCTTCAAAAAAGAGGCAGCAAATGCTGCGCCCTGTTCAGGTAAAGTGGTGCCATTCGTATACAATACGGCGGCACCAATAAATACGAAAATCAAGGCCAAAACGGTACTCATCCAATACCCTAGATTAAAGTCGAATTTTACTGCTCTCCAGCTTGAAATTCCGTTTTCCTTTCTTTTCTCAAGGGTCCAAAGCGACTGCCATACCGCAGAATCGACGGGCGTAGGCATCCAGCCTGCAAAAGCCACCAAAAAAAGGAAACCGGCCCAATCCCAACTGAACGAACCTGTTGCGGCTTTGGCTACCAAATCTAAACGCGATAAGGCCACAATCGCCGCAATCAAAGTAGTTAAAGTAAGTATGGCCATGATTAGTCGCATGAGCTGGTCCAAAAAGCGAAACCTACCAGCGAGAAGTATCGCTCCGCAGCCTGTTAAACTCAATGCATGCAGTTGGAGTGACGACAAGGACGTTGGAATAAGTTGCAATACAACTCCCGTAAACACCGATGTAATGGCGGCTAAGATTGGGAACATGACCAAAAAAGTAAGCCCAGTAAATAGCCACAGTATCGGCCGACCTAGTTTCAGATAACCCTGTATAAGGGAGTTATTCGTTGCAACTGTATACCTTGCCCCGAACTCAAAAAACGGATATTTGAGTACGTTCACTAAAATTACAAACCCCAATAGCGCAAAACCATATAAAGCACCAGCACGGGTCGATTGCACGATATGCGATACGCCCACAGCAGCCCCTGCGTACAACAAACCAGGGCCAAGCGCTTTTCGCCAATCAGAACTCAGGGCCATTAGCTCAAGCTGGTTAAATCAGACACTCCAACCGCCCGTTGTGTTGTGAAACCTTCACCATAGGTTACACCAATAATTCTTCCCATTTCTCGTGCCCGCGCCTCCAAAAATTCAATGAATTCTGCGGAACTGATAGGCGTTTGCGGCTCAGTACTATTTTCATTATAAAATTGTGAACTATAAGCTTTTATAGCTGCCATCTTAAGCTCCCAATAAGGTGTAATGTCAACCACCAAGCTGGGATGAATGTACCTGTCTTGAATATAGTGGTATACGGCTTTTGGCCTCCAGGGCTCCTGTCGCTTGCCTTCGAACTCAGTTTCAATTTTTCGAAGACCGCTCAAAAAGCAAGCGTCTGCTACCAAATCGGCGGCACGGCCATGGTCGATATGCCGATCGCTGATAGCATTTGCCAATACTACATCGGGTTGTGTATGCCTTAACTGTTGGATGATTGCCTTCAAACTGTTTTCATTCTTAGTAAAAAAGCCGTCGGCCAATCCCAAATTAGCTCGGTAGTCGAGCTGTAACAGCTCACTTGCTTTGGCCGACTCTACTGCCCTTAATTCAGGAGTACCTCGTGTTCCTAATTCACCGCGGGTTAAATCTACTATACCTATGTTTTTTCCTTCTGCTTTGTGACGCAAAAGCGTACCTGAGCTAGCGAGTTCAACATCGTCGGGATGTGCAGCAAAAGCTAATATGTGAAGTTTCATGCGCCAAATATACAGCCCTAAGTGAAACTGTTTATTGGATAGGCAGGCCAGCGCGTTCTCGGGCCTCCAACATGTTCATAATAACCTCAATATCACGATCTTCTTGCGCATCGTAACCCGTTTTGAGGTTGGTGCCGAATAAGCCTGCCAGGCTTTGCCACATGAAGGCCGAAAAGCCCCCTCTAAAGTCTTTAATCAACTCGTAAGACGTTCGGCTCGTTTCTCTATCGATGAGTTTAATCAAAATTTTGCCTTGGCTTACCGTAAGCTTCAACAATTCAGCTTTGTAACGTTTTTTGAGGTCCTCTTCTACCCGCTTCGATTCGGCTTTATGTTTTCTTTCAGGTAGTGAATCCAGTCTTGCTTCAAGTAAACGAAGTTCTCTTCCCGCCACTTTGGCCAAGGGATAAACGCGTATCACATTATAATATAGCCGATTAAAGCGCTCTTCGTCTCTTTTGTTTTTAAAAGTACGTTTGCTGATCACCGAAATTGGATTCATAAAAACCACGGGTATGGTATCGCCATTTTCATCGATATACGCTGGCAGTTCCATGGGATTACGCTTCATCTCAACCACAACCTGCGCATGTGCGGCATATTGGCAGCCAATGAAAAGCAGGAGCAGCGAGATGACAAATTTCATGGTGAATTCTAAGTACCTTTGCGGTGTTTTTGCGATAACGCATAAACTTGTGCAAAGTTACATAATCTGTCTGCAGCCATGCAATTTAGTCCCCTTACCGCTTTGTCGCCCGTAGATGGCCGCTATCATCGTCAAACTGCGGCGCTTTCAGCGTTTTTCAGCGAATATGCACTCATCCGCTATCGGGTATGGATTGAAGTGGAATATTTTATTGCTTTGAGCGGTGAAAGTTTAGATGGATTGCCCTCACTTTCGGAGGAGCATGCGGCGACGATGCGCCAGTGGGTTGAAAATTTCACCACTGAAGAAGCACAAACCATTAAAGACATCGAAAAAACAACGAATCATGACGTAAAGGCAGTTGAGTATTGGCTCAAGGAGCGTATGTCATTGATTGGATTAGACGACCGATTGGAGTTTATTCACTTCGGGCTCACCTCGCAAGACATCAACAATACGGCAATTCCCTTATCGCTAAAACATGCCGAGGAACAGCTCATCTTACCAGCACTTCGTATGCTGGTAGATAAGCTCGAACAGTTGGCCTACGATTGGAAGGACATAGCTATGCTTGCACATACCCATGGCCAGCCAGCTTCTCCTACCCGTTTGGGCAAAGAGCTAATGGTTTTTGTTGAACGTTTGCGCAACCAACTCGAAATGTTGGAAGTTGTACCCTATGGTGCAAAGTTTGGTGGTGCTACTGGTAATTTCAATGCACACGCAGTAGCCTATCCCAGCCGCGATTGGGTACAGTTTGGCAATTATTTCGTTCAACAAATCTTGGGACTGCATCGGTATCAGCATACCACCCAAATTGAGCATTACGACTATCTGGCAGCCTTGTGCGACAACCACAAACGTATCAATACCATCCTGCTCGATTTATCGCGCGATATGTGGAGCTATATAAGCATGAATTACTTCCGCCAGCAGGTAAAAGCGGGTGAAGTGGGAAGTAGCGCCATGCCGCACAAGGTAAATCCAATCGATTTTGAAAATGCAGAAGGCAATTTGGGCATTGCGAATGCCCTTTTTGAACATCTTTCGGCCAAACTCCCGGTTAGTCGTTTGCAGCGCGATTTAACCGATAGTACGGTTCTTCGTAACCTTGGGGTACCTTTTGCTCACTCCTTAATTGCCATTCGGTCTCTCGAAAAAGGACTGAGCAAAATACTCGTGAACGAGAGTGCTATTCAAAACGACTTAGAAGCAAACTGGGCAGTGGTAGCCGAAGCTATACAAACCATACTCCGACGTGAGGGATATCCCCAGCCTTATGAGGCATTAAAAGCCCTTACACGAACGGGAGAATCTATTAACAAAAAAACTATACATAAATTCATCGATAATTTGTTAGTGGATGAAAGAGTGAAAGCAGAACTTTACGATATTCAACCTTTGAACTATACAGGTATCGGCTTCTGAAATGCAGGAAGGTTTAGACTACTACATTAACGACAAAGGGCTGTACGTTTTTACAGAGGTATACCTCGCGAAAAGAGGATTCTGTTGTAGAAACAGTTGCATGCATTGTCCGTATGGCTACAGTAAACAAGCCTACCCTTATTTCGAAAATCAGGACAAAGTAACCACCCCCAAAAAACGCTCTCAGCGTGATTGATACCCCCGTTTATGATCCATTTGAAAAGATGGATTTTCGTTTCGACCGATGCATGATTACCGGTCAACCCATTGATCCCAAGGAAGATCTTGTTCAGCTTTTCCCCGACTGGCTGATTCACAAATATCACCTTCAAGGTAAATCGCTTCAATTACTAAGCGGTAGCACTGTTCGTTACCCCGATATGAAGGTGCCCGTTTGCAGGGCCGCTCGCGATGCTGGTCTGAATTACATGAATCGTGCAGTAGGTGATTTACTTACTGCTGGCTTTGCTGGCATAAATTGGCTCAAACCGGGTCAGCTATATCATTTTTTGGTTTATCTGTACTACGGGGTTTTGTACTACGAGATTTACGAAAGCCTACGAAATAAAAGTTTAAGAAATGCTTTTCTAACCAGCGAAGATTTTAAAGCAAAGTTCAGAGTACTGCACATCATTTTGCAAGGAGCCGTACGACCGGTAACGTATTTGAATTTCGACCCGGGATCGATGTTCATTCTTCAAGTACATGATTATAAATCGCCAGAGGCAGCTTACAATTTGAAGATTGGCACTAATACCCTTACCATTTCGTTGCGGATTGGTGAGGTTGGTGTAATGGCCGCTTTACTCGACAATGGGACCCAGTCGCAATTTTATCAAAGTTATTTCGAGCGGTTCAACGGGGCAATATTGCACCCTATTCAATTCGATGAGTTGTACGCCAAAATCAGCTATAAAGCCTGGCTCATGAATAGCGTATTTGATTATGGCATTGGGTTCCCTGATGCAGAAGACCCGTCGATTGCGCTATCGGTGCGTATACCTGACGAAAAGAAAAACGAATCTGTTTTTCGGGATTGGGAAGACCAAGTTTATGGCACCATATTGCAGAGTTACCTTGTTCCATTTGGATTCCCAGCCGATAAAATTTTCGATAAATCTGGCAAGACCATTACCTTCATCGAAACACCTGCTGGCAAACTACGCACCTTCGACGCCGATTTCACTGAAATCCGTTGACCGAGGCCCCAACTCAATTACTTGAAGCTCTTTCACCTTGCCTTGATCGATAGCAAATCGAACTAGCGTTTTCACTTTATGAAAACCATGATTGCCTGCTGCACCTGGATTTATATGTAATAACTTAAAAATGGGATCAGGCATTACGCGTAGTATGTGCGAATGGCCACAAATGAATAAGCCAGGTTGATATTGGTTGAGCTTTGCTTTGATTCGAGCTGGATATTTTCCCGGATAACCTCCTATGTGCGTAATGAAAACACTAAGACCTTCTACCTCCAACAAGAGATCTTCCGGAAACTGTAATCGCGCACGGTGGTCGTCGATATTCCCATATACAGCTCGCAGCGGTTTCCATAGAGCTAACTGGTCGGTTACGGCTTCGGGACCTATATCGCCCGCATGCCATATTTCATCTACCTCGTCGAAGTACTTTTTAATACGAGGGTCAAGATGACCGTGCGTATCACTCAGCAAGCCAATGCGCTTCAAGGAGAAACTTTTACCACACGAAATACATCGACCAATTGACTGCTAACTGCTTTTACTTGGTATTGTCCGTCGGGGAATCCAAACAAGTCGAGTACGAAACTGGATTTAACCGTGAAATTTTTGCGGTAAATCAAACCGCCTCGGGTATCAAAAACCTGAACATCAACCACTTCTTCAGTCGGAAGATCGAGCTTGATAACCACCTCCCTTTCGAATGGATTTGGGAAAGCGGCAGCCTCTGAAATGGCATTTTGAGAGAACAACAAACTATCACCGCTATTCACCGCTGCAGTTGCGGCAATGGTATAAACTCCAGGTATAGGCCCCATGTTAAAATTGGCGGCTGCTACTCCACTAAAGTTTGTTACCACCACAGTATCGAAGACCGAATTGCTACCGGCGGGCTGGGCAACTAAGCGGAAACGAACGGGTAGTCCGGCAAAACCCGTATTCTGTTCGTTTAATACTCTCACCTGCAACGGATTGGTTAAACCTCTCAAAATTCGTTGCACTTGATTATTACCGCCGTTGATGAACATGGTGTCGGGCACTGTAACAACAGAACTATCTGCACAACCGGTGAGCGATAAGTTGGTTGGGTTAAATAAGCTAGCTCTGAAACTGTAGAAATTCAGCGCTGCAGTCATGCGGGTTTTTTGACCCTGCGTAAAGATGTTCATACAACGATCGTCGCTGTAGTCCATGTAATTTTGAATCATGCGCGTATTACCGCATTGCACTGGGGCCGTTGTACAGCCAAAGTATGGGCCATCACAATTGGGTGTGTCGCCTACACCATCGTCGGCATTACAGTCGCCATCGCCCCAAGTGTGTTCGAGGTTGAGGAAATGCCCGACTTCGTGCGTGGTGGTACGGCCTAAATCAAAGTTGTTCGCTAAAAAGAATGTTTCGCCAGCTGCTTGTTTGTCGCGACTGCCAAAATAACGCGCTCCCATAACCACCCCATCGATGGTACTCCGGTTGGGGTCGGTAGCCATATCGGGGGGTAAGTAGGCATAACCTAAAACCCCGCCATTGATACTTTTGACTACCCACATATTCAAATATCGATTAGTAGGCCATACACTTAGTGCTTTCATCGTTTGATCGAGCGCAAAACTATGGTTGGCTGAATTTGAATACACCACTCGATTGATCCCAGTAGTCGGATTCCCTTGTGGGTCTTTG
>Ga0209278_1000251_pt1 | contig 52036 bp, 45 predicted proteins | sample JI81BgreenDNA_FD_187504 | JGI IMG/M metagenome (GOLD analysis project Ga0209278, IMG submission 187504) | Wastewater effluent complex algal communities from Wisconsin, to seasonally profile nutrient transformation and Carbon sequestration -... | ecosystem: Engineered > WWTP > Effluent > Algae... | reverse complement strand
GGCTGGCCACCAACTGCTCGTACCGGCTCTGTTCCATGTTGATTTTCCAAGGAAAAATTGATCTTGTGGTAGTCTACACGGTTAAGGCTAACTCAGCCCAAAGGGGGGGCTTTCAGCCCGAACACCATGCAGATGCTTTTCAAGAGGATGTACTGCTGGGCTGGCTTCGATCACGCTTCAAGTCATTCCGGACGGCGAACATTCGCCACATCACTGATTGAACGCGGCGTGGACATCAAGGCGGTATCCAGTCTCATGGGGCATTCCTCGGTCGCCATGACAGCACGTTATGTTGATGACAATCCGATCCGACTGCGCCGCATCTGTGAAGCTGTGAGCGTTGGCGTGTAGGACACTTGCACCATGAACGACCAACCCCGCAACGCCACTTTGCGATCAAGTGCCCTTGAGATCGTCCGTGAGTCTGACCCACTGAAAAAGGCTGCGCTAGCCAGAATCGTTGATGTGCAGGGTCTTCCTGTCGGTGCGGGGGAAAAGTTTCCTCCCCAGTCAGGTTTGCCCGGGCGTCCTTCAGCTCCAGCACTCATTCCGGCTCGGGACATGCCGCGACTACCGACCCAGACCATCGAGGGACGTGCCGCACTGATCCATTCAATCGCGCACATAGAACTGAACGCCATCGACCTTGCAGCGGACATAGTGTGGCGGTTTGATTCGATGCCCGATCAGTTTTACCGAGACTGGATGCGGATTGCAGGCGAAGAGGCGCTTCACTTCACACTCCTGCGCGACCATCTGACAACGCTGGGCTATGACTACGGGTCGTTTCCTGCACATAACAGTCTGTGGGATATGGCTGAGCGCACCAGTAACGACATCTTGGCGCGGATCGGTCTTGTGCCCAGGACGTTGGAAGCAAGAGGTCTTGACGCATCACCGGCAGTGAAAAAGCGGCTTGTTGGTGCAGGAGATGTGCGCGCAGGCGAAATCCTCGATGTGATCCTGGCTGATGAGATTGGACACGTCGCCGCTGGAAATCACTGGTATCGATGGCTATGCGCAGCACGGTCGCTTGACCCCGTAGCGACCTACGCAGACCTGACCAAACGCTACAAAGCCCCCCGCCTGCTCGGACCGTTCAACTTAGAGGCGAGAAAAGCCGCCGGTTTCACCGATGAGGAACTAGAGGCGCTGGCTGCTGCCGCCACCCGAACAAGTCTCGAAGCATGACAGACAAGTCATACCATCATTAATAACAATCAACCTCGCGATGGACGCGGTGTGGCGTTTTGCGGGCATGCCCGCCGACTTCTACCGCGACTGGCTGCGGGTGGCCGACGAAGAGGCCACCCACTTCGGCCTGCTGCGCGCACACCTGCAAAGCCTGGGCCACGACTATGGAGACTGCCCGGCCCACAACGGCCTGTGGGAGATGTGCGTGAAAACGCAGCACGACATCACCGCCCGCATGGCGCTGGTGCCCCGCACACTGGAGGCCCGCGGGCTGGACGCGACACCGCCGATGCAGCAGCGGCTGCGCCAGGTGGGCACGCCCGCGGCGCTGCGAGCGGTCGAGATCCTCGACGTCATCCTGCGCGACGAGATTGGCCATGTGGCCATCGGCAACCGTTGGTACGGCTGGCTGTGTGCACAGCAAGGTTTTGAACCGATCGCGCACTACCGGCTGCTCTCGCGCACCCACGCGGCGCCGCGCCTGCGTCCGCCGTTCAACCATGCGGCCCGCCTGGCCGCCGGCTTCAGCCCGTCCGAAATGGACGACCTGGAGAGCGCCAGCTGAGCCGCTGCGCCGGCAGCTGACACACCCCCCCGCTGCGCGGTCGACAAACAGCGACACGCCAAGCCTGTCGGCGCCGGCAGCACCCTTGGGCGAATCCTGAGCGCCGCCGGTCAACCGCAACGCGCTGCTTGGCGTAAGACCCCGGTCATATCAAAGGCATAGCATTTGTGCTAACCGCTTCGGGGCTTACAGCGACCTCGCCTTCCATCCACAGGTCAACCCGGGACCGGCTTTTCCGTCCAAAGGGGACAACATGGAAAAGGACCTGGCTGCGCGCATCGCCAGCCACCCCAAATACCAGGAGCTCAAGGCCAAACGCACGCGTTTTGGCTGGTGGCTCACGGCCTTGATGATGCTCGTCTACTACGGCTTCATCCTGCTGGTGGCCTTCGACAAGGAACTGCTCTCCCGACGCCTGGGCGAGGGTGTCATGACGCTGGGCATGCCCATCGGGCTGGGTGTGATCCTGTTCACCATCGTCATCACCGGTATCTATGTGCGCCGCGCCAACAGCGAGTTTGACGACCTGACAGAAGACATTCGCCAGGCGGTGACACGATGAAAACCCGGCTTTCCACCCAAGCCCTGCTCTGGGCGCTGCTGCTGGGCTGTACCGGCGCCATCGCGGCGGGCGCCGACCTCGGCCAGGCCGAAAAGCAAGCCACCAACTGGACGGCGATCACCATGTTCGGCCTCTTCGTGGCCGGCACGATGTTCATCACCAAATGGGCCGCCGCCAAAACCAAATCGGCCGCCGACTTCTACACCGGCGGCGGCGGCATCACCGGCTTTCAGAACGGCCTGGCCATCGCGGGCGACTACATGTCGGCCGCTTCCTTCCTGGGCATTTCGGCGGCGGTCATGGCCAATGGCTTTGACGGCCTGATCTATTCGATCGGCTTCCTGGTCGGCTGGCCGGTGGTCACCTTCCTGATGGCCGAGCGCCTGCGCAACCTGGGCAAGTTCACCTTTGCCGACGTGGCCGCGTTCCGCTTCAGCCAGACGCCCATCCGCATGTTCGCCGCCTCGGGCACGCTGGTGGTGGTGGCCTTCTATTTGATCGCCCAGATGGTCGGTGCCGGCCAGCTCATCAAGCTGCTGTTCGGTCTGGAGTACTACATCGCGGTGGTCATCGTCGGCGCGCTGATGATGGTCTATGTGCTGTTTGGTGGCATGACCGCCACCACCTGGGTGCAGATCATCAAGGCCTGCCTGCTGCTCGGCGGCGCATCGTTCATGGCGCTGATGGTGTTGTGGAACTTCGGGTTCAGCCCCGAGGCCATGTTCGCCAAGGCGGTGGAAGTCAAGACCGGCCTGGCCACTGCGGCCGGCAAGACGCCCGAAGAAGCAGCCACCGCGGGTTTCTCCATCATGGGCCCGGGCAGCTTCGTCAAGGACCCGATCTCGGCCATCAGCTTCGGCATGGCGCTGATGTTCGGCACCGCCGGTCTGCCACACATCCTGATGCGCTTCTTCACCGTGCCCAACGCCAAGGAAGCGCGCAAGTCGGTGCTGTGGGCGACCACCTGGATCGGCTACTTCTACATCCTGACCTTCATCATCGGCTTCGGCGCCATCACCTTCGTGCTGACCAACCCCGAGTTCCTGGACGCCAAGGGCGCGCTCAAGGGCGGTGGCAACATGGCCGCCATCCACCTGGCCAACGCGGTGGGCGGCAACGTGTTCCTGGGCTTCATCTCGGCCGTGGCCTTCGCCACCATCCTGGCCGTGGTGGCCGGCCTCACGCTCTCGGGCGCCTCGGCTGTGTCGCACGACATCTATGCCACGGTGATCAAGAAGGGCCAGGTCGATTCCGCGTCCGAACTCAAGGTCTCGCGCATCACCACCATCGCACTGGGCATCATCGCCGTGACGCTGGGCATCGCCTTCGAGAAGCAGAACATCGCCTTCATGGTCTCGCTGGCGTTTGCCATTGCCGCCTCGGCCAACTTCCCGGTGCTCTTCATGAGCGTGCTGTGGAAAGGCTGCACCACCCGCGGCGCGGTGATCGGCGGCTTCCTGGGCCTGATCTCCTCGGTGCTGCTGACCGTTCTGTCGGCCTCGGTGTGGGAAGCCGTGCTGGGCAACGCCAAAGGCAGCGCCCCGTTCCCCTACACCTCGCCGGCCCTGTTCTCCATGACCATCGGCTTCGTTGGTATCTGGCTGTTCTCCATCCTGGACAACAGCGAGCGTGCCAAGATCGACAAAGCGGGCTTCCTCGCCCAGCAGGTGCGCTCGGAAACCGGCATCGGCGCCTCGGGCGCATCCGGCCACTGATTCGTACCCGGCAAAAAAAAGCCGCTGGCGCTTGCGTGCCAGCGGCTTTTTTCATGGTGTGCGGCGCACCGAGGGCAGGGCCGATAATCCGGCATGTCCTCCGTCCCCTCGGCCGATTTCGGCACCCTCCCCCTCTCCCCAGCCACTCTGGCCAACCTGCGGCAGCTCGGCTACCTGCGCATGACGCCGATCCAGGCGGCCTGCCTGCCGCCCGCGCTGCTGGGCAAGGACCTGATCGCCCAGGCCCAGACCGGCAGCGGCAAGACCGCCGCCTTTGCCCTGGCCCTGCTGGCCAACCTCAACCCCAGAAGGTTCGCGGTACAGGCGCTCGTGCTCTGCCCCACCCGCGAACTGGCCGACCAGGTCACCCATGAGATCCGCCGCCTGGCGCGTGCGGAAGACAACATCAAGGTGATCACCCTGTGCGGCGGCGTGCCCCTGCGCGGCCAGGTGGCCACGCTGGAGCACGGCGCGCACATCGTGGTCGGCACGCCCGGCCGCCTCATGGACCACCTCGAACGCGGCAGCCTGCAGCTGGAAGCGCTCAACACCCTGGTGCTCGACGAGGCCGACCGCATGCTGGACATGGGCTTCTTCGACGACATCGTCAAAGTCGCCAAGCAGTGCCCCAAGGAACGCCAGACGCTGCTGTTTTCCGCCACTTACCCGGAAGGCATCGCCAAGCTCGCGTCGCAGTTCATGCGCGAACCGCAGACGGTGGCGGTGCAGGCGCAGCACAGCCCGGCGCAGATCGAGCAGCGCTGGTACGAGGTGAGCGACAAAGACCGTCTGCACGTGGTCAGCCAGTTGCTGCGGCACTTCCGCCCGGCCAGCACCATCGCGTTTTGCAACACCAAGGCCCAGTGCCGCGATTTGGTGGCGGTGCTGCAGGCGCAGGGCTTTTCCGCGCTGGCGCTGTTCGGCGAACTGGAGCAGCGCGAGCGCGACCAGGTGCTGGTGCGCTTTGCCAACAAAAGCTGCAGCGTGCTGGTGGCCACCGATGTGGCCGCGCGCGGCCTGGATATCGCCAGCCTGGCCGCGGTCATCAACGTGGACGTGACGCCCGACCCCGAGGTGCACATCCACCGCATCGGCCGCACCGGCCGCGCGGGCGAAAGCGGCCTGGCACTGAACCTGGCGAGCATGGACGAGATGGGTGGCGTCGGCCGCATCGAACAATTGCAGGGCCGCGAATCCCACTGGCACCCGGTGAGCGAACTCACCCCGGCGAGCCCGGAACCGCTGCAGCCGCCCATGGCCACGCTGCACATCCAGGGCGGACGCAAGGAAAAGATACGCCCCGGCGACGTGCTGGGCGCGCTCACCGCCGACCTGGGGTACACCCGCGAGCAGGTGGGCAAGATCAACGTCAACGACTGGTCCACCTACGTGGCGGTGGAGCGCACCATCGCCCAGCAGGTCGCCAGCCGGCTGGCCGCCACCAAAATCAAAGGCAAAGGCGTGAAGGTAAGGGTGCTGGAGGACTAGGAAAAGTGCCGCCGCTCCAGCGTGCCGCGCCAGTCGCCCTCCAACACCAGGTCGCAACTCAGTTGCGTCGGCGCCGTGCCCTCCAAGGTCATGTCGCCCACCCGGAACAAGCGCTCGTCCTTGAACGCTTGTGACAAGCGCTCCAGCAACGCCTGCTTGTAGCCCGTGTCTGCGTTCCCCGCCAGTTGCAAGCCTTTGGTCTCCAGCAGCACCATGCGTTGCGATCCGTCGGCAGACAGCAGGCCAAATACGAAGTCTGGATATACCTTGTGCCGCTTCCAGCCCTGCAGGCCATACTGCGTCCTGGCCACGTTGCGGTGCCACCAGTGCAGTGCCTGCTTTTGATCCAGATAACCCGCAAACGCTGCCTCCAGGTCGTTCATGTCGGCGGTGCGCAAGGCGGGTTCGAGCAGGCTTTTCTCTGCAGTGCGGGCGTCTGGCCGCTGCAGGGTCGGCGGCATGCCACTGGCCAGCAGCACCTCCTCCATGGGCAGCTCGTAGTCCTGGCGGTCGGCCCGCAGGCTGAATTCGATGCGGCCTTCTTCGACCAGACGGTTGAAGGTGACCTGTGCCAGCCGGTCGCGCTCGGCCTCCAGGTCTTGCCGCAGCCGCTCGATCAGCGACGACTGCGAACGCGCCAGACCCGGCTCGGTGAAGCCCTGCGCCAGCAGGCGGGCCACCACCGCCTCCACCCAGCCCCACACCAGCCAGGCATTGGGTGCCAAGTCCAGCAGGGCGCGCACCAGCCGTGCCCGGTCCAGCCGGGCATCGGCAACCTCGCCAGCCAGCAGCTGCCCCATGCCGTCGGGCCGCAAGATCGACAGGTCGATGCGGATGTGCTGCGCCTCGATCGCATCGCGGCTGGGCGCCCATTCGTGCACCAGGCGCTGTATGTCCAGTGCAGACCAGTCCAGCCGCGCCAGCACATCGCTCTCGTACACCAGCTCGCGACGTTGCATGGCTTGAGTGACACCGTCGCCCGCACGCTCGACCCATGTCACCTTGGGCAGAAACAGGCGCAGGTGGGCCAGCGACGCCCGCCGCTGCAAAACGATGCGCTGCACCGCCCGGTCTTCAGCACCGGGCTGTCCATTGACCGTCACCGCCAGGTCGCCCATGCCTTCGCCTTCCAGCGACTGTTTGATGGACTTCACCACCGTGGCGGTGCTGGCATCAAAGCAGTGCACATAGCAAGCGTCCAGCGCCTCGCGGCCGGTCTTGGTCACCTGCGGCTGGCGCAGGATGCGGCCCACCAGCTGCGTCATGGCCGCCGGGTTGCGGCCCGCCGCCAGCGCACACAGCACATAGGCAAACGGACAATCCCAGCCCTCTTGCAGGGCCTGCTTGGTGATGATGGCCCGCACCTCGCACTGCGGTGACAGCAGGTCGATGTTCTCCGGCTGCCTGAGCTCATCCTTCTCGCTGGTCTTGATGGCGATCTGCCGTTCGCTCAAGCCCAGCTGCAACAGATACGCCTTGGCGTCTTCGGCATGGATAAAGCCCGCATCGCGCAGGTCGGCGCCGGTGCGTTCCACCTGCACCAGCAAGATCGGGCGGATGTACCGCGCCGTCTCGGCCTGCAGCGCAGCAGCCTCGCGCTGCAGTGCATCGAGCTGCTGCAAGGATGCGGCCAGGCAAGCCTGCCAGTCGCTCCACGGCCGCACCTCCACCTGGATTGGCAGCTTGATCATCTGCGCCGCTTCCAGGTCGGTGCCGCGCACGTCCACCAGAATGTTCGAACCCCGGCCTTTGTCGGATGCGATGCGCGGCGTGGCCGACAGCTCCAGCACGAAGCAGGGGTTGAAACCGTCCAGTGTGGACAGCGCGTTGTCGGTGTAGGCGTGCTGGCCCTCGTCGATCACCACCATCGGCCGCTGAAGCCGCATCACGTTGCCCAGCGAACTTTTCACCACCGAGCCCTTTTGCGCCCGCACCTCGGCCGCACTCTGAAACGGGCTGCCGTACGCGTCCAGATTGGGCACCTGCTGCAGCAGCACCCAGTGCGCGTCCACGTCGTCCTCGCGCGGCAGGAAGCCCAGCACATTGCCCCGGTCGCGGAAGAAGCGCAGCGTCTCCTTGTTCTGTCGCGCAGCGGCAGCCAGCATCAGCACCATCACACACAGGTTCGACTCCACGTCCAGCCGCGACAGCGGCGACGTTTTCTCCAGCACCTTCACCCGCCCTGCGCCGGCCAGGTTGAGCATCTGGCGGTAGGGGTGGTCGCGGTTGCTCAGGGTCTTGAGCGTCTGGCGGTAAATCGCCTCGTTGGGCACCACCCACAGCACCAGGCCGGTGTGCCGCTGCAGGTAGCGGCCAAACACCTTGGCCACGCTGGCGGCGGCCAGCAGCGTCTTGCCGCCACCCGTGGGCACCTTCAGGCACACATTGGGTATGGCCCGCCCCGCGCCGTCAAAGCGGCTGGAATGCGGCTGCCCGGCAAAGGCCGGCGGCAAGCACTGCTGGCGCTTGAGAGCGGCCCAGGCACTCTTGGGAAAGTCCAGCAGCTCGCGCCGCATCTGTTCGCCGTTGGGCAGGTTTTCCATGGCCTGCAGCGCGGCCTGTGCCTGCTCCACCGCCGCCACCTGCCGGTTCAGTTCATCCAGGTAGCCATCCAGCCGGGTCAGCACCTGCTCCTGAAAGTCCTTCATCTCCACGCCCGCGCCCACGGCGCGCGCGGGCAGCGCGGTGGCAGCGGGCTGCCACAGCACCCGGCGCTGGGCCTTGATCTCCTGCCGGAACCCATCGCCCAGGTCCGACTGCCACCACACCGCATCCACCGGGTACACCATGGGCAGTTGCTTGAGCGCGTCCACAAAGCGCAGCGCGTCCGCGGGTTGCCAGCCCGGCGCGTCCACCGCCAGGTCCACGTCAGACCGCTCGCGGTGGGTGCCCGCCGCGCGCGAGCCAAACAGCCACAGCCGCTCGATACCCGGCGTGCGCTCGCACAGCGCGCGCATGGCGTCCAGGGCGCCCGGCGCAATGCCATGGCCTGCCTTACTCATCGGCCCGCTCCTTGAGCGTGCGCAGCAGGTCGGCCAGCAGCGCGGCGCCCTGCGCACGCGCAAACCCGGCCACCATGCGTGCCACCGCCTCGTCGTAGGTGTGGGCGGTGCGGTTGCGCGCCTTGCGCATCTCGCCCCAGCCTTCGGCGTCGGTGATCAGGCGGCGCTTGAAGGCCTCGGGTATCACCTCATACGCGCCCTCGTCCACATCCACCCCGCGCGCGCGCAGCCAGCGGTAAGCGGCCTTCCAGCCCGCATCGAAGCTGTAGCTAAAACGCATGATCACCGAGTCGCGCACCACAGGCGTCTCATCCATGGCCAGCACCTCTTGCAAGGTATTCAGGGCCTGTTCAAAGTGCTGCAGCGCCAACGCAAAGCGTTTGTCCATGGCTCAACTCTCCCGGTACAGCGCAAACGGCAGCGGCGCGTAGTCCACCCCGTGGGCCTTGAGCTGCTGGTTGCTCAGGTACTTGGCCGGTGCAAACACCAGGTGTTTCAGCGGCGCGCGCTCGCGCTGCGCGTCGTGCTCGCGGCCCCAGACCTGCAGGCGCTCGGCCAGGCTCAGCGTGAGCGCGGCCTGCGGGCTTTTGAGGAAGTTCAGGTCGGGCTGGTAGACCAGCCACACATGCGCGTCCTGCGCCTGGCCCAGGTACCACTGGGGCGCGCCCTCGGGCAAGGGCGGCAGCGCGCCGCCGGTGGCGGTGTAAAACAGCCAGGCGCCCAGCGCGTCAAATGCGGGCAACTTCTCGCCAGACAGCAGCTTCTCCAGCTCCACCGCCTCGCCCAGGGTGCAGTAGGTGAAGCGGCCGCCCAGGCCCGGTGCCATTTCGGAAACGCGGCGCACCCCTTCCACCCGCAGCACGCCGTCGTCGATCTTGACCTCGATCCTGTCGAAGCGTTGGCGTCTGGGTTTTGATTCCTCACCCGCTGGCAGAGGGCTTTGTCTGGCTCCCTCTCCCTCTGGGAGAGGGCTGGGGTGAGGGCTCTGCGCCCCCAATTCCATCTGCTCATCAGCACCCAACAGCCCCTCGGCACGCTTGATCGCCTCCACCTTGGCCAGCCACTCGGCCGCCTTTTTGAACTGGGTCAGGGTGATCTTTTCTTCCAGCAGCGTCTCGCGCTGGGTGCCTTGCCAGGCATAGCCGCGGATGGCGCGGCGCACCCGCTCGGCCGTCAGCGTGTCGGCGTAGTCCTCGCCCTCGACCAGGATGAAACGGCGCTGGCCGCCGTCTTTGGCGTTGGCCTTGAGCACGGCGTGGGCCGTGGTGCCGGAGCCGGCGAAGCTGTCGAGGATGAGGGCGTCGGAGGTTGTTGCTAACTCGACAATCGCTTGTATCAGGCGCGTCGGTTTTGGCGTCTGAAATACTTTCTCTCCGAAAAGCTGTTTGATTTCCTCTGCGGCTTCGTGGGTATGACCAAACTCTTGGTGCGACCAAACAGTACTGACAGGGCGCTCCGTTTCACCTTGGAAATATTGCTTCACCCAAATTTCCCACGCTCCGTTTTTGTTCTTCTCGAACAGAAGTTGTGGAATCGGCTTTTTCAGTTCAGCCAAAACGGCTGGTTTTTCCCACCGCCAAGTTCCCTCAGTTCCGTCGGGTTTTACAGGCCACAAACCATTTCCATCTGGGTCATCTATGCGGTACCAGCCATTGGGGCGATCAGTACGCAAGGAGTTTGAACCCTCCTTGCGCAAGGTTCGCAATCGAGCTCTTTTGCCTGTCTCTGGTTCGACGAATGTGAATTGCTTGTCGCTCTGGTCTACGACGGGATTGGAGAACGCAAGATCACTTTTCGACTTTGCATAGACCAGCACGATATCGTGGTCCTTGCTCAGACCAGATGCATCCATTCTTGGGCTGTAAACCTTGTGCCAGGCCACCTGCGCTACAAAGCTTTCGTCGCCAAAAATCTCATCCAGCACCATCCGCGCCCGGTGCACCTCGTTGTCGTCCAGCGTGATCCAGATCGAGCCGCGCTCGCTCAACAACTCACGCAGCAACACCAGGCGCGGCCACATCATGCACAGCCACTTGTCGTGGCGCAGCATGTCCTCGCCGTCCACCGGGTTGGTGGAGAGCCACTCCTTCATGATGGGCGAGTTCACCCCGTCGCTGTAGCACCAGCCTTCGTTGCCGGTGTTGTAGGGCGGGTCGATGAAGACCAGGTCCACGGAGCCCGCGTAGCGCGGCAGCAGGCTTTTGAGCGCGTGCAGGTTGTCGCCATGAATGACGAGGTTGCCGCTCAGGTCGGGCGCGCCCACGCCTTTGTCGGCCTGCGGCACCAGCGGCCGGTAAGGCACCGTGAGGTGGTGGTTGTACACATACTCTTTGCCTTTGAAGACGATTTCGGGCATGGCGGCAATGCGGTTCTCAGGGGGTGCGCAACGGGTGCGCAAGGGGTGCACACATCGAGCAGGGGACGGAGCAAGACGCAATGATTATCCCCGCCGTAACACACCCTTCGGCGCTCTGATATGGCCGCAGCTCCATGCCGTCACAACCGTTCGCCCTGAGCCTGTCAAAGGGCTCTGCCCGAACGAAACTGAAGACTTCACCGAGCCGCAACAATGGGTGCTCTGATGGCGCACGGCGCGGCGGGCACCATCAACCCCGCGGGTGGTGCTGCGCCACGATGGCCTTGAGCCGTTCGCGGGCCACGTGGGTGTAGATGGTGGTGGTCGATATGTCGGCATGACCCAGCAACAGCTGCACCGCGCGCAGGTCGGCGCCATGGTTGAGCAGGTGGGTGGCAAACGCGTGGCGCAGGGTGTGCGGTGACAGCGGTGCGGTAATGCCCGCTTGCTGCGCATAGCGTTTGACCAGTTGCCAGAACATGACGCGGGTCATGGCCTCGCCAGCGCGCGAGCCGCGCGAGGTGACGAACAGGTCTTCGCTCTGTTGCCCGGCCAGAATCTGGGGCCGGCCTTCATGCAGGTACCGCAGCAGCCAGTCGCCCGCCACCTGGCCAAACGGCACCAGCCGCTCCTTGTTGCCCTTGCCGGTGATGCGCAGCACATGTTCGTTCAGGCCCACGTGGTAGGTGCGCAGGGTCACCAGTTCGCTCACCCGCAAGCCGCTGGCGTACATCAGCTCCAGCATGGCGCGGTCGCGCAGGCCCAGCGGGGTAGCGGTATCGGGCGCGGCCAGCAGCGCCTCCACCTGCGCCTCGCTCAGGGTTTTGGGCACGCGCAGGGGCTGGCGGGCGGCCAGCAGGCGCAAGGTGGGGTCGGCGCTGATCAGCCGCTCGCGCAGCGCCCAGCGAAAGTAGCGTTTGAACACCGTCAACCGCCGGTTGGCGGTGGTGGCGCGGGTGTGGGCGTGGCGGGCGGCAAAGTAGGCGTTGATGTCGGCCTCGGTCGCCTCGGGCAGCGCCTTGGCGCGGGCGCCCTGCCCGGCCAGCCAGTGGCCAAACAGGGTGAGGTCACGCCGGTAGGCGTCCAGCGTGTTGCGCGAGAGGCCCTCTTCGAGCCAGAGCGCGTCGATGAAGGCCCCGGCGCTGGCCTCGCTGGCAGCGGCCAGGGCTGTATCGGGCATCAGTCGAGGCTGAGCTTTTGTTTGACCACCACCTCTTTGTACACCTCGAACTCGGCCTTGATCTGGGCAGCAAACTGTTCGGGCGTGTTGGCCACGATCAGCGAGCCCGTGTCTTCGATGCGCTTGCGCACCGCCGGGTCTTTGAGTGCCTGCTGGGTGGCGTTGTAGATCTTGTCCACCACATCCTTGGGCAGGCCTTTGGGGCCGATGAGGCCGTAGTAAGCCATGCGGTTGACCGGCTCGAACCCGACCTCCTTGAAGGTGGGCACATCGGGCAGTGCGGCCAGCCGCTGCGGCGCGGCCACCACGATGGGCACCAGGCGGCCGGCCTTGATGTGCGGCAGGGCCGAGGGCAGGTTGTCAAAAATGATGGGCACCTGGCCACCCACCGTGTCGTTGAGGGCCGGACCCGCGCCCCGGTAGGGGATGTGGGTCATGAACACACCGGTCAGGCTCTTGAACAACTCGGTTTGCAGGTGGCCAATGCCGCCGGTGCCCGAGCTGGCATAGCTGTACTTGCCGGGGCTTTTCTTGAGTTCGGCCAGAAAGCCACGGAAGTCTTTGGCCGGGAAGCTGGGGTGCACCGCGATGACGTTGGGCGTGGCCGCGATGTTGATGATGGGTGTGAAATCGGTGAGGGTGTTGTATGGAATGCGCGGGTTGATGGCCGGGTTGGCGGCCGTGGTGGACACCGTGGCCATGCCCAGGATGTGGCCGTCGGCCACGGCACGGGCCAGTTCAGAGGCGCCCACCACGCCACCGCCACCGGCCCGGTTTTCCACCACCACGCTCTGGCCCAGCGCTTTGCCCAGGGGCTCCGACATGACGCGGGCGATGATGTCGGTGGTGCCACCGGGCGCAAAAGGCACCTGCAGGCGAACCGGCTTGTTGGGAAAAGCCTGTGCCCAGGCACCGCCAGCCGGCAGTGCGCAAGCCAAGGCAAGGCCACAGGTCAACAGTTGACGACGGGAACCCATAGTGCTGACTCCTAAACGGTTGTTGGACATCAAAACAATAGCCAAGGGCATGTTAGCCCCCAGGCGGGACTGTAGGGCGGTGCACCGCACGCCGCCATGGGGACACTACATAGGTGAAAACCCCCGAGCCGGTGGGTGGAGGGCCGCTATCCTCAGACGGTGAACTTCGCACAGCTGCTCTTCCCCGATTTTTCGCTCATTCTCATCGGCTACCTGCTGTGCCGCTTCACCGCGCTGAACCGCCGGGTGTGGGAGCCGGTGGAAAGCCTGGTGTACTATTTTCTGTTCCCGGTGCTGCTGTTCCACAGCATCGTGCGCCAGCCGCTGGACCTGCAAGCCACCTCGGCCCTGATGGCCGCCGGCTTCACCCTGGGGCTGTGCGGCATTGCACTGTCCTACTCACTGCCCCACTGGCCGCTGCTGGGCCCGCGCTGCGACCGCCGGCTGCACGCCGCCAGCGCCCAGGTGGGCTTTCGCTTCAACTCGTTCATCGCCCTGGCACTGGCCGGCAAGGTGGCCGGCCCCCAGGGGCTGCAACTGATCGCGGTGATCATCGGCGTGTGTGTGCCGCTGTTCAATGTGGGCGCTGTGTGGCCGATGGCGCGTCAGGCGGGCAAGGGTTTTGTGCGGGAACTGGTGCGCAACCCGCTGATCATCGGCACCGCCAGCGGCCTGGCCGCCAATCTGCTGGGCTTTGCCCTGCCGGGCTGGCTTGAACCCACGGTCACCCGCATTGGCCAGTCGTCGCTGGCGCTGGGGCTGATGGCCGCTGGCGCCGGCATGCAGCTGGGCAGCCTGCACGCCGCCAAAGCGCTGGGCGTGTCGGTGCTGGCGGTCAAACACCTGGGCATGCCGCTCATGGCCTCTGGCCTGGCGCGGCTGTTCGGCCTGGATGCGACACAAACCACCGTGTTGCTCATGTTCTCCGCGGTGCCCACCGCGTCGAGCTGCTATGTGCTGGCCGCGCGCATGGGCTACAACGGCCCGTACGTGGCTGCGCTGGTCACCCTCTCCACCCTGCTGGGCATGGTGAGCCTGCCCTTTGCATTGGCTGTGCTGAACGGCTGAGCAGCAGCCATGCGGATCGCGGCAAGCCCAAAGAAAAACCCGCGCATCCTTGCGAATGCGCGGGCTGAACTGGCGGAGTGAGAGGGATTCGAACCCTCGATGAGGCTCTACACCCCATACTCCCTTAGCAGGGGAGCACCTTCGGCCACTCGGTCATCACTCCTGAGCCTTCTATTATGCCTCAAGTCGGCCGGTATTTTGCCTGGCTGCCTGGCGTTGTGTGGCGTTTGACGTGGGTTGCAAGCGACACAACAGGCCCGAGCGGATGGCTCACCGGCTCGCAAGGGTATCGGCGGTCTGGTCGAGTTCGAATTCGCGGTGCAGGGCACGCACGGCGAGTTCCATGTATTTTTCGTCGATGACCACCGAGGTTTTGATCTCGGAGGTGGAGATCATCTGGATGTTGATGCCTTCGTCGCTCAGGCACTTGAACATGCGGCTGGCCACGCCCACGTGGCTGCGCATGCCGATACCGACGATGGAGACCTTGCAGATGCGGTTGTCACCCACCACATCGGCCGCACCCAGGGCAGGCAATACCTGCCCCTTGAGGAGGTCGAGGGTTTTCTGGAAGTCGTTGCGGTGAACGGTGAAGGAGAAGTCGGTTTTGCCGTCCTTGCTGAGGTTCTGGATGATCACGTCCACCTCGACGTTGGCGGCGGCCACGGCACCGAGAATCTGGTAGGCAATACCCGGCTTGTCGGGCACGCCGAGCACGGACACCTTGGCTTCGTCACGGTTGAAGGCAATGCCGGAAACAACGGCTCGTTCCATATCTTGGTCTTCCTCAAAAGTGATCAGGGTGCCGGAGGCGGCTTCTTCGGTCAGGTCGATATCCCAGGGGGTGAAACTGGAGAGCACGCGCAGCGGCACTTTGTACTTGCCCGCAAATTCCACCGAGCGGATTTGCAGCACTTTGGACCCCATGCTGGCCATTTCGAGCATCTCTTCGAAGCTCACGCGCGGCAGGCGCCGGGCTTCGGGCACCACCCGGGGGTCGGTGGTGTAGACACCGTCCACATCGGTGTAGATGAGGCATTCGTGGGCTTTGAGGGCAGCGGCCACGGCCACGGCAGAGGTGTCAGAGCCGCCACGACCCAGGGTGGTGATGTTGCCGCCGGCGTCGATGCCCTGGAAGCCGGTGATGATGACCACCTTGCCAGCGTCGAGATCGGCGCGCACGCGGGCGTCGTCGATGGATTCGATGCGGGCTTTGGTGTAAGCGTCATTGGTGCGAATGGGCACCTGCCAGCCGGCGTAGCTGACCGCCTGCAGACCTTCGGCTTGCAGGGCGATGGCCAGCAGCGCGGACGATGCCTGCTCACCAGTGGCAGCGAGCATGTCCAGCTCGCGGCCATGGGCGGGGCTGGGCTTTTCAGGGGCGAGTTCTTTGGCCAGGGCGAGCAGGCGGTTGGTCTCGCCGCTCATGGCGCTGGGCACCACCACCATGTGGTGCCCAGCGCGGTGCCATTTGGCGACTCGGCGCGCCACGTTGCGGATGCGCTCGGTGGAGCCCATGGAGGTTCCGCCGTACTTGTGAACGATCAATGCCATGGGGTGAGGAGAAATGGGTGACAAAAAACGCCGCCATGGGCAGCAAAACCTTGGAATTATAGGATGCCGCGCGCCCTGCGCTGCCCGGCTGCGCACGGGTGCGGCACCCCTTGCACCGGGGCCGCATGCCCTTCAACCAAGGGCCGGGTGGTAGGCCAGGTGGTCCCCCTGGCGGTGGATGTAGCCGTTGGCGACCTTCAGGCGGATGTGGTGGCCACGGGTGCGGCAGGCGTCGATTTGCCGCAGCAGGGCCTGCAGTTGTGCGTCGCTGGGGACGGCTGACCAGTGGGCGTGCAGCCAGTGGCGCAGAGCGTTGGCCTGACGGGCGGATGACAGGGTTTGCAGGCGGCTGATATGGGGCGGCTCGCCCGTGTGTTGAAGGTCGATGCGGGCGAGATCGGCCAGCAGGTGTTGGGCTTGGGCAGCATGGCGCGCACTGCGCGCAAGGGCGGCGCGGCTGTGGGGGAAGGTGGCGTCCCAGGCCGGTAGCAGGTGGGCGCGGATGCGGTTGCGGGTGTAGCGGAGGTCGGTGTTGCTGGGGTCGTCAACAAAGCGGTGGCCAGCGGCGACGAGACTGGCACGCAAAGCGGCAGCGGCCACGCCGAGCAAGGGGCGGCCAAAGACGGTGCCGTGTCGCTGGAAGCGTTCGGGCATGGCCGCCAGGCCGGGCAGACCAGCGCCGCGGCTGAGCGCCAGGATCACGGTTTCGGCCTGATCGTCGGCATGGTGGGCGAGCAGCACCGTGTGCAGGCCGGCGGCCTGGGCCTGGCTGGCCAGGGCTTGGTAACGGTGCTGGCGGGCAGCGTCTTCGGGGCTCTGGCCGGGGGCGGGATGGGCTTGCCGGTGGGCGACGTGCAAAGGCAGGCCCAGTTGGCCGCAAGTGTGGCGGGCGTGGGCTTCAAAGCCATCGGCAGCCACTTGCAGGCCATGGTGAACGTGCAAGGCATGCACCTGCCCGGGCCAGCGGGCATGGGCGGCAAGCAACAGGGCGGTGGAGTCTGCCCCGGCGCTGTAGGCCACCGCCAACGGCGGTTGGGCGTCGGCGGGCCAGCGGTGGCACCAGTGGGCCAGGGCCGGTCCGCAGGGGTCGGGCACCGGCATGGTGTGGGCTCAGCGGCGCTCGGCGCGGGTGTCGTTTTTGCTGTCGGCTTTGGTGTCGGTATAGCGCCCGTAGCTGTTGAGCCGGCTGTGGCGGCGTTCGATCAGTTCTTTGACTCTCAGGTCGGCCACCTGGCGCCAGGCGTCGTTGAGGGCGCGCTTGAGAAAGGCGGCCATCTGGGCATGGTCTCGGTGGGCGCCGCCCACCGGTTCGCTGACGATTTTGTCCACCAGGCCCAGGGCCTTGAGGCGGTGGGCGGTAATGCCCAAGGCTTCAGCAGCGTCGCTGGCGCGTTCGCTGGTTTTCCAGAGGATGGACGCGCAGCCTTCAGGGCTGATGACGGAGTAAACCGAATACTGCAGCATGAGCACCTGATCGGCCACGCTGATGGCCAAAGCGCCGCCGGAGCCGCCCTCGCCGATGATGGTGGAGATGATGGGCACTTCGAGCTGTGCCATCTCGAAGATGTTGCGGCCGATGGCTTCGGATTGACCTCGCTCCTCGGCATCAATGCCCGGGTAGGCACCGGGCGTGTCGACGAAGGTGAAGACCGGCAGCTTGAATTTTTCAGCCAGCTTCATGAGCCGAAGGGCTTTGCGGTAGCCCTCGGGTTTGGTCATGCCAAAGTTGCGCAGACCACGCTCTTTGGTGTCGCGCCCCTTTTGGTGGCCCAACACCATGCAGGGCTGGCCGTTGAAACGGGCCAGACCACCGACGATGGAAAGGTCGTCGGAAAAGTGTCGGTCGCCGTGCAGTTCCTGGAAATGGGTGAACAGCGTGTGGATGTAATCGAGGGTGTAGGGCCGGTCGGGGTGGCGCGCAATTTTGGTGATTTGCCAGGGGGTGAGCTGGCTGTAGATGTCTTTGGTCAGTTGCAGACTTTTGCCGGCAAGTTTTTCGATTTCTTCCGAAATATCGACCGCTGACTCGGTCTGGACGTAGCGCAGTTCTTCGATTTTGCTTTCGAGGTCGGCAATCGGTTGCTCGAAGTCGAGAAAGTTCTTTTTGGCCATGTGCTGGCTCCTGTGGGCGGTGGGGTACCGGGCCGCTGGGGACCGAGGGCGATCAGTAGCTGACGGGCAGCGGGTCCAGCGAGCGCCAAATATACCAAGTGGCCACGCTGCAGTAGGGCGCCCAGGAGGCCGCGACTTCACGCACTTCGCTGCGGCTGACCGGCTCGCCAGAGAAGTAGGCACGGCTGATGCCGTTTTGCAGGCCGATGTCGTCCAGCGGGAGCACGTTGGGACGCAGCAGGTGAAAGATGAGGAACATGTCGGCCGTCCAGCGGCCAATGCCACGGATGGCCACCAGCTCGGCAATGATGGCCGCATCGTCCATCTGCGCCCAGGCGTCGGCATGCACTTGGCCGTTGGCAAAGTGCAGGGCGAGGTCAACGAGGTACTCGACCTTGCGCGCCGACAGGCCGGCAGCGCGCATGTCGTCAACCTTGAGCCGGAGCACGGCGGCCGGGGTGACACAACCGGCGAGCAGGTCGAACCGGTCCCAGACGGTCTGGGCGGCTTTCACCGAGATTTGCTGGCCGACGATGCTGCGCGCAAGGGTGACAAAAGCGTCGCCACGCGATTGCAGGCTGACGCCCGGGTGCTGGGGGATGAGTTTTTTCATCACCCGGTCGCGGCGCATGAGGTGGCGGCAAGCGTCTTGCCAGTAGGGCGGGGGCGGGGCGGCCGCGCCGCTGCCCGGAGGTGGGGCGGTGGACATGTCAGACCCGCTCCCAGGTGGTGCCCGCAGGGCTGTCTTTGAGCACGATGCCTTGGGCCAGCAGCGCCTGGCGGATGCGGTCGGCCTCGGCGTAGTCCTTGGTCGCTTTGGCGGCGGCGCGGCGGGCAATGTCCTGTGCGATGACCGCATCGTCGGGGCCACCCGCAGCGCCGCCCGACTGCAAGTAACGGGCCGGGTCTTGCTGCAGCAAGCCCAGCACGCCACCCAGGGCTTGCAGCAGACCGGCGGTGAGGGGGTCGCGGCTTCGGTTGACGTCGGCAGCGAGATCGAACAGCACGGCAACGGCTTCGGGGGTGCCGAAATCGTCGTTCATGGCGGCCTGGAAGCGGGCGGCTGCGGGGTGCGTCCAGTCGATGGTGGACGGCACCTGGGCAGGCACGGCCGCCAATGCGGTATAGAGGCGTTTGAGGGCTGCGCGGGCATCGTCCAGGTGAGCGTCGCTGTACTGCAGAGCGCTGCGGTAATGCACCCGCAGCACAAAAAAACGCACGGTTTCGGCGTCGTAGCGTTCCAGCACCTGGCGGATGGTGAAGAAGTTGCCCAGGCTTTTGGACATTTTCTCGTTGTCCACCCGCACGAATCCGTTGTGCATCCAGAAGCGGGCCAGCGGCTGACCGCTCGCGCCTTCGCTTTGGGCGATTTCGTTTTCGTGGTGCGGGAACTGCAAGTCGGCGCCGCCGCCGTGGATGTCAAAGCTCTCGCCGAGCAATGCACAACCCATGGCCGAGCATTCGATGTGCCAGCCCGGGCGACCACGGCCGTAGGGGCTGTCCCACTGCGCTTCGGCGGGTTCTTCGGGTTTGGCGGTTTTCCAGAGGACGAAGTCGAGCGGATCGAGCTTGCCTTCGTCGACGGCGACCCGCTCGCCCGCGCGCAGGTCGTCGAGCGATTTGCCCGATAGCTTGCCGTAACCCGGGAATTTGCGTACGGCGAAATTGACGTCACCCTGGGCGCTGCGGTAGGCCAGACCGCGCTCTTGCAGGCGCTGGACGATGTCCAGCATCTGCGGCACGTAGGCGGTGGCGCGCGGCTCGTGGGTCGGGCGCTCGATCCCCAGGGCATCGGCGTCATCGTGCAGGGCTTGCACCATGCGCTCGGTGAGCTGGGTGATGGTTTCGCCGTTGTGCAGTGCACGCGCGATGATTTTGTCGTCGATGTCGGTGACGTTGCGCACGTAGGTGACGCGGTAGCCGCTGGCCTTGAGCCAGCGCTGCACCACGTCAAAGGCGAGCATGGAGCGTGCGTGGCCCAGGTGGCAGAGGTCGTAGACCGTCATGCCGCAGACGTACATGCGCACATGCCCGGGTTGCAGCGGGGCAAAGGGTTCGACGGTCCGGGTGAGGGTGTTGTAGATGCGCAAAGTCATGGGGAGCAACAGCATGCAGCCGTGCACAAAACCTGCAGCGGCGGCGAGACGGGAAAAAGCCAGAAAGCGCAGGGCGTGGGGCCCACTGGCAGAGACTGGCGGCGCGCAGCCTCAGATACAATTTGCCAGTATAGCCAGCCCCACAACGTGCAACTTTTTGCTGCGGTGCGAGAGGCGGGCAAAGGCCCAACGCCGCCCTGCGGCCAGAGGTGTTTCACTGCTGTCACATTCAAGCCATGTCAAACCTGACCAAACCCCTTGCCAGCCTGCCGGTGGTGCTGCGCCGGCTAGCCCTATCGGTCGCGGTGTCCACCGCCCTGTGCTCCTCCTTGGCCTGGGCACAGGCCGATGAACACGCCGAGGTCAACCGGTTGTTGCGTGCCGGCCAGATGAGCGAGGCGCTGAGCAAGGCAGACGCCTTTCTGGCCGGCAAGCCGCGCGATCCGCAGATGCGTTTTCTCAAGGGCGTGATCCAGACCGAGACCGGCAAAACCGGCGACGCCATTGGCACTTTCACCAAACTCACCGAGGACTACCCGGAGTTGCCCGAGCCCTACAACAACCTGGCTGTGCTCTACGCCAGCCAGAGCCAGTTTGACAAGGCACGGGCCGCCCTGGAAATGGCCATTCGCACCAACCCCAGCTATGCCACGGCACATGAAAACCTGGGTGACGTGTATGCCAAGCTGGCCAGTCAGGCCTACAGCAAGGCGCTGCAGCTGGACTCCGGCAATGCGGCGGTACCACCCAAGCTGAGCCTGATCCGCAACCTGTTTGCCCTGGACAACCGGGGTACCCGCCCAACGGCCGTGGCTGCAGCGTCCGCCGGTTCGGCCACCCCGTCGGCGGTGCCGGCGACCCCGCCCGTCTCGGGTACACCGGTGGCGCCCGCACAGCCAGCTACCCCCGGCGCAGCGGTCAAACCAGGCACGACGGCGCCCACGCCGCCAACCCCGGCACAACCCACCCCGCCGGCAGCGGCTGCACCGGCCACCGTCAACGCGCAAGCCGATGTGGAGGCCGCCGTGAAGGCGTGGGCCAAGGCATGGTCGAGCAAGAACATGTCGGCCTACCTGGGTGCCTACGCGCCCAATTTCACCCCGGCCGGCGGGCAATCGCGCCGCGACTGGGAGGCAGACCGCCGCGCTCGCATCGTGCCACGCTCACGCATTGACGTGGACGTGAGCGAATTGGCGGTCAGCGTCAACGGCGATCGCGCCACCGCACGCTTTCGCCAGGCCTATGCGTCCGACAACCTGAACGTGACCAGCCGCAAGGTTCTGGAGCTGGTGCGCAAGGGCAATCGCTGGCTGATCGTGCGCGAGTCCACGGGATCTTGATGGTGCAGTGGCGCCGGCTCCAGCGGGGACACGCCAGCTTCCCCATCGCATTGGCCCCTGCCACCACACAGCGCAAGGCCACGGTGCTGTGGCGGATGGCCGCGCTGCTGACGCTGCTGGTCGTGTTGGCGCTTGCAGCCCGCCACCTGCAGCGCACCGCCCCGCCCGCAGCCGCTGCGCCAGCGCTCACCACGGCAGGGTTGCAGGCAGATACCGCAGTACCCATGGGGTCACAGGCGCACGCGTCCACGCCACCGCTGCCCCTGTTTTCCGACGGTGCTGCGCTCAGCGTGCCGCCCGCAGCACCGGACCTCCCGGCCACCTCGTCCGAAACAGGTCTGCAGCGGCAGGCATTGTCCGCCTCGGTGGTGCAGCGACTGCAACCCCAGCTGGGACAAGCCGAGGCGCGGCTGCTCGAGATTTACCGTCTGATCAGCGAGACCCGCCACCGCGAGGCTTTGGCGCAAGCCGATGCTTTGGTGCGCGACCATCCCAACTTTCACCTGGCACACCTGGTACACGGCGATTTGCTGAGCCTGCAAATCCGACCGGTGACGCGCATTGGTGACGTGCCCGATACCAAGGCCAACGCTGCGCTGGAGCAGTTGTCGGTGCTGCGCGAGGAATCGCGCCGCCGCCTGCAAGCCCTGACCGAGCGGCCCCCCGCGGGGCATGTGCCCACGCAGTTTTTAAGTCTCGCACCGCAAAGCCGCCATGCCATTGCCATCGACGCTTCTCGCTCGCGGCTGTACCTGTTTGAAAACCAGGCGCCCGCGACCAGCGTCGGCGATGGTTTGGGTCAGGCGCCACAGCTCAAGCTGGTGGGCGATTACTATATTTCGGTGGGCCTGCAGGGCATCGAGAAGCAGGTGGAGGGCGACAAACGCACACCACTGGGCGTCTACTACATCACCAGCAGCCTCAACCCTGACAGCCTGCCCGACCTGTACGGGGTGGGTGCGCTGCCAATCAACTACCCCAACCCGCTGGACACACAGCGCGGCAAAACCGGCAGCGGCATCTGGCTGCATGGCACACCCAGCGAGCAGTTTGTGCGGGCACCGCAGGCCTCCGACGGCTGTGTGGTGCTGGCCAACCCCGACCTGGAGCGCCTGCTGGCCACCGTGCAGGTGCGCACCACACCGGTGGTGATAGCGCCCGAGCTGCAGTGGGTACCCCCCGAAGCGCTGCAAGCCGATCGCCAGCGCTTTGAGGCTGCACTGCAGGCCTGGCGCGAAGCCAAGTCACAGGGCAACCTGCAGCACTTGCAAACCTTCTACTCGGACAAGTTTCGCCACCAGGGCCGCGACCTCGCCGCCTGGTGGCCGCGGGTGCAAGAAGAACTGCGCAGCACCGCACGTGGCCGTGCGGTGCGGGAACTGGAACTCAAGGATGTGTCGATGCTCCAGTGGCGAGACAGTCAGGAAACGATGGTGGTGACCTTTGGCGAGGTCGCCAAGGGTCAATCGCGGGGCGTCACCAAACGCCAGTACTGGGCGCTGGAGAACGACCAATGGAAGATTTTTTTTGAAGGTACGCCATGATGATTTCGCGCAAGCCCAGGCGCAGCCTGCTGCTGGCTGCTGTGTTCAGTGTGGTTGGCGTGCTGGCCGGGCCAGCCCTTGCACAGGACAAACCCAGGGTGCGGCTGAGCACATCGGCCGGTGATGTGGTGCTGGAACTGGACCCACAAAAAGCCCCTGCGACGGTGGCGAACTTCTTGCAGTACGTGCGCGAAGGGCACTACGACGGCACGCTGTTTCACCGCGTCATCGACGGCTTCATGATCCAGGGCGGCGGCTTCACCGCCGACTTCAAGCAAAAAGCCACGCGTGCGCCCATACCGCTGGAAGCAGCCAACGGCCTGAAGAACGATCGCGGCACCATCGCCATGGCGCGCACCAGCCGACCCGATTCGGCCACCGCACAGTTCTTCATCAACGTGGCCAACAATGCCATGCTCAACGCGCCCAGCCCTGACGGCCACGGCTATGCCGTGTTCGGCAAGGTGGTGCAAGGCATGGAGACGGTCGACCAGATCAAGGGCGTGGCCACCGGCAACCGGGGCCCGCACCAGAACGTACCACTGAGCAACGTCACCATCCTCAAAGCCACTCTGGAGAAATGAACCATGGCCAACCCGAAAGTTGAACTGCACATCACCGGCATGGGGGTGATCACACTTGAACTCGATGCCGAAAAAGCCCCGCTGAGCACCGCCAACTTCCTGTCGTATGTGAACAAGGGCCACTACAACAACACCATCTTCCACCGTGTGATCCCGGGCTTCATGGTGCAAGGCGGCGGTTTTGAGCCGGGCATGAGCCAAAAGCCCACCGACGAACCGATCCAGAACGAGGCCCACAACGGCCTGAAGAATGAGACCTATACCGTGGCCATGGCACGCACCAACGCCCCCCACTCGGCCACCGCACAATTCTTCATCAACGTGGCCAACAACGGCTTTCTCAACCACACGGCACCCAATCCGCAGGGCTGGGGCTATGCGGTGTTTGGCAAAGTGATCAGCGGCACCGAGATCGTGCAGCAGATCGAGCGCCAACCCACCGGCCGCAAGGGTTTCCACGACGATGTGCCCAAAACCGATGTGGTGATCGAGAAGGCCGTCGCGGTCTGATCGCCCCACCCCGCCGACCCGCACGGCCCCCCGCACCATGACCGACCGCCCGGCCCAGTGGCGCGCACCGGCGCACTGGCAGGCGGTCGACTGCATTTCAGACCTGCACCTTCAGGCGTCCGAACCCGCGACCTTCGACCTCTTATGCCGCTGGCTGACCCGTCCGGTGGCCCAGCGTGCCGATGCGCTGGTGATTCTGGGCGACTTGTTTGAGGTGTGGGTGGGCGACGATGCCCTGCAAGGCGACAGCGCCGATGCCGCCTTCTGGCGCCGCTGCGCACAGGCGCTGCGCGAACACAGCCGTGACACGCCCACCTGGTTCATGCCGGGCAACCGCGACTTTTTGCTGGGTGCACAAGGCTTGCGCGCCTGCGGCCTGCAGCCGCTGACCGACCCGACGCTGCTGAGCCTGGCCGGGCGGCGCTGGCTGCTCAGCCATGGCGATGCGATGTGCCTGGACGACACCGATTACCAGCGCTTTCGCGCCCGGGTGCGCGGGCCAGACTGGCAACGCGACTTTCTCGCCCGCCCGCTGCACGAGCGTGAGGCCATGGCCCGTCAGATGCGCCAGCAGAGCACCGCACAGCAGCGGCACCGGGCGGCTGCATCGGGCTTGTGGGCCGATGTGGACGCTGCAGCGGCCAGCGCCGCCTTGCGCGGGAGCGGTGCCGACACGCTGGTGCATGGCCACACCCACCGCCCGGCCATACACGACCTGGGCCATGGCCTGCAGCGGGTGGTGCTCAGCGACTGGGACGCTGCGGCCACACCGCCACGGGCCGGGGTGCTGCGGCTGAGCGCCAGCGGCGTCGAACGCCTGCCGGTCGTGGGTATTTGACAACCGGTACCACGCTGCGTCACCCCCAGCAGCTGCCGCCCTCCCGCCTTTCCTTTCACATTGACGGCCCCTGCGATGAACTTCTCCTGGCTGCGCGCTGTTCAACCCTGGCTGCCCCGCCGCTGGCGGGCGCCGCCGCCCATGGACGACGCGCTGTGGCACGCGGTGTGCGCACACCTGCCCTTTGTGCAGACGCTGCCAGCGCCCGATCGGGCACGGCTGCATCTGCTCAGTGCGCACTTCCTGCAAGAGAAGGAGTTCTACGGCGCACATGGCCTGCCGATCACCGACGAGATGGCGCTGCTGATTGCTGCCCAGGCCTGCCTGCCGCTGCTGCACATGTGCCTGCCCAGTGGCCAGCGCCCGCAGCAGCCGGTCCAGTTGCTGGCCTGGTACGACGACTTTGTGGGCATTGTGGTGCAGCCCGGTACGGCGGTGGCCCGGCGCGAGGTGACCGATCCGCACGGTGTGGTGCACCAGTACCAGGAGGCCCTGGCGGGTGAAGCGATGGATGGCGGCCCGGTGATGCTCAGTTGGGACGAGGTGGCACAGGCCGGTGAACTGGCCGCCAGCGGTCGCAACGTGGTCATCCACGAGTTCGCCCACAAATTCGACATGTACGGCATGGCACACGGCGAGCAGCCTGCTGGCACACCACCGTTGCCGCCCGGCTTTGGCGGCAGCACCGATGCAACAGCAGCGCAAGCGCTCTGGCAGCGCTCCATGCTCGCCAGCTACGAACGCTTTTGCGAAGCGGTGTCTCTGGCCGAACGCTTTGGCGGCGAGCGGCCCTGGCTGGACGACTATGCCGCCACCGACCCGGCTGAATTTTTCGCCGTCTGCTGCGAAGCCTATTGCGTGCAGCGCGAGCGTTTCGGCCAGGAAATGCCGGAACTGTTGCCCCTGTTTGACGGCCTTTTCCGCGCCGCCAGCCAATGAGCCAGGCGCAACGCGCCAGGCGCCTGCGGCCCCACCCGCTCAGCGCTTGAGCAGCACCTTCAGCGCTGCCTGCAGGCGGCGGGCCGCAGCGGCGTCGAAGGGGCCGGCCAGCAGTGCGGCCACGTCCTGCGCCCAGGTCTGTGCCGGCGCTGCGTCGTGACGGCGGGTGAGCAGTTGCAGCTGCAAGGCGCGGCGTGCGGACAGTTGATCAGCCGGGGTGGGCACCTCGGCCGCCATCTCCAGCCGCAGCAAGGCCTCAGCCGGGACAGCACCGGCGGCCTGCTGCAGGCTGTGCGCCCAGCTGCTGCGTGCGGCCGCATGGACCCGGGCCCCCAGCGCCTGCGCGGTGGGCAGTTGAGCGGCATCGCGCCGCTCCCAGGCGGTGAGCAACTGGGTGAGCACTTCGCCATGGGCCTGGGCGGCCAGCTGGCGCAGCGCCGCTTCGGCATGCTCCAGCGCCCGGCGCTGGGCGCGGAAAGCGGCGTCACCCAGCCGCGGGCCGCGGTTTTCACCGCCGGGCCGCTCCCCGCCACGGACATCGCCACGCGCACCGAAGCCGGCGCGATCGTCCCGCCCGCCACGGGCGTCGCGCCCACGGCGCTCATCGCGCCCGGCCGGCTCGGTCTTCTTCATGCCAGGGCGGTCATCGCCACGCATGGCCACCAGTTTTTTGGGTGCGGCTGCGGGTGCGCTGGACGCCGCCACCGGCGCTGCAGCCGGCTGGTGGGACACATCGGTCGTTGCAGGCGTCACACCCTCGGCCTGCGGCGCCACAGCCTCCTGGGCTGGTGGCTCGGCACCGGCGGGGGCTGCTGCGGTCTGGGGTGCCGCAGACGCCGGGGACGTTGCGGCAGCGGCCATTGCAGCGGGGGATGGCGCAGCGTCAGACGCCAGTCCGCGCACAGCGGCATCCAGTGCGGCCATGGCCGAGCGGATGCGGGCGGCGTCGCCACTGGCGCTGGCCGCGTCCAGTGCCCGGGCCGCATCGAGCACCCGCTGGTCGTGAGCGTTGAGGGCCTTGGCCTGCTGCTCGCGCTCGGTGCTTTTGCGGGCAAAGGCATCGTCAATGGGCTGGCGGAACGCATCCCATAGCTTCTGCTCGTGCTTGCGCTCCAGCGGCACGGCCTGGGCCTCGGCCTGCCAGCGCTGTTGCAAGGCTTTCACAGCGTCGATGCGCAAGGGCTGCGCAGCCCCGATGGCATGGGCCTCCTCGATCATCGCCTGGCGACGGGCCACGCTCTGCGCCTGCGCGGCCTCCAGGCCAGCATGGGCGGCGTGCAGGGTGGCTTTCCACTGCGGCTGCAACTCGGCAAAGGCTTTTTCGCTCAGGTGCCCGGCGTTGCGCCAACGTTCGGCAAAAGCATGCAAGTCGCGGATCTGGGCTTTCCAGTCGGTACTCAAGGCATGTGCCGCGGTCCAGGCCTGGAGTTCTTCAATGAGGGCCTGGCGCTGGGCCTTGTGCGCTTCGGTCTGCTGGCGCAGCTGGTCGAGCCACGCCTCTACCACTTTGTGCGCTTCATTGCAGGCGGTGTCAAAGCGCTTCCACAGCGCATGGTTGGCAGGGCCGCCCTGGTCGGTGGTCTTCCACTGCTCGCGCAACTGGCGCAGGGTTTCCTGCATTTTTCGGCCCCCCAGACGCTGCCCGTCGGGGGCCTGCAGCAGGCCTTCGGCCTTGCGCACCAGCTCTTCGCGCAACTGGTCGGCGCGCCAGCGTTGCCAGTCCTCCAGCTCGCCCGCCTGGGCAAGCACAGCATGGGCTTTGGCGTCCAGCTCGGCACCGATCAGGCGGCCGTGCGACTTGAGCAGCACGCGCACGTCTTGGGCCGCCTTGGGCGTGGCCTTGCCATGGCCTTCGGCCAATTCTTTTTGCAGCACCCCCAGCGCGCGCTCGAGTTCGGCCTGGGCTTTGGCTCGGCGCTCCCGGGCCGCTTGCGCCGCCTGGGCATCGTGTTCGGCCTGTGCGGCTGCGGGCCCGCCACGCGCCAGCCGCAATTCATCGGCCCACACCGGCACGGCCGGCAACGGGGCATTGGCATCGGCATCGGCCGCCACCGCCTGGGCCAGGGCGGCGTCGAACGCCTCCCACACGATTTGCAGCTGCGCGCGCGAGGCTTCCAGCATGGGCGGAAACTTCGGCTCCACACTCGGCCACTGCGGTTCGGTGGGCAAGGCGGCCGCCTGCTGCTGCCACTGGGCAACATCGGCCGCCAGTGCGCTCGCCTGCTGTTGCGCGTCGCGCCAGGGTTTGGTCGACAACACCTCGATGCGCTGCGCCAGCAGCACGGCAGCCTCACGCTCGACCTGCACCCGGTGCTGCAGGTCTTCAACCGCCTTGATGCGCTCGGCCAGTGCCTGGCGGAGCTCGGCCAGCGGCTCGCGCGAGAGCGGCGCACCGGCGCGTGCGGCATCGCGCTGCCAGGCCAGCGCATCGCCCAGGTTCAGCCGGCCCTGCGCCAGCAAGGCCTGGGCTTTTTGTGCCCAGTCGGCCGCCATCTGCTCCTGCGCTTTCTGGCGCTTGTGCTCATCGAGCTTGTCCTTGAGCGCCTTGGCCGCACCGCGATCGCGCTGCGAGAGCTCTTTGAACACCTCGTTCATGCGCTCCAGCGAGGGCTCGGTGGCCAGCCATTCGCGCACCCGGGCGGCGCGTTCGCCCGAGGTAGGGGCCGAGAAAGCACCGCCGGTCAGGACGTCCAGCGGGTGCGGTGCGGCAGCGGCCGGCTTGGGAGGGGTGGGCGTGTTCACAGGGGTAGCGGCTTCGGAAGGGTTCTTGCGCAAAGAAAACAAGGACATGGGGCAAACCAACAAACAAACCTACGAATGAAAGACGTGCGGCGGCGGCAGCCACAGGCCACACAGCCCTGGGCTGCGGCCGTGGTGTCGACCGGGCCGGCGCCAACCCCATACCGCCAGTGACCAATCGGCACGCCCATGGCGCGACGGTGGCAGCCGTGTGGGTGACCGGTGTGGGTGACCATGCGCCGCGCACCAATGCCGCCTGACCAATGCCGCCTGACCAATGCCGCCTATTGTCGCTGCTTCGCGGCACCCGTCCGCGACAGGACGTTTCACCCGACCGGCCCCGCAGGCCCACCGCCCGGCACCAGCCGACAAACGGTCACCGCAGCCGACACCCTGCCAGACCTCCGCGCCGCAGGCGTTGTCGCAGCTGACCTGGGGCATCAGCCATCTTTTTAATACTTTTAGATATTTCAAATAATTTTTTAATGATTGACTTGACATTAGCAGCCCCCTACCATCCGCGCCAGCCTGACCCCTTCGGGTTAACCCGCGCTGCCGATACCGGCTAATTCAACGCGCCTCGGGTCCCCCGCGGCCCGCCGTTGATGGCGTCCCCCCAATCCAGTCGCGCAGGGCTTCACAGCCGGCGCGGCGCTGAACGGAGAGACCAGATGACAGCGAAACAAAAGGCCTCGACGACGCTGCGGCGTGCCGTCGCTCCCTTGAACACCGTGCTGACCGACACCTACCGCGGTTTCGTGCACTTCAGCCACAGCGGCATGGCGCTGCTCGGGCTGGCCCTGGCCGCCACCGCCATGGTGCTGCTGCTGCGTGCCGACCTGCGCGCCGGCGTGGAACAGCAGCTCCTGGGCTGGCTGCTGCAACGCCAGGAGCAGACCGCAGAGGTGCTGGCCGGCAGCGACCGGCTGATGTCGCCCGCCAGCGAGACGCTGGTGCCCGCTGCGCTGCCCAAAGCACAGGCGCAGGTGGCCCAGTGGCTCAGCCGCAAATACCGCGTGGCCCCCGAACCCTTGAGCGTGCTGGTCGCCGAGGCGTTTGCCATGGGCGAGCGGGTGCGCCTGGACCCGACCCTCATCCTCGCGGTCATGGCCATCGAGTCGCGCTTCAACCCCTACGCGCAAAGCCCCGTGGGAGCACAGGGGCTGATGCAGGTCCTCACCCGCATGCACACCGACAAGTACGCCCACTTTGGCGGCCAGCTGGCGGCTTTTGATCCGGTGGCCAACCTGCGGGTGGGGGTGAAAGTGCTCAAGGACTGCATCAACCGCGGCGGGTCGGTGGAGGCCGGGCTGCGCTGTTATGTGGGCGCGGTCAGCACCGACGGCGCCGACTACATCAACAAAGTGATGGCCGAACACCTGCGCATCCAGAGCGTGGCCCTGGGCCAGCCCATGCCCACCACCTTCCCGGTGTACCCGCCCATTGATGCGACCGGCCCCGAGGCGGTGTCGGACCCGGCCACCGCCGATGCCCAACCCCGGCCGACCCCGGCCCACACCGACACAACCGCCCCGTCTGAAGCGGCCTGAAGCGGCCTGAAGCGGCCTGAAGCGGCCTGAAGCGGCCAGTATCACCGATCCGAACCGCCGCGCACGGCACGCCCGAAGCACGCAGAACACATCGGGCGTGACCGGTCGGCACACCCCGGCACTGCCCCGGACGGGCATGGGCCCCAGTGGATGAGCCCGCTCGCATGGGCCCGCTCAGGCCGCCTTTACAATCGCCGCGTGCGCGACTGGCGATAAGCGTCCGGCGGCTTGGCCGTTCGAGATGTTGACGTGGACCCCCGACCCTTGGGCCGGAAACACCACGGGGAAGTGCACCGCCCGGCCCTGCCGGACGTTCCGCCGTTCGCCTGGGCAGCCTCTGCCACCCCTTGCATGGCATTGCAGGTGAGCAGGGTCCTTTTCTCCAGCACCTCTTTGGGGTGCTGTCACGAGACTGCCGACCACACCATGTACGACCGCCGCATCCTCATCGAGCAAACCGACCCCGAGCTGTTCGCCGCCATCCAGGCCGAAAACGCCCGCCAGGAACATCACATCGAGCTGATCGCCAGCGAAAACTACGCCAGCCCCGCCGTGATGGCCGCCCAGGGCACCCAGCTGACCAACAAATACGCCGAGGGCTACCCCGGCAAGCGCTACTACGGCGGCTGCGAATACGTGGATGTCGCCGAGCAGCTGGCCATCGACCGCGTCAAGCAGCTGTTTGGCGCCGACGCCGCCAACGTACAACCGCACTGCGGCGCCTCGGCCAACGAAGCGGTGTTTCTGGCCTTCCTCAAGCCGGGCGACACCATCATGGGCATGAGCCTGGCCGAAGGCGGTCACCTCACCCACGGCATGCCGCTGAACATGTCGGGCAAATGGTTCAACGTGGTGAGCTACGGCCTCGACAAAAACGAAGCCATCGACTACGACGCCATGGAAGCCAAGGCGCGAGAGACCCGGCCCAAGCTGATCATTGCCGGCGCATCGGCCTACAGCCTGCGCATCGACTTCGAGCGCTTTGCCAAAATCGCCCACGAGGTCGGCGCCATCTTCATGGTCGACATGGCGCACTACGCCGGTCTGATCGCCGCTGGCGTCTACCCCAACCCGGTCCCGTTTGCCGATGTGGTGACCTCGACCACCCACAAGAGCCTGCGCGGCCCGCGCGGCGGCATCATTCTGATGAAGGCGCAGCACGAGAAGGCCATCAACAGCGCCATCTTCCCCGGCCTGCAGGGCGGCCCGCTGATGCATGTGATTGCCGCCAAGGCGGTGGCCTTCAAAGAGGCGCTGGCCCCCGAGTTCAAGGCCTACCAGCAGCAGGTGGTGAAGAACGCACAGATCGTGGCCGAAACGCTGACCCAGCGCGGCCTGCGCATCGTCTCGGGCCGCACCGAGAGCCATGTCATGCTGGTCGACCTGCGGGCCAAGGGCATCACCGGCAAAGAGGCCGAAGCGGTGCTGGGCCAGGCGCACATGACCATCAACAAGAACGCCATTCCGAACGATCCGGAAAAACCGATGGTCACCAGCGGCGTGCGCATCGGCACCCCGGCCATGACCACCCGCGGCTTCAAGGACGAGGAAGCCCGCATGACCGCTCACCTGATCGCCGACGTGCTGGACAACCCGCGCGATGCAGCCAACATCGACGCCGTGCGCGCCAAGGTCAATGCCCTGACGGCGCGCTTCCCGGTTTATAGATGAGGCCCCCACGCTCCGCCGCTGCGCGGGTCGCTGCCCCGGGACCGGGGAGGGACCCGGTCCGCGCCGGGTCAGGGGGCTGTTGCGCCTTGGGGCGGCCCGGCGGCGCAACCAGGCCCCCACGCTCCATCGTTGCGCGGGTCGCTGCCCCGGGACCGGGGAGGGACCCGGTCCGCGCCGGGTCAGGGGGTTGTTGCGCCTTGGGGCGGCCCGGCGGCGCAACCAGGCCCCCACGCTCCATCGTTGCGCGATGAAGTGCCCCTTCTGCGGTCATCTGGAAACCCAGGTCGTCGAGACCCGGGTGTCCGAAGACGCGGACTTCATCCGCCGCCGCCGCCAGTGCGGTCACTGTGAAAAGCGCTTCACCACGTACGAGCGGCCAGAAGTCAGCTTCCCGGCGGTGGTGAAAAAAGACGGGCGACGGGTGGACTATGTGCCGGGCAAGCTGCGCGCCTCGTTCACCCTGGCCCTGCGCAAGCGCCCGGTGAGCACCGAACAGGTTGACGCCGCCATCGAACGCATCGAGGAAAAACTGCTCAACCTGGGCAGCCGCGAGGTCGCCTCGACCAAACTGGGCGAGATGGTCATGCGCGAACTCAAGAAAATGGACAAGGTGGCCTACATCCGTTTTGCCAGCGTGTACCGCAGCTTCGAAGACATCGACGAATTCCGGGCGCTGGTGGACGAGGTCCGGCGCTGACCCAGAGGCCCGACCACGGCCGGAGCGCCACTTGTCGCATCCAGCGCCCGCACATCCAGGCCAGTGCCCGTGTGGCAGGCATCCGTTTTATAAAGTGCACATGAGCAAGCAATCAGGGGTCACTTTGCTGGAGCTGATGGTCGGCATTGCCGTGGCCGCCATCTTGGCCATGCTGGCCGCGCCCAGTTTCAATCGCCTGATTGCCAGTACCCGGCTGAACACGCAAACCACCGAGTTGCTGTCGTCGTTGCAGTACGCGCGCACCGAAGCGCTCAACCGCAACCAGAACGTCTCGGTCTGCCGCAGCCCCAATCCGGCAGCCGCCCCCCCCGCCTGCGGGGTCAGCAATGACAACGGCACCTGGGCCACAGGCTGGCTGGTGTTCACCGATGGCGGAGCCGCCGGCGTGGTGGACGGCACCGACCAAGTGCTGCGTGTGGGACAGCCCGCCATTGCGCTGGTGTTCGATGTGCCACCGCGCTACAGCAACTGGCTGGGTTTTTCGGCCACCGGTCGGCCCCGTGCGGGTGTCAACGGTGCGGCCAACGGCACCATCATCCTGTGCAACGGGGTGTTGCGCCGGGCCATCCGAATCAGCATCGCTGGTCGCATCAGCCGTATCGACGATGCACCCGACAACGCCAACTGCAGCACCCCGATACCATGAACACGTTTGAAAACACCGTCGCCCCCGCGCACGGCATCCTTGCCTCCAAACGACTCGGGAGCAAGCCCAGCCGCACGCGCCGCCAGCGCGGCTTCACACTGATCGAAATCCTGGTGGCCATGCTGGTGGCAGCCTTCGGCATACTGGGCGTGGTGGGCATGAATGCCGCGTCCATCAAACTGCAGGCCGACTCGGCCAACCGGTCACAAGCCGCGCTGTATGCGCAAGACATTTTTGACCGCATGCGCGCCAACCGGGAAAGGGCGTTGCTGGGCGAATACAACCGCGCCATCACCGACGCCGTCCCTGCCGTGGCCAACCCGGTCACCATGCCCAACCTGGACCTGCGGGCCTGGCTGACCAACCTGCAACGCAGCCTGCCCAACGCCAGCGCATCGGTCAACGTCACCGCCACCGGAGACGCCACCGTGGTCATCCAGTGGGCGGAGCGGCAAAACCGCGGCAGCGACGCGGGCAACCTGTCCTTCACCTTCGCCTCCAGCTTATGAACATGCGCCGCCCCTCCCGGGCCCGCCAGCGCGGGCTGAGCCTGATCGAATCGATGGTGGCCCTGGTGCTCACCCTGGCCCTGATCGCCGGTGTCGCCCAGATGCTGGTGGGCACCCAGGGCAACATCCGCAACCAGAACGACCGCTCATCGATGGACGACGAGGCCCGCTTCGCGGTCGAATACCTCAGCCGTGCCGGGTTCCGCGCGGGTTTCAAGCGCAGTACTGAAATCGACAACGACATGGTGTTTCCGGAGGTCAACAACAGTTTCCCCAAAGAGGCTGTGGTGTTCGGCACCGACACCACCCTGAGCCTGCGCTACCAGGGCCATGCCGACGGACAAATGGCCACCTGCCACAACGACGCGGCCGACCAGACCAACAACCCGTTTGGCGTGTATGTCGAGACCTGGAGCCTGAACAACAACGCGCTGCGCTGCGCCTTGACCCAGCCCGACGGAACGCAAAGCACTGAGCCCTTGTCCAACAACGTCGAAGCCATTCGCTTCCAGTACGGGGTGGTCACCGTTCAAGGCGGCGACTACCCCGATACCTACCGCAACGCCGCCGACATGACCGCCACCGATTGGGAAAAAGTGCGCAGTGTGGTCATCGGCCTGCGTCTGGTCTCCACCAACGACAACCTGGCCGAAACACCGCAGCCTTACATCGACTTCGACGGCAACAGCGCCACCCCCAACGATCGCCGCCTGCGCCGCACGGTGTTCACCACAGTTGCCTTGCGCAACCTCCTGCCATGAACCAGACCATGCACCCACCACGTGTCCGGCGGATCAGCCCCCCCGGCATCGCACACGACCGGCAGCAGGGCGCCGCCCTGATCGTCACCGTGCTGCTGATGATGGTGATCAGCCTGCTGGCGCTGGCCGCCATGATGCGCAACAACCTGGACGAACGCATGGCCTTCAACCAGCGCGACCGGCAACTGGCCTTGCAAGCCGCCGAGGCCGCCCTGCGCGAAGGGGAAGACGCGGTGGAAGCACAGTTTGGGAACGAGCTGGATGAGTCGTTTTTCATCGACATGAACGACTGCGCCCAGGCGCAGGGCTGGTGCGCCACCCGACCGAATGTGCAGGGCTGGAGCAGCCTGCCCGCCACCGCCTGGACCAACGGAAACACCACGTTTGCACTGAGCACCCGCACCGCCATCGCCGGCGTCAGCGCGCAGCCGCGCTACCTCATCGAATACAAAGGCATCACCGGCACCTTCACCCCGGGCCAGTCCTGCGTGGCCAACTTCGTCATCACCGCACGGGCGGTGGGGCTCAACCCCAACTCCACCGTCACCTTGCAGTCGCTCTTCCACCGCCGCTTCGGCAATTGCCAGACCTTGTTAGGTGGTATCAGCTGATTGGGCACAGCCCAAGCCGATGTTCCGCACCATTTTCGACCCGTCCCCCAGGAGACCGTCATGACCACCGCTCCATCTGGTACCGCCATCCCTTCCCAGCCGCCCCGCAGGGGCCGGCGCGCCTGGCGCTGGGCCGCCCCCGCTGCCGTGCTGGCGGCAGGCGGGGTGTACCTGGCCATGGTGCAGGCGCAAAGCGACCAGCCCTACCTGGACCAGCCGGTGGGCTGGACCAGCCGACCCGTGCTGAGCAACAACATCCTCGACTCCGGCAACGAAGTGATTTACCGGCCGGTGTTCAACAAGACCACCGGCCAGGGTTCGCTGTTTGCCAACAGAATCAACGCCTTCGGCATCACCCAGAACACCTCGCCGTGGACCAATGCCGACGCCGGTGTGCTGCTCAAGACACAGACCGACCGGCGCATTTTCACCGCCAACAGCGCGGGACAGGGCATCGCCTTCACCTGGGCCAGCCTCAGCAGCACCCAGCAAGCCGCCCTGGGCAACGCCACCACCGGCCCCCAGGTGCTCAGTTACCTGCGGGGCGATGCCAGCAACGAAGGCACCGGTGCGGGTCAGTTCCGCATCCGGGCCACCCCGCTGGGCAGCATCATGCATTCCACCCTGCTGCGCTGGAACCACGGCAGCGCCGGCCAGCGGCTGTATGTAGGGGCCAACGACGGCATGCTGCACGCCTTTGACGCCGCCACCGGCCGCGAGCTGTTCGCCTACATACCCTCCATGCTGATACCGCGCCTGTCGGTACTGGCCCAGCCCACCTACAGACCGCAAGCCTATGTCAACGGCCCCTTGAACATCAGCAACTTCAAGGACGGCGACACCATCCGCACACTGCTGGTGGGCGGTCTGGGCAACGGTGGCCGGGGACTTTTTATGCTGGACGTGTCGGCCGCCAGTTTCGCTTCGGAAGCAGCAGCCGCCAGCACCCTGAAGTGGGAAATCTCGCCGGCCACCCCCTCGTTTGCCAATCTGGGTTACACCTATGCCATGCCCCAGCTGGCTTGGCTGGAGAACAACACCCTGGCGGTGGTGGTGGGCAACGGCTACCGCTCAGACTCGGGCAAGGCCACGCTGTATGTCATCAACGCCCTCACCGGCGCCCTGATCCGGGAAATCGACACCGGGGTGGGCAACAGCGCCAGCCGCAACGGCCTCTCAAGCCCCACGGTGGTCGACACCGACCGCGACGGCAAGGCTGACACCGCCTACGCCGGCGACCTGCAAGGCAATATGTGGAAGTTCAACCTCAGCGGGGGAGCAGCGACCCGGCTGTTCACCCCGTCCACCCCCGCCCAGGCCCAGGCGATCACCACCGCGCCAGCGGTGCGCGGCCACCCCATCGAGGGGCAGTTGGTCATCTTTGGCACCGGCCAGACGCTGGTTGAAGGCGACTTGCGCGACACCAGCGTGCACGCGGTGTACGGCCTCTGGGACGGTGCGCCGAGCACCAACCAAACCCTGCTGGAGCAAACGGTCAGCGAAGTGACCGTGGGGGGCAAGCGCTGGCGCACCACCACCAACAACCCCATCAACTGGGACAACGCCGACCAGACACGCCACAAGGGCTGGAAGCTGAGCCTGCCGGCGGGCGAGCGGGTGGTGGGCGAGTCGCCCTATATTTCCCAGAACCGTTTCGTGTTTGTCTCCATGAACCCGACCACCCCCAGTGGGACGAACACCGGGCCGGGTGAAAACTGGCTGACACAGGTCAGTGTGTTCAACGGCGGCAGCCCCAATGCGTCCATTTTCGACGTCAACAGCGACGGCCTGATCAACAGCGGCGACCTGCAAAACGACAAAGTGGTCAACGGCCACTACCTGGCCGACGGTGTGGTGTCGCAACCGGTGCTGACCGACCTCGCCAAACTCAGCCGCACGCTCTACAACTACAACCCCGAAATTGCGCTCACCGCCACCCCGGGCGGCACCACCACCGAGACGGTCACCGAAACCGTCCAGGAAACCGTGACACAAACCGTGGTGGACACCCAGGTCAGCAGCACCCCGCCGCTGACCACACCGGGTGGTGTGTCCAACGGACACTTTGACGTGGACATTTACTACAAAGGTAAAAGTCAAAAACACGTCCACGAGTACGACGACAAGTACAACGTGGTGGGGGTGAACTTCCTCAACCCCAGCGAGACGGCTTTCCGTGCCAGCAACGCGTTCAGCAATGGCACGCAGTTCAAGGTGCTGGTGGTCAACCAGTACCTCAACCCGGCCTCGATGTTGCGGGTGGGCTCTGCCGGTTATGTGCGGGTGAAAGACTTCCAGGGCCAGGCCTCGGCCACCAACTCCGGCTTTGTGAGCGGTCTGCCGGTCTTCCGCCTGTCCAACATGGGGAGCTTTGTCTGGGCACTGCCGGTTGATGCCTTCCAAAGCAAGGACTGGTGGGGCGACGGCGGGGTGCGCGCCGGCCTGATGCCCACCCAGACCGGCTGTGTGAAGGACGGCTTCAACAGCACGCCCGGCCGCAACGGCGAAATCTACAACGGTTCGCTGACCCTGCAAATGATCAAGCCGGAAACCCCGGCCTCGGCGCTGGAACTGAACTACCCGGCGGGCGGGCCCAAGTACGGCTGGCGCGTCAAGGCCGCCCAACGCGGCAGCTATGTGCTCGGCGAGTACACCATGTTCTGGCACCACCCCAACGGGCGCTGCTACAACCAGAGCGGCTGGGTGCCCAACCCGCCGCAAGACCGCAGCGGCGGCGGCGGTGGCAGCCCACCCCGCGGCTCGGGCGACCCCACCGGCACCGTCAACCCGACGGTGGACGGGCCGGTCACCGTGGTCGACACCCGGGTCACCGTCAACGGCAATGTGACCACCACGGTGGTGACCTACTCCAACGGCGCCACCCAGACCACCACGCAGACAAGCCGCGAGGTGACCACCACCGTGCCCAAAACGGTGACCCGGATCGTGGAAACCGAGGTACCGGGCGTCACGAAGTGGACCTACCGCAATGGGGAGGAGGTCACGCCCCCCCGCTGCGTCGGAGGCATTAACTTCCTCACCCAGCAGCCGTGCTGCGAAGGCGACGACTGCACTTGCACCGGTACCCCACAAGAGTGCTGCGAAAAGCGCCTGGGCGTGGGCCAGTGCAATGAGGGCTTCCCCAACGGCCGCTTCAGCTGGCGTGAACTGCGGTCGAGCAACTGACACCCGCCATGACAGAGCTTGCACCGCGCCGCGCGCAGCCGGGTTTCACCTTGATCGAGGTGATGATCACGGTGGCCATCGTCGGCATCCTGGCGGCCATTGCGCTGCCCTCGTACCGGGAGCACGTGGCCCGCTCCCGCCGGGTGGACGCCCAGGCCACCCTGATGGAAGCGGCCCAGTTCATGGAGCGTTACTACACCCAGAACGGGCGCTACACCGGCGCTGCTCTGCCGGCGGGCTTGCAGGTCTCGCCCGGCGGCGGAGGCGCGGTGTTCTACAACATCACCCTGCCCACCCTCACCGCCACCACCTACACCTTGCAGGCAGCACCCACCAACGCGCAGACCGGTGACCGCTGCGGCAACTTCACCATCACACAGGCAGGGGTCAGGGGCGTGACGGGGGCCACGGTGGCCGAATGCTGGCGCCGCTGAAGCCGCGCAGGCCCACCCGACCGGACTGCAGCCCATGAAGCGGCGTACCTTTTATGGGGCGGCGGCGGCTGCCGGGCTGGGGGCTGCCGCACTCTGGTGGGCAGGTGCCCGCCTGCCGCAGCCGGCGAGCGATGGGCCGGCGAACAATACGCCGGCCATGGATGGGCCCGAAGGCCGCCAGATCCGCTGGGACGAACTGGCACCGCCGGACGGTTCGCTGCAGCGTTATTTCGGCGCCTTCGACCGCACGGCAGTGACCGACTGGGCCGAAGACGACCCGCGGGCGCTGGCCATTTTGAGTCGGCTCAAGGCACTGTCGCGGCAAATGCCGACCCTGCCCGCCTGGGAAGGGCGGACGGTCGCCCTGCCCGGCTTTGCGGTGCTGTACGGCGACGACCAGCTGCTGCTCGACCGCTTCTTTCTGGCCCCCTACCAGGGCGCCTGCGTGCACAAGCCGCCGCCCCCGGGCAACCAGCTGGTGCGTGTGCACATGGCGCAACCCATGCCCTTGCTGCACGCGGCTTACCCCCTGCTCATGCGCGGGCGCCTGCGGCTGCAAGACACCGACCACCCGCAAGCCTTCTCGCGCTATGCGCTGGTGGACGCCAGCTACGAACATTTCGATGAACTGCAACACCCCACCTGGCTACCGGCCTACCCGCTGCTCTGAACCGGCATGGTGACGCCCGCCGACCCCCACCCCGGGCCGGCCGCCCTGGCGCAAGCGCTGGCACTGGCCGAACACGCGCTGCGCCTGAGCCAGCCCAACCCGCGTGTCGGCTGTGTCATCACCACCGCCGACGGCCGCACCATTGGCCAGGGCCACACCCAGCAAGCGGGCGGCCCGCATGCCGAGGTGGTGGCGCTGCGCGATGCGCAGGCGTGCGGGCACTCGGTCCAGGGAGCCACCGCGTTCGTCACCCTGGAGCCTTGCTCGCACCACGGCCGCACCCCGCCGTGCTGCGATGCGCTGGTGGCTGCCGGCATTGCGCGGGTGGTGGTGGCCACGCTGGACCCCAACCCGCTGGTGGCCGGGCGCGGCGTGCAGCGGCTGCGGGCAGCAGGCATCGCGGTGGAGGTGCTGCCGGCCGACCATCCGGTCGCCCGGGCGTCGCGCGAACTGAACATGGGCTTTTTCAGCCGCATGCTGCGCGCCACGCCCTGGGTGCGCCTGAAAATGGCGGCCTCGCTGGACGGCGTCACCGCCCTGCCCAATGGCAGCAGCCAGTGGATCACCGGCGAGGCGGCGCGCACCGACGGCCACGCCTGGCGCGCGCGGGCTTGCGCGGTGCTCACCGGCATTGGCACCGTGCTCGAAGACGACCCCATGCTCGATGTGCGCGGGGTGGACACGCCGCGCCAGCCCCACCTGGTGGTGGTGGACAGCCGGCTGGAGACGCCGCTGGACGCCCGCCTGTTGGGCCCGCCGGCCCAGGGTCTGTCGCGGCAGATCCTGATCTACACCGCCAGCGCAGACGCCGCCCGCAGCGCCGCCCTGCAGGCCCGGGGGGCCACGGTCATCCACTGCCCGGGCCAGCGCCCGGGCACCGAAGCCAAGGTGGACCTGCCGGCCCTGCTGCAAGACCTGGCCCGGCGCGAGGTGAACGAGCTGCATGTGGAGGCGGGCCACAAACTCAATGGCTCGTTCCTGCGCGAGGGCCTGGTGGACGAATGCCTGCTCTACCTGGCGCCCACCCTGCTCGGCCAGGGCAGCGGCATGGCCCACTGGGGCCCGCTGCAGCGGCTGAGCGACGGCCTGCCGCTGCACTGGCACAGCGTGGACCGGGTGGGCGCTGACCTGCGCATCCAGGCCCGGGTGCAAGGACGCGACGCCTTCCTGCACCGCTGAACGGCCCCCCAACAACGCCACAAAGCCAACCGGTGCGCCGCGCAGGCGCGCCCCATGACCGTGACCGGCCACACACCGACAAGCCCAAACCGGTCCGAACAGGCCCAAACCGGCACGGATGGGCACAGACGAGACAGCGTGCAGACGACCAAGGCAGTGCCCATGCAACCGCCGCCTGGCCCTGGCGCCCAGCCCGCAGCCCAAACCCTGCGAAAATACACCGATGTTTACCGGCATCATCACCGGCGTGGGGCGCATCGCCGCCCTCCACGCCCTCGGCAGTTCTTTGGACCACGGCAAGCGCCTGACGATCGAGGCGCCGCCAGGCTACCTCGACGACGTGGGCCTGGGTGACAGCATCGCACTCAACGGCGCCTGCATGACCGTGACCACGCTGGACCCGCCACAGCGCCAGTTCACCATCGACATTTCCGCCGAATCGCTGGCCCGCACCACCGGGCTGGACCGCGTCGGCCAGCGCATCAACCTGGAAAAAGCCCTGCGCGCCAGCGACCGGCTGGGCGGCCACATCGTCTCCGGCCATGTGGACGGCATCGGCAGGGTGACGGTGTTCGAGCGGGTGGGCGAGAGCTGGCAGCTGTGCGTGCTGGCGCAGCCCGAACTGGGCAAGTACCTGGCCTACAAGGGCTCGGTCACCGTCAACGGTGTGAGCCTGACGGTCAACCGGGTGGCCGACAGTGCTGACGGCTGCACCTTCAGCATCAACCTCATTCCCCACACCGTCGAACACACCGCCCTCGGCCAGTTGCAGGCGGGCCATGCGGTGAATCTGGAAATCGACACCGTGGCCCGCTATGTGGAGCGCATGCTGGCCAACAACCCCCAACAGGACAAGACATGAGCACCCCCCCAAACCCGGCCCTGGCGGCCATTGCGCCGGTGCAAGACATCGTCGCCGACCTGCGCGCCGGTCGCATGGTGATCCTGGTCGACGAAGAAGACCGCGAAAACGAGGGCGACCTGGTGCTGGCGGCCGACCATGTGACGCCCGAAGCGATCAATTTCATGGCGCGCTTTGGCCGTGGCCTGATCTGCCTGACCCTCACCCGCGAGCGCTGCGAGCACCTGCAGCTGCCGCCCATGGTGCCGCGCAACGGCACCAAAATGGGCACCGCGTTCACCGTCTCCATTGAGGCGGCCGAGGGTGTGACCACCGGCATTTCGGCCGCTGACCGGGCGCGCACGGTGCAGGTGGCCGTGGCGCACAACGCCCGTGCCGAAGACCTGGTGCAGCCCGGCCATGTGTTCCCGCTGCAGGCGGTGGACGGTGGGGTGCTGATGCGCGCCGGCCACACCGAGGCCGGCTGCGACCTGGCGGCCATGGCTGGCTGCACGCCGGCGGCGGTGATCTGCGAGATCATGAAAGACGACGGCACCATGGCCCGCCTGCCCGACCTGCAGGCCTTTGCCGCCGAACACGGCTTGAAGATCGGCACCATCGCCGACCTGATCGAATACCGCAGCCGCACCGAAAGCCTGGTGCAGCGGGTGGGTTCGCGGCCGCTGAACACCGCCTTTGGCACCTTCACCGCCCACGCCTTTCGCGACCTGCCCAGCGGCGCCGTGCACCTGGCCCTGGTCAAAGGCCAATGGACGCCCGAGCAGAGCGTGGCGGTGCGGGTGCACGAGCCGCTGTCGGTGCTCGATGCGCTGGAAGTGGGCCGCGCCATGCACAGCTGGAGCCTCGAAGCCAGCCTGCGCCACATCCACGACGCGGGTGCCGGTGTGGCCGTGCTGCTCAACTGCGGCGAAAGCGCCGGGCAGTTGCTGGCGCAGTTCGAAGGCACGGCCCGCTCGGCCCAGGCGCCCGAACGCGGCCGCATGGACCTGCGCACCTACGGCGTGGGCGCGCAAATCCTGCGCGAATGCGGCGTGCAACGCATGCAGTTGATGGGCCAGCCGCGGCGCATGCCCAGCATGACCGGCTACGGTCTGGAAATCACCGGTTTCATCGGCCGCCCCGCCTGAGCGCCGCACAGCGCAGGCGCCACACATCCTCTTCACTCTCTCCGAAAGATCCCACCATGTTTGGTGCAGACAAAGGCAGCAGCCCACAGCTGGACGGCAAAAAGCTGTCGATTGGCATCGTGCAGGCCCGTTTCAACGAAGGCATCACCCAAGCGCTCTACGAGGCCTGCCAGGCCGAGCTGCTGGCGCTGGGCGTGCTCGACAAGCACATCCGCCACGTCACCGTGCCCGGCGCACTGGAAGTGCCCATCGCGCTGCAGGCCATGGCCGAACAGGACGACTTTGACGCCCTGATCGCGCTGGGCTGCATCATCCGCGGCGAGACCTACCACTTCGAGCTGGTGGCCAACGAAGCGGCCGCCGGCATCACCCGGGTGGCGCTGGACACCCACACCCCGATTGCCAACGCCATCCTGACCACCGAAAACCTGTCGCAGGCGGTGGCCCGCCAGCACGAAAAGGGCCGCGACGCGGCGCGCGTGGCGGTGGAGATGGCGCAGTTGCTCGCCCACATCAGCTGACCATGAACACCAGCCCCCCCAAGCCCCGCAAGGCGGCCGACAAGTCGGCCCGCACCCGTGCACGCGAGTTCGCGCTGCAAGCCCTCTACCAGCACCTGGTGGGCCGCAACGAAGCCGCCGACATCGACGCCTTCACCCGCGACCTGACCGGCTTTCACAAAGCCGACAGCGTGCACTTCGACGCGCTGCTGCACGGCTGTGTGGCGCAGGCCGCAGCACTCGACGCCCTCATCACCCCCCGGCTGGACCGGCCGCTGGCCGAGATTTCGCCGGTCGAGCGGGCGGTGATGTGGATCGGCGCCTACGAATTGCAGCACTGCCCCGACGTGCCCTGGCGGGTGGTGCTCAATGAAACCATCGAGCTGGCCAAGGCCTTTGGTGGCACCGATGGACACAAATACGTCAACGGCGTGCTGCACCCACTGGCCGCGCAGTTGCGCCCGCTGGAAGTGGCCGCCTCGCCGGCCGCCGGCCGCCGGGCCGCCACCCCGCCCGCTGCGGCCTGACCACCGCCCACCCGGCATGCGAATCGCCCAGCGCGCCCAGCGCATCGAACCCTTTTACGTCATGGAACTGGCCAAAGCGGCCAGTGAACAGGCCGCGCGGGCGCAGCCCGGCCAGCGGTCCATGATCCGGCTCAACATTGGCGAGCCGGATTTCACCGCGCCGCCCCTGGTGCAGGCGGCGGCCGAGCGCGCCATTCGCGACGGCCGCAGCCAGTACACCGACGCCACCGGCCTGCCGGCGCTGCGCGAAGCCATCAGCGGCTGGTACGCCAGCCGCTTCGGCCTGACCATCGACCCGGCGCGCATCGTCGTCACCGCGGGCGCATCGGCCGCGCTGCAACTGGCCTGCCTGGCGCTTATCGAGGCGGGCGACGAGGTGCTCATGCCCGACCCCAGCTACCCCTGCAACCGCCAGTTCGTGCAGGCGGCCGAGGGCCAGGCGGTGCTGATCCCGTCGGGCCCGGTCGAGCGCTTCCAGCTCAGCGCTGCGCAGGTGGAACAAGCCTGGGGCCCGGCTACCCGCGGCGTGCTGCTGGCCTCACCGTCCAACCCCACCGGCACCAGCATTGCGCGCGACGAGCTGGCGCGCATCGCCCACTTCGTGCGCGAGCGCGGCGGCATCACCCTGGTGGACGAGATTTACTTGGGGCTGAGCTACGAAGAAGCCTACGGCCACAGCGCACTGGGCCTGCCCGACGGGCTGGGTGACGAGGTCATCAGCATCAACAGCTTCAGCAAATACTTCAACATGACCGGCTGGCGCCTGGGCTGGCTGGTGCTACCACCGGCGCTGGTGCCGGTGGTGGAACGGCTGGCGCAAAACCTGTTCATTTGCGCCAGCACCATCGCCCAACACGCGGCGCTGGCCTGCTTCGAACCCGAGAGCCTGGCCGAGTACGAACGCCGCCGGGCGCAGTTCAAGCAGCGGCGCGACTGGTTTATCCCCGAACTCAACCGCCTGGGCCTGACCGTGCCGGTGATGCCCGACGGCGCCTTCTACGCCTGGGCCGACGTGCGCGGCCTGTGCCAGCGCTGGGGCCTACCGCTGCACGGCCCGAACGGCACCCCCGGCGGCAGCTGGACGCTGGCCTTCGAGCTGATGCGGCGCTGCCAGATCGCCGCCACGCCCGGACGCGACTTTGGCCATGCCGATCCGCAGCACTGGCTGCGCTTTTCCACCGCCAACGCCCTGCCCCAACTGCAGGAAGCCGTGGCCCGCATCGAGGCAGCGCTGTGACCAGGCAGGCCCCCGATGCAGCAACCGCCCCGGGTAGCAGCGACCCGCGCAGCGGTGGAGCGTGGGGGCACGGTTACGCCGCCGGGCCGCCCCAAGGCGGAACAGCCCCCCCGGGGGGCAGCGACCCGCGCAGCGGTGGAGCGTGGGGGTCAACCTTCCACTGGGACATCCGCGTCTATTGGGAAGACACCGACGCGGGCGGCATTGTGTTTTATGCCAACTACCTGAAGTTTTTTGAACGCGCACGCACCGAATGGCTGCGCCAGCTCGGGCTGGGCCAGCAGGCACTGCGCGAGCACAGCGGCGGGCAGTTTGTGGTGAGCGACTGTGCGCTGCGCTACCGCCGCAGTGCGCGGCTCGATGACCTGCTGGTGATCACCGCCACGCCGGTGGAGTTGGGCCGGGCTTCGCTGACGATCGCCCAACAGGCGCTGCTCAAACCGCAACGGGCGGGCGATGCGCCGGAACTGTTGTGCGAAGGCAGCATCCGTATCGGATGGGTGGATGCGCTCACCCTCCAGCCCCGCCGCCTGCCGGCACAGGTGCTGCAGCGGCTGCACAGCGCACCCACCGCCCCACCTGCCCACAGAACAAACGAACCATGAACGCTCCGGAATTGTCGATTGTCCAGCTGTTGCTGCATGCCACCTGGGTGGTCCAGGCGGTGGTGGCGCTGCTGTTGCTGATGTCGCTGACCAGTTGGACGGTGATTTTCCGCAAGCTGCTGGCGCTGCGCCATGTGCGCGCCCGCAACGACGACTTTGAACGCCAGTTCTGGTCGGGCGGCCCGCTGCAGGAGCTCTACACCGCCGCCACCCAGAACGCCGCGCAGGGCGGGCCGACCGAGCGCATTTTTGCCAGTGGCATGTGCGAATACCAGAAGCTGCGCGAGCGCCGCATCACCGACCCCGGCGCCCTGCTCGACGGTGCGCGCCGCGCCATGCGGGCGAGCTTTCAGCGCGAACTCGATGTGCTGGAGTCGAACCTGTCGTTCCTGGGCACCGTGGGCTCGGTGGCGCCCTATGTGGGCCTGTTCGGCACGGTCTGGGGCATCATGCATGCCTTCACCGGCCTGGCTTCGCTGGCCCAGGTGACCCTGGCCACCGTGGCCCCCGGCATTGCCGAAGCGCTGGTGGCCACCGCCATCAGCCTGTTTGCCGCCATACCGGCGGTGGTGGCTTACAACCGCTTCGCGCACGACATCGACCGCGTGGCCAATGGCATGGAAACCTTCATGGAAGAGTTCTCCAACATTTTGCAGCGCAACGTGGCCGCCCACACCAGCGCCACCGCAGGCTGAACGCGCATGGCCAAACTCGCCGCCCGCGGCCGGGGCCGCCGCACCATCAACGAGATCAACATGGTGCCCTTCATCGACGTGATGCTGGTGCTGCTGATCATCTTCATGGTCACCGCGCCGCTGATCACGCCCAGCCAGATCGCGCTGCCCAGTGTGGGGCAGGCCGAGCGCCAGCCGGAGCGTTTCATCCAGGTGATCGTGCGCGCCGACGAAGGGCTGCGGGTGCGCGAAGGCAACAGCCGTGTGGAAGGCCCGCCAGTGCCACTGGCGCAACTGGCGGCGCGGGTGCGGCAGTTGCAAACCGGCGACGATGCCGCCCGGGTGCCGGTGCTCATCAGCGCCGACCGACAGGTGAAGTACGAGACCGTGGTGCAGGTGCTGGACACCTTGCAGCGCGCCGGCATCCGCCGCGTGGGCCTGTCGGTGCAGGCCACCCGCTGACCCACGCCGCCCGGCCATGCCGCACCGCCCAGCCCTGACCCACCCGCCCGACCACCTGCGCCTGGCACCGCCGCGCGAGGATCGCTGGTCAGCCCCGGTGGGACTGGCGCTGCTGGTGCACGGGCTGTTGCTGCTCGCGCTCACCTGGGGTGTGAACTGGACGCGGGAAACCGACACCCCGGTGTTTGAAGCCGAGCTGTGGTCGAGCCTACCGGTGCAGGCAGCACCCCGTGCCGCCGCGCCCCCTGCGCCTCCCCCGCTGGCGCCCGCCCCGGCCAGACCCGAAAACCGCCCGCCACCGCCGCGCCCGGCGGTGGCCGCCCCCCCACCGGGCCCGAGCGCGGCCGACATCGCCACCCAGCGGGCGAATCAGCAAGCCGAGCGCAGCCAGCGTGCCGAGCAGGCCGCGCGAGAGAAAGCCCGTGCCGAAAAAGCAGCGGCCGAGAAAAAGGCGGCGGAACAGAAAGCTGCGGAACGGGCCGCAGAGCAGGCAGCGGCGCAGAAAAAGGCGGCAGAAATAAAAGCGGCAGAAACAAAGGCCGCCGAGAAGAGGGCCGCTGAGAAGAAGGCTGCTGAACAGCGCCTGGCGCAACAAAAAGCCGCCGAGCAGCGAGCCGCCGAACGCCAGCGCGAGCAGGAACGGGCCGAGGCGGCGGCCAGCGAGCGGCAGCGGCAGGACAACATTCGCCGCATGCTGGGCCAGGCCGGGGCCAGCGGGGGGCCGCAGGCCAGCGGCACGGCGGCACGGTCCAGCGGTCCGTCACCCAGCTACGGCGGCCTGGTGGCGGCGCGCATCAAACCCAATGTGGTGTTCACCGATGCGGTGGCCGGCAACCCGCGCGCCGAGGTGGAGGTGCGCACCCAGCCCGACGGCACCATCGTCAGCCGGCGGCTGGTCAAGAGCAGCGGCCATGCCGCCTGGGACGAGGCGGTGCTCAAGGCCATTGACCGCACCGCCACCCTGCCCCGCGACACCGATGGCCGGGTGCCGGCGCTGCTGATCATCGGGCTGCGGCCGCAGGACTGACCGGCGGGGCCCGCCAGACGCCGGGCGCCTGAGCCGCAGCGCAGACGCTCAATCGGCTCCATCGAACACGATGTCGGCCTGCCGCCCGTGGGCCTGTGCTGCCCAGCGGGCCAGCGCCGCGTCGGTGGGAAAGAACAGCGCCCGGTCGTCCAGTTGCAGCTCGCACTGCGCGCGCGGGCCTTGCCACGCCAGCCGCACCGGCAGGCCGCGCACCCATTCGCCTTGCTCGGTCACCTCGCGCCGGGGCGGAAATTCGCGCACCAGTTGCGCCACCGCGGGCGGGCTGTCGTGCGCCACCGCCACCCGCAGGAACTTGCCAAAACGGCAGCGGGCCGCCGGCAAGTCCCAGATCTGCTGGACTTTGAGCCGCAGCCCGCCCGAGAACCGGTCGGGCTGGGCCAGCGCCTGTACCACCAGCAGTTCGTCGTCTTGCAGCAGCGCGCGGTGTTGCACGATCAGTTGCTCGTCGGCGCTGACTTCGAGCACCGCGCTTTTGTCATCGAGTTTGAAAAAGGCCAGCTTGCCGCGCTGGCCGTTGATGACCCGAAAGTCCGACACGATGCCCGCCAGGATGACCGGGTCGCGGCTGTCCCTCACATCGGCCAGCGGGGTACGGGCAAAACGCCGCACCTCGCGCTCGACTTCGTCGAACAGATGGCCGGAAAAATAAAAGCCGATGGCGGTTTTTTCGTGGCTCAGACGCTCCTTCACACCCCAGGGCGTCACGGCCACCAGGTCAGGCGCCTGGGTGGACGAGCCATGGTCGTCGCCGCCGAGCATGTCGAACAGGCCGCCCTGGTGGGCGTTGGCCTGCTGGGTGGCGGCGTATTCAAAAGCCACGTCGATGGAGGCCAGCAGCTCGGCCCGGTTGAGGTGCAGGCTGTCGAAGGCGCCGGCCTTGATCAGCGCCTCCACCGTGCGTTTGTTGATGCGCTGGCGGTCCACCCGCAGGCAGAAGTTGAACAGGCTGGTGAACGGTCCCTTTTCGTCGCCATTGGGGCCTTCGCCACGGCCTTCGCGGGCAGCGACGATGGCCTCGATGGCGGACTGGCCGGTGCCTTTGACGGCGCCCAGGCCGTAGCGGATGACCTTGTCGGTGACCGGCTCGAAGCGGTAGAAACCGCGGTTCACATCGGGCGCCTCGAAGCTCAGGCCCATCTTCAGCGCGTCTTCCCACAACACCTTGAGCTTGTCGGTGTTGTCCATTTCCACCGTCATGTTGGCGCAGAAGAACTCGGCCGTGTAATGCACCTTGAGCCAGGCGGTGTGGTACGCCAGCAGGGAATAGGCAGCGGCGTGCGACTTGTTGAAGCCATAGCCGGCGAACTTCTCCATCAGGTCAAAGACCTCGTCGGCTTTCTCCTGGCTGATGCCTTTCTCGGCCGCGCCCTTGCGGAAGATGACGCGGTGTTCGGCCATTTCCTCGGGCTTCTTCTTGCCCATGGCCCGGCGCAGCATGTCGGCGCCGCCCAGGCTGTAGCCGCCGAGCACCTGGGCGGTCTGCATCACCTGCTCTTGGTAGACCATGATGCCGTAGGTCTCGGCCAGCACGGGTTCGACCAGCGGGTGCGGGTACTCCACCACCTCCCGCCCGTGCTTGCGCGCGACGAAGCTGGGGATCAGGTCCATCGGGCCCGGGCGGTACAGCGCGTTCAGGGCGATCAGGTCTTCCAGCCGCGAAGGTTTGGCATCGCGCAGCATGCCCTGCATGCCGCGGCTTTCAAACTGGAACACCGCCTCGGTCATGCCCCTGGAAAACAGCGCATACACCTTGGGGTCGTCCAGCGGCACATCCTCAAAGCGGAAGTGCTCCTGGCCCTTGTGGCGCTGCATGATGAATTCACGCGCGATCTCCAGGATGGTCAGCGTCGCCAGCCCCAGAAAGTCGAACTTCACCAGGCCGATGGCTTCGACGTCGTCCTTGTCGTACTGGCTCACCGCCGACGCGCTGCCCGGCTGCATGTACAGCGGGCAAAAGTCGGTGAGCTTGCCCGGGGCAATCAACACCCCACCGGCGTGCATGCCGATGTTGCGGGTCATGCCTTCGAGCTTTTGCGCCAGTTCGATCAGCGTCTTGACGTCCTCTTCCTTCTCGATGCGCTCGGCCAGGATGGGCTCCATCTCGATGGCGTAGTTGTTCTTGTCGCCCTCCTTCTTGGGTACCGGCGGGTACTGCAGGGTCACACTCATGCCCGGCTTGTTGGGAATGAGCTTGGAGATGCTGTCGCAGAAACCGTACGACAAATCGAGCACCCGGCCCACGTCGCGGATGGCCGCGCGCGCAGCCATGGTGCCGAAGGTGGCGATCTGGCTCACCGCATCCTTGCCGTAACGGTCTTTCACATAGTCGATCACCCGGTCGCGGTTGGCCTGGCAGAAGTCGATGTCGAAGTCGGGCATCGACACCCGTTCGGGGTTCAGGAAACGCTCGAACAGCAGGTTGTATTGCAGCGGATCGAGGTCGGTGATGAGCAGCGCATAGGCCACCAGCGAGCCAGCACCGGAGCCCCGGCCCGGCCCCACCGGGCAGCCGTTTTCCTTCGCCCACTTGATGAAGTCCGACACGATCAGGAAGTAGCCGGGGAAGCCCATCTTGAGGATGGTGCCCAGCTCGAACTCCAGCCGCTCGACATAGCGCGGGCGCTGCTCTTCGCGCCTGGCTTCATCCGGGAACAGGTGCTTCAGGCGCCCTTCCAGCCCCTCGTAAGACACGTGACGGAAATAATCCTCGACCGACATCACCACGCCATCGACCGGCGGAATGGGGAAGTTGGGCAATTGCGGCTTGCCCAGCACCAGGGTCAGGTTGCAGCGCTTGGCGATCTCCAGCGTGTTGGCCACGGCGCTGGGCACATCGGCAAACAGCGCCGCCATCTCGGCCGCGCTTTTGAAATACTGCTCGCGGGTGAAACGGCGCACCCGCCGGTTGTTGGCCAGGATCTCGCCCTCGGCGATGCAGACCCGCGCCTCATGCGCCTCGTAGTCGTCGGGCTGCAGGAACTGCACCGGGTGGGTGGCCACCACCGGCAGGTGCAGGCGCGCGGCCAGTTGCACCGCGGCGGTCACATGGCGTTCGTCATCGTTGCGGCCGGCGCGCTGCAGTTCCAGGTAGAAGCGGTGGGGAAACACCGCCGCCATCTGCAGCGCCACGTGGGCTGCTTTCTGCGGGTCACCGGCCAGCAGGGCCTGGCCCACCGGCCCGGCCTGCGCACCCGAGAGCAGGATCAGGCCAGCATGGAGCTCCTGCAGCCAGTCCCAGCGCACCAGGGCATGGTCGCGCACCACGTTCTGCGTCCAGGCGCGGGCGAGCAGTTCGCTCAGGTTGAGGTAGCCCTGTTTGTCCTGCACCAGCAGGATCACCTTGTGCGGCGGGGGCTGCGGGCCACCAGGCATGGCGCCCGGTGTCTCGTCGGTAAAGCCCTGCAGCATGACCTCGGCGCCGAGCACCGGCTTGAGGCCGGCACCGCGCGCGGCCTTGTAAAACTTGACGCCGCCGAACAGGTTGTTGAGGTCCGAAATACCCAGGGCGGGCTGACCATCCTTGGCGGCTGCGGCCACCACATCGTCGATGCGGTTGGTGCCGTCAACGACGGAAAACTCGGTGTGCAGGCGCAGGTGAATGAACATGCGCCCGATTCTAGGAGCCAGCGCGGCAGGGCGGCATCCAAGCGAAGGGTGGCAAGAGAGCCCCATTCGGGCCTGCCTGTGAGGACTGTGGCGGGTGCCACAGCCAGAAAAACAGGATCAGTCCCTGAGCACCTGCAGCACGTCCGAGCGGAATTCGCGGCTGTAGAGAATGGCCACCACGACGAGGGTGCCCATGACCATGGCCAGGGGCGAGATGAACCAGGCCAGCAGGGCAAAGGAAAAGTAGTAGGCGCGCAGTCCGTCGTTGAAGGTTTCGGCTGCAGCGCCCACCAGGGCCGCTGCCCGGTTGGCAAACTTCTGCCGGTCGTGCTCCCCGCTTTGAAACGCCTCCGGCGCCGGCATGGAGCCAATGACCAGCGCCACAAAGGTGTATTGACGCATGCTCCACGAAAAGCGGAAGAAGGCGTAAACGAAGATGGCCACCAGCACCATCACCTTGAACTCGAAGACGATCAGCGTGGTCGCCTGCGCGAACGGGATACCGCTCATCAGCTCAGAGGCTTTCTCGGTGGTGCCCAGCAGGGCGAACAGGCCGCCGATGACCAGGATCGAGGTGGAGGAGAAAAAAGCCGGCGTGTTCGACAGCGTCTGGGTGATCAGGCCGTCGAGCATGCGCGGGTCGCGCGCGGTGGCCTGCAGCATCCAGTAGCCGCGGTAGCGGTTGGTGGTGCTCAGCAGGGACGACTGGCGCCGCCCCCAGACGCGGGTGAACCAGGCGTAGCCCATCCACAAAGCAAAAAAGCAGACCAGCGCCAGCCAGTCTGCCCAGGGGAGGATGCTCAGGATCTTCATGGGGACCGATGTTAAGTCGACCCCCTGGACCGTGCCAGGCGCGTTCGCGTCAGCCCTTGAACTTCTGCACTGTGGCGGCCACCCGCTCGCCGAACTTGCGGGCGGTGTCCACATCGCCCTGCGGGATCTTGTCGGCACCGGCGTCAGAGGGCGCCTGCACCAGCAGGCCGACCGAGCCGCCGAGGTTGTTCACGTCGTTGCGGGTGGCGGCCAGCTGGTTGGCCGGTGCCATACCCAGGCTGATCCACAGGCCGCCGTGCTGGGCCGCCAGGGTGTT
>Ga0209278_1000250_pt1 | contig 52090 bp, 51 predicted proteins | sample JI81BgreenDNA_FD_187504 | JGI IMG/M metagenome (GOLD analysis project Ga0209278, IMG submission 187504) | Wastewater effluent complex algal communities from Wisconsin, to seasonally profile nutrient transformation and Carbon sequestration -... | ecosystem: Engineered > WWTP > Effluent > Algae... | reverse complement strand
AAAAAAAAAAAAAAAACACCTATTTTTCTTTAATCAACTTTTTTAAGAACTTGATATTCAATGAAATAAATTTTCAAATGGAACAAAAAAACGGCTGAATTTCTCCAGCCGCTCGTATTTCGTACTTCGTATTTCTAATTTCGTACTTAGGTATACATCGCTCCATTCACATGAAGCACCTGTCCAGAAATGTAGGTACTCATATCTGAGCCTAAGAATACGCACACATCGGCGATTTCTTCTGGCTTGCCTCCACGCTTCATCGGGATGGCATCTCTCCAGCCTTGTACGGTTTTTTCATCCAATACTTCGGTCATTTCTGTTTCGATAAATCCCGGAGCGACCGCATTGCAACGGATATTTCTGGAGCCCAATTCCAAGGCCACTGACTTGGTAAAGCCAATGATTCCGGCTTTGGAAGCTGCGTAATTGGCTTGACCTGCATTTCCTTTGGCACCAACGACAGAAGTCATGTTAATGATCGAGCCAGACTTGGCCTTCATCATGGTGCGGGTGGCTGCTTTTACGGTATTAAAGCAAGATTTCAGGTTGACGTTCATGATTTCGTCCCAAGATTCCTCGGTCATTCTCATCAGTAAGTTGTCTCGGGTGATGCCGGCATTGTTGACTAAAATATCCAAAGCACCAAAGTCAGCTACTACCCCGTTTACCAACTCATCAGCAGCCTTGAAGTCGGAAGCATCGGAGCGATAGCCCTTAGCTTTTACACCAAAAGCAGCGAGTTCGGCTTCGAGTGCCTGACCTTTTTCCACGCTGGAGAGGTAGGTGAAAGCGACATTAGCTCCTTCCTGTGCAAATCGGATGGCGATTGCCCGTCCGATCCCTTTAGAGGCACCGGTGACCAAGGCAGTTTTTCCTGAAAGTAATCCCATGAAGATCAAAATTAAGTTTGGCCAAAATTAGAAAAAAAGCCCGGACTTTGGCTTTTCCAATCGCCTTCGGGAGCTTTTTCACTGAAAATAGGAGGATAAACCTGTAAAATCCCAAAACTCAGAAAAGCATTTGGCTTTTGCCAGATTTACAAAATTTTCAATTCATGGATACAAATAATTCATTTATAGACCATTTTAGATTCCATTTGTACATCCAAATCCGATTTTTTTCTGAACCCAAAAGACCTATTTTTGCACAGTTTCATTTGTAATCAAACCCATTTTAAATATGTCTTCGACAAAATTTGACTTGATCGTGCTGGGAAGCGGACCGGGAGGATACGTGGCGGCTATTCGCGCATCTCAACTCGGATTGAAAACTGCCATCGTGGAAGCAGCGGAACTCGGCGGTATCTGCCTCAACTGGGGCTGTATCCCAACCAAAGCTTTGCTGAAAAGCGCTCAGGTTTTTGAATACATCAGTCATGCAAGTGACTATGGAATTTCTGTTCAGGGTGCTGAAGCGGACTTTGCCGGGATGGTGAAGAGAAGCCGTGGCGTAGCTGATGGCATGAGCAAAGGCGTTCAGTTTTTGATGAAGAAAAACAAGATCGAGATCATCGCAGGTTGGGGTAAAATTCAGCCAGGCAAAAAAGTCGAAGTCACAGATGCGGAAGGCAAGAAATCAGTCATCTCAGCAGACAATATCATCATCGCTACAGGCGCTAGATCCCGTGAATTGCCTTCGATGAAAATCGACGACAAAAAAATCATCGGCTACCGCAAAGCCATGACTTTGGAAAAGCAGCCAAAGAAAATGGTCGTGGTAGGTTCAGGTGCAATCGGCGTTGAGTTTGCTTATTTCTACAATTCCATCGGTACTGAAGTGACCATCGTAGAATTTATGGACCGCATCGTGCCTGTAGAAGACGAAGAAGTGTCCAAAGCATTGGAAAAAATCTACAAGAAATCCGGCATGAAGATCATGACCTCCTCCGAGGTAACCGGTGTAGACACCTCCGGCGAAGGCTGCAAAGTGACTGTAAAAACTGCCAAAGGCGAAGAAATCCTCGAGTGTGATGTGGTTCTTTCTGCAGCGGGTGTGGTTTCTAACCTAGAAAATATCGGTTTGGAAGATGTCGGAATCCTCGTGGACAAAGGCAAAATCCAAGTCAACGAATACTATCAAACCAACATGCCGGGCTACTATGCCATCGGTGACGTGGTTCCCGGACCAGCTTTGGCACACGTGGCTTCTGCTGAAGGCATCATCTGCGTGGAAAAAATCGCGGGACATCATCCAGAGGCATTGGATTACGGAAACATCCCAGGCTGTACCTATTGCTCTCCGGAAATCGCCTCTGTAGGTATGACCGAGGCGAAAGCAAAAGCTGCCGGATACGAAGTACGAATCGGTAAATTCCCTTTCTCAGCTTCTGGAAAAGCTTCTGCAGCGGGCGCAAAAGACGGTTTTGTGAAATTGGTATTTGACAAGAAATATGGTGAGCTACTTGGCGCACACATGATCGGTGCCAACGTAACCGAAATGATCGCTGAGATCGTCGCAATCCGCAAACTGGAAACTACCGGTCACGAATTGATCAAGACCGTTCACCCTCACCCAACTATGTCTGAAGCCATCATGGAAGCTGCAGCAGCTGCGTATGACGAGGTGATACACTTGTAAATTTTCCCATTAAAATAAAATCAGACACCGAGTCCAAACATTTGGCTCGGTGTTTTACTTTTAAAACGGTAACACCACAACCAACTGACTTTTGCAGGAAGAAGAAATCATAGCCGGCCTTCGAGCCCGAGACCGCAAAACCACTGAGTATTTATACGAAAAGTATTCCCGTGCACTTTTCGCAGTCATCAGCCGAATCATATCGGATCAGGATATTGCTGAAGAAGTTTTTCACGATGCTTTTATCAAGATTACGCGGAAAATCGACTCCTACGAAGAATCGAAAGGTCGCCTGTACACTTGGATGGCCAACATTTGCCGTAATTCAGCGATCGATAAACTCAGATCAAAAGAAATTTCTCAAACCACTAAGACCAATACCATCGATGACTTCGTATTTGGTCTAGAGAGTCAATCGGGGACTATGGAACAGGTAGAAGGGATAGGTGTGAGGGAGTTGATGAATCAGCTCAACGAGGATCAGCGATTCATTATTGAGTATATTTATTTCCAAGGGTATACCCACTCGGAACTCTCGGAAGAGTTTGACATCCCGCTCGGCACCGTCAAATCACGAGTCAGGGCAGCATTGCAAGTATTAAAGAAGAACATAGAACGAATCTAGCGTGAACATCCAAGAATATATCGAATCAGGCAAACTGGAGCTCTTCCTACTGGGAGAGTTGACCGAGCGTGAGCGAGAGGAAGTGATCGCTATGGCCAAAGCCCATCCTCAAATCCAAGAAGAACTCGAAGCTTTGGAACAGTCCATGTTTGCCTTTGATGAGCTGACAGGGAAAGTCCCCTCGACTCAGGTCAAAGAGAAAATTTTCGCTTCCCTTGAAAATGAGTTCAAGAAAGAAGAAGCTCCAAAAGTAACTTCTGCACCAAGCCTTGCACCTGTAGAATCCAAAGTGGTAAAAATCACGCCTTGGAAACCCTTTGCCGTGGCAGCATCCTTAGTGGCAGTTTTGGCAAGTGCTGCGGCGATCTATTTCGCAGGCAAATTCTACGAAACCGACCAGAAATTCACCGCTTTGCTCCAAGATCAACAGGTGATGGCGGACAATCTGAACCAAGTCAAACTTGAATATGAGGAAACCGATTCCCGATTAGATCGATTGGTAGCAGGAGATTTCCGAAGAGTCGAGATGATAGGAGAAACCCTTTCGATGCAAAAAGACGCCAAAGTGGATGTCTTTTGGGATCAAAAAGCGCAGGAAGTCTTCGTAGCGGTGAACAACTTGAATTCCCTTTCTGCTGAGTTCGACTACCAGCTTTGGGCGATTGGGAAAGACGGCCCGGTGGGAATTGGCTTAGTCAATGCGGGTGAAAAATTCACCCTTCAGCAAATGCAAGCCGTGGCTGAAGCGGGTGCTTTTGCGATCACGATCGAGCCAAAAGGCGGTTCGAAAGCGCCGACGCTTGAAAAATTGGTGGTGTTGGGAGAAGTTGCTTAACTAGTAGAAGTTCGAAAATTGATAGCCTGCTTTTCAAAGAGCAGGCTTTTTTCATTGGTTTTGGTGAACTTACCCATTCAGAAAGCACTTTCTAATCCTATGGAACTCCAACTCTCCACACCAGCTCTTCTTTTTTCCGCCATCACCTTGCTGATGCTGGCATTTACCAACCGGTTTTTGGCAATCGCTACTTTGATAAGAGGACTTCATAAAAACTACCTCAAGGATCCGGATCAGGAAATCATCGTGGAGCAGATTCACAACTTGCGCCGCCGACTGACACTCATCAAAAACATGCAGCTTTTCGGAGTTTTCAGCTTTTTACTCTGCGTAGTTTGTATGTACCTGCTTTTCAGAGGCTATACTTCGGCTGCGAATTGGGTGTTTGTCAGCAGCATGGGTTCCCTGCTCATTTCGCTCGGAATTTCCCTGATCGAAATACAGATTTCCACCAAAGCGCTCAATCTAGAGCTCTCCGATATGGAGGAAATTTTTGAAAAGCGTAAAAGTAGTTTGGACACCTTTTTCAAAAAGGAGCAGAAAAAAGAGTAAAAAATCAGCTCAAAAAATCCAGCTCCAATCACCCACTGTGCTGATTTCAATCTGTTAGAAAAAGATTTTAAAAAAATGATTTACGGAAAAGACAATCGCCATAAATAGACTAAACCAAATAACCTGTCTGAAGAAAGCTTTTAGTGCCATGTCCGTATTGCTTTAGCAATTAAGAATACACAAAAATACACCCCCTACGAATCATCAGTAGGGAGAATGAGTATGTGCAGGGGATAGCTGAGAATATGCACCGTCGAACTGAGAATCCGAAAATCAGGTTTCTCTGAGTGCCTGAAGCAGGTTGTCTTTTTTGCGGGTAGCCAAAGGAACTGATGAGCCGTCTTTAAGAAAGATCGTGCCGCCATCTCGCTTATCCAAGTGATCAAAAAATACCAAATTGATCAGGTGAGACTGATGGGAACGAAAAAATCCAGCCTTTTCCAAAAGTTCGGCAAACTCCTTCATCGTCCTGGAGATCAGTAATTTTCTCCCATCCAAAAGAAAAAACCGGGTGTAATTATCCTCGGATTGACAACGGATGATTTCTGACAATTGGACCAAGTAGACATTATCTGCATCCGAAAGCACCAATTGCTTGAGTTTACCAGCAGACCGAGAGGATACTGCCTCATTTACTTGCACCTGCTGCAGCGGGCCCTGACGTTTGGCCTTTTCTACTGCTTCGATCAGATCATCCGGATCCACAGGCTTGAGGAGGTAATCAATCGCCGCAACCCGAAAAGCCCGGATTGCATAGCCATCGTGGCCAGTCACAAAAATCACGCGGAAAGTGCGCTCTTTGACGAGATTGAGCAAATCAAAACCTGTCCCATCAGCCATTTCGATATCCAAAAAGACCAAATCAGGCTTGTACTTTCTAAGACATTCCAATCCAGACTTTACGCCATCCGCCTCGGCAATGACCGCTACCTCAGGGGCAAACTCCCCGAGAAGCATTTTAAGATTTTCCCTGATGTGGGATTGATCATCGATGAGAACTACCTTCATAAATCAGCCTAGTTTGCTACGTATGGAACCAAAAGCTGCACTTCGGTTCCTTGTTCGTTTTGCCCGGATCGATCGCTCATTTTTAGCTGGATTTGATTTCTGAGCTTTCGGTTGTAATTCGCTATCCGCTCCCTGATGATCGAAGTGGCTAAAGATCGGTGATTTTCCTTGGCTTGGGAAGTGGCATAGAGTCCTATTCCGTTGTCCCGAACCAAAATCTCGATGTAGTCTCCTGCAAGTCTAAAGTCCACCTCGATGATACCGCCTGAGTCCAAGAGTCCATGCTGAATGGCATTTTCCAGAAAAGGCTGCACAAACATGGGCGGAATCGATACTTGATCCTGAACTAGCGGCTCATGGCATTGAATCTGAAAATCAAATTCCTTCTGTACCAAAATCTTTTGAATCTCGAGGTAATTTTCAAGCATCCGGATTTCTTCCTCGAGGGGAATAAACTCCATTCTTGAATTTTCCAGCACTTGACGCATCAATTTGGAAAATTTCCCCAAATAGCGGGAGGCTGTTTTCCCCTCTGACTTGAGCATGAAGTTTTGAATCGAAGAAAGGGCATTGAAGATGAAGTGCGGATTGAGCTGAGAGCGGAGAAAACGCTGCTCAATTTCCGCCATTTGGGCTTCTGATCTGAGCTTCTTGCGTTGAAAATAGCTATATCCCAAACTCAGGAAAAGAATCACTCCTATGCCGCCAAAAATCAAAAACTGGTTCTTCTGAGCCAACTCCAGGCTTTGGATCTCATTTTTTTGAGAAAGGGAGAGGATTTCAGCCTCCTTCTTTTCCGACTCGTATCGGGCCTTAAGTTCCTCGAGGGTTTCTACTTTTTCCTGTGTCAAAATACTGTCCCTAGCCTGTTGCCACTTGCGGAAAGATTGCAACGCTTCGGACAGGTGGCCTCTTTTCTCCTGAACCGTAGCCATGCCAGCATACCCATCCTCGATCAATGGCCAAGATTGAATCTCCTCGGCGATTTGCAATCCTCTTTTGTAGTATTCTTCCGAAACCTCCCACTTCTCCTGAGCGGCATAGACCTCTGCCAAGCCGATGAGAATCGTGGCAATATTTCGGGTGTACTGGCCTTCTTCTGCGATTTTTAGCCCACTAAGGTATTCGTCTTCTGATTTGACGAGTTGCCCGAGAGAAAAATAAACCGAACCCAAATTACTTTTCGCCATCATCAAACCTACTTGGATTCCGGCTTTGAGACTCACTTCTTCGACTTTTTCAAAAGCCCAAAGTGCACTGTCATAGTACTTCAGATTGTCATAAGCCGAGCCCAGATTATTGTATAGGATAGCTTGACTTTGAGCAATGCCCTCCTTTTCGGCCAATTTGATTGCACTTTTATATACCGCAATGGCTTTTTGAGTCTCACCTGTGCGATTGTAAATGATCCCGAGATTATTGTATACCGCCAACAGATTTGAGGAAAAATCTCCCACTTTTTTGTAGACCTTCTCTGCCTCGAGTACAAAAAACAGGGCCTTTTCCAGATTGCCCACCTGTAGGTAATAAGCGCCTATGGAATTGTTGGCCAGTCCTTCCCCTTTCGCAAATTGGACTCTTCGAGAGATATCTAGAGCCTCTTCGGCATAAACTCTACCACCCTGCTCATCCGTAAACGTACTCGCCTCACAAAGCTCAATCAACAGAAATACCCGAGAAGTATCCGGTAAATCTTGGTTTTCCAACACCTTCTTTAGGCTGTCGATTTTGCTTAGTTGACCAAAAGCAGCATGGAAAACCAAGGTAAGCAAGCCAAGAATCAGGAAGCTGTTTCGGACAAGTCTACTTTTGGATGGAGAAAGCACTGTAGAGCGGGTGTGTAATTTGTGTTGAAATTGAAAAATAGAAGTCAGACCTGAAAGTAACAATCGGTATTTAACAAGAAATTAAATGACTGAATGCCCGAAATGGTCCTTTCGCTTCGCTAAACCGTCACCAACCGATTAAATGCCGCTTTAGATCAGACGGTTAATTCAAGGTCATACGATTTTGGTTATTAGACTTGGGAGAAATTACATTATCGGAACCTTGCATCCAGTCGATTCCGCCTAACTTTACTTTAAGAGAACTGCTCGTAAGTGTTGATCCGAATCCAAGCTCGTCAAAAATAGCAGTGCATTATTCTAAAGAAAACCACATAGCCAAGTAGCCAACCCATGCTGATTGATTTAAGAAGCGATACCCTGACCCGTCCAACTCCCGGGATGAAAGAGGCCATGTTTGCCGCACCTGTAGGCGATGACGTCTTTGGAGAAGATCCGACAGTCAATGCCTTAGAGGAGAAAATAGCGAAGCTCTTCGGAATGGAAGCGGCGCTCTTCTGCCCATCCGGCACCATGACCAATCAGATTGCAATTCGGCTACACACACGACCACAGACTGAGGTGATCTGCCACAAATACTCCCACATCTACCTCTATGAAGGCGGCGGAATCATGGCAAATTCTCATGCTTCTGTAAAACTTTTGGAAGGAGATTTGGGAAAAATCACCGCTGCCCAAATCGCCGAATCCATCAATCCTGACGATGTCCATGCACCGGAGACGACCTTGGTTTCTCTGGAAAACACGATGAACAAGGGAGGAGGAAGCATCTACACCCTCGAGGAAATCAAACCGATCCATGCCCTTTGCAAGGAAAAAGGCATCAAGCTTCACTTGGACGGAGCTAGACTCTTCAATGCTTTAGTAGAAACCGGAGAAAGCCCTGCTGACTGGGGAGCACAGTTTGATTCGATCTCCATCTGCCTAAGCAAAGGCCTAGGCTGCCCGATCGGATCAGTGCTGCTGGGCTCCAAAGCCGATATGAAGCGGGCGAGAAAAGTCCGAAAAGTATTCGGAGGGGGCATGCGTCAAGCTGGATTCCTGGCGGCAGCAGGTATTTATGCTTTGGATCATCAAGTGGAGCGCCTGAAAGAAGATCATACCCGGGCTCAAGCTTTGGGAGAAATGCTAATTAAGCTTCCCGTGGTTTCGGAGATTTTTCCTGTGGCTACCAATATTGTAATTGCGAGATTGGAAGGAACAACTCCCGAGGAATTCATGAAAAAGCTAAGCGATCAAAATATCAAATCCGTCAAATTCGGCAAAGATCTCGTGCGATTCGTGACCCACTTGGATTTTGAAGACGAGCACTTGGAGGAGTTTGGGAGGAGGATTGGGAAAATTTGAAGTTTGATATTTGAAATTACCCCCCCAACTTGATAAAAAGCTAAACCTATGATTACCAAAGAGAAAGCGATCGAAGCAATTAAATCACTTCCAGAAGAATTCTCAATTGAAGAATTGATGGATCGATTAATTCTCCTCAATAAAATCGAGACCGGAATCAGTCAAGTTGAGAGTGGTGAAACTTTTACCTCTGACCAAGCAAAAAGGATGGTAAAGGATTGGTCAGGGAATAGTCAAAGTAATTCATAAATAAAGGTTTCCAAAAACCTTTATTTAATCAACTTCCGGTAATGTAACATAAATATCAAATTCATATTTTTTTCCAGTATCAAAATTTAAACAATTATCGAAGGGAGGACAGTCAAATAAATCAGGACTTAATTGTTCAAATGTAAGGTTATTATCCTTTTTAGAGATTAAAGAAATGTTTATACTATTTATATTTTCTTCATCTGAATTTACAGCATATTCAAAACTATTATCAAAACCCAATTCAACGGTATCTCTTCTTATAGTCCTACTATTGAGAAATTCCTCTCTTTGAGACACAAATAATAATTTCACACTTTCTAACGAAGCGTTGTTTCTTTCAATGACTTTCCCTTTAAATCGAGTATGATCTTTAGTGAAATTTACACATCCGCCAAAGAATAGAACGGTTACATAAGCTGCCAATATTTTATAAGAAATTGATTTCATATTTGACTTATTTAACAATTAACCGTTCTCTTTTTATTTTCTTCCCAGCCTGTATTTGAAGTATGTAAAGTCCAGGCTGGATGCCTCCTATATCATATTCTTCCTTGAAATTACCGCTAGGACGATACCCTGAAGTCAAAATCATGCCGTCGTTCCTATTGCTAGAAGCAGGATATAAGGAAATGATGAGGTCCGAGGATTCATTTAACTCAAATTGGACATGGAGTTCATGATCCGCTGGATTAGGCCAAAATCGGATTCTTGATAAGTCTATGTAATCTACATTATCAGAATCATTTGAGGCAGGAGCAGTAGAAGTTTCACTTAGAAGGATTCTTTGGATAGGTCCACCTCCACCTCCGCTGCATTCAGAATGCGTGGAAGGATATACGGTAAGTACCCTGCTGTACGTGGTGGAAATATTTGAATATGCACCTCCGGAATAGGTTCTAATTAATGTGATGGTATAAGATCCAGAGGTTAAATAACCCAAAGAAAGATTTTCTGAAAAAACACTTTGAAAAAATCCATTGGGGCCTGTTATATCCCATCTATGCGTGTATAAGTTTGATACGGCTGAGGGGTTAGTGATCCAGAAATTTCTTGAATCATTTGGACACATATACCATGCAGTGGTATTGAATCGTGGTGAAGGAGGAGGTGCCATAATTCCTTCAGCGCATGGTATTGAAGCCGGTCCAAATTCGACGCTCAATAAATTACTCCATTCTGTGGATATATCCCCAACATCTACATGAGTACTATTGCTTGAAAGACTATAAATAGCATCAAAAGGAGTCCAATTATTTGATTCTAATTGAGATACAGTCCTATTTAAATGGCTTTGATTGCTTCGGGGGGCTGTTGAGGCCGTTGAGCTAAACAAGGGTACAAATGAAAAGTCATCTCTGTCATAATTGGTAACCACATTATAGCCTAATTGAAACATAATTAGCAATGCATGCTGCCACCATTTTGGTCGAAAGTCAATATCGGCGGAATTCTGTAACCCTCCAGCCGAAATATCATAGTTAAATGCATCAAAGGTATAGGTTCTGTCCTTAATAGTAGTTGGCACAGCTCCGACTGTTATCCAAATGGAGGATACTTTTGTAGAAGAACTAATATTATTTGTCCTGTTTTTGATTACGACATTGGCAAATCCATGTAATGAAGTCGCGTTGAACAATAGGTCACCAGGATTAAAATTACCGATTGGGGATTGGGCAATACCGAGATCGCTTGCATTGATGATGGAAATGTTTCTGATGTTATTCTGGGAAGGAAAACCCATTTGATTAAACTCATTCTGCAAAGCAGTGAAATCAGAATGAGGATTGGCCCCTTTGTACCTGAGTAGCATTTGTCTAGCCGCCGGACTATTGAGATATGCGTTTCCTAAGTCCATCCAACTTTGGGCTAAATTAAAGAGTTGCCTTATATCTACATCATCTACATCTTCCAGTAATTTTTGGAAACCAACGGGAACATTAGCTCCAAGATGAGGAGAATCAAAGCTGATAAACTTGTCTACTCCATGCATTTGATTTTGAATCTCCATACTTCTCAAGGCGTATCTGGCTACCAACCCACCCATACTCTCTCCAATCACAGAAATGGAATGATTTCCAGTCTTTTTTTGCTTTACATCAATAAGGAGCTGTTTTAAAACGTCTGCGTTATTTTGAATGGAAGCACCTCCGTTATTAAAATTTAAGTAAATTACATCATAGCCCTTGGCTTTGAGAATAGACTCAACCAAATCTTCATAACTGTCCCTAATTTTTCCTATATCGTTTTCATTAGTAGGATCAAAACCCTCCACGATAATTACAGGTTTATCGAAAATTCGATCACAGCCATTGTATAACCAAGCTTGCCCTCCTGATAGAGTTTGCACACGCCCGTTTGGATTTACTACTTGATCCGAAGACAAATTGAAAATAATATCAGGTTTCGTATTGTCATATTCAGTTACGAGAATTTTGGAATAAATCAGATACTCATCCTTGGAATCACTTATTTTGGTAATGATAGCTTTTTCACCAGGCCCAGCATACTTAACTCCAACTTTTTCACCCATAACAATTTCCACAAATCCATTTCCGTCAGAAAAGTCAATAGATACTTTGGTTTCATCCAATTCTTCGACCAGAAATAGACTTTCGGAAATCTCGAAAATCACATCTGTAGAAAAAACTTCAGTGTGTAGAGGTGCAGCAGCGATTACAGGAACTTTTTTGTAGATTTTTTTTGGTTGATAGCCCTTTTTGACGGCATTGATATTCTCATCAATTTCATAGTTTTCCAACCATTCCCCTGAGACCGAAATAATTCCTATTGGCACGGAAGAATTAGACTGGCTTAGGGAATCAAGAGTAGATTCAGAGTTTTTAGAGGATTTTTTATCTCCAACTCCGGATTTTTTTATTCCCATAAATATCGATTTCCACTCCCAGGAAGATAAAAACAAAATGTTTTCCCTCGGATTCAAAGCCTTCATTTTCTCCATATATTGACCAAAGAAAAATCCTTTATTCAGGAGGTACTTCGTTTGTAGGGAGCTGGGGTTGATACTATCCAGACGATGGTAAGTCTTCATGAGAAGGGCCTTATCAACATCCTGGCCTACGCTTATTTGAATAAAAAGAAGACTAAGTAGAAAAGGAAGGATCTTTTTCATAAATCATATTTTTAAAAATAACTATCTTCAATTTAGTGATAATCTATTGTTCTTTTACAGCCTGATTAAAAGATTTTCTGAAATTTAATATTCAGTTAATTTTTGACTAACGCGCAAATAATCTAAATAAAAATTTGGTTAGGAAATTGGCTGTCCTAATTAGTTTAAATAGCGTAAATTTTGAAATAGTCCATTTTACCTGTTTAACTCATTTGAACATAAGGTTTGAGGCTTTGGTGGATTTTGAGACCTTTAAATAAAAGTCAACATTATGGAAAAACTCAAAAACATACATCCTGGCGAGATTCTAAGCGAAGAATTCTTGAAACCAATGGGAATCACCGCCTATAAATTGGCTAAGGAAATCCATATTCCCCAAACAAGGATCTCTAAAATCATCCTTGGAAAAAGAAGAATCACGGCGGATTCGGCCATCCGATTTTCTAAATTCTTTGGAACATCCCCAAAATTCTGGCTAGGACTTCAGGACGATTTCGACTTGGAGGAATAACAAAATTCAAAACGGACAAAATTTGACCCAATAATTCAATTCGATTCCAATCAGGCCTGAAAAGGCCTTTTTTTATGCTATTTTACTATCGCAAATTTGAATCAAAGGCTCAATTTTAAATCCTCTTGATTCTAGCATCTTGATACTCGATACTTTCTAATTTCTTGCCTCTTATCTTTCGCTTCTGAACAAATGAATCCCACTCCCCTTGCCGAACGCATGCGTCCTACCCGACTGGAAGATCTGATCGGTCAGGAGCATTTGTCAGCACCTTCTTCCTTTTTGCATAAGGCGATCAAATCGGGAAATGTGCCTTCGCTGATTCTCTGGGGCCCTCCTGGGGTGGGAAAAACAACCATTGCCAATATCATCGCCAACGAGATCAAGGCGCCTTTTTACAATCTGAGCGCGATCAATTCGGGGGTAAAAGATATCCGTGAGGTCATTGACAAGGCCAAGTTTCAGATGGGTGTGGTTCTTTTCATCGACGAGATTCATCGCTTCAATAAATCCCAACAGGATGCGCTTTTGGGAGCAGTAGAAAAAGGAATCATCCGACTGATCGGTGCGACCACAGAAAATCCATCTTTTGAAGTCAACTCGGCCTTGCTTTCCCGCTGTCAGGTGTTCACCTTGAATCCACTCGGAAAAGCGGAAATGGAAGCTATGATGAAGCAGGCTTTGGAGAAAGACTTGGATTTGAAAAAGATTCAAGTCGAGCTGAAGGAAACGGATGCTTTGCTTCGCATTTCCGGCGGAGACGGCCGCAAACTTTTGAACCTACTGGAAATCGTAATCGATGGGATCAATGAAAATCCCTGCCTGATCACGGACGAAAAAGTGATGCAGATCGCCCAGCAAAAAGTAGCGCTTTACGATAAGTCAGGAGAGCAGCACTACGACATAATTTCGGCTTTTATCAAATCGATCCGTGGTTCGGATCCAAATGCAGCCGTGTATTGGTTGGCGAGGATGATCGAGGGAGGCGAAGATGTGAAGTTTATTGCCCGGAGGCTGGTGATTCTGGCTTCGGAAGATATCGGCAATGCCAATCCCAATGCCCTGCTTTTAGCCACCAACTGCTTTGAAGCGGTGAAAATCATCGGTTATCCGGAAGCCCGGATTATCCTTTCGCAGTGTGTGACCTACTTGGCGAGTTCGCCAAAAAGCAATGCTTCCTACTTGGCTATCAATCAAGCCCAGGCTTTGGTCAAGGAAACAGGAAATCTATCAGTTCCCTTACATCTCAGAAACGCCCCAACCAAACTGATGAAGGATCTGAATTATGGCAAGGCTTACAAGTATTCTCATGACTTTCCGGGCAATTTCGTGGAGCAAGAATTTTTACCCGATGAAATCAAAGGAACCAAACTCTACGAACCTGGTGAAAATGCGCGGGAAAATGAGTTGAGGAAGTACCTTTCTGGAAAGTGGAAAGGGAAGTACGGGTATTAGGGATTTACGAAGTACGAGCTACGATTTACGAGGCCTTGGGTAAAATTCGGCATAAATCCAAGTATTCCATTGGAATTGCCTGTTTTGAATTCGATCTGAATCTGTTAAAATCTGTGTCTTTTTCTGTGTTAATCTGTGGGAAATAAAAAAGCCCCGATCCCGATAGTTATCGGGACCGAGGCTTTTTGTGGAAGTTGAGGGATTCGAACCCCCGACCCTCTGCTTGTAAGGCAGATGCTCTGAACCAGCTGAGCTAAACTTCCGAAAGATTTTCAGATATTATTAAAACGTGGAAGTTGAGGGATTCGAACCCCCGACCCTCTGCTTGTAAGGCAGATGCTCTGAACCAGCTGAGCTAAACTTCCGATTTCCTTTCCTTCCGAAAGGGAATGCAAAGGTAATCTGAAACGGATTGGATGCAATAGAGGCTATCACTTTTTTTCCTTTCAAATTTTCAAATCATTGAAAATGAACTTAAAAAAGTAACACCTACTCCAAATTCACCATAAAACCCGCTCTAAACCATCTACCTGGCATCTGCACGGTACCTGCCTCGATGTAGTCTGCATTGGTGATATTGGAAGCCTCCGCAAAGAATCCAAGTTTACCAAGCCTGTTATAATCTACTCGCATATCCATCAGAAAATAGGGATCTAGGCTAATTCGCTCCACATAGCGCATTTTGGTATTCCATTCGACTTTTTTGCCAAAGCCAACCAAAAGACCTCCGATCAGCTGATTCCTAAGTGCGGTAAGTGCATAGCGGGATTCCAATCCCGGTGTTGCTACAAATTGCGCATCGATGAAATTATATGAAAGCATAAGTTCCTTCACCTGAACTGTCTTTCCTGTAGGATTTACCTGATAAAACCCAGAAGCTTCCACGCCATTAAAAATCACCTCATTGAAATTTTGTGGCTGCCAAGGTTGAGTAGATGAAGTTCGCGTCCATTCGATGAGATTTTGGCTGGTTCGGTTGAAATAGACCAGCTCACCTCGCCAGTTGTCTTTGGCCCATTTTCCACCAAACTCGAAAGAAAGTGCCTGCTCTGGTGTCAAATTGGCATTTCCAATATTAGTCGGTCCACGATAGTATAAGTCGGTATAGGTCGGAATTCGGTAGCTCGACCCAATTCCTGAGTACAATCGAATGGCAGGAGTGGCTTGAAAACCAATTTCCGCTCCTGGAAAATGTTTCCATCCATACTCTGAATAGTAATTGGAGTAAAGCCCAGCGCGGATGTCTGTTTTATCACCCAGATTGACCAACTGCTCCAAGAAAATGCCAAACAGCTCCCGTTCGTGATTTCCAAGGTTGGAAGATTCTATGGATTCCTTTCGGCCCTCGATCCCAAATCCGGTAGTCCCCAATTTGCTTTTGTAGCTTCCGTTTGACTCGATCGCCATCACATCCGAAGTATGGATGTTTTGAAAAAACGAAGGCTCATTTCTTCTCAATCGAAACTCATCCTCATTTCTCCTCCAATATGCTCGGGTATTGAGGTAAATCCGGTCTTGGGAATAGGTATGCGAAAGCGAGCCAAGGGAGGTCTGAATGCTCTCCCATTGATCGGGAAATGCCGAGGTATAAAACCCATTAGCGCCAAAAGTCCGGTCGGTGTAAGCGATCATCCCACGGATTTCATGCGCTTGATTGAGCTGTACGCCTCCTTCATAAAAGATATTGCTGACTTTATAATCTGAGTTGTACCAGTGTCCATTGGAGTCATCGTAGGAGACAGCTACATTTTGACGGTACTTTCCGGTAGGCAGTGAACCCGCGAAGTTGACCCCTTTCATCCCAAAATCACCCGCATACCCTTGTACTCTCAGGCTTCGCTGATCACTGAGTCGGGTGATGACATTCACTGCTCCGGTATAGGCATTTTGACCAAAAATTCGCGAAGCAGGTCCTTTCAGCACTTCCACCCGATCAATATTGACCAAGGGAACGGGGATATTCATCATGTGATGGCCGGTCTGGGGATCGGTAAGTTTGATCCCGTTAAGCAACATGAGCGTCTGCTCAAAAGAGCCTCCACGAATACCGATGTCTGCCTGTACTCCGGTCACGCCGCGCTGACGTACGTCAACTCCCGGCACGAAACTCAAGACCTCCTGAAGGCTTCTCGCGGGAGTGACCTCAATCTGCTTTCGATCGACCACGGAGATATTTCTACTTTGCTTGGAAAAAGGAATCTGAATCCTGTTTTCCTGGATGAGCACTTCATCCAGTTTTTGGGTAGTTGTGTCTGTTTGAGCATTCAGATGCAGCGAAAACGCAAGCAGACCTACCAGTGACAGTGCTTTTTTCATTGAGGTAGTTGGTTTATTTAGCCCAAAGGTAAAAGGGTTTTTACCCGAGAAACAAAAATGCTCCAGATTCGAAAAAGGTTAAAGTCTGTGAGTTGGCGTAAAAAAAATTCGTCAAAAGCGCATTTGTCCCTATTTTGAGCCGAAATAGAAACGAACCATGAAGAAACTAACCCTGCTTGGTGGACTTTTGTCCATTTTTATTCTGACAGCATCTTTTCCTGCTTTTTCTCAGCAAGGGAAAGACAACAATCAGAAAGACTTTTCGGAGTTTATGGACCGAAAAGGAAACAGCTATCGCACTGCCTCCGGCAAACCCGGGGAAGCTTACTGGCAAAATGCAGCCGACTACCAAATCGAGGTAGCGCTGGATGAAAGTAGCCACACACTTTCAGGTAAGGTTACCATTACCTACACCAACAATAGCCCGGAAGCATTAGATTTTATCTGGCTACAGCTGGAGCAAAATCGCTTCACTCCTACTTCCCGTGGCACTTTGACTACGCCAGTTCAAGGTAACCGATACAACGGGGACATCGACGGAGGCTATAACATCAGCAATGTTTCTTCCAAAGTAGGGGTAAAAGGAATTCCTTCTTCCAAGCATCTCATCGAAGACACCCGCATGCAAGTGTGGTTTGCCGAACCGATCCCTGCAAAAGGAGGAAAGGCGACCGTTTCCATGGATTTTTCTTTCAAAGTACCCCAAAAAGGAATGGACCGGATGGGCCGATTGAAAGTGAAAGACGGATGGATTTATGCCTTTGCACAGTGGTATCCCAAAGTGGCGGTTTTTGATGAGACCGAAGGCTGGAATGTGGAGCCTTACCTAGGCGCTGGGGAATTCTATCTCGAATATGGCAATTTTGACTACAAAGTGACCGTGCCTTACAACCATATCGTGGTGGGATCAGGAAAATTGATGAACCCGACCGAGGTCCTTTCCAAAGAACTCCAAACCCGCTATTCAAAAGCGGCGCAAAGCGAGGAAACCGTTTACTTGGTTTCTCCCGAAGAAATCAAGAACACCCAACTTACCCGTCCTAAACAGAGCGGAACCGTGACATGGCACTTCCGCATCCAAAACTCACGAGATATCGCCTTTGCCACCTCGGATTCCTTCATTTGGGATGCTGCGAGAATCAATCTACCGAGTGGAAAGAAAGCACTCGCGCAGTCAGTGTATCCGAAGGAAAGCGACGGTAAAGAGGCTTGGTCCCGATCTACCGAATACAGCAAAGCTTCCATCGAATACTACAGCAAGGAGTGGTTTGAGTTCCCTTACGAAACGGCCACTAATGTCGCTGCCGATATTAATGGAATGGAATATCCTGGGTTGAACTTCTGTCATTACAATTCCAAAGGAGGTTCCCTTTGGGGGGTGACAGACCATGAATTTGGTCACAACTGGTTTCCAATGATCGTAGGAACCAACGAGCGACGGTACGCCTGGATGGACGAAGGCTTCAACACCTTCATTAACCACTACAGCTCCAACGCTTTCAACAACGGCGAATATCCGTCCACACTAAATCAAACCCGTCGATTTAATAGCTACTTCACAAGCGAAAGCCGCGAAGGAATGGACAACTATCCGGATGTGACAGACACTCGAAACCTAGGAATGGTTGCTTACATGAAGCCAGCCATCGGCCTCGTGATGCTAAGAGAATACATCTTGGGCACAGAGCGATTTGACAATGCTTTCCGCTCCTACATCAAAACTTGGGCTTACAAGCATCCGCAACCTGCCGATTTCTTCAACCATATGGAAAATGTGGCCGGAGAAAATCTGTCCTGGTTTTGGAAAGGCTGGTTCTACGGAAATGGAAACATTGACCTTGGCATCAACTCGGTGCAGCCATACGGAGGCAACTACCTCGTGAATCTGGTCAACAAGGGAGACTTCCCCATGCCGGTGATTTTGGAGATGACTTATGAAGATGACTCCAAAGAGCGGGTGAAACTTCCCGTGGAAATCTGGCAAAGAGGTGATACTTGGGGATATCTGCACAAAACCTCCAAGAAACTGAAGTCCGTCGTCATCGACCCGGACAAAGTCATCACCGACATTAATCTCGGCAACGACAGTTGGCCAGTCGAAGTGTACAAATAACCAAAAAGGTCCTGAGTTTCGCTCAGGACCTTTTTTATGTTCAAATTTTGAGGTTCGAAGTTCAGAGTTCGATGTTCAGTATTCGGAATCCAATTTGCATCCTAAAAAGGCATTGGACACAATTTCAAATCTCAAATTTTGAATCTTACAATCACAAAGCCTCCAAGGCTTGGTTCATATCCTCCAGCAAATCATCCGTGTGCTCTAGCCCAACGGACACCCGAAGTAGGTTTGGCGGAGTAAGGGTATTTGGACCTTCTACGGCTGCTCTTCGCTCGATCAGACTTTCTACGCCACCCAAGCTGGTTGCATTTATAAAATACTTCAACTTGGACACCACACGATCGGCATCCTCTGCACCGCCTTTTACGGTAAATGAAACCATTCCCCCAAAACCACTCATTTGGCTGGCTGCAATGTCATGTCCTGAGTGAGATTTCAAGCCTGGATAATAGACTTTTTCCACTCCGGGATGATTGAGTAAAAACTCCGCCAAAATCATCGCGTGCTCGGCATGGCCTTTCATCCGGTAGGCCAGCGTTCGGATACTTCGTGTCAACCAATAGCAATCTGCAGGAGACGGAACAGCTCCACCAACCCTCTGAACTGTGCGGATTTTATCCCAAAAAGCATTTTTCTCCTTGGTAATCAAGGCTCCTCCCAAAATGTCAGAATGACCTCCAAAGTATTTCGTACTGCTGTGCATCACGATATCAGCACCTAAGTCCAAAGGATTCTGAAATACAGGAGTAGCAAAAGTATTGTCACAAGCCATGATCGCACCTTGCACTTTGGCTAGCTTTCCAATAGCACGGATATTTGTGATCTTCAAAAGCGGATTGGAAGGGGTCTCCACCCAAAAAAGCTTGGTATTTGGACGAATTGCATTTTTCACCGCCTCCAAATCACTCATGTCCACAAAGGTCACTTCCAACACTCCAGAAAAAAGCTGAACCATGGAATTGTGCAAGCCATGGTACATGTCGTCTGGCGCGATGATATGAGAACCAGGCTCAAGGGCTTGATAGACTGCCGTGCCTGCTGCATTTCCTGAAGAAAACGCGGCGGCATCGGCTCCTTTTTCCATTGCGGCAAGTATTTCTTCCAAGGAATTTCGATTGGGATTACTGGCACGGGTGTAAAGTGACCCTCCTTCATTCCCATGTTCGAAAGTCGTGCTTAGGATGATTGGCTGGACCACAGGACGATTTTTGTCCGTGATCTGATTGCCTTTATGGATGGTTAATGTCTCGAATTTCATAAAAGAGAAATTTTCTTTGACGACAAGGTAGAAAAGACTGATTCAGGAAAGAAGGCCTTTGGTCACAAAAGGAAAACAAAAAAGCCCGACGGTCTGCCGGGCTGATTTCTTACCTGATCCGATCTACTGACCGGACTAGAGCTTCATCTTTTTTGATAAATCGATTGGCCAGCATATTCATCACCATGGCCACCAAAATCGACCAAAAGCCGATTTCATAGCTTCCGCCATCCTTTGCTTGAATCGCAGAATTGATCCCGTTGGTAGTTAAGAAAGTTGCTGCTACCAGAGAAACCATCACCAGGGAATTGATCATGTTGAGCAACATCTGACGGGACCTAACTCGGTATTGGAAAATCGAAATCATCGCCAAAAGTCCTGCAAAGGCAGCCAAAGCTCCAAGATACCACTTGGAGGAAGATTGAATCACTTCTCCGTTTGCATCAAGGTTACTGAGAGTAAAAGCAGTCAGGTTCCAAGTATCACCTTGGCTACCGCCTGCTTGATTCCAAAGCTCTGTTCCGATGGTCACACCCATGGCCACAGCCACTAGGAGAAGAAATATAGTTTGTACGCGCTGAATCATGATGGATTAAATTTTGGGCAAAGAAAAAGCCTTCCCCTCGGAATATCAAGAAAACAAATCTCCACGGGCGAATTGATCGGGAATAGTATCTTTGCGCCGGCATGAACGAGACGACAAACCGCTATTTTCTGGAATTAAGCTATCATGGAGGTCCATTTCACGGATGGCAGATCCAGCAAAATGCCTTTACGGTACAGGAATGCCTCGAAAAAGCACTTAGCACCTATTTCCGGGAGCCGATTTTCATCATGGGAAGTGGGAGAACCGACACGGGTGTGCATGCCAGTATGCAGGTCTGCCATTTTGATCTAAAAAATCAGATCCCCGGTGAAAACTTTCTGAAAGCCATCAATGCCATCCTTCCAAAAGAAATAGCCATCCATTCGATCAGAAAAGTAAAACCAGACGCTCATGCCCGATTTGATGCAGTGAAGCGATCTTACTTTTACAGGATCACATTCACCAAAAATCCCTTTCTGGATGGCTTGGCTTGGCAACTCTTTCACCAACCCGATGTGGACAAAATGAATGAAGCGGCTCAAATCCTTCTCCGACACGAGGATTTTGAATGCTTCAGCAAAGTACACACTGAGGTTAACCACTTCCGCTGCAAGATTTATGAAGCTTGGTGGGAACAAAAAGATGACCAATTGTTATTTCATATTACCGCAAATCGCTTTTTGCGTGGGATGGTACGGGCAATTGTAGGTACTTTGCTTGAGATTGGTTATGGCCATAAGCAAGTGGAAGATTTAGACCGAATTATTCTTTCCAAAGACCGAACTCAGGCCGGAAAAGCAGCTTCTGCCAAAGGGTTGTTTTTGAGCCAAATCGTATATCCAACAGACATTTACCTAGACTAATCAGGCTTTGAGCTTAGAAAAAGAAAAAGAGTCCTCCGGGGAAATTATAGACATGAAAGTCTTGAGACAGCTTTACACCTTCGTAAAGCCTTATCAAGCCCAATTCTACTTTTTAGTCTTCCTGACGATTGCCTTGGCGATTTTGGCCCCCACTCGCCCCTATTACATTCAAATAGCCATCGATGAATATGTAGCTGTCGGAGATGTGGATGGCCTGTTGCGGATCATTTACCTTTTGGTAGGTCTCATGATCGTGCAATCCATCGCCCAATGGGCACATACCTATTACTCGGGATGGATTGGGCAGGTAATCATCAAAGACATACGGACGCGACTTTACAAGCATCTACTCAAACTGAGGCTGAAGTTTTTTGACAACACTCCCATCGGAAGATTGGTCACACGAAATGTCTCCGACATCGAGACTTTGGCAGATGTATTCAGCGAAGGGTTGGCAGCGATTATTGGGGATTTGCTGCAGATCGTCACGATCCTGGGAGTGATGTTTTACATCGACTGGAAGTTGACTTTGGTCAGTTTGAGTACGCTTCCACTGATGATCATTTCGACCTATGTATTCAAAGAAAAAATCAAAGTCACATTCAATGACGTCCGAAACGCGGTTTCTAATCTGAATTCCTTTTTGCAGGAGCACATCACCGGAATGAACATTGTGCAGATTTTCAACCGAGAAAAGCGGGAATATGAAAAATTCAAGGAAATCAACAAAGAGCACAGTGCCGCACACATTCGCTCAGTTCTTTACTATTCGGTTTACTTTCCGGTTGCTGAAATTATCCAAGCCATCGGAATAGGGTTAGTGGTATGGTATGGCGCAGTAGGCGTGTTGGGAATGGAGCTACAGATTGGGATTTTGATTTCCTTCATCATGTACTTGCAGCTCTTTTTCCGACCGATCCGGATGATCGCCGATCGATTTAATACGCTCCAAATGGGCGTGGTGAGTTCTTCAAGGATTTTCAAACTGCTCGCTTCCACGGAGCATATTGCCAACGAAGGCAGTTTCAAGCCGGAAAAAATCCAAGGAAACATTAAGCTGGAAAATGTCTGGTTTGCATATAATGACGAGGAATATGTACTCAAAGACATCAGTTTTGAAGTCAAAAGAGGACAGACCATCGCTTTGGTCGGAGCCACCGGTGCCGGTAAATCCTCCATCATCAACCTGATCTCGAGGTTTTATGAAATCAACAAAGGCCACATCTATGTGGATGGAACAGATATTCGCGACTTTGAGCTTGGGTCTTTGAGAAAACACATCGGCGTGGTACTTCAGGATGTATTTCTTTTCTCCAACAGCATCTACCACAATATCACGTTGGGAAATCCATCTATTTCCAAAGAGCAAGTGATTGAGGCTGCCGAGCTCGTGGGAGCAAAAAAATTCATTGAAAAGCTCCCGGGCGGATTAGACTACAATGTCATGGAGCGGGGAGCTACGCTATCTGTGGGACAGCGACAGCTGATTTCCTTCGTGAGAGCGATGGTATATAATCCAGAAATCCTGATTTTGGATGAGGCGACTTCTTCGGTGGACACCGAGACCGAGGAGCTGATCCAAGAGTCTATCGAGAAGATGATGAAAGGAAGAACCTCCATCGTAATCGCTCACAGACTTTCTACTATCCAAAAAGCAGATCAAATTTTAGTCCTTCATAAAGGAGGAATCGTAGAAACTGGCACCCACGAATCGCTTTTGGAAAAAGGCGGTTATTACACCCAACTGCACCAGATGCAGCTGAAGATGATGGCCATTTAATTTCTATTACTAAACCAACGCTTATGAAACTCAAATTTCTGTTAGTCTTTTTATTGATCCCATTGATCGGATTTTCACAGGAAAGAGGTGCTGGAATTCGATTGGGAGAGCCTTTTTCAATCACTTATAAAGATTTCTTGGACGACTATCTTTCTTTTGAGGTGATGGTTGGAGGCGGAAGCGTCAATGGAAAAGATTACTACAAACGATCTTTTGAAAACAATCCCCCTTCATCTGATGCATTTTACCTGAGCCATTCTGCCAGCCGGGGCGTCGCGCTTAATTTTCGAATGGCTCTTCATGAAGACATCACGGATATGTTTGAAATCACCGAAGGATACCTCTTGGGTTATGCAGGAGTAGGCGCTCAGTTGAGAACGACTCAGGTAAATTACTCCTACTTCAGGCAGTCTAGCCAGAGTTCTCTTCAAACTGCCTTATCTGAAAGAAGAACCAATTTGGATATCGGACCTGAGGCTTTTGCCGGGGCAGAATATTACTTTGATGAAGCACCCATCAGCATTTTTGCTGAAGTAGGAATTTTTTTGGAACTGATCGACCGGATTAATTTCAAAGGTCAGGGAGGAATTGGTATTCGATATTTATTCTAAGTATGAAAAAGCTCATTGCATTTGGTTTGATCGCCGCTTTGGCCTTTGGCATCGGGTATTACTTTTTTGTACAGTTGGGTGGGAATAATCCCATTGAAGTCACCTTGATCGATCAAAGCCCGGAAACTTTAGCGGGAAAAACTTTTAGAGGCATCCCTCAGGACAAAAAGTTGGAAGAAACATTCAGAACCATTGAAACTCAGCAGTCACTTAATCCAGGTGCTAAAATTCACACTATCTACTATGTAGAACCGGCTGGAAAACTGGACACGATGGAAGTCTTTGTGGGGCTCAACCTCCCTTTTGCTACTGGAGATTTGGAGTCGAAATCCTTTCAGGAAAAACAGTACCTGCTGGCAAAAGTGAATGCTAACAAGTGGGTCATGCCCGGACCCAATAAAGTAAAAGCCAAGTTGGAAGAATTTGCTAAGGAGAATCAGTTGGAGTTGAGTGGGATTTTTATCGATAAGATTATCAGCGACACAGAGGTGCAAGTGATCGCTCCCATAAAATAGGTTTATTCCCTCCATAACCTTGGCACAATCCATGCCGTGGAAAGCTTACATAAACCAACTCAACTATGAAAAAAATAACCGCAATTTTGGGACTCATGGCCCTAGTGGCATTTCAATCCTGCGAAGGTCCAATGGGACCAATCGGCCCCGAAGGTCCACAAGGCCCGCAGGGTCAGCCGGGCGTGAATGTGGTCAGTGAAGTATTTGAAGTAAACGTAGATTTTACTGAAGCTAATAAATTCGAACGGGTATTCGACTTCAATCCCCGAATTGTAGAAAGTGACGTTGTTCTAGCTTTCATCAGGTGGGAAACCAATGGCACTACGCCAATTTGGAGAGCATTGCCACAGAGCGTATTCTTCAATGAAGGCGTATTGATGTACAATTACGACTTCACCAGGGATGATTTCAGATTGTTTTTAGATGGTCCGATCGATTACAAAACTCTAGGTGCAGACTGGACAAGGGGTCAGCGATTCAGAATAGTGGTAGTACCGGGAGATTTTGCAGGTGCGCGCATCGATTGGACTGACTACGAAGCCGTAACCAAAATGCTTGGCATCGAAGAAAAGGACTTTCTAAATGCTCAAATCAATCCTCAAGATTAAATGATTTATAAAAACCTACACAAGCAGAGTCCTCGGAATGAGGGCTCTGCTTTTTTATGTGTGACTTTATCGTTTCCAAATAAAATTCCGAACCTATCTTTGCGCCATGCAACTCCAAAACGATCTGCTGCTGCGTGCAGCAAGAGGTGAAAAGACCGAACGAACGCCGGTATGGCTCATGCGCCAAGCTGGCAGAATCCTTCCCGAATACCGTGCAGTCCGTGAATCAGTCAGTGGATTTATAGAATTGGCTCAAACTCCTGAGCTCGCCGCTGAGGTTACCATTCAGCCGGTCGACATTTTGGGAGTAGATGCCGCGATTATTTTTTCAGACATTTTAGTCATTCCAGAAGCCATGGGCTTGCCTTATGAGATGGTGGAAAAGCGGGGACCTTGGTTTCCTGCTACCGTCAGATCAGAAGCTGATCTCAAAAAACTCCGAGTAGCAGACGGAGACAATGACCTAAAATACGTTATCGATGCGATTCAGATCACTAAGAAAAACCTCAACGGGAGAGTTCCTTTGATTGGATTTGCTGGTGCTCCTTGGACCATTTTTGCCTACATGGTCGAAGGCAGCGGTAGCAAAACATTTTCCAAATCACGGGAAATGCTATACCGAGAGCCTGCATTTTCTCACAAACTCCTTCAGCTGATCACTGATTCTACGATTAATTACCTCAAGGCGCAGATCCGTGCAGGCGCAGATTTGGTTCAGATTTTTGACAGCTGGGCGGGGATCTTGGGACCAAAGCAGTATCAAGAGTTTTCTTTGAATTACATTTCTCATATCTGTGATGCGATTGACGAAGTTCCAGTCACCGTATTTGCGAAAGGAGCCTTTTTCGCCAGAGAAGAAATGGCAAAGCTAAACTGCGAAACCATTGGACTGGACTGGAACATGGGAATCGAGGAATCAAGAAAGATTATCGGACCCAACAAAACCCTACAGGGAAATCTGGATCCGGCAGCACTTTACGGCAATCCTGATCAGGTCAGGGCTGCCACGCTAGAGATGATGGACCAGTTTAAAGGAGCTAGACACATAGCCAACTTGGGACATGGAGTCTACCCGGATATTGATCCTGAAATGGTCAAGGTGTTTATCCAAACCGTGAAAGAGTACTGATAAAAACTTGAGTAGAGACAAAAGGGGCTTTCGGCCCCTTTTTTATTTTATGCACATAAAATCATAAAATACTCTTATGATTTACAAAAACAATAATTATACCTTGGTTTTTTTACAAATTTTTCAATAAAAATGTTTTTTCTTTAGAAACTTGGTTTTAGATTCAACCAGATTTTGATCAAAACACATCTTTTGAAATAAAATCAAACTTTATCTAAACCTATTTCAAACCAAAAAACATTAATTCATGAAAAACTTGTTCAAATTCAAACCAAATGGATTAAATTTTATCCTTATCCTAGCTTTAGGATTGATCCTGAATGCAAATCATGCCTTTGCACAGGAAGAAAAGCAGTTTAACTTCTCTGTGGCGCTGAATTCCGATCAGTTCTTTGGATTCTACCCTACCTTCCAGGGATCCTATGGATTTTCCGACAAAGCGCAATTCACGTTCTATGGCATCCACTGGGGCGGAGGAACCGGTGCCGGATGGGGAAACTGGACTGAGTTTGGTGTTGGAGCTAACTTCCAGGCAGCAGAGGGACTTTCTATTAATCCCCAGATTGGCTTTTTGGGAGGAAATCTGTTGAGTTCTGGAACCAGAGGCCCAGCCATCTTTGGAGACGGAATCGTTCCGAACTTAACCGTTAACTTATTGAAAGAAAAAGTAGAAGGACAGTTTTACTTTGGCTATTACTCACCGCTTCGTAATGAAGCACCTGCAAACGGTACCACTTTGGCCTATGTCCATTATTGGTTAAATCTTGGTGTACGCGCGAGCCAATTTTTCTCAGTAGGTGCGCATTACGAGCATTTGATCAATTCAGGAGGCTCAGATGTTGCAACTTCGACTGACGTTTATCAGTGGCTGGGCCCGTACGTACAATTTAGCAAGCCTACGGGAGGTCCTTTTGCCAGATTCTCTTTTGGAACTGACTTGGTAGAAGGCAACGATTCCTTCTTTAAGTTGACCACCGGATTTAGCTTCTAATCAAACTACCACCTTACAAGAAAAAGCCGGACTGATTCACAAGTCCGGCTTTCGTATTTCTAGCTATAAGAGATTATTACAGAGGAATAAGCTCATCTCCAATCCTGACTGTTCCTCTACCCAAGGCTACTACATTTTGGCCAAACATGACCTTGTTATTGACAGTGCGATAGGTTGCGAGAGTTCTGAGAGGCTCCTTCCCCTTTTCACCGGTATCCTGATCTACGGTAGTCAACACGCACCGTGCGCACGGCTTGATGATCTGAAACTCCACCGACCCAATTCGTATTTTGCGTAGCTGATCCTCCAAAAAAGGTTCTCCTCCAGAAAAAACCAGATTAGGACGAAAGCGATTCATCGGCACAGGCGATTCCAGCCTAGAATTTAACTCGTCCAAAGAAGATTGCCCAATGATCAAATAAGGCATGCCATCGGCAAAACTCACCGATTCTTCATTTACTGCATACCTTGGATCCACTTTTCGCTGAGTCGACTCAGGCATCACGACTAGGTCAACTTCAAAACCAATAAACTCGCTAAACCAGCTTCCGACAGATGTGGAAACTATTTTCCCAACTACCTGATCATCCCAAATTACTACAGGAATCTCGGGGCCCTCTGCCAAAGCAAAGGGAATCAAAAGCTGTCGATGAGGAGAATTTTTCACATAAACCATAAGGCCATCCTCTTGCAATTCCACCTGCAGCAACGCCAAAACAGAGAACTCCCGTTGAGAAACAAACCTACCGGACTTATCCACCAGCATCCATCTTCGGTCATACTGAAAACCCTTCTCCTCCACCTTTGCCTCTGTTAGCCTGATCCCTCCCAAAGACTTGATGGGGTAGATAAAAATATCTTGTAACACTAACGTATCCTTCATGGATTAAAAATAGTGTAATCCAATCAGGAAAAAGATCTCCCGTACCAATAGGTGATTGAGAAAAATAGAAAAATCTGAAATAATCATCCATTCCTCAAGGATTCGTGGCCCAACTGTAGCGAGCAAAGTCCAAGACAAGCCAAGGCAAACCACCCCCATCCATCTGGATTTTTCTTGAAATGATGGTTTCAATACTATTCGCATCAATCCACAGATGCTATAACCGAATATCAGGTTGTATGACAAGCCTACATTCCTGACAGTTACGACATATTTTTTTTCTGCGATGTGACAATTGGAGGAGACTGTCAAGGATCAACGGTCGCTATCCCTGACAATCTGACACCAAAAAGCAGAAAAATCCCAATGGCACAAGCATTGAACAGAGGGGATAGTATTCATTCAGAAACACATAAAACTTATATAATCATGGGAAAAATTATAGGCATTGACTTGGGTACCACCAACTCCTGCGTAGCCGTAATGGAGGGTAACGAGCCTGTAGTCATCCAAAACAGTGAAGGAAGAAGAACCACACCATCTATTGTGGCTTTTCTAGACAACGGAAATGGCGAGCGTAAAGTAGGTGATCCTGCAAAGCGTCAAGCCATCACCAATCCAGCAAATACCATTTCTTCAGTGAAGAGATTTATGGGAAAGAAATTTTCCGAAGTCTCTGAAGAGAAAAAACACGCTTCCTACAAAGTGGAGCAAGGATCAAATGACACAGTAGCCGTAAAAATCGGGGACAGATCCTACACGCCACAAGAACTTTCTGCGATGATTCTTCAGAAAATGAAGAGCACTGCTGAGGATTTCTTGGGTCAGACTGTTACTGAAGCAGTCATCACCGTACCTGCTTATTTCAATGATGCGGAGCGTCAAGCGACGAAAGAAGCCGGTCAGATCGCAGGTCTTGAAGTGAAGCGGATCATCAACGAGCCAACAGCAGCGGCCTTGGCATACGGGATGGACAAGAAAAATCAGGACATGAAGATCGCCGTGTACGACCTCGGCGGTGGTACATTCGATATTTCTATCCTTGAGCTAGGTGATGGAGTATTTGAAGTAAAATCCACCAACGGTGACGTACACTTGGGAGGTGATGACTTTGACCAAGTGATCATCGACTGGTTGGCTGGAGAATTCCAAGCAGAAGAGCAGATCGATTTGAGAAAAGATCCAATGGCTCTTCAGCGATTGAAAGAAGCTGCTGAAAAAGCAAAAATTGAACTTTCCAGCTCTGCATCTACAGAAATCAACCTTCCATACATCACTGCCACTCAGACTGGTCCAAAGCACTTAGTCAGAAATCTGAGCCGTGCCAAGTTTGAACAGCTTTCTGAAACTTTGGTGAGAAGATCCATGGATCCATGCATCAAAGCATTGAAAGATGCCGGCATGACTGCAGCAGATATCGATGAAGTAATCTTGGTAGGTGGTTCTACCCGAATCCCAAAAATCCAGGAAGAAGTGGAGAAATTCTTCGGAAAGAAACCTTCCAAAGGTGTAAACCCTGACGAAGTGGTGGCTATTGGAGCCGCAATTCAAGGTGGTGTATTGACCGGAGAAGTGAAGGACGTGCTTCTTTTGGACGTGACTCCGCTTTCCTTGGGTATCGAAACTATGGGTGGCGTATTCACCAAATTGATCGAAGCTAACACGACTATACCAACCAAAAAGTCTGAGATTTTCTCTACCGCATCTGACAATCAACCAGCAGTTGATTTGCATATTCTGCAGGGAGAAAGACCTTTGGCAAAGGATAACAGATCCATCGGTAGATTCCAGCTTTCTGACATTCCGCCAGCACCAAGAGGTGTACCTCAGATCGAAGTAACCTTCGACATCGATGCCAACGGCATCTTGAATGTGTCTGCAAAAGACAAGGGAACTGGCAAAGAGCAGAAAATCAAAATCGAAGCTTCTTCAGGCCTTTCTCAGGATGATATCGAAAGAATGAAGCGTGAGGCAGAGGCAAATGCTGCCGGCGATAAGGCTGAAAAAGAGAAGATCGAGAAGCTAAACCAAGCTGACAGCTTGATCTTCCAGACAGAAAAGCAGCTGAAAGAATACGGTGACAAGCTTTCAGACGGTAATAAGGCTACTATTACCTCTGCTCTTGATGCTTTGAAATCTGCTCACGGATCTAAAAACATTGAGGGTATCGATGCCGCTATGGCAAATCTAAATAAGGCTTGGGAAGCTGCCTCCACTGAAATGTATAATGCTTCTCAGGGCGCAGGAGCACAGCCAGGACCAGACGCAGGAGCCAGTTCAAGCGCTGGAGATGGTGTCTCAGATGTAGACTACGAAGAAGTAAGCGAGGATAAAAAATAAGCTATAGCTAAACCAACTAGGGCAGCATCTGTTGAAAGACAGATGCTGTTTATGTTTTTATCTAAAGCTGGGTTGATCAATTGCTGAAATCGATAAACTTCAAAAAAGGAATATGCAACTAACCGCTGATAACAAATTGAAAAAGCTCATTGTGGTAGGTGACCGAGTCTTGATCCGATTGAAAAAACCGCATGAAAAAACAGATTCCGGACTGTATTTACCACCGGGAGTGCAAGAAAAGGAAAAAGTGCAGCAAGGGTACATTATCAAAGCTGGGCCAGGCTATCCTATCCCAATGCCTGTAGAGGATCATGAACCTTGGATGGATTCAGATGAAAAAGTGAAGTACGTACCCCTTCAGGCAAAGGAAGGTGACTTGGCGATTTTCCTGCTTTCAGGCGCCCATGAAGTGATGTACGAAGGGGAAAAATACTATATCGTCTCACAAGCAGCTATACTCATGCTGGAGCGAGAGCAGGAACTTTGATAGGCAGGCTCACTTTTAAGGAAAAAATAACAAAAAAAGGTAAGTAACAAACAGGGTAATTAAGCAAATCCCCTGAAGTACCGAAGCCCGGCCTGTAGAAAAGATCACCAAATTGATCACCAAACTCAACAAAAAAAGTACCATATCCTTGATCTCAAGCCCCAAAGCCATGGAGACATCAAATGACAAAGCATAAACAGCAATGGTAGGAATAGTAAGTCCTATTGTAGCTAATGCGGAACCAAAAGCTAAGTTAAGTGCATTTTGAAGCTTGTTATTGCGTGCTTCTCGGATAGAAGAGACAGTCTCAGGCATCAAGATCATAGCTGCAAGCATAATCCCAACCAACTGATAGGGCAGATCATATGCAGTGACAGCTTGGTCAATAATGGGTACAATACTCTCCGAAACCAAAACTACCGCACCTAAAGAAAGTAGGAGAAGAAGAAAAGTCAGATAAAACGGCATTCCACCTGCTTCATATCCTTTTTCTGACCCTGAAGAGGAATCGACCGAATGGGTGAAAACATCGACATGAGTAACATTCTGAGTAACCAAAAAAGAAACATACAGAAAAAGTGTAATGACTCCCACAAAAATCAACTGGGTATCGGTATAAAAGGCACCTTCTTTAGAAGTGGAAAAGTTGGGTAATACTAAAATCACCGCTGACATCAATATCAGTACAGTAAACGTAATCTTAACTGCCTGAAGAGAAAATTCCTGATACTTGTTTTTGAGAGATCCAAAGATAACAATCAAGCCGGATAAGCCTGTCAGAATTACCATCAAAGTAGCAAATACGGTATCTCTGACGAAGTACGGATTGTCCTCTCCAGCTTCCTGAACCAGACTAATCAGCACACTGACTTCGATTACAGTGACCGAAACCGCCAAAATCAAGGAGCCAAAAGGCTGTCCAACTCGATGAGCGATGTTTTCGGCATACTTGACAGCAATGAGTATGCCCGCAAGCAATCCGAAGAGTAAGGCTAAAAATGAGATAATGCCTGACGCGGAATGCCCCCCCATAAGTATCGCTATTGCAAAAATCAAGGCAAGGAAAAGAATATCCCTATAAGGCAGATTTTTTTTCATGGAGTACTATCACTTTTTTAAATTAAAAATGTGGCTTTTTCATTGAATTCCTTCTTAATGCCCGACAACAATCCCCATAAAACACCTGATAATCTTCAAAAAAGCCGCAAACCCATATTAGGACTATATCAAGCCAATACGGAATGACTACTTGGAGGAAATCAGGTATGGATTAAGTTTGAGTTTGTCTACTATGAACTTAATGGCAAGCTGAGCTTTTACAGAATTGCCTGCCTCATCCAATGGAGGAGATACCACTGCGATTCCAAACTTGCCCGGGACTACTGCTACTAATGCACCTCCTACTCCGCTTTTGGCGGGCAGACCAGTCTGGTAGAGCCAAGCCCCGGAGTTTTCATAGAGGCCTGCAGTAGCCATTACAGGTAGCGTATAAGCAACAGTCTCTGCGGATACTATTCTTTTTTTGGTCACAGGATTGATTCCTCCACTAGCTAAAGTACTTGCCATGATTGCCAAATCCTTTGCATTGACACTTAGTGCGCACTGCTTGGTGTATACATCCACAGATTGTTGCGGATCAAAGTAGATTTTCTGATAGGCACTTAGAAGCATGGCCTTAGCGACATTACGTTGATTGTCACCCGCCTCACTGATGTATACTTGCTGATCGATTTCCAGTTTTCTTCCAGCAAAATCACTGAGCTTTTGAACAATATTCTCCCACTTAGCCATGGCCGTGGCCCCATTCACCAAACTTGTTGTAGCGATCGCACCTGCATTGACCATGGAGTTGATCTCAGAGTCTTTGTTGATCTCCATGGCTATGATAGAGTTAAAAGGCAAGCCAGTGGCATTCACTCCGACTTTTTCACGGATCGTGCCGTAGCCGGATTCCTCCAACACCAGAGAAAGTACAAAAGCTTTTGAAACACTTTGAATCGATACTTGAGACTTCACATCCCCAGAAGTGTAAACCCTTCCCTGCCTATCCACCACTACAATGCCAAAAATCGAGGGATCTACATTGGCCAACTCCTTGATGTAATCAGCGTTTTTACCTTCGGTAACTGATTTAAATTCCGCGTAGGCTTGGTCTACAGCTGCTTGAATTTCTTTTGGGCTTTGTGCATTCACTAGAGAAGCAAAGCCCAAAAACACTATTATCAAAAGGTTGAATCTAGATTTCATGACTTAAAGTTTAGAGGAGAATCGATAAACAAACATGGCTTGGAGCTTATGTACTGCAAATGAATTGCCCAAGGCCGGACCCAAGCCCAACTCTGGAGCACCAATAAAGTCTGTATTTTGCCTTGAAGCATACTGATATTCTAATCCTAGGGACACATTGGAAATGGGCTTATGAATAAATCCAAAAGTAAAATAGTTACCACTTTCAAAAGCAGTATTCAACTGTGAATCAAAAGTCTGATTAACAATCCTCGAGAAGGCAACCGTAGAGGAAAGCCGTTCGGCTATTTGTAATTCAGATGCAGCCATCAATGAGTAAAAAGGAATGGCATCCCCATAGAGTGAAGTTGCACTATTAGTTGGATCAGTCCTAACTCCGATATCAGCTGTACCATCGTTAAGGAAATTCTGAACTCCTTTGCCTGTGACAAATGCTCCCATCAGCCGAATTCGATCTGTGGGCATAAGACTACCGGTGAGGTTTAAGCCATAGCCCCAAGTATCTCCCGAGTAGTTTTCCTGAGGAGTTTGTGCCCGATCATACCATGACACATACTTTACCACCGCTCCCGCTTGCAAATGCCCTTTCGAAAACATTCTTCGGTAATGAGCTGTGAAGGCAGGCAGCTTACTGGTGAAATCAATATTTTCAAGCTTGGCAGCATAATCAAAATCCTCCCCATAAGGCCCCAAGTCTGAAGTTGCCGAGGGATTCTCCAGTCCTAGGGTCAGCTCAATTGATTCAGTGGCGATAGCCTTGTAGCTGATTTGAATGTTTCTGAGCAGCACCATGCCATTGGGGCCAAAAAAATCAATGGTAGAAGGACCTACACTACCATCCATAAATACCGAATTACGTTGCCCGAGAGTCCAGCGGTTCCACTCCACATAGGCATTAAACACGCGAAAGAAAGTTTGTCCCACATTACTGCCACCCCCTACAAGATCTACTTCCAATCGGGTGATTATATCCCCTTTCTCTGTTTCGTGCCGGGTATTGAATCCAAATCTTGAAGGACGAATTCCGACCGAAAATTCCCCGTTTTCGGTGTAGGGCAGACCTTGACTGTTCAGAATTTTGCTTGGACGTAGCATTTCTGACCAATTTGGATCTTGAGATTGGAAGTTATATGTAGTAGTAAGCCAAAACATCCCTGTAAATTCGATATCAAATTTTCGGTTTTGTGATTGGGCAGTAAGGTTTGAATTAAAACTGAAAATACTAATGAGGATAAGAATAAGACTGGACCTATTTAAAAGGTGCATAAATGAAAACATTTTCTATTCGGATTAAAAAGAATTACTAAAATCGGTAAATGATCATTGATCTCATAGGTTTGATATAATTTTTTTAAAATAAATGCCACCTGCAACGAGCAGGTGGCGTGAATTATACAAAAGAAATAATTAAATCAGTGTAACCAGGATCGTTTAGGACGCATGGTTTTAGGCTCTTCAAACACCGCTTTGGACTCAGCCTTAGGCTTAGGCTTGTCCCAAGGGTTAGAATTCTTTGCTAGGAGTCCTTGAGGATTGTTGATTTCATCTCGGAATCCGACTTTAAACTTTTTATCGGTCTTTTGTTTCCAAACGGGTGTGTTTTTGGCTTCTGGACCTTTTAAAGTGGATGGGTTGGAATCATGAACCAAAGCGAACCTAGGTCCAGCAATTTTCCCCAGTGATGAATTTTTGAACTTGGGCCCCATTCCAAAGTCTTGTGAAAAGACAACTTTAGAGGACATCACCAGAAGTACTATCAAGATTAACTTTTTCATTTCAGTAAATTTGGGTTGTTAAAAGTTATACTGAAACCATCGAGATTTGTTTTCGAAAAAAACGATTGATATTAAATTTTTTTTAAAGATTGACCAAACATAATTTTTTATAGAAGTATTATTTATATAAAAACAGTATATAATTTCAATTATTTTTTTTTATAGTTTCTAAAAATGGACAAATTCCAGTTTAAAAAACAACTTGACTTTTACAAAAAATGTCAAAAAAAGAAAAAACCGAGGTGAAATTCACCCCGGCTTTATTAACAATAGACCCTGTTTAATCTTTTTTCCTTAGAAGGCAAAAACCGCCGCTAAGAGAAAGGAAGCCAAGTTTTTACTTGGATTTAAATCGTTATCCAGAAAATAATCATCACTCATAGTGTCCATTCTGAGCTCAGGGATGATGGTCAGGTTCTTTCCGATTTTTGCATTCCCAGAAAGTGTGAAAGCAAATACATTACCGTCTCCTGCTGCGTTTGTACTTACCACACCATCCAGTCCATTGTTAAAAACCTTGAAATATTCACCTCTTACACCTATGCCGAATTTATCAGTTGGCCTTGCTTGTAGGTAGCCCGCAAAGCCATAAAATCCTCCTCCTTCTCCTTCTACATCAATAATTTGCTCCGTCCCAGCCACTTCTCCGGCAGCGGTGGAATTGTAGGAAGAATTTATCCCCAAATAAAAGACCTCTGAAAGATTGAAACCCGTGGTCAGGTCGATTTGGAAAGTTTTTCCTGAAGATTCATCACCGGGTACCACACCTGAGTTATTTCTCAAGTTACCGTCTTGGTCACCATAGACTACATTAAGATAGGTATTTCCTAGATCTGTGGAATATCCCAGCTGTCCACCAAAGGTATAGGTACCTCTCAGATTGAATTCAGTCATATCTGTGGGGTTCATGACAGCAGCCAAAAAGGAGAATTTATCAGAGATTTGATAATTAGCCTTTATCCCTGTGTGTGAAAAAGGGCCGTATGAAAACATGTAGGAGGTCGAGTAATTGAAATTCGCAGTTGGGGAGATTACCTCATAACCCAGAAAGGTATTGAAATTACCCATGGTGAGGGTCAGCTTATCGGATACATTCCAATAGACATATAATTGATTGACAATTTGGGAACTTCCTCCCTGCCCGCTTTTATAAAGTGGAGATCCAAAAACGGCATCCTCGCCTCGTGGACCAAATACCAAATCTGCTACAGCACCGATTTTCTTTCCTTCGTATTTGGCAATAATATTTGCCATCCCCAAGGAGAAACCCGGTAAGTTCCCAAATGAAGATGCTGGGGCCTGCCTGTCTTCTCCGCTGTTGGGTGCATTTAAGTTTGTTCTAAAATAAGCATCAATTGATCCGGAAAGCACCAAGGATCCGGTTTCTTCTTCAGTAGTTTCTTCCTGGGCAAAAGCCACTTGATAAGTAGATAAGACTACACATAGTATTAGTAGGAATATATTTTTCATTTTAATTTTGAGTGTTGGTGAATGATAGAGTTGACCAATTGGAGCCCCGTACCGGTCGAAAGAGAGTCGCGTTTTTTTCTCCGGACGGGGTTCTTTATTTCTTGTAAGGCGTAATTTGTTTATGCGTCAAATACAATGGTGTAGCCGCGGATGCCATGCTCGTGAGAATCCAAGCCATCACGCTCATGATCCTCTGAAACCCGTATACCGATGGTCTTTTTGAGGACATAGAAGATTACAAAAGCAGAGATAAATGCTGTAGCGCCGCAGATGGCTACTCCAATTAATTGAGTCAAAAAGGAATGATCTGGATTGGTAGAAAAAATCCCAACTGCCAAGGTCCCCCAGACACCACAAGTCAAGTGAACAGACACAGCCCCTACCACGTCATCCAACTTTAGCTTATCTAGCAAAATCGAGGAAACAACTACTAAGAAGCCTGCTACAAAGCCAATCACAATCGCAGCACCGGGAGTAATCACATCGGCACCTGCTGTGATACCTACCAAACCTGCAAGAATTCCATTTAACACCATCCCTAAATCAAGACGCTTGAATGCAACATAGGAAGTAAACAAAGCTCCAATTGCACCGGCACAAGCGCCCAAAGAAGTGGTTACCAAGACAAGAGATACCAATGCCGGATTTGCAGATAAAACAGATCCACCGTTAAATCCAAACCAACCTAACCAAAGTAAAAATGCCCCAATCACTGCCAAAGGCACACTTACAGCAGGCTTGTTGACAGTCTGGCCATTTACATATTTTCCAATCCGAGGACCGACCAAAATAACTCCGGCTAATGCTCCCCAACCACCGACAGAATGCACTAGCGTGCTTCCGGCAAAATCATAAAATCCCATTGCTTTTAGAGCACCTCCACCCCACTGCCAGCTACCTATCAAGGGATATACTATACCTACAAAAATCAATGTGAAGATCAGATAAGCCCAAAGCTTAACCCGCTCAGCAATTGCACCTGACACGATAGTGGCGGCAGTGGCTGCAAACATCGCCTGGAAAAGAAAATCAGTCCAATAAGTATATCCACCTGCTGCATAGCCAGCGGACACATCCGCACTAGCAGGAGAAAACCAGAACAAATTCCATCCCTCTACATTAAAGCTAAACCAACCCGGAGATTCAAAACCCGGATACATTAGGTAAAAGCCTACCATTGCATAGGTAAGAATTCCAATAACCGGCGTGATCGTGTTTTTAAACAGGATATTGACGGTGTTTTTTGCCTGACCGAAACCGGTCTCAACAGTGGCAAATCCAAGGTGCATAATGAACACGAGCGCAGTACACAGCATCATCCAGACGTTGTTGGTCGTGAACAGATTTTCGGCCAAGGCGGTCGTAACTTCCGCAGGCACAGCCAGATCATTGGCTAACAGGGTTGGGAAATAGTTCATAGGTTTGAAAATTGATGGTTTCTTATCTTTTAACTCTTCTTATATTTTCCATAAAAGGAATTAATCGAATGTAATCAGAATACTGATTAAAAAACAAACCATTTTTTAAACTTATTTCATTTTAAACAGTTTACAATGATCATTTTTAAACCAATTTTTACATTTTTTTCATTTTTTATCAATTTTAGCCTTTATTTTAACCCCATATAATCCAAAAAATGAAAAAATGAATTATCCAGAATATTCTTTGAAATCGATTACGAAAAAGTCAAAACCGAATATTTGTAAAAAAAGCAGGCATTAACATATATAATATTTGGTTTTTTTAATTTTTATAAAATTTTATTCATTTTTTACAAAATTGCAAAAACAATATTTTTTACGTAATTCAAATTATTTTTAAACCGGTTCAAAAAGAAATGACATTTTGACTTTTCAAAGTCGTTTAAAAAACACCAGAAAATAAAAAAGCCCTGATTTCTCAGAGCTTTTTCCAGAAACAAAGACTACTAGACGTGTTTTTTTGCAAAATCTTTGGCGAAATAGGTGAGAATTACCTTTGCCCCGGCTCTCTTGATGGAAAGCAGCACCTCATTCATCGATCGGTCATAATCTAACCATCCTCTTTCGGCGGCAGCTTTAACCATACTATATTCTCCTGACACATTATAAGCAGCGACAGGAAGTGGGTAGCTATCACTCATCTGCTTGATTATATCCAAATAGCTCAATGCCGGCTTTACCATTAGAAAATCCGCACCTTCTTCCATATCCAAATCCGCTTCGATCAAAGCTTCTTTGGAATTAGCTGGATTCATTTGGTAAGTCTTCTTGTCTCCAAACTTTGGAGCAGAATCCAAGGCATCTCGGAATGGCCCATAAAAAGCACTGGCATACTTAGCAGTATAAGACATAATGGATGTGTCAATAAATCCATTTCGATCCAGGAGATTTCGTATAAATCCTATTCTGCCATCCATCATATCTGATGGCCCTAGGATATCCACGCCAGCATCAGCCTGTGCCAATGACATTCTTCCCAAAATCTCCAAGGTCTCATCGTTGAGGATTTGACCATTCTTCACCAATCCATCGTGACCATCACTACTGTAAGGGTCCATCGCTACATCCGACATCAGGCATACTTCTGGAAAGTTCTTCTTGATTTCTCTGAGCGCTTTGAGGTAAAATGTTTCTGGATTATAGCTTTCAGAAGCAATAGCATCTTTTAAAGTCTCAGGGTATGCCGGAAATACGTCAAAGGAAAAAATTCCGAGTTTCAAACATTCCTCGATTTCCTTCAGCATCAAGTCTATTGAAAATCGATAAATCCCGGGCATGGACGCCACCTCGATTTGTTTTTTTTGCCCATCGACCAAAAACAATGGGAAAATCAAATCTCTAACAGAAACTTGGGTTTCCTCGACCAGATTTCGAACTGATTCTGACTTTCGGTTTCTTCTAGGTCTCCTTTGCATAGCTATTGTAAAATGTAGACAAAGGTAACTTTTCAAAGTTACATAGCCCGAAATGAAGAACATAAAAAAAGGCTCCTCATTTCTGGAAAGCCTTCTTGGTCTAAATTTGAGCACAGATTATCAGAAATTAACCTGAGCCTGCAATCTCAGCAAACTACCTTGTTGTCTGTTGTTCGGATTAGCTGAATTTTCAAATGTTCTATCTGAAATGGTGTACATAGTTACCAATTCAAAGTTTTTGTTGAATTGCCACTCTACACCCAGCTCCAATTCTTTCACTCTATGTCGTGTCGCATCAATTTCAAATTTCTTTCCCCCTTTGTAGTAGTGGTACCTTACAAAAGGGATGAATACTTTAGAATGTGCTTTTACCATATAGTTTGCCAAAATATACCCCCCATCAAGTGGCGCATCAATGATAGTATTGGTTTGGGGATCATATTCAGGCCCTCTGCCCCAATTATACTCTGCCTGAATCCCAAAAGGCTGTGGATAAATGACAAAAGTGGGACCGTATCGTAACTCTTGGAATTCTGTTTGACTAGGGCTTAACTGTGGGCTTTTATTCACTATATACTTGCCAGTATAGCCTTGAAGCGAACCCTCTATGATTTGTCCGGAGGGAAGCTCAAAAGGATAGGTAACCCGAGCTACCACCTTCAGGTTTTTATTTCTATCCAATGCATTGGGTCCCTGACCATTATAGACACCAAAACCAAAAACCCCATAGTCGCCAGACCCTTTGAGACCGGATGAGACCAAGTAGCTGAAACGTTTTCGGATTTCTTTGGGTGCATAATAGAAAAAAACACCTGTCTCACGCTCATTTGGAACTGCAGAATTCATTCCATCATGGCGGTCGAGCGGCAACCTGTTTTGACTGGATTGCATATTCTCAAAACCAAAAGGCACCTTAGACTGCCCAATCCTGACTCTAAATTCATTGTCAGGATCCAATCCCAAGTCAAAATAGGCATCTCTGATTTGAACAAGGTTAGAACCTCCCGATGCAAAATCAGGCTGAATATATAAAAACACCCGGGGATGAATCTGCCCGGAAAATATCATCCTAATCCGACGAAAAAAGAATCCCCCTCCATCTCCACCCCAACTGCGATCACATTGATCACACTTCAAGTCGGGATTGGTTTCTATCAATCCATTGTATCGTAATTGGGCATAGCCTCGAAGCTGGATTTTTTCATACCAGCCATTCTGAACCTTGGGCTCAGGTTTTTCAGTGAGCAGCGAGTCATCTTGAGCACCCCTTGCAAAAGTGCTCAAAACAACCAAGGCAAAAGTAGCCAAAGCCGCTGCGAATCGGATTCGCATACGAGAAGAGTTTAATTATTAATTGTACAGCGGTGCAAAGTTGAACTCGTCAAGTTGCTCTAAAGTGAATCGAGAGTTATGAAATTGTTATAAAAACGAAATCATTAAAAATTTCACTGAGATGTATTAAAACTAAAAGCGGCCAAAAACCATTTTTAAGCATTTTATGACATTAAGCTAATGTTAAGCTGTTGGAGCTATGTTAAAAAATCTTGAAACTATTGTTAACAACATTTTGGCCTATCCTAAAAGAGAACTGATTCTAGTCACATCCAACTCAAGGTAGTTTTCGATATACAAGTCACAAATAGGCAATTGATCAACTGTATGCGAAGAGAGTACACCTACTACTTTCATTCCGGCATTTTTAGCCGCAGACACCCCCGAATAGGAGTCTTCAAAGACGATGCACTGATCCGGAGAAAGTGAGAGATTGAAGGCACTTTTAAGATATACTTCAGGATCAGGCTTGTGCTTGGTCACATGTTCACTTGCCAGGGCCGATTCCAAATAAGGAAACAAGTCTAATCTACCTCCTATCAATTCCAAATTGGCAAAAGGCGCAGAAGTAGCTACTCCGGTTTTAAACCCAGCACTCCTGAGATTATGGAAAAAGTCCAAAAAACCAGAAATCGGATCCACGTGGTGTTGATAGATTTCACGAAACAGACTCTCCTTTTCAAACTCCAAATCGAGCAATTCCTGACCCTCTATTTTTCTCCCCAGAAAGTGACTGAGGATATAACCATTGTTTTTCCCATACATATGGAGCTGAAATTCCTCTTCTGTTGGAAATAGGTTTCTTTTTTCGAAAAAAATTTTGAAAGCTTGAGAATGAAAAGGATTGGTGTGGCAGATTACTCCATCCATATCGAAGATAACCGCTTTGGACATAATTGTGAGGCAAGAAATGAAGAATTCGCTACAGTTAAATTCTCGAAAGGAATTCAGCTTATTTTAATGTGATTATAAATTAAAGGAGGATATCACCTTCTCGATGATATCACAGCACTCATGAAGTTGCTCTTCTGTCATTACCAGTGGGGGCGCAAATCGGATGATATTTCCATGAGTCGGCTTTGCCAAGAGACCATTTTCGGCGAGCTTGACACAAATATCCCAGGCAGTGGTGCTGTCAGGAGTATCATTGATCACCACCGCATTGAGTAGCCCCTTTCCTCTCACGAGTTTGGCAACAGGATAAGTGTCCACTAGTTTTTGCATCCGCTCTCTAAAAACCTCACCCAAACGTCGGGCATTCTGAGCCAATTTTTCATCACGGACTACCTCCAAAGCCGTCATGGCCACTGCCACACCCAATGGATTACCACCAAAAGTAGACCCATGCTGACCGGGCTTGATTACTTCCATGATCGGCCTATCAGCCAAAACAGCTGACACCGGATAAAACCCTCCCGAAAGGGCTTTCCCTAGTATCAAAATATCCGGCTTGGAATAAGTCTCTTGCTTCTCGCAATGACCTTCACAGGAGCAGTTACCACAGACTGCCAAAAGCGACCCGGTTCGAGCTACGCCCGTCTGTATTTCGTCGGCAATGAATAGAACATTTTTGGCTAAACAAGCCTCTTTAGCTCTTTTTATATAATCATCAGCCGGTGTATACACACCAGCCTCACCTTGGATTGGCTCTACCAAAAAGCCAACGACTCCTTCGGTTTCCAAAGCCCTTTCTAGCGCCAATATGTCATTGTAAGGAATTCGAATAAATCCATCGGTGAATGGTCCATAGCTTTTTCTAGCATTGGCATCATTAGAAAAAGAAATGATAGTCGTGGTTCGACCGTGAAAGTTATTCTCTGCGACTATAACCTTAGCAGAATTCTCAGCTACACCTTTTTTCTCATACCCCCACTTTCGTGCAAGTTTCAATGCTGTCTCCACACCCTCTGCTCCAGTATTCATTGGAAGCACCATATCAAACCCAAAATACTCGGTGATATACTTTTCAAAAGGCCCCAACTTATCATTGTAAAAAGCCCTAGAAGTCAGGGTAAGTTTACCCACCTGCTCTATCATGGCATCTTTGATCCGTGGATGACAATGGCCTTGATTGACCGCGGAGTAAGCCGAGAGAAAATCATAGTATCGCTTGCCTTCCACGTCCCATAGAAATACACCCTCACCTTTAGAAAGCACAACGGGTAGAGGATGGTAGTTATGCGCTCCATAGCGATCTTCCAGTGCGATAGCCTGACTGCTTGAGGTAATTGATTCCATGTTTTAATTACTTTTGTTTCGAAGTTCAATTTTGAATCCTGCCCAAATATAGGAAATGCCTTTTGGCCTTGCCATGAAACCAGAAAAGAAGACGCTGCCTACACTGACTCCAGAAGATTACTACATCAATGAGCAAGGACTAATGGTATTCACCGCCAAATATCATCTGAAACGGGGATATTGCTGCGGAAGTGGGTGCAAGCATTGCCCCTATCCGAAGCAATAAAACGCACGGGAATATTTTTAAAATGCTTTGTTGTTAATTCCCAAAAAGTTCCGATATTTGCAGACTCATTACAGAAACGCATACCAATTACGATACATAATCATGGCAAAAGTTTGTGACATTACCGGAAAAAGACCTCGAGTAGGTAACAACGTGTCCCATGCAAACAACAAGACAAAGCGTAGATTTTACCCAAATCTTCACAAGAAGAATTTCTACGTTCCTGAGGAAGACGCATGGATCACTTTGAAAGTGTGCTCTAAGGCATTGAAGACAATCAATAAGAAAGGTATCTCTGCCGTTTTGAAAGAAGCGCAGGATAAAGGCATGATTGTAATCAGATAATCAAAGTCACAGTCCCTAAATCAACACAGAGATGGCTAAGAAAGGAAACAGAGTACAAGTGATTATGGAATGCACCGAGCACAAGAACTCCGGCATGCCAGGTACTTCAAGATACATCACCACCAAAAACAGAAAAAACACTACACAAAGATTGGAACTGAAGAAATTCAATCCGATCCTTAAGAAGGTGACTGTTCATAAAGAAATTAAATAATTTTAGCTCGGGAGTACTCCCTTAAACTCAAAAGCAATGGCTAAGAAAGTTGTAGCAACCCTAAAAAAAGAAGGTGGCGTGTCTTACGCCAAAGTGATTCGTGCCGTAAAGTCTGACAAAACTGGCGCCTATACTTTCAAAGAAGAAATGGTTCCTGCTGCCGCGGTACAGGACGCATTGAAAAAATAATTTGCCTCATGCATCGTAATGCATTTAAGGTCCCTCTGAATAAAATCAGCAGGGACTTTTTCATTATATTCCACTTTTAATTGAATTCAATCCCATGGGAATCTTTGGTTTCTTTTCAAAAGAGAAAAAAGAAAGTCTAGATCAAGGTTTGCAAAAAACCAATGAGTCGATTTTCTCCAAGCTGAGCAAAGCAGTAGTAGGCAAGTCAAAAGTAGATGAGGATGTTTTGGATGAGCTGGAGGAAATCCTAATCACCTCGGATGTAGGAGTAGAGACTACAATCAAAGTAATTAGGCGAATAGAAGAGCGAGTAGCAAAGGATAAGTATCTCAATGCAGCTGAATTGGACTCGATTCTTCGAGAGGAAATCGCATCCCTTTTAGAAGAAAATAACTCACAGGATCTTCTGGATTTTGATATTCCCGCCGAGAAAAAACCTTATGTGATCATGGTCGTAGGGGTAAATGGCGTAGGCAAAACAACCACCATAGGGAAGCTTGCCAACCTTTTTAAAAGCGCTGGAAAGAATGTAGTCTTAGGAGCTGCGGATACTTTCCGAGCAGCAGCGGTGGATCAGCTGATCCTATGGGGCAATCGTGTAGGAGTGCCTGTAGTATCACATGGTATGAATACAGATCCCGCTTCAGTCGCTTTTGATGCTGTCAAGCAAGGAGTAGATACCGGTGCCGATGTGGTCATCGTAGATACAGCCGGCCGCCTACACACCAAAGTGAACCTGATGAATGAGCTGAGCAAAATCAAACGGGTGATGCAAAAATTTATCCCTGACGCTCCTCATGAAATCATGTTGGTCTTGGATGGTTCTACCGGTCAAAACGCCTTTATTCAGGCGAAGGAATTTACCAAAGCCACTGAAGTCACCTCCTTAGCCATCACTAAATTGGACGGAACTGCAAAAGGCGGGGTGGTAATCGGGATATCAGACCAATTTAAAATTCCTGTCAAATACATTGGCGTAGGGGAAAAAATGACAGACCTACAGATTTTCAACAGAAAGGAATTTGTAGACTCTCTTTTCAAAAAGAAATAATCAAAATCACTTTACTAGAAATCCTCTGATCTCTCAGAGGATTTTTTTTTGCGAAAACTTGAACTTTGAAAATCTTTTCCCGTAATTCACAATGATATCATTTTAACATCATATTGACATGGAAAAAGTCATCAAACCTTCATCTGGTTATTTTATGCTATTCTTGGACTTGGCCGCGATAGCAGGTTCTGTTTACAGTTTTACACTGGGTCTTCCCTATGGAATCATAGGAGGTATAGCTTTTCTAGCTTCATTGATTTGTCTACCAGGTTTCTTCATAGTAGACCCAAATAAAGCAATGGTGCTTTTGTTGTTCGGAGAATACAAAGGCACAGTTAAAGCAAATGGTTTCTTTTGGGTCAATCCATTTATGACCAAAAAGAAGATTTCCCTTCGAGTCAGAAACTTTGAAAACAAGCCTCTCAAAGTCAATGACAAAATCGGGAATCCCGTGATGATCGGAACCATCGTGGTTTGGCAAGTAGAGGACACTTTCAAGACCACATTTGACGTGGAAGACTATGAAAATTTCGTCCATCTCCAGACCGATGCAGCTGTGAGAAAAATGGCAGGACTCTATTGCTATGACAATTTTGATGATGATCACGCAGAGGTAACCCTTCGCTCGGGTGTGGAAGAAGTCAACCATTCTTTGGAAAAAGAAATTGCAGAAAGATTACTCCAAGCGGGTATCAAAGTCATAGAAGCAAGAATTTCAAACTTAGCCTACGCTTCCGAAATTGCCTCAGCTATGCTTCAGAGACAACAGGCTACTGCAATTGTGGCAGCCCGGCAAAAGATCGTGGAAGGTGCAGTAGGTATGGTAGAAATGGCCTTGGCAGATTTGAAGATGAAAGACATCATTGAGTTCGATCAGGAGCGCAAAACAGCTATGGTTTCCAATTTAATGGTAGTCCTGTGCTCTGACCGAAGTGCAAGTCCTGTATTAAACGTAGGCACCTTAAACCAATAAGCAGATGGTGATCAATGAACGGCAAAGTTTCCGTGGAACTTTCCTCATGTATGGAATTATCCTACTAGAACTTCCTACGCTTGTCTTGATCAGTACGCTCTATTTTACAGGTAAGCTGGGCGATGATGGATGGATCGCCCTCCTTACTGTAGGAACACTTATCCCACTTGTATTTTTATTGCTGATGAATGTAACCCTCGAAACCCGAATGGATGACTCTTCATTCAAATACATAAGCGGTCCTTTTCGGAGATCTTGGAAAACCGTGAAAAAAGATGATGTCTTATCGATTTCAATACATAAAAAAGACGGATTCTTGGATCACGGTGGAATAGGCATACGCATTTCAGGAAAAACAAGAGCCTATATTTTCTTTGCTGATCATGTCATTGAATTAGAAACTGAACAAAGAAAATTGGTTTTTACTACAAATAAGCCAAAGGAATTTCAGCAAATGATTGAGCACTGGAATTCAACAAAAAACTAGATCATGGCAAATTTTATACTTCAAGAAGCACAACGCTTTAGACAAATCTGGATTTGGGGGATTTTGATTACCGTTACTGGGGTAGCCATAGGAAGTATCTTGTTCACCTCACCAACAGGACTCGAATGGGAACATGCTATCCCAGTTGGGATCATAGGAGTAGTAATCTTACTTCTTTTCAACTTGGAACTAAAGACTAGAATAGATCATTCCCGACTAACTTTCAGTTATTCTCCATTTATCAGAGAAAGGCACTATCGATTTGAAGAAATTGTTTCCTTGGAGCTAATAGAGTACAATGGTTTTTGGGAATACGGGGGCTGGGGGATCAAATGGAATGGAGACATGTGGTCTTACACCACAGGAGGTAAATACGGTTTATTGGTAAAAACTACGGATAAAAAATTCCTTTTAGGAACACAAAATCCAAAAGATGCTCAAAAAGCAATTGAGCTTTTCGAAGAATATAAATCCAACACTTATGGCAGCTAAAAAACCATTCGCCCTGAGATTGGACGAGAAAATGATGAAAGCTGTTGAAAAATGGGCTGAAGACGAATTTCGAAGTACCAATGGACAGCTGGAGTGGATCATCCGAGAAGCTTTAAAAAAAGCAGGAAGACTTCCAAAATCAGTAGCTGATGAGACTGAATAAAATCCTTCAAAGCCTTTACTTCTTCCCCTAGGTATTTGGTAAATTGCAGGCCAATCACCTACTACATGAAATCAGTCATCAGCTTTGTAATCCGATATATTCCAAGACCAATCCTTCAAACGGTCAGTCCGCTGGTGATGAAAGTTCTTTCCAAACTGAATAAAGGAAATGACGTAGAGTGCCCCGTATGTGTAAGTCAATACAAAAAATTCTTGCCTTATGGAAGGATTGCGAGAGAAAACGCGCTTTGCCCTAACTGCTTGGCTCTGGAAAGACACCGTTTAATGTGGCTTTTTTTAAAAAAACAAACCGATTTTTTCTCAGCCCCACTCAAAGTACTTCACATTGCACCCGAACACTGCTTTATAGATCGATTTGAAGCTTTACCTAATCTTGAATACATCACGGCGGATATCGAATCACCTTTGGCAAAAGTAAAGATGGACGTTCATTCCATTCCTTTTCCTGACAACAGCTTTGATGTGATTTTTTGCAACCATGTCCTCGAGCATGTAAACAATGATTTGGTTGCCTGTGCAGAATTCAATCGAGTCTTAAAACCTAGCGGATGGGGCATTTTACAATCACCTGTATATCCAATTGAGGAGACCTTAGAAGACAAAACCATCACAGATCCAGCAGAAAGAGAACGACTTTTCGGACAAAGAGATCATGTGCGGAAGTTTGGAAAAGATTATGCCGAGCGACTACGGAAATCAGGATTGAAAATCGAAGAAAATCAGTTTGTTAAACAAATTGGACCAGATTTGATCAAAAAATATGCACTCCCCAAAGACGAAGTGATTTTTGTCTGCAGAAAGGGTGACTAACCTTTCAAAGTCTTCTTTAAAAGCTCAAAGACCAGACCTGCCCCATAACTACTTAATTGGATCAAAGAAGTGAGTAATGCCAAAACTCCTATCAAGATAGACTGGAATTTCCAACTCGCCGAATAGATAACAAGTGCAACCCAAACTCCGAAAACGACTAATTGTGGGATAAGTAAGAACTTGAAAAAAGCAGCATTGACGATAATTGAGATCAGAAAAATCAAGAAGAAGGTGGGAAGGAGATGAACCAACTTTATTGCTTCAGGATGAAATCTAGATACATTGACCCGATTTCCACCAAATGAAAAGGCCTGTTTGGCAAACGACCAAAGCGTGTTTTTTCGCTTGTGATATACAAAAGCCTCTTCCACCAACTCGAGTTTAAATCCGGCTTTTTTGATTCGAATACTCCATTCGATGTCTTCCCCTCTATTTGGATCTACAAAACCACCTACTTGCTCAAAGACTTTTCTGGACACTCCCATATTAAATCCTCTCGCTTGATATTTTGACGGATCTTTGAGTTTGCCTCTAATACCTCCCGTGGTCCAAAAAGAAGTCATAGCGTAATCCATCGCTTTCTGAAGGTTTGAAAAATCAGAAGCGGCCGCATCCGGTCCGCCAAAAGCATCTAAGCCCCTATCTGAAATAGCTTTGTTCAATACCTCTAAATAACTGGCAGGTACTATCACATCAGAATCTAGAACTACAAAAAATTCTCCTCTGGCTTGTGCCATACCATGATTCCTGGCAAAGCCCTGTCCTGTATTTTCTTGCTGGATATAGTTGATAGAGAGTAGATCTTTAAATCGATCTATGATTTTCTCTGACGAAATCATAGAGCCATCCTCGACTACAACTACCTCAAATTGAGAAAAAGTCTGATAAGTTAAACTTGTGAGCAACTCAGCGAGCTCACCTGGCCGATTGAAGACAGGGATGATAATTGAAAATAGCATTAGAAATCAAAATTGATCTCTTCATCAATTTTATACTCTGCTTCTTTGGCTTGATTAGAAGTCATCAATTCGGCAATAAACCCAGTCACAAACAATTGAACTCCTATCACGATAGCTACCAATGCCAGAAAAAACAAGGGTTGATCGACTATTTCACGAACCTTAAAACCTTGGCTTAGGCCGTAGATTTTCTGAAAAATCAACCAAGATGTGATTAAAAAGCCTGTGAGGAATGAAAAAGAACCCAAAAGCCCAAAGAAATGCATGGGTTTCTTTTTATACCTGTGAACAAAAGAGACTGAGATCAGGTCAAGAAATCCATTCACAAAACGCTCCAAGCCAAATTTGGAATAGCCATATTTCCTAGCCTGATGCTGTACTACTTTTTCCCCGATTTTCGGAAATCCATTCCACTTGGCCAAAAGAGGAATGTATCGGTGCATTTCTCCATAGACATGGATGTTTTTGACAACCTTATTGCGATATGCCTTCAAGCCACAGTTGAAGTCATGTAGTTGAATTCCTGAGATCCAACGGGTGACTCCATTAAAAAATTTCGAAGGGATGGTTTTAGAAATGGGGTCATGTCGTTCCTTTTTCCAACCGGAAACTACATCAAGTCCACCAGTAATCATTTCATACAATCCAGGGATTTCCTCTGGACTATCCTGCAAATCAGCATCCATGGTAATGACCACATCACCCACAGCCCTCTTAAAACCCGCATCTAGAGCGGCCGATTTCCCGTAATTACGGGTAAAATTAAGGCCCTTTAAATGCGTGTTGGACTCTGAAAGTTTTTGTATAACCTCCCAAGACCGATCAGTACTTCCGTCATTGATAAAAATTACTTCATAAGAAAAGCCGTGTGTATTCATCACACGGCTGATCCAATGAGTTAATTCAGGTAAGGATTCTTCCTCGTTGAAAACAGGGACAACAACGGAGATTTGGGACATATCAATAATCTAACGATTTATCGCGCTTCTTAATAATAGCTGCCAAAATTAGGGCAATTATTGCAAAGCCAATCAAACCAAACCCAAAGTTTTTGATCTGACCACCCAACGTAAACGAACTTGCTGATTGTTCTCTCAGTTTATCCAAAGCTTCACTCGGCATTGAATCAGGGTTTTGCCCAAAGCTCTCCATCATTTTCAAAGTATTTTCAAAAGTGATATCACCCAAGACTTCAGGCAAAGAAGGATCAATTACCTGAAAAAGAAGAATTTGACCAACTAGTGAGACTAAGCCAGAAATTACAATAGCAATAAAACTAAAATTAAATGCAGTACCAAATGACATAAATCCACCCAACTCTTTTCGGTATTGAGAACCAAAATAAATGACTAATGCGAAGAAGATTACGAAAGAAACTAGGACAAAGTATCCAGATGCCAATAAAGAAGAATCGATAAAATACGCAACATAGGTAGTTGATAATGCTACTAATCCCATGATAATTCCAGGCTTTATTGCCGCCTGAAACGGAGTTTGTGTTTGAGCTTCCATAGATGATCAATTAGGGTTTTTTCTTAAAATTATTGAAATAATGATACTAAAAAACATCCCTGGGATGATTTTCCAAATTCCATCATTCAGAGCGACATCCCAAGAAGACATTTCCTTAAGACTGACTTTGGTTGCCTCAAAAGATGACAATCCAACTTGGGAAACAATCACGTCTTTGTTTTGGTCCAACACTGCCCATTTTGTCTCCTGAATATTGCCAAACAAGTCAGGCACTGCTAAAAGAATGGCCCAGATACCGAGAGCAGAAAGCAATCCAATCAAAATGTAGGTTACAAACCCAACTGTCATTCCTTCAGCAAAAGAAAGATAGCCCTCATTTGTGTAATCTTTAAAAAACTTTATGCCTAAAAATAACGCGATAGGCGTAATAAGGTAACCGAAAACCAAATTCAAATTAGTCGGATCAGAATAAATAAAGGAGAGAATGAAGAACGAAAGAACGCTCAACACTCCTCCCAAGGTGCCAAACTGATAGGCTGTTTTGAGGTATTTATTCATTTACTTGTAAAAATCGCCCTTTTTGAATAACATACTTTACCTTTCCTTTAAGTGTTTTTCCAAACCAAGGGTGATTCGTTGAAAGAGATTTATTATTTTTTTCGTTGTACTCCCATTCTTCTTTTGGATCGAAAATAGTCCAAGACTCTCGTGAAGAACCGATTATCACGCGAGGACCGGAAGTAATTTTTTCAATTAATAATTCCCAGCCAAGTTCTTCAGACAAAATAACCATGGCTGGTAAGAATGTTTGCAAGCCCGCCATGCCAAAGGAAGCAAGATCAAATTCAGCAAATTTCGAATCAAAATCCTGGGGTTGGTGATTAGAAACGATGGCATCGATTGTTCCATCCATAAGACCATCAATTAATGCTGAACGGTCAGACTGACTCCTAAAAGGAGGCTTAACTTTCAGGTTTGAATCAAAAGAAATAAGGTCATCGTCTTTAAAAATCAATTGATAAATAGAAACATCTGAAGTAACCTTAAGACCTTCTTTCTTTGCTTCCCTTATTAAGTCAACACCTTTAGAAGTACTCAAAGTTTGAAAATGCACCTTCCCCCCTGTATACTTTATGATCTCAAGATTCCTCTGAATAGCAACATCTTCGGAGAGATTAGGAATACCTTTCATACCCAGTTTGGTAGACACTTCACTTTCATGCATTTGACCAAAAATTGCTAGTAAAGGATCATACGCGTGATCAAAAAGAGTTCCATCAAATTTTTGAAGGTACTGAAGAATTTTCATATACCTATCAGAGTTAGAAAGAGGTTTAACTCCATCTCCAAAAATTGTCAAACCAGCCTGAAAATGCATGTCAAGCATTTCCGTTAGATCTTCTCCTTCAGTTTTTTTGGTAACAGCCCCCATGACAACTAATTCAGGGAGAAAGTTTTTAGCCCTGTTTAAAATAAATTCAGCCTCGTTTTTAGACTGAATAACAGGATCTGTATTTGGCATTACCACAGCTTTAGAAAAGCCACTAACGAAGAGAGATTCGCATAAAGAAGCAACAGTTTCACGATATTCTTGACCAGGCTCACCTAAACCAGTCCTAAGATCAATCCAGCCTTGAGATGCAAAAAGTCCTTTACAATCAATCAATTTTTCAAATAGGATTTTTTGTGCAGAGTCTTCAACAAGGGTAAGGGAAACACCATCAAAGGAATAATTGGCATATGGATGAATTTTCCCACCGTGGATCAATTGAAGGTTCTGAAGAAGAATTGCCATTTGATTTTACTTTGGTGCAAAACTGCAATAATATTCCTTAAAATGAAATCAACAAGGTAAATGAAAGATCGCTAATGAAGAGAAAACCCATATCTGACAATTGGTAAAAAAGAAATACCAAATCAAAAAATTTGGAACTATTCATGTGGATTTAAAACCCTATTTAAAAAAAAAGCCTTCAGGTATTAGCTGAAGGCTTTTGAATAATGTGGCGGCGACCTACTCTCCCGGGAGTAACCCCAGTACCATCGGCGCTGCAGGGCTTAACTTCTCTGTTCGGGATGGGAAGAGGTGGGACCCCTGCGCTAGGCCG
>Ga0209278_1000249_pt1 | contig 52372 bp, 32 predicted proteins | sample JI81BgreenDNA_FD_187504 | JGI IMG/M metagenome (GOLD analysis project Ga0209278, IMG submission 187504) | Wastewater effluent complex algal communities from Wisconsin, to seasonally profile nutrient transformation and Carbon sequestration -... | ecosystem: Engineered > WWTP > Effluent > Algae... | reverse complement strand
GCCGCCATGCCCGGCTGAAGTACCTCATCCACGATTGGGGGGTCAAAAAATTCCGCGAGCAGGTGGAGAAGTTTTTTGGCAAGAAGTTGGAGCCGGTGCGATCGCTGCCGCCGTTCAAGTACGAAGATTTCCTGGGCTGGCACGATCAGGGGGATGGGCACTATTTCCTGGGCATTTCGATCCGCAATGGCCGGGTCCATGATGTGGGTGACCTAAAACTGCGATCGGCCCTGCGGGAGATTGTGGAAACGTTCAATCTGCCGATGCTGCTGACGCCCCACCAAAATGTGCTGTTCTACGACATTAAACCGGGCGATCGCACCAAAATCGACGGCATTTTGAGCAAGTGCGGCGTGGCAACCGTGGCGGAGATTGATCCGCTGGAGCGCTATGCCATGGCCTGTCCGGCGCTGCCCACCTGCGGGCTGGCGATCACCGAGTCGGAGCGGGCGCTGCCGGGGATCCTGGAGCGGATCCGTGCCCTGACGGTGAAGCTGGGGTTGGGGGATGAGCATTTTGTGGTGCGCATGACCGGCTGCCCGAACGGCTGCGCGCGGCCCTACATGGCGGAACTGGGGTTTGTGGGCAGTGGCCCGGAAGCCTATCAGGTGTGGCTGGGGGGCTCGCCGAACCAGACCCGCCTCGCAAAACCCTTTGTGCAGCGCCTCAAGGATGCGGACATTGAAACGTTCCTGGAGCCGATGCTGGTGTTCTTCAAGCGATCGCGGCAGACGGGCGAGAGTTTTGGGGATTTCTGCGATCGCGTCGGCTTCGAGGCATTGGAGGAATTTAGCAAAACCTATCCCCTCGGCTCCGGCGTGGTGAAGGCCAGCCGCCCCAACCGCACGGCCAAAGCGGGCAGCGCCACCCGGCACCGCATCGGCGTCCGTGACGATCTCTATGGCGACCTCCAGGCGATCGCGGCGGAGCGCGGCGTCTCCATCACCTCCCTGGTCAATGAAGCCGTAGCGGCCCTGCTCCAAAAGCAGTAATCAGACCAGCAGATCAACAAAACTCCCTCCCCGGTTTCCCTTCCTGATTTAGAGGATTTAGAGGCCGGGGACTTGTGCCCACCTCCCTAACGAAGGGGGGTATTTTTTTGACGCACCGTCCCAAAGCATCACAGATCCAAAGACAATCCCCCCGACCCAAGGGGGGCGAGGGGACATCCATCCGCATTGGAAACGTCGGTTTGGGCCGCAGAACGAGCATCCCCTAGAGGAAGAAGCGCTCATCCTCATCATTGGCATCCAAATGGGTCAGCAACACCCGATCAAACATGGCCTCTAGGGCCGCATCATCCAAATCTCGGGCCTGACGATCGCGCAGGGGATCCGTCAGGGGCTGAAGGGTCAGAATGCAGCGATCTTGCACCAGATTGAAATAACTCTCCCGATTGGGGGAAAGCTTCAGTTCGAGATAGTCAAAGCTGCATACATTTAGGTATAGGGCGCGGTTTGCCACCAAAGTCGCCTGCCGCTCATCGGCAAACACTTCGATCACAACCCCTTCCCCCTCGCTCGCGATCGCACCGTCGCAGCGATAGGTATAGTAGACGCGCCCTAAGCCTGCAAGCAGCTTCTGCATATCGAGCTTACTAACCACGGTGCCTTCATCCACGATGCACGGGGCCGGTAGCTGAGTCGTCGGTTGGCGGTAGCTCATGACAGGAGGTAGCAGAAGCTCATTTACGATAAAAGATTAAGTTTGGCTAAAGCTTAGGTTGATTCTAACCAACCGGCCTTAGAAGCCCCCTTAGCAAAATTACCGAATTCCCCACTGCTTCACCTTAGCTGATTCAAAAAATGACCGCCAAGGGGCTTGGGAAATCCGGTGACTTGGGGGGTGGCCTGCGTGATTATACGCAAGTGGCGGGCCGGGTAGGATGGGGGCGCGGGGCGACGTTGGGAGGGTGAAGGGGTGAAGCGGCAGTCGGGGCGGTCGGGGGAGCGGTCGGGGGGGCGGCGATCGCGGCGGATGGTGCGGCCTGGGCCAGTCCGGCGGCGGTCGGGGGGGATGGCGGCGATGCTGGCGGCGATCGCGGGGGCGCTGATGTTTTATACGGTGCTGCCGATTCCGAACCGGTGGGGGGCAGATTTTCGGGCGATCGCGCGGTGGGGGCCGGTGGTGGGGCTGCTGATTGGGGCGCTGTTGGTGGCGTTGGATTGGGGCCTTGGGGCGATCGCGGTGCCGCCGCTGAGTCGGGCGGTGGTGGTGGTGCTGGGGTGGGTGGCGGTGACGGGGGGGCTGCACCTGGATGGGGTGATGGATACGGCGGATGGGCTGGCGGTGGTGGATCCGCAGCGGCGGCTGGCGGTGATGGCGGACAGTCGCACGGGGGCGTTCGGGGCGATCGCGGGGATGGCGGTGCTGCTGATGAAGGTGGCGGCCCTGGCGGATTTGATGGCGATCGCGGCGGGGCCGGGGCGGTTGCTGATTTTGCTGCTGGTGCCGTTGATGGGGCGCTGGGGGCAGGTGCTGGCGATCGCGCGCTATCGGTACCTGCGGGCACAGGGGAAGGGGGCGCTGCACAAACGCGACAGCGGCGGCCTGTGGGATCTGCGCCTGGGGACAGGGGTGGCGATCGCGATCGCGGCGGCCTATGCGGGCATGGTGCCGGGGGGCTGGCCGCTGGCGGTGGCGGTGGTGGGCGGGGGCGGTGCGATCGCGATCGTGGTGGCGGCGTGGCTGAACCGGCGCTTTGGCGGCCACACGGGGGACACCTACGGGGCCACGGTGGAATGGACCGAGGCGCTGCTGCTGCTGGCGATGGTGCCCCTGGCGGCTGCGGCGACTCCCTAAGTTAGGGTCGGCCCTCTAGCAGTTCCTGGGCCATGCGGCGGGTGTTTTTCGCCTCTTCGTAGTCGGGATCGATGGCGAGGGCTTGGTCGAGGTGTGCCAGGGCCGTCTCCAGATCACCGGGCTGGTTCCGCTGGATGAGGACGGCGGCGAGCCCCTGGCGGGCAAGGGCGGCGATCCAGTCGCTCTGGGAAATGCCGATCGCGCGGTGGTAGCTGGCGATCGCCCCCTCAAAATCTCCCATGAAAGCGAGGGCATCCCCCAGATTGTTGTGGGCGTCGTCGTTGTCGGGGTTGAGTTCTAGGGCGTAGCGGTAGCTGGCGATCGCCCCGGCCACATCCATCTGACCGTAGAGGGCCATGCCTAGGCCGTTGTGGGTCGCACTGTTCCCCGGATTGATTTCTAGGGCGCGGCGGTAACTGGCGATCGCCGCCTCCCCCTGCCCCCGCATATCCAACGCTGCCCCCAGACCCGCATGGGCATAGTCCAGATTGGGATTGAGTTCGATGGCGCGGCGGTAGCTGGCGATCGCCCCGTCCCAATCCTTCGCGTCCGCCAGAACCGTGCCTAGGTGGCTGTGCATTTCGGCGTCACTGGGATCTAGTTCCAGGAACCGGCGGTAGTTCGCGATCGCCCCCTCCAAATCCCCCTGCTGGTAGAGCGCCCCCCCCAGGCCCGCGTAGGACTTGGCAAAGGTTGGGTCAACGGCAATGGCGAGGCGGTATTGCTCAATGGCCTCCTCCAAGTTCCTCTGGAGCCGGAGCGCCAACGCCAGCATATTGTGGGTATCGGCGTCGCCGGGATTGAGGGACACCGCGCGGCGGTAGGCCGCGATCGCCCCGTCCGTATCATCCCCGAGCAGCAGCGCTATGCCTAATTGACGGTGGGCTTCGACATCATCGGGATAAGCGGCAATGGCTTGGCGGTAACTGGCGATCGCCCCCGCCAGATCCCCCTGTTCCATCAGAACGTTCCCTAGGTTGATGTGGGCCGCGCCGTAGTTGGGATTGATCGTCACGGCACGGCGGTAGGCCGCGATCACCCCATCGAGATCCCCCTGGGTTCCGAGGGCAATGCCCAGGTTGTAGTAGGCGCTGGCGTAGTCCGGATCCAGGGCAATGGCTTGGCGGTAGCTCGCGATCGCCCCATCGAGATCCCCCAACGCCTCCAGGGCCATGCCCAAATTATTGTGGGTGACGGAATCATTGGGGCTCTGGCTCAGGACTTCCCGAAACAGCCGCGCCGCTTCCCGATAGTCCCCCCGGTGATAGGCTTCTGCCCCCTGATTGCGCAGTTGCTCTAGCTGGTCAAACATTTGCCCTAGGGCATCGCTGCTTTGACCTAGGGGGGCAATGATCTGGCCTTCGGCGGCCTGCCGTGGTCCACTGGCGGCTTCGGCCCCCGACATCATCACCAATGCCCCCGCCACGCCCCCCAGCCAAGCTACAACTCTCGCCATGGTCGCTCCCCGATGAGTTCCTTCCGGTTGTAGCGAATGGCTCCGTAATTTTGCTGAATTGTAAAGAAAATTTCGACCCGGTTTGCCCCTAGAGGGTGGCCCTAGGCGATCGCGGTGGCGGCCCCTAGCTGGTGGGCCAGATGGGCAATGTCATCGTGGCGGGCGATCGCGGTTTTCCAAGCGGGGGGGATGGCGCGATCGCCAAAGGCCAACCCGGCCAAGCCACCCGTTACGCAGGCCGTCGTGTCCGTATCGCCGCCCAGGTTCACCGCCATCAGGGCCGCTTCGCAGTAATCTTCGCTGCGGAGGAGGCACCACAGGGCCGCTTCGAGGGTGTGGAGCACGTAGCCGCCGGAGGTGATTTCCGATTCCGCTAAATCCTTGAAACTCGGATCGCCCAGGCGCTGAAAGTGGGGCCATTCCATCGCTAGGGTTTGGGTCAGTTCGTCACCGGGGGTTCCTAAGCGATCGCCGAGTTCCCGAAAGGCATCGATCCGGGCCAGGTCGCGGTCCTCCCCCGCCAGCAGCCGCAGACCAATGGCGACATATAACTCACAGGCCAACTGCGATCGCGGATGGGCATGGGTAATGGCCGACACCCGTCGCACGCGATCGCCCCAGACCGCCCGCTCCCAGTGGCGCGCCACGAACACCATCGGCAAAATTCGCATCAGGGATCCGTTGCCATTGCTGCGATCGGCCGTCTCCCCTGATCGCTCCGGCGAGATCCCCGCCGCCACCCGCCCCAGGGCCACCTCGGTGGTGCCGCCAATGTCAAAAACTTCCCCCCGCGCCGCCCAGTGGGCCTCGGTTCTCCAGCGGGCCAGGTTCCGCGCGATCGCCCCTAGGTCAAACCCCATCGGCCCCTGGGCCGCCAAGGATTCCGCCAAACAGAACAGCAGGGAACTGTCATCGGACCAGGTACCGGGCGGCTGATTCCAGGTGCCATAGCCCCGAAAATCCGTCACCGGATCCCCCTGGCGCGCCGCCCGACTGGAAAACTCCACCGGCACCCCCAGGGCATCCGCGATCGCCGCCCCAAACAACGCCGCCACCACCGGGCAATCCTGGGGGCGATCCTCCCCCTGGGAAACCGCGATCGCCTCAGCCATAGGCCGCGTCAGACTCCCCCGTCACCCGCACCCGCGCCCCGTGGTTCGCCTGCCGTTGCCGCACCATCTCATGGAGCACCCGCTCCGTCTGGGCATCGTGGTGGCGCACCTCCGCCAGGGCCAGCATCCCCTCCACCGACAGGTTGGTGCCGCTGAGGTTCGCGTCCGTAAAATTGGCATCGCTCAAGAAGGCACTGTGGAGATCCGCGCCGCTGAAATTGGCCCCCAGGGCATTCATCCGCGCCAGGTTCGCCCCGCGAAAGGTGGCCCCGTCAAAATCCGCCCCAATGCAGCAGCTCTGGCTCAGGTCCGCCCGATCAAACCGCGACACCGCCAGCATCGCCTCGATCGCACTGACCTGATGGAGCCGCGCCCCGACAAAATTCGCCCCGATCGCCCGCGCCCAGGTGAGCTTTGCCCGCCCAAAGTCCGCGCCGATCGCGTCAATGCCGATCAAATTTGCGCCGCTGAGGTTGGCCCCCCGCAGGTCCGCCCTCGTGAGATTCGCCAGGACCAGGTTGGCATTTTGTAGATTAATGCCCGCCAGGGTTGCCCCGCACAGGTCCGCCTCCCGCAGATCCACCTCCGAAAAATCCCGTTCACCCCGTCCATACCGGATCAATAATTCTTGAGCGTCCACGGTTTTAGGCTCTCCCTGCTGCTAACATCCCCCAAGTCCCCCGATGATGCTCCCGGTTCCCCGCCGGAGATGCGTCCCGGCCAGGGGCGATCGCGGGGCTCGTACAATGGCAATGGTGGCTTGCCTAGGCCCCCGTGCCCTGGAACGGATGATTCCGGCGGCTTCGGCCCTGGGTCAAAAATGCCACGTCGGGTAGAAAAAGATACCCACTACAGTTTAGCCGCTTTTCCGAGGGGGATCTCCCCGTGGGGGGGGCGGCCCCCAATAGGAGTTCGTCCCCATGACCGCGATTGATCTAGCCCCCCAGTCTTCCCCCCAGTGGCAGCAGGGAGCCCTGGTGGATCTGTCCATTGATGATTTGACGGATGGGGGTGATGGGGTGGGGCGCTGGCAGGATCGGCCGGTGTTTGTGCCGGATACGGTGCCGGGCGATCGCGTGCGGGTGCGGCTGGTGTTCACAAAACCTCGGTTCGGGCGCGGGGCGGTGGTGGAGTTGCTGGATCCGTCGCGCGATCGCGTGCGGCCCCCGTGCATCGTGGCGGACAAGTGCGGCGGCTGCCAGTGGCAACCGGTGTCCTACGAGGCCCAGCTCGCGGCGAAGGAACGGCAGGCGATCGAGGCCCTGCGGCGCATTGGTGGGTTTATCGATCCGCCCGTCGCGCCGATTTTGGCGGCCCCGTCCCCGTTGAACTATCGCAATAAGGTGACCTATCCCATTGCCGCCGGTCCCGATGGCCAGGTGCGGGCGGGCTACTACCGCAAGGGCAGCCATAAATTGGTCAACCTCAACCGCTGCCCGATCCAGGATGAGCGCTTTGATCCGCTGCTGAGCTATTTCAAGGATGAGATCCAGGCCCTCGACTGGCGGCCCTACGATGAGGAGACCCACCAGGGTCAAATTCGGCACATCAGTTTCCGTATTGGCCGCCGCACGGGGGAGATGTTGGTGACGCTGGTGTCGCGGGAGCCGGAGTTGCCGGAGCTGGAGGTGCGATCGCGGCGCTGGCTCGATGAGGTGCCGAATCTAGTTGGGGTATTTTTGAACGTCAATCCCCAGCGGGGCAATCGCATTTTTGGGGAGGATACCTATATCGTGGCGGGGCGCGAGTATATCCTTGAGCGGCTCGGGGATCTGGAGTTTCGCATGGGGCCGGATACGTTTTTCCAGGTCTATACGGAACAGGCGGAGGCGATGATCGCCGCGATCGCGACCCAGCTTGACCTCAAGGGCCATGAAACCGTCGTCGATGCCTACTGCGGCGTGGGTACCCTGGCGCTACCGTTGGCGAAACGGGCGGCGCGGGTCATCGGCATCGAGGTGCAGGGGCCAGCGTTGGATTGGGCGCAGTTTAATGCCCGCCGCAATGACCTCAATAACACCAAATTCCACGAGGGCACCGTCGAGGAAAAACTACCGGAAATTTTGGCGGGCCTCGCGGCGGCGGATGCTCCGGCGGATGTGGTGGTGCTGGATCCTCCCCGGCGGGGCTGCCAACCGGAGGTGATTGCGGCCCTGCGGGAGGCGATGCCCCAGCGAATTGTTTATATGAGCTGCAAGCCTGCGACCCTGGCTCGGGATCTGGAGCGCCTGTGTGCCGATGGGCTCTATCGGTTGGTGATGGTGCAACCGGCGGACTTTTTCCCCCAGACGCCCCATGTGGAATGTGCGGCGTTTTTGGAGCGATCGCCCTAATGGACAAGGATTAATTGCGGTGCGCTGCGGCGGGATTTTAATGGTTAGGAGAAATGCCAATGGTATTGCCGCCTAACGGACCCTGCCGCTGATGCTAATTAGGTCCAAATGCGATCAAGGTTGAGGATGAATCCCGGCAATACGTCTTCGCCGGACAGGCTGGCCGGACGCGATCGCGCTTCGGGTTCTCTGCCGGTGCGATAGATTTCTACCACCTGACGTTTCGGGTCGATCAGCCACCCGAGTCGCGCTCCGTTAGCGAGATATTCCTGCATTTTTGCCTGGGTGAGCTTGAGGGCATCGGATTGGGAGCGGAGTTCTACCACGAAGTCCGGGCAAATGTGCGGAAAGGTTTCGCGCTGGGCCTCGGTGAGGGCGTCCCAGCGATCGCGGCTGACCCAGGAGGCGTCGGGGGACAGGATCGCACCATCGGGCAAGGTGAAGCCGGTGGAAGAATCGAAAACTTCGCCGGGGTAATCGTTGTCTTCGTACCAGCGATAGAGCTGACCGCTGATGTTGATGTTGCGTTTGCCGGTTTCCCAGCCGGTGGGTGGGTTCACGATGAGTTCTCCGGTGGCGGTGCGCTCTAGCCGTAGGTCGCGGTTGTGGGGGGCGATCGCGGCGAATTGCTCGGGGGTGACCTGGAATTTGAGGGTGGCGGGAATGTGGAGCGTGTGGGTCGTGGCGATCGGTGGTTTCATGGGGGGAACGCCTCCGCTGCTGGATCTGCACACTATTTTACCGAGGGGGATTCGGTGGTTTGGCGGAACGACAAAAACACGCCCCACCAAAACGGCAGGGCGTGTTGGGCGCAGCGGTGATGTGCTGAGACCAGGTTTTATGGAGATTGCGGTGCGTTACGGCGAGATTTCAAGGATTAGGGGAAATGTCAGTTGTATTGTTGCCTAATGCACCCTGCCCCTCTTTTATCGAACCCAAAGGATAATACTGGTATCGCTCGAACCAGCGGCATTTTCCAAGCGATAACTGAAGGTATAAGTCCCGGTTGAATTGGCATTTACCAACGCAATACTCCCATCGGAATTAACCGTCAGCGTACCCCCTGCTAACGCCACCGAGCTACCTGCCACACGATCTGTCACAGCCCCCCCTAAAGCGCCGCCACCAAAACTGGTAATCGACGCAGCCGGGGAGCCTAACGAATCGTTACCGAGCAAGCCACTGAATAATGTACCACCTGGCTCCAGAAAGGTGATGAATGATGCCGTAACTATGCGTTCGTTGGAAACCTGCCCAGTTGTACTGAGGCGAAATACAACCAATGCCTCTGTGGCAGCCGTCGCCGGATCGTCAACACCATCAGCAACCGCAACCGGCGGTATGCCAACCAGGATATTAACCGTGCCGTCAGAGGTTCCACCAGCGTTCGATAACTGGTAGTCAAAACTGTAGATTCCGGTCGTGGTCGGGTTGAGTAAACTGAAACTGCCATTCCCATTCACCGTCAACGTTCCACCCGCCAAACTAACAGCAGAACCAGCCGTATTCGTCGTTACAGTTCCCCCAAGGCTGCCGCCGCCAAACGTCGTTAGCGTCGCTGCGGGGCTACCTAACGTATCGTTATCGAGCAAATCATTGATGGCTGCCGTCGTAATGTTTAGCGTTCCTCCCTGCGCAACCACATACTCGCCATCATCCGTCGCCGTCGGTGGTGTTGCCGTCACCTCGATCGTGATCGTGCCGTTATCCGTCCCTGCTGCATTTTCGAGCTGGTAGTCAAAACTGTAGGTTCCGACCGTATTGGGATTAGCCAAAGTGAGGCTACCGTCCGCATTCACCGTCAACGTTCCGCCCGCCAAAGCGATCGAGCTTCCCGCCGTATTGTCAGTCACAGAACCGCCGAGACTGCCACCGCCAAAACTGGCGATCGTTGCCGCAGGAAAGCCGATCGTATCATTGATGAGAATGTCGTTGATTGCGGTGGCGGCGATGATTAAATTCGCCCCCAAACCAACCGTATAGGAATCATTATTCGCGGTGGGTAGTTGTTGGACGGCGATCGTTGCCGTAGCCGTATCGTTACCCGTCGCATTCAACAATTGATAGTCAAACGTAAACGTTCCCGCTGTTGTTGGATTTGTCAAACTAATGCTGCCATCGGCATTCACCTGAAGCGTTCCCCCGGCAAGGGTCGCCGTCGTTCCCGCGTCGTTATCCGTGACCGCGCCGCCCAGACTTCCGCCGCCAAATTTCGCGATCGCTGCAACTGGGAAACCGAGCGTATCGTTGTCGAGCAAATCGTTGGTTGCGGTTGTGGCGATCGTTAAGGTTTGACCCACATTCACCGTGTAGCTGCCATCATTCACCGCCGTGGGAGCCACCGGAGCCGTATCGTCATTCGTCAGCGTCAGCACCGCCGTCGGGTTGGTGCTGCCCACGCTGCCCGTAGCGCTAAAAGCTGTCAACGATAGGGCGATCGTCTCATCCGCCTCCACATTCATATCGCCCAATACTTCGATACTGACCGCCTTGCTCGTTTCACCCGCCGCGAAATTCACCGCGATCGGGCCAGCGGTGAAATCATCCCCCGCCGTTGCGCCATTCGTCACACCCGTCGCCAGCGCCACCGTCACCGTTTCCGCCGCGCTCGTGTCCCCCGTCCGGTTGAGCATGACCGTCGTATCCGTCACGGTGGTGTTGCCTTCTGCAATGCTGTAGGTCGCGGCGGCAAAGTTATAGCTCGGAGCCGGGAGCGGTGCGGGGGTTGGAGTTGGAGTTGGGGTTGGTATGGGCGATGGCGCAGCAGCGGGGGCAGGGGTCGCACTTACCGGCGCGGGGGACGGTTCAGGCTGGACTCCTTTTGCCAGGGGAATAAAATCCGTGGCCTCGAAATTGATCGCCCCAGTCATCCGTGCCAAGAATCCACCGTTACGGCGATCGCGGATCACCGTCTCGCCGCCCAGGATCTCAAACTCCAGGTCCGTGAACGCTACATCACCAATCAGCTCAATCCGGTCCTCACCCTTCACAAAATCCGTCACGAGATCCGCATCATCCAGGGTCGGGCCACCGGTGGAAAGCTCCACCCCATCCGGGGCAATGTAGCCAATTCCAAAAACATCGGCCCCGGCTTCCCCGGTCAACGTATCTCGCCCCAGGTCTCCATAGAGGCGATCGCCCCCCTCGCCCCCGCGCAACAAATCCCCCTCGCGCCCCCCGTGGAGAGTGTCGTCAAAAACATCCCCCGTCAGCGTATCTTCCCCCCGATTCCCAAATAACAGCCCACCCGCCGTATCCGGTCTAGCCCCAGGGTTAAACGTTCCCCCCTGAACAAAATCATTGCCCCCATTACCCAGGATGATGTCATATCCCAAGTCCCCATAAAGACGGTCATCCCCCAAGCCACCGGCCAGGGTATCGTCGTCCTTACCGCCAAAAATCGTATCCAGCCCCGGACCACCATCCACCGAGTCATTGCCCGCATTGCCGAAGATGAGATCATTACCGATCCCACCGGACACAATGTCATTCCCCGCAAGGGCTGCCAGGGTATCGAAACCAACACTGCCCAGCAAAAAGTCGTCTGCGATCGTTCCGAAAATCATGGGTGCAATGGGTCTAATGGTAGGGTGGCGTCCCCTGGCAATCAGCCTCCAGTCATAGTGCGCACTGAAAAAGAGCACTGAAAAAGACCTGTCGGAATGCCGTAGTCACTAGAGGTGGTTGGGCTAACTTTCAGACGTATGAATTGAGACGCCATATTGCGACCACTATAGCCTTGCTATGCTCCCTAAGCCATCTCAGTAATGAGTAGCGGTAATGAGTAGCGGTTGAGTCAACGGCTGGGAGTGTTATCGTTAGGGCTCTGTTGGGCAATGCTCACCGGGCTGTGGCGGCATCAGCGATCGCCCATTCCCCTCAAAGCCCATGGACGCAGAGGATGCGATTTTCTGCGCCGCTCCTTCTGCGATCTGTCCCTACGACAGGGTGAGTTTGAGTTTGATCAGGTTTTACAACGGTTGTCCCTATCCTAAGGGGAGATCGGGGCGCGATCGCAGGCATTAGTACAGCCCCAAACGCCCCCGACCGCCATGGTTTAAAACCGGCCTAAATTGTCCCTATTCCTCATCCCAAAGGGCTTGGGTATAACCGAGGGAGGTGAGGGCGGCCTGCTCGGCGGCGCTTAAATCCTCCCAATATTGCTCATCGGAGGCGGGGGGATCCGTGTCCTCTTCCCAACTGGCTTCATCCCATCCGAGGGTTGACCAGGCCGCCTGTTCCTCGGGGCTCATGTCCGCCCAGCCTACCTCTTCCCAAACGCCGTTGGGATCGCCGCCCACTGCACGAATTGCCATAAATACCTCAGTTTGAGTGGGAAATGATGGTCGGCGTCGGGACGGTTTTAGGGCGCACCGATGGGCCGAATAAATTGGGTATAGCACCCCCATTTCAAGGGGTCAATACGGAAATTTACGGGGCTTAGAATCGCCGCTCAAATTGGATAGAAAAGCGATCGTCGCCGCGAAAATCCGTCGAGCCCCGCATGATTAAGTTGCCGTCAATGCGATAGAGCAGGTTGAGGCGGGTGGCGCTGTCGCGGGTGGAAAAAATCTGGGTGACGGAGGCGGATAGGCTGCGGTTGATGTCTACACCCGCTTCGAGGGCGATGCCAAGGCTGGTTTCCGCGTCCCGGCGATCGCGGCCCGGTCGCCTAGAGGACAGGACGGTGGGATAGATCCGAAAATCCGTTAGGCCGATCGCGCTGGCGATGTTGCTCTGGATGGTGTTGAGGATGCCCGCCCCGGCAATGCCCGCGATCGCGGCGGCCCCGCTGGTGCCATCATCGACCGTATTCGCCAAACTGCCGCCAATGAGGGCAAAAATCTGCCCCTCGCTGCGGGTGGGGCGACTGGTCAGGGCGATGCGATCGAGGATTTCGCTGGCGGGGCCTTCCACGGTGGCCTGGACGCGGACGGTGCGGGTGTTGTCCACGAAGCCGACGATATTTTCCGCCACTTCCCCCGGATTCTGGGCGGTGCTGTCGTCCGTCTGGAACGGATTTCGGGGCGATTCGGGCACATAGGCCACCAATTTCACCTTTAAATAGGGATCGAGCCCCAGTTCTGGCCGAAATTCGGCGTATTGCTCCTCCCCCCGCTCTAGGAAAAATTGGGTCGCAAAGAGGTTCACTTGACCCCGCTTGACGGCGATGCGCCCGGACGGTTCGATCGCGTCGAGGCGGCCATTGAGGGTGAGGGTGCCTTCGGCGAGGAAGTTAATGACCGGTAATTTAAGGATCTGGAGGCCGCGCCCCAGTTCGATCTTCAGGTCCGAGAAGGTGGGCTGAAATCCTCCGTCGTCGCCGGTGGGAAGGTCAATGGCGCGGCTGGTGGCGGTGGGGCTATTGCCGGTGGGGCTATTGCTGGCGGGGCCGATCGCGGCGGGGCTGGGGGGGGCGATCGCCACGGCATTGGGATCTGAGGGCAAAATCACGCGGCCGCGCACCAGGGTGAGGGTGCCGCCGATCTGGGGGGCCAGGGCAGTGCCGCCGAGGATGATGTTGCCCTGGACGCCGCCCTCATAGAGATCCCGGAGGTTGAGGGCCAGATCGTTCAGTTGGAGACTCAGGGGCGGTTCGCTGCCTAGGGCGGCCTGGTCAAAAATCGGCAGAACCCCCCGCACGGCCACGGTGCCGCCGCCGAGGGTGCCGGTGATTTCCTCGACTTCGAGGCGGTTCCCGGTGAAGAGGGCGCGGCCCGTGAGGTTTTTGACGGGATCCGGCAGCCCTTCTAGGCCCACGATCGCGTCGTCGAGGCTGACGGAACCGATGGCAATGGGCTGGGCGAGGGTGCCGCGCAGTTGCAAAAATGCTTTGCCTTGCCCCCCCTGCCAGCGGAATTGGGGCACCACGAGGCCCAGCAGACCGATCGCGTCGTCCTCCACATTGGCATCGAGGCTGAGGTTATTGGAGGCGGGCTGGACGCTGGCGAAGGGGAGGGGGGCGGGCAGGCTTCCGGCGAGGGTGATGGGGCGATCGCCGGTGATGAGGAACTGGCTACCGAAGTCCAGGCGGGCTTGGCTGTAGCTAAAACCGCCACTGGCGCTGTTGATGGGGGTTTCGTTCAGTTTGCCGTCCCGCAGGACGATGCGCCCCCGCGCCCGTGGATCGTCGATGCTCCCCGCGATCGCGGCGGTCAGATCCAGGTCACCGGCCAGCTTGGGCAAGTTCGCTTGGGTGTAGAGATCGCGGATGCGCGGCAGGGTGGGCAGGATTTCGGCGGGGAAGTTGGTGACCTGTAGCTGGCCGTCCTGTTCGCGCCCGAGGCGACCGGAAAAGGCGACGGTGGTGTCGCCGCTGCGCAGCTCGAAGGGCCGCAGGGCGAGGATGCCGTCCTTAAAATCCCCTTCGAGGGTGACGCGATCGAGTTGGATGCTGATCTGGTCGCGGACGCAGGCTTCCGGGGCGCGCCACTGCCAGTTTTCCCCCTCCAGGTTGAAGCGGGCGTTGATGCCCTGGCGGACGGTGCCGCTGAAGGTGATCGCGCCGCCGAAGCTGCCATCGAGGCGATCAAAATCCGGCACGAGGCTGTCGAGGCAGCGATCGCGGGTTTGGGCCGCCAGGAGGGTTTTGATTTCCGCGAGGCGGCGCAGTTGCAGGATCAGGGTTTGGTCGCTGGTGTCGATTTCTAGGGGGCTGACGGTTTTGGCGCTGGCGTAGGTGGGGGGGCGTAGGGTTTCGGCCCAACTGGCGATCGCATTGAAGTCGCTGATGCGGGCGAGGCTTAGCAGCGGCTGTAGGCGGGCGTCGGTGACCGTGAGGGTGCCGGTGAGGGCGGGATCATCGAGGAGGTCGAGGCGGGCGGTGAGGCCATAGCGGCTGGGGCCGTCGGTCAAAAGTCCTTGGGTGAGGGTGAGGCGATTTTGGCGATAGCTGAATTGGGCATCGAGGCGCTCGAAGCGGTTCACCCCCAGGCCGGGGTTGGCGATCGCGAGGGTGCCGTTGGCGGTCCAGGTTTTGAGGTTGACGGTGCCGTTGGCGGTGAGGGTGCCGCGCGGGGAGCCCAGTTGCAAGGTGAGGTCGGGGGGTAGGCGCAGGCGATCAAGATCGATATCCGTGGCGGCGATCGCGAAATCATCCCCCTGGCGCTGGCCCGTGAGGCGGTTGTCTTGCCATGCCAGATCGAGTTTTGTTGGGAGGTATTGGCGATCGAGGGTCAGGTGGAGGCGATCGCGATCGCCCGTGCCGTCGAGCTGGACGCGGATGGGGCGGTTGAGGCCACCGGAGATGGGGCCAGTGAGGCGGGGCTCGAAGGCAAAACCGGCGGCGTCGAGGCGATCGAGGGTGAGATTGCCCGCCAGTTGCGGCTGGGTCAGGGGGCCGGTGACGGTGCCCCGGAAGGCGGCGGTTCCGGCCAGGAGGGGCTGATCGGCGCGGTAGTCCCGCAGGGCGGCGGGGATGGCGATGCCCAATTCCTCCGCCAGATCCGGCAGGGGTTCGAGGGGCAGATTTTCGATTTCTGTCCGCAGGTTTAACGATCCCAGTTGCGGCACTAGGCCCTGAAAGGTGACGCCCAGGGTGCCGCTGGCCTGGAGGTTTGGCCCCGTGACCCGCCGCAGGGCGATCGCGCTGCCGGTCCAGTCCGCGTCGATTTGTAGAGGCAGTTGCCGGTTGAGATAGGTAGCCTGGTTCGCCGTGAGCAGTCGCCCGCGATCGCCCGCCGCCAGGGTTCCGCGCACCGTCGCCGCGATCGCCGTGGGGTCAGGATTGAGTAGCGCCGCCAGGGGACCGTTGGCCGTGGCCGTACCGCTCCAGCGACCGGGCACCTCCGGCACCAGGGCCGTCAGGGAGAGGCGATCGCCCTGGGCCGTGGCGCTCCATTGGCCCCCTTGCAACGTTGCTCCGGCGGTGAGGCTGCCCTCCGCGAAATTACGCAGGGTGGCGGTGGCATTGCCCCGCAGGGTTTGATTAAATGGCTCCGCTAAATTCCCGGACACCGTGGCGGCGGCGGTGGCGATCGCGGGCCTTGCCGGGGACCAGTTGGGCAGGAGCGATCGCAGGGGCAGATCCGCGAGGGTGCTGGTGGCTTGCCAGGTTTGATCGATTAATGTGAGGGCGGCGGTGGCATTGCCTCCGGCCACTTGGCTATTGAGGCGGGCGGTCAGATCCGTCACGCGGCCCTGGCTGAGGCGACCGCTGAGGCGACCGGCTCCCGTGACCGTCCCCGCGATCGCGCTGCCCAGAAATTGTTTCGCGTTCGCGGGCAACGCCGCCGCCAACGGTTCCAGTTGCAGATTGGTCCAGGTGGCGGACCCCCCCAGGCGATCGCCCTGGCCCGCCACCGCCGCCGCGATCGCGCCCCCGAGCCAAGTGAGATCCGCTGAACCGCGCCAATCCGTTAAACTGCCCGTCGCCGCCACGCGCCCATTGAGCCGCCCCAGAGCCACCGGCAAATCGCGACCCAAACCCAAATTCGTCGCCAGGGCATCGAGATCCACCCGATCCAAATTCGCGTTCAGGGCCAGATCATTGATAGAAAACCCCGCCAGGGATTTGGGATCCGTCAGGGCCACCGTTGCGCCGCCCGTCCCCGCGATCGCGCCGCCCCCCACCGGCACCGCCCGCCATGCCGTCAGCCGCGTCCGCAGGGGAAACCACTCCCGCAGGCGATCGGGCACATTTCCTAACGTGAGGCGATCGCCCGCCCCCATGCCCGCACTATTGACCGCCACCGTCGCCGACACCCCCGCCAGGGCCACGCGATCGACCTGGATTGCCGCCACACTGTCGATCTGGGCCGTCACGCGCGGTTGTTGCAGCGGCCCCTGGACCCGCCCATCGATCGCCCAGCGCCCCACCATCGGCACCGGCAATGGCACATTTAACGCCGCCAAGGCCGTCGCCCCATCCAGATCCGGCGATCGCCAGCGCAGATCCAGCCCCGCCGCCAACGTACTGTCCAAAGGCGCAGCCAGCCGCAGCTCACTGCCCGCCAAATCCACGGCCCCCGTCACCAGGCCCGCCACGGGACCGTAGGCCGTCTGCATTTGATCAATCTGAATCCGGCGATCGCGCAGGCGCAGGGTGCCATTGGCGATTTCCACCGGCTGGGGCAGCCCCTCCGTCACCCGCACGCCGGACAGTTGCACCGTCCCATTCAGGGTGGGCCATGCCGCCGCCGCCCCGTCGTAGGCCCCATCGATCTGGAGGGCCGCCGTCCCCGCCGACGGAGCCAAAGGACCGGGCACAAATTGGGCCGTAATCGCCAAGGGCAGCCGTCGCCCCTGGAGCCGCGATCGCAACTGGCCCGTTTCAAAATCCCAGCGCCCCGCCCCGCGAAATTCACCGCCCCCCGCGATCGCCGTCGCCACCTCAAAGCCAATGGCCTGGGGAGCCCCCTCGCGCCAACTGTCCAGGGTCAGCCGCGCATCCGTTTCCCGCAGTTGCAGAGGTTTAACGGCAGATTGATCCCGCGATCGCCCCGCAAACTGGGCCGAGGGGATCACCGTCACCCGCGCCCCCTCCACCGCCACACTGGCCACCTGGATCGAAAAGGGCGGTGGTTCTCCCCCGGATTTGATGCGCGGATCCACAAACGCGCCGGTCCGGTCCTGGAAAATTTCCGCCTCCGCCCCCACAAACCGCAGATGGATCGGAATGGCGCGATCGCCCAACAAATTCGAGGGCCGCAAAATCCCCCACGGGTCGAAGGACACCTCTACCGCCGCCGCCGTGGCGCGATCGCCATCCCCCGGCCGAGGCAGCAGCGCCGACGGCCCCAGCCGCAACCCAAAGGGGGAAATGCGCTCCAATGGCCCCACCTCAATGGGCCGCAGCAGCACATCCGACAGCGTGGCCGACAAAAACAACGGCAGCCGCTCATGGAGCCACCACCAGCCCACCCCCGCCGCGATCGCGATCGCCCCCGCCATCACCCAAATGCTCAGGAGCGCCCCCCGCCGCGCCAGCAGCAGCAGCCACAGGAACCGCGATCGCACCGCCGCCCGACAGCCGCGCGGCCCACAGCCAGAGTTCTCCCCTGGGCCTAGCTCAGGATTCGGGTCTGGACCCAGGTCTGGACTCGGTTCTGGATTCGGGGAATGGGCCATGGGAACGGCATCAACAACCGATCAACGGAATAGACAACAACCCCAGCCGCCAACGGCGATCGCCCCCGGCGCGGGCTGCTAGCGTTGTAGCATGGTTTCCACAAGCACCCACCCCGGGAGTCACCACCGAACCACCATGCGCGTCTTCGTCCTGCTCTTCAATGCCCGCACTGAAAATGAAGGGATCCACTCCCTGCGCGTCCAGGATGAGGAGGGGGAAATGCACAATGTGGTGCTGATGTTTGAGAACGAGGATGATGCCACCCGCTTCGGTTTGATGCTCGAAGCCCAGGATTTTCCGCCCGTGACGGTGGAGGCCCTCGAAGAAGAGGAGGTGCGGGAATTTTGTGAAGGGGCGGGCTACGATTGCCAATTGCTCAAGGAGGGCATGTTGGCAGTGCCGCCGGAAAACAATGTGGATGAGGTGGAGCGGGATTGGAATCCGGATGGCACCTATGACGGGGGGCCGGGGGGCGGTGGTTCCCGCGATCGCGCCTCGGACGAGGGGGGCGACGGTGGTTTCAATAATGACGAACTGGAGCGCCTGCGCCAACGGCTCGAAAAGTTGCTCTAGATCCTCCTCCGTCCGCCCATTCCGTCCCCCCGCGATCGCCCAGACGCCCGCCAGACAAGGGGCTTAAGCCCCTTGCTCCACCGGTTGCGGGGTGATTACGGGTTGCACTTGCGTCAGAACCCCAAGGGTCTAGGAAATTTGGGCGCGGCACCGTTCAACGATCGCGGCGACCACTTCCTCAATGGTCAGGCCATCGGTGATCAATTCCCAGGCATCGGCGGCCTTCTGGAGGGGCGACACGGGGCGGGTACTGTCGAGGCGATCGCGTTCCGCAATGGAGGCGGCCAACTCCGTCAGATCGGGCACCGGTTCGCCGCGATCGCGCAAATCCGCCGCCCGCCGCTGCGATCGCTCCTCCACCGTGGCCGTCAGGAAGATTTTCACATCCGCATCGGGAAAGACGCAGGTGCCAATGTCGCGCCCCTCCGCCACCAGACCGCCGCGATCGCCCATGCGCCGCTGTTGGGCCACCAGGGCCGTGCGTACTTCGGGATGGGCCGCGATCGCGGAAACCTGGGCCGTGACGGCGGCGCTGCGGATGGCTTGGGTCGCGTCGCGATCGTCAATCCAGATCTGCCGTTCCCCCGTTTCCGGCACCACCGCCCCGAAGCGAATCTCACAATCCGCCACCACCTCCGCCACCGCGAGGCGATCGCCCGGATCAATGCCCAGCTCGATCACCCGCCAAGTGAGGGCGCGATACATGGCCCCCGTATCCAAAAACAGCAGGCCCAATTCCGCCGCCACCCGCCGGGTCACGGTGGATTTGCCCGCCCCCGCCGGCCCGTCGATCGCCACCACCAAACCGCGATCGCGCAGGAGCACATTATCAATCAGCCGCGCCGTGCCCACCGTCGCCGCGATCGCCAGCAGCCCATCCCCCGCCACGCGATCGAGGGGTTTGAGGGTGTTCGGATCCACCAAATCTAAATAGTCCACCACCGCCGCCGGTTCCCGCTCCAGCACCGTCCGCGCCGTCGCCAGCAGGGGATCGCGATCGCGGCAGCCCCCCCGGAATTTCGCCACCGCCGCCGCCAGCGATCGGAACAGCACCGTGGCCCGCTGGCGATCATCCCCCGTCAGGTAGCGGTTGCGGGAACTCAGGGCCAGCCCATCAATCTCCCGCACAATCGGGCAGGCCACCACCTCCACGGGCCAATCCAGACTCGCCACCATCTGCCGGATCAGGGCCAACTGCTGGGCATCCTTCTGGCCGAAGTAGGCGCGATCGGGCTGCACCAGATTCAGCAGCTTCGCCACGATCGTCGCCACCCCCGTGAAGTGACCGGGTCGCGATCGCCCACACAGCGTCTCCGTCAGGGTTTCCGGCGGCACCACCACAAATTGATCGCCCCCCGCGCGATCGTCCCCCAACCCCAGGGCCGCCGCCGTCGGCACAAAGAGGGCATCGACCCCCGCCGCCTCACAGGCCGCCACATCCCCCTCCCAATCGCGGGGATAGCGGCCAAAATCCTCATCCGCCGCAAACTGGAGCGGATTGACGAAAATCGACACAATCACGAGGTCATTCTGCGATCGCGCCCGATCCATCAAGCTGCGGTGGCCCCCATGGAGCGCCCCCATCGTCGGCACCAGACCAATGCCGCGCGGGGCGTGGGGACGATTCAATTCCAGGTAGCAACGCAGGGCGGCAACGGACTTGAGCAGTTTCATGGGGCAAGGAGGGCGCAATTTCAGATCAAGGTCAGGGTCAAGTCCGTCGCCGTAGGGGTTGGGTCTCCCAACCCGGCCCCCCGCGATCGCCCCAAACCCGTTCACAGGGATCGTGGATGCAGGTGGGGGCGGGCGGGAAAACATCCCAGGGACGGTTAATCGGTTGATAAAACAGAAGCCGGTTTGACCCAGACCGCAAAGGTAAATGATCAGTTAACCACAGATGGCGATCGCCGTTGGCAACGGACTTTTAGATGAAGGATTTTGGGGCACCTTAGCCCAAGCCAGCTTCCAGGGCCGCCACCAGGCGATCGCAGTCCCCCTCGCTGGAGAAGTGGTGAACGCAGGCCCGCAGACAGGGGGGATGGGCGATGGTGCGCACAAAAATGCCCTGCTGTTCCAGGTGGGCGGACCAGCGCTGGTGGATTTGGGGCGTGCCGTCATCCACCCAGAAGGGGACAATGCCCGCGTCCGGTTCCTGGAGTTGCAATCGCGTCACCCGAGGCACCTCCCCGAGGCGCTGCCAGAGGTAGGCGGCGATGGTTTTGATGCGCTCGAAGCGATCGCGGGCGCTGCCCCAGCGGTTGTTGTCGGCGATCGCGCGGCTCAGGCCCGCATAGAGGGGATAGGCGGACGTGGCGACCTCGTGGCGGCGACCGTCATCCCGCAGGCCGTTGGTCCAGCCGATCGCATCCACCGTCACCCCGCGCCAGCCGATGAACGTGGGCCGCAAGTCACTGCCGGGACGCACATAAAGGCCGCCCGTCCCCTCCGGCCCGCAGAGCCACTTATGGCCCGTGAAGGCATAGAAATCTACCCCCAATTCTTCTAAATTCAGGGGAATCGAGCCGACGGACTGGGCCGCATCCAGGAGCAACTGCCGCGATCGCGCCGCCGGAATCGCCGCCATGGCGCGGGTCAACTCCGCCACCGGCAGCAGCACCCCCGTATTCCACAGCAGATGGCTCAGGACCACCAGGCGCGTATTCGGGCCGATCGCCTGGATCACCGCCGCCGCGATCGCCGCCCCATCCCGCAGGTGGGCCAACTCACACAGGTCCACCTTCACGGAAAAACGGCTGGCAATTTCCTGCACCGTCCCCACCACCCCCGGATGCTCACAGTCCGACAGCAGCAGGCGATCGCCCGGTTTCCAGTCCACCCCCCACAGGGCAATATTGCAGCCCATGGTGACGTTCTCCGTCAGGGTAATCGTCCCCGGCGTCACGCCCAACTCCGTCGCCAGGGCTTGGCGCAACTGGGCGGTGGTGCGCTCGACCCAATCCCCCGCCCCACGCCCGAATGGCCCCAGGTGCTGCAATTCCTGGAAGGCGTCGGAAATGGTCGCGATCGCCCCGGCGGACAATGGCCCCTGGCCGCCGTAGTTGAAATAGGCTTTGTCCCGCAGGGCCGGATAGTCGGCGCGGCAGCGTTTGAGGTCAAAGGGGTGCGGGTGGGACGCTCCAGGGGAAGCGCTCGGGTGGGAGGCGGCTTGGGACATGGCTCGGGACCCGATCGGGACCGAAAGGGGTTCTACCTGAAACCTAGCGCTAAAGGTCGCCGCGATCGCCGGATCTTCCCAAATCTTTAGGCACTGTGGGGTGCATGGCCCCGTTCCGTTGCGCTGCGCAATCTGGACAGCCCGAATCCGGCCCGCGCGCCCTACCAGGGGCTCCCAATCATCGTAAAGGCCGCCCAATAGTAGGGATGGCTCAGGTCCGAGTCCGGCCACTGGGACGCGATCGCGGGGGGCAGCGCCACGAGCCCCCGGGTGGTCCGCAGGGCATCGCCCTCCACCAGATCCGTCCCCCGCAGCATCGCCACCTGGGCCATTTGTAGCGCCGCCGCCTTCGTCGGAGCCCGGTGCAGGCCATCATAGAACTGGCTCATGAGGCCCAGGGTGCCCGCGTCGCTCACATACCACAGGCTCGCCAGGGCAGATTTGGCCCCCACCCGCACCGCCAGCCCCCCAAAGCCCAGCTCCACGTCCTCATCCCCGAGGGCCGTGCGGCAGGCGCTCAGGACGAGCAATTCCACGGGCGGTTGGGTCCAGTTCAGTTGCCGCAGGTTATCGACGGGCACTGGCCCCTCATGGAATTGAATGAAGGAGTTTTTCGGATCGCCCGGTAAAAATTCCGCATGGGTGGCCAGGTGGACGAGGCGGTTGGCGTGGGTGGCGCGGCTGTGGCGCAGGTTCTCAAAGGTGAAGTCCCGGTTGAGCCAGATCTGACCGGGCCAGAGGCCGCTGAAGGGGGTGCTGGGGGAGTTGGCGATCGCGGTGGCTTCGTCACCCCCGCCGCCGCGATCGCCCGAGGGGGCCACGATGGTTTTCAATTCCACGGGCACGGCGGGCAGGGGGCTCAGGCCAGAAAATTCCGATGCCCCCATGGCCAGGACCGTGGAGCCGTCGAGGGGATCGTAGCGGGTGTCCGTAAGGTTGATGCTGGGGATGAGGGTGAGGGCGTAATTTTCTACCAGGAAGCCGCGATCGCCCAGCAGGGCCGCCAGGGGGAGCGATCGCAGGCCGCGATCGAGGCTAAAGACGAGGGTATCGGCCCCCAGGGCATCGAGATCCGCCAAAATGGGCCGAATTAACCAGTCATAGAGCTGCTGGGCTGGTTTTTTGTAGGCATCGCTGTCCCGCTCTAGGGGATTGGTGACCGCTAGGCGCAGTTGGCGGCTTTGTTCGATGAGATCCGCCTGGTTGGCCGATGGTACGGAGCGGTAGATGGGCCGTCCGGTGGATTTGGGCGGGATCAGGATTAGATCCAGTTGCTGCTCCCGCGCAAGGGCGTAGATGATGACGGGGCTGGTGCCGGTGCGATCGCCCACCGCCTCTAGGCGATCTTGGACCTCTGGGACGCTGGGGAGGATCGGGCGCGGGGGCAGGTCGAGGTAGGTGAGGTAGTGGTTGCTATAGAGCTGATCGAGCAATTCGGCGGCGGGTTCCACCTGGGCCGTATCTAGCAGCCGCACGATGGAGCGCCGCAGGACCGGTTCGAGGACGGGCTCGGCGAGGGGGCCGGGGGCGATGATGCTGGGCGATCGCGGGGGGCGGATGGGGTTGGGGTCGCTTGGGGGGGAAGCCTCGGGGACGCTCTCGGGGGGCGGCGGCGGCGGGACTAGGGGCGGTGGATCGGCGGGGGGGGTGATCGCGATCGGCTCGGAAACGGGCGGCGGCGGAGAAGCGATCGGCTCGGGGACGGGGGGGGGCTGCGGCGAGGCGATCGGCTCCGGTGGAGGCTCCGGGGGCGTTGGCGGCGAGGCGATCGGCTCCGGTGGAGTCTCCGGGGGCGTTGGCGGCGAGGCGATCGGCTCCGGTGGAGTCTCCGGAGGTAGCTCAGGGCTCGGGGGCGCGATCGGCTCCGGCGTGGGCACCGGGGTCGGCGTGGGCACCGGCTCCGGTACGGAAATCACAGAAATATTGCCAAACGTCGTCGTATACAGGTACGAACCGGGCGTCGCCGTATTCTCCCCCGCATAAATTTCCCCCACCGTGCCATTGATCGGGCCGCCCGTCGCCACCTCGAACGGCACCAGGCCATTGCCCCCGTGGCTAATGCTGATGGAGCCATCCCCCGCGCTGCCCGCCGTATCAATACTGCATAGGCCCACATCGCAGGGGAACGAGCCCGTCGCCCGGAAGTTGCTGCCCGTCACCACGACCACATTGCCCCCCGGCCCCGCGCCGCTGCCGGTATTGATGGATTCCACCACCACGTCTCCGGGGGGATCGAGGGTGACATTCCCGGCGGGGCCATTGAAGGCGCGGGTGAAGATGGTGCCGCCAAAGATGCTGACCCCCGATTCCACGAAGATATTGCCGCCGCCAGTGCCGGAACTGTCGAGATCGCCGAAGCTGACGGGGCCGCTGACGGACCGGAGGGTGACGCTGCCGCCCTGGTTGCCCGTGGCGCTGCTGGTGATGTCGCCCACGGTGACGCCCTGGGGGCCGGTGAGGCTGACGGGGCCGCCCGGTTGATCATTGCCCTGGGTGGAAATGGTGCCCGCGTTGACGGTGGTGCCTGCGCTGAGGATGACGGTGCCGCCCCGCTGGGGGGCTGTGCTGGTGATGGTGCCCACCGCGATCGCGCCGCCGCTGGCGGTCAGGTTAACGTTGCCTGCATTCTGAACTGTAGAAGTGGTCAGGGTTGTGAGGTTGCCGAGGCTGATGCCCCCCGGTGCCGTGATGGTGATGCTCCCCCCCAGGGACGGTAGCTGGCCATTGCCCTGGAGGTTGATATCACCGCCGCTGAGGGTGGTGGCTGCGGTGATGTTCACATTGCCGCCCCCCAGGTCGCCGCCGAAACCGCTGATGCTGCCAAAGGCGATCGCGCCACCGCTGGAGGTGAGGCTGATGGAACCGCCCCGGCCGTCATCTGACGAGACGGTATTGATGTTGCCAATGGTGATGTCCTGGGGGGCCGTTACGGTCACAAAGCCGCCGCCGCTTGGCCCCAAACTGCCCCCATTGCGTGTATCAATGGTGCCCACCTCGATGCCGCCGCTGGTGGCAGTCAATTGGAGGGAGGTGCTGTCGCCGACGTCTGGATTGGCGGTCGAAAAGGTGCTGCCCGCCGCCGCGATCGCCGTCGCCGTAATATCTAGCCCCCCGACGGACCTCACCAGCAATCCCGGTGCCACCGTCAAGTCTCCTGAGGTGGATATCTCCAAACCGCCCCCCCGAATTCCCAGACTGATCGGTGCCGTAATGGTGATCGACGACGGCTGCCGCACGTTTCCAATGAGTACCGTTTGCTCCTCCGTCACAATTTGGCTGAGCGTCAGGGGGCCAAACGTATTAATCTCCAAATTTGCGCCCAGGTAGGAGCGCAGCGTCTCCAGCGTCACCGGTCCATTGGCCAAGATCGTAATCGGCCTATTGCTCGGCCCACCACCCGCATTGGTCACTAGGCCCGTGGTGGTGATGGCACCGGCCGCCTCCAGACGAATCTCACCGCCGACGGAGGACGAGAGCCCCGCGTCAATGGAATTGATCGTCAGATCTCGAGCGCTGCGAAGGATGACATCGCCCGCGTTGACGCCTGCGGTGGTGTTGAACTGGGCCGTGGAGGGGGCTGCACAGCCTGCGCTGGGGCAAATATCTCCCACCAAAGTGGTTAGGAGGATTGGCCCTGGGGGATTGGTTCCGGTTTCAGTGGTGAGGTTGCCGTCTAGGGCGATCGCTGCCCCCTGGACCGTGATGCCATCCACGGCCCGCACATTGGCCGCAATGGTTACGGTTTCGGACGAGTCAATGGTCAGGCTACCCCCTGGAACGGCGGAGATGCCGTTGTTGACCTCGACGCTGCCGCCGCCGGTGGCAGTGAGGCTGATATTACCGGGGAAGGTGGAGATGGCGGAGTTGACGACTACGCTGCCGCCATTGGCCGTCAGGTTAATGGTGCTGATGTTCCCTGAGAGGTTGCTGTTGACGTTGATATCGCCGCCGACGGTGGTTAGGTTGATGTTTCCGTTGCTGCTGAAAATGCCGGTGCCGCCGATGTTGATGGTCTGGGGATGGGGGACAACGGTTTCTAGGAAGCGGACGTTCATGTTGTCGTTGAAGTTGACAGTGCCGCCCCCGGCCTGGATCTGAAAGGTGCCGTTGGAACTGCTGATCGGGCTGTTGATGGTGATGTCACCGTCGGCCCGAAAAGTGAGGGTGTTGGGGGTTGTCCAAGAAATGGTTGCCCCTGGGTCAAGGGTGATGTTGCCAGCCCCGCCCGCAGGGGAGGCGGTGGAGACGATGACGTTGCTGCTATCTAACTGGGTTGATAGGTCCGTGTTGTTCAGGTTGGAGCTGGCGGCGGTGCCGGTGTAGGTATCGGTGGCACCGTCGAAGGTGATGTCTACGCTGGTGGCGGCGGTGGAGATGGTGATGTCGGTGGGGTCGAGCAGCAGTGTGCCGCTGGGGCCGTTGGGAAAGCGCGATCGCAGGTCCGCCAGTCCCGCATAGTTGAGGGTTTCTTTACCGGATACTTCCGCAAAGCCGCCGCGATCGCCCCGCGCGGAAATATTTCCGTAGAACTGCGTAGCGCCATCAGCCCAGACGATCACATTGCCACCGTCGCCACTGAAAATGCCGTCGGCCAGGAATCGGGAGTTGCGATCAACAACGGCGCGCTGGGCATTGAATACGTTCCCCTGACCTTGCAAGTCACCGCCGAAACGGATCGAGCCGCCCCCGATCGCGCTGGAAGCATCCACCGTTCCACCGACAGAAATGACGCGATCACCCAACACCGCGATCGCCCCCGGCTGATCCCCCAGGGTTGAAATGAGGCCAGTAACGAGGGATGTCCCTTCCGTCAGCAAAACGGTACCGTCCGGCTGGGCGATCGCCTGGGTGGCCCCATCAATCCCGTGGCCCGTCAGCAGCGTCGGCAAATCCAGTGGCGCAATGGCGGGGGCGGTACCAAGCGCGGTTGGCTGAAGCTCTAACCCCAGGACATTCCCCGCGATCGCCCAGCGCACCGACGACTGACCGGGCACCGACGCCACAGTGACCCGCCCACCGGGAGCCATCAACGCACCGCCATTCCAGACCGTGCCCCCCAGCAGCGTCAGACCCGCCCCAGGACTCACCGACAGCGCCCCAAAGTTGGCAATAGAACCGGCAGAAGCCCCCGAAAACTCAAACCCCGTCGGCATACCCGACAAACTTGACCAGGATGCCGCTGGCGTAGCGAGCCCCGTCGTATCCCAGCGCAGATCGCCAAAACCCACCCCCGTCGCCGTCGAACCGACAAAATCCGCCGGAACATTGAGTTGAGCATTGGGACCAAAGATCAGCCCCGCCGGATTGAGTAGGTATAAATTGGCACCACTGCCCGTTACCTGCAAACGGCCATCAATCCAGGACGCCTCATTCCCCACCACGCGCCCGAGGATGTTTTGGATCGTGGGCACCGTGACAAAATCCGCCACCTGGCCCTGCTGCACATGGAAGCGTTCAAAGCTGTGGAATAGATTGCCGCCGCCCGTCGAAGTCTGGCCGCCCGTGATTTCCAGGCGATCGCCCTGGACCTGCACCTGAGTATGAAAGCCATCCTGGGCGGGGACAATTTGCGCGATCGCGGGAGCCGCCCCCAGCCCCCAGCAAACCCATGCCACCACCGCCCCGGTCCGCCGCCACTGTCCCTCTACCATCGTGCTTCATTCCCGAACTTAGGACGTTTTTACCCATCACCGATCAAGCCCTGCCCCCTGCGAGCCGTTTTGTGGAAAGGCAAAACCCCTGCCCCCAAAACCAGCTTTCATGACTCCCCATCAAAACGCCTGATCGTCCCGCTGAGATGAAGCTAACTTCCGATCTAGGCCCCCGCCACTAGTTCTCCCTAGCTTGGTTTTTCTCTGGATCCATGGCGCATACGTGGTTTGTTCATGTTTCGTTACTGGGCGTCTTACCAGGGGCTGCCAATCATGGTGAAGGCCGCCCAATAGTAGGGATGGCTCAAATCTTCCCCCTCCCACTGGGCCGCGATCGCCTCTGGCACCGCGATCGCGCCTTGGCTAGTGAGCAATTGATCGCCCTCTCGGAAATCTGCCCCGCGCAGCATCGCCACCTGGGCCGCCTGGAGGGCCGCCGCCTTGGTAGGGGCCTGGTGCAGATGGTCATAGAACTGGCTCATGAGCCCCAGGGTGCCCGCATCGCTCACATACCACAGGCTCGCCAGGGCGGATTTGGCCCCCACCCGGACCGCCAACCCCCCAAAGCCCAGTTCCACCTCCTCATCCCCCACGGCGGTGCGGCAGGCGCTCAGCACCAGTAGTTCCACCGGCGGGCGGGTCCAGTTGAGTTGCCGCAGGTCGTCCACCGGCACGGGGCCGTCGTGGAATTGGATGAAGGAGTTTTGGGGCGCGCCCGGTGAAAATTCCGCGTGGGTGGCCAGGTGGATCAGGCGGTTGGCATATTGCCGACGGCTGCGGCGCAGGTTTTCAAAGGTGAAGCCCTGGTTGAGCCAGATTTGACCGGGCCAGAGGCCCCCGGAGGTGGGATCGGGATTTTGGGCTTTGGGGGCGCGATCGCGGCTTGGGGCGGCGATGGTTTGCAGTTCGGTCGGCACGGCGGGCAGGGGATTGAGGCTATCAAATTCCGATGCCCCCATGGCTAGGAGCGTGGCCGCTTCGAGGGGTTCGTAGCGGGTGTCCGTGAGGTTGATGCTGGGGATGAGGCCGAGGGCATAGTCTTCCACCAAAAAGCCGCGATCGCCCATCATGGCCGCCACGGGGAGCGATCGCAGGCCGCGATCGAGGCTGAAGATGAGGGTGTCGGCTTCGAGTGACGATTCCGTGAGATCGTTCAGGACGGGCCGCACAAGCCAATCGTAGAGCTGTTTGGCAGGGGCTTCATAGCTAGTGCTGCGCCGCTCGATGGGGTTGGTGATGGCGGAGCGGAGGGCGGTGACCTGGGCCAGCAGTTCCGGTTGGGTGGCCGATCGCACGGCCCGGTAGCGGGGTTTGCCCTGGTCCTTGGGGGGGATGACGATGAGGTCGAGTTGGCCGGGGCGCGAGAGGGCGTAGAGGATGACGGGTCTTGCGCCGGTGCGATCGGCGATGTCCTGCAGGAGGGTTTGGGTGACTTCGACGGTGCGCAGGTTGTCGAAGGTGGGCAGTTCCAGGTCCAGGTAGTTGCTGTGGACGAGGGTATAGAGTTGGTCGATCAGGTCTACGGCGTCTTCGATTTGGCCCGAATCCAGCAGTTTTTCGATGTCGTTGCGGAGGGCGGCCTCTAGGACGGGTTGCGATCGCGTGTCCGCGCCGAAGGTTTCTGGGGTGCGGCGGCGGCTGAGTTCTTCGCCGATCGCGGGGATGGGGTCCGTTGCGGGGGTTGGGGCGGCGATGGGGGCGGGGCTGGGGATGGGGACCGGCGGCGCGATCACGATGGGGGCAGGTGCGGGGATCGGCGTCGCGATCGGCTCTGGGATAGGAACTGGTGCGGGGATCGGCGTCGCGATCGGTTCTGGGACTGGGACGGGGGTGGGGATCGGCGCCGCGATCGGCGTGGGAATGGGGACGGGCGTTGCGATCGGCTCTGGGACTGGGACGGGGGTGGGAACGGGCGTCGCGATCGGCGTCGGCACCACGGTCGAGTCCGGCACGGGCACCGGAACTGGGGCCGGTTCGGGGGCAGGCACAGAAATGATGGCAATATTGCCGATGGTGAAGGTGAAGGGATAGGAACCGTCGGGCACCGTGTCGCTACCGGAATAGATCTGACCATCGGTGCCATTGATCCCCGAGCCCCCCGGCACATCAAACGGCACGATGCCATTGCCCCCGTGGCGAATGGTGATGGGGCCACTGTTAATGGGGCTGCTGCCGTTCGTCGCAATGCTGCACGCCCCCGAGGTCGCGGCGCAGGGGAACGTATCCGTCGCGCGGAAACTGCTACCCGTCACCACGTCCACCGTGCCGCCGGTGCCGCCAGTGCTGCGGGCATCAATGAATGACACTTCCACATCCCCCGGTGGATCGAGAGTGACGTCGCCGCCATTGCCGCTGCCGCCGCTGGTGACGATTTCGCCGCCGGTGATGCTCACACCCGATTCCACAAAGAGGGCTCCCCCACTCCCGAAGCCACGGCTGTCCACATCCCCGAAGACCACGGGGCCGTTGATTGATCGCAGGGTGACGCTTCCGCCGTTGCCAGCAGCGGCGCGGCTGTTGATGTTGCCGGTGGTGATGCCTGCGGGGGCAATGACGTTGATGGGACCGGCGTTATTGGTGGCGTTGTTGCTGCTGTCGAGGATCCCCAGAACGGCGGTGCTGTTGGCGGTGAGGGAGAGGTTGCCGCTGGGGCCGGTTCCATTGAGGGTGGATAGGGTGCTGCCCGTGGCCGCGATCGCGCCTGCCGTTACCGTGAGTCCACCGGGGGCCGTGAGCGTCTGGCCATTGGCGACGGAAAATTGCCCGGATGTGGTGGTCTGAAACCGCTGATTCCCTTCGCCAGTGAGGGTTACATTTTGATTGAACGCGATCGACGCCGGGATCGTGGTATTGCCGATGGTCAGGTCTGCGCCAGTGCTGAAGACGATGCCATTGAAGGTAACGTCTCCAGGGGCATTGACCGTGATGGTGCCAGTGCCGCCGTCGCCCGGTCCGGCATCGAGGGGGCCATCAAGGGTCACTGCGCCGCCGCCTCGGATAGTGACTACGCTGCCCTGGGTGACGCCTCGATTATTGATCGGGCCGGTGACCAAGATATCACCATTGTCCGCCGTCAAGAGGACTCCCTGGCTCCGAGAAACTGTGGAGGTGGACGTGAGGGTTCCTGCTGTCAGGGGGCCAGAGTCAGCCTGCAGATCGATCTTGCCGCCGAGTCCGCCGGTGGAGTCGGTGGCAACGCGGTCGATACTGACACTCCCTGTGAAACTGCGGAGCAATACATCCCCCCCAGCCCCTGCTGTTGCTTGGGTTAGGATTTGCCCAGTGTCTCCGGCGATGTTGCCGTTACGAGCGTTCATGGTGACGGTGCCCCCCGTTGCGCCTCCCGTATCGACCGTGGCGCTCAGGGCGATCGCGGCGGCATCCACCGTCAGGGGATTGCCATTGGTGGTGAGGTTTGCGCTGATATCGACGGTGCCCGCAAGCTCGGTGGTGGTCAGGACCAGGGGGTATTGGACTGCATCAATAAGGTCGTTCGCCTCAATCCTGCCCGTGAAGCCGCTACCCGCCGTGGCATCGCCAATGATCACCTGGGTGTAGCCGTTGCCGATGCGGCCCAATTCGTTGTTATTGAGAAAAATATTGCCCGTACCCCCCAGGGCGATCGTGCTGGTGTCGGTGAAGGGATACATCTGAAGCACGAGGGGATTGGCATCGTCTCCCGTGCCAGCGATGCTGCCTCCCATTGGAATCGCGATCGCGTCGCTGACAATCAACACGCGGCGATTATTGGCTGTGCCCGCATTCAGGGTGCCCGCCACTTCGACCTCACTACCGGCAGCGTTACCAAAAATGCTGATATTGCCGCCGCCGGAGTTGACCGCAGCGCCCGCCTCCACCAACACCGCCCGCGTGCCGCCTTGGCCTGAGAGGGTAATGGCTCCCCCATTGGAGTTCAAAGTCGCGCCCGGAGCGCCGGTTGCCAGGGTGATGCCATTGCCTGCGCCATCATTCCCCCGCAGGTTGATGGGGCCGCCGTTGGTGGTTAGGGCCACGCCGCCACTGATCACGAGGGGACCATTACCGCCCCCCGTGGGGAAGGGATCATCGGCTGTGAGGTCGATTTCAAAGGCTGTGAGATTGCTGTTCACCGTAATGCCCTGGGCCGCTTCCATGAAAATGCCACCCCCGGCATTGTTAGTGATAGGGGCATTGACGACGATGTTGTTATCGGCCCGTAGGGTGAGTCGGCTGGTGAGGCTATTCCAGGTGACAGGGGCATCCACGGTGATATTGCCAACTCCGCCAACTCCGCCAGCGGTGGAAACGATGATGCTACCAAGCTCAAGCTGGTCCTCCAGATCGGTGTTTTGCAGAATGGAGGGGCTGACGGTGCCGGTGTAGGTGGTGCCATCGAAGGCGATGTTGGTATTGGCGGAGGCGGAGATGGTGATGTCGGTGGGGTCGAGGAGCAGGGTGCCGCTGGGGCCGTCGATGAAGCGCGATCGCAGATCCGCCAGTCCGCCATAGTTGAGGGTTTCTTTACCAGATACTTCCGCAAAGCCGCCGCGATCGCCCCGCGCCGAGATATTTCCGTAGAACTGCGTAGCCCCATCGGCCCAGATGATCGCATTGCCACCGTCGCCGCTGAAAATGCCGTCGGCCAGGAATCGGGAGTTGCGATCAACAAAGGCGCGCTGGGCGTTGAACACATTCCCCTGACCTTGCAAGTCACCGCCGAAACGGATCGAGCCGCCCCCGATCGCGCTGGAAGCATCCACCGTTCCACCGATGGAAATGACGCGATCGCCCAACACCGCGATCGCCCCCGGTTGATCCCCCAAGGTTGAAATGAGGCCCGTGACCAGGGATGTCCCTTCCGTCAGCAAAACGGTACCGTCCGGCTGGGCGATCGCCTGGGTGGCCCCATCAATCCCATGGCCCGTCAGCAGCGTCGGCAAATCCAATGGCGCAATGGCTGTGTTAGAAAGTCCACTTGCTAAGGGCTGAAGTTCTAAACCCAAGATGTTGCCCGCGATCGCCCAACGCACCGACGACTGACCGGGCACCGACGCCACAGTGACCCGCCCGCCGGGAGCCATCAACGCCCCCCCATTCCAGACCGTGCCCCCCAACAGCGTCAGGCCCGCCCCAGGACTCACCGCCAAAGCGCCAAAATTCGCGATAGAACCGGCAGAAGCCCCCGAAAACTCAAACCCCGTCGGCATTCCTACCAAATTCGACCACGCAGAAGCTGACGCATCCAGCCCCGTCGTATCCCAACGCAGATCGCCAAAACCCACCCCCGTCGCCGTCGAACCGACAAAATCCGCCGGAACATTGAGTTGAGCATTGGGACCAAAGATCAGCCCCGCCGGATTGAGTAGGTATAAATTGGCACTGCTGCCCGTTACCTGCAAACGGCCATCAATCCAGGACGCCTCGCCCCCCACCACGCGGCCAAGGATGTTTTGGATTGTGGGCACCGTGACAAAATCCGCCACCTGGCCCTGCTGCACGTGGAAGCGTTCAAAGCTGTGGAATAGATTGCCGCCACCCGTCGAAGTCTGGCCGCCCGTGATTTCCAGGCGATCACCCTGGACCTGCACCTGGGTATTAAAACCATCCTGGGCGGGGACAATTTGCGCGATCGCGGGAGCCATCCCCAGCCCCCAGCCAATGCCGACCATCCCCAATCCGAGCCATCGCCCCTGTCCCATGGTGTCGATCCTCGCCCCAGTATTCCGACTTAATCCCAAGTATCACCCTTTGCCCAGTGTGCCCCTTACCGCCCCCCAGGACATCCCCCGCGCGCCCCAGGTTTAATGGGCCAAGGGTCTGCCTCCCCCAGACGCGCGATCGCCCCCAAAAGGTCCACCCCCATCCGATGCCAAAGAAAATCTAGAGATTTTGCCCCCCACCCCATCCCCAACCCCCAAGGCCGCCCCGGTTCCATAGGGGATGCTAGCCCGCACCATCCCCCGCGCCGTCTCGGTTTCAGGGGAGGTGCCCGCGAGGTTATCCCACCCTTAAGATGGTAGAACGACCGTCCCTCCCCCCCGAAGGACAGACCATCTCCCCTCGCCCTACCCCCGCCGGAGCGCCCCCCAGGCCGCCCATGCCATTCATGCCATCCCCCGAGAGCCATACCCATCGCTCACGGCTGACCGCCGGTTTAGAGTCCGCCCCCGACGACTCCCACGCCAGGGCCGCCGCATTGGATCCGGCCCTCAGTGGGGCGACCGCCGGTGCTGGGGACGTGCTGATCGTCGATGATCAGCCCAATAATCTGCGGCTGCTGTCGATCATGCTCAAAAACCACGGCTATCGGGTGCGACAGGCCATCAGCGGCCGCATTGCCCTGACTTCCGCCCATTTGGCCGTGCCGGATGTGATTTTGCTCGATATCTCCATGCCGGAGATGGATGGCTATGAGGTGTGTCGCCAACTGAAGGCGTCGCCGAAGACCCGCGATGTGCCGGTGGTGTTCATGAGCGCCCATACGGATCTGCTCGATCGCGTGGAAGCGTTCAAAATTGGCGGCATTGACTATATTACGAAGCCGTTCCAGGCCCAGGAGGTGCTGCTGCGGATCGAGAATCAGCTCAAGATCTATCGCCTCCAGCAGCAGCTTCAGCGGGCGAATCAGGTGTTGCTCAAGCGCAATGCCCTGCTCCAGCGGCAGGTGCAGCGTCGCCAGCGGACGGAGGTGGAGATTCGGCTGCTGTTGGCGGCGGCCCAGGCGGTGGGGCGGGCTCCGTCGTTTGTGCGGGCGCTCCAGGCGGTGCTGAGTTTGACGGGGCAGGCGATTGATTGGGAGGTGGGGGAGGTGTGGGTGCCGGGGCGGCCGGGGGATCCGCCCACCTGTTCGGGGGGGTGGCGTAGCCGTTGCGGGGGGGGGCGGGGGGCGATCGCGTCTCCGGTTACGGCGGAGGAGGAGACGGTCCCGCCGACAACGATGACCGCGAGGCAGCGGCCGCCGTTTGATGAGGGGCGACGCTGGCTGTATGAGCATGTGATTACCCTGGGGGAGCCGCACTGGGAGGCGGATCTGGCCCAGACGATCGCGCCGCCGCTGCCGCTGACGGATCAGGGGGAGCCGCTCCACGGGGCCTTGGCGGTGCCGATTGTGAACCGGGAGACGGTGCTGGCGGTGCTGATGTTCTATCGCCGATCGCCGACGCCGATGCAGCCCCATCTGTTGGAGTTGGTGAGTGCGATCGCGGCCCAGGCGGCGTTTCCGATCCACCGCAAACAGTCGGAGCGGGTGCTCAAGGAGTGGGCGCAGCGGGAGCAGGCGGTGTCGCAGATTGTCCGCCACATGCGCCAGACCCTGGATCTGTCGGAAATTTTCCGCACGACGGTGCGCGATATGCACCAGGCCCTGGGGTGCGATCGCGTGTTGATCTTTCAATTGGAGGGGGACTGCGGCGGGCGGTTCATGGCGGAGGCGCTCCAGCCCCCCTGGCAGTCGCTCCTGGAGCCACCGGCCCAGTTGGATGTCCATTGCCTGGGCGCTAACCATCTGCTGACCGAGCCGACGGTCCATGGGCAGGAGCGATCGTGGCAGATTCTGTTTGCGTGCTATTTGCGATCGGCGCTCCAGATGCTCCAGGTGGATGGCCTCCAGGACGGCGGCGGCAGTGGCTACTATTACGCTTCGGATCTGAGTGTGGCGGAGCCCTGGCTGGGGGACTGTTCGATCCTGCAATTCATCCATGCCCGGGCCTGCATGTTGGTGCCGATTTTCTGTGGCGATCGCCGCTGGGGGGTGCTGGCGGCCTACCACAATGGCGGTCCCCACCTCTGGAAGGAGTCGGAACTGGCGATCGCGGTCCAGGTGGGCGACCAGTTGGGGGTGGCGGTGCAGCAGGCGGAACTGGTGGCCCAACTGAAGGTGCAGTCGGAGGAACTCCAGCAGGCCAAGGAAAGTGCCGATGCGGCCAACCAGGCAAAAAGCCAGTTTTTGGCGAACATGAGCCACGAAATCCGCACGCCCCTCAATGCGGCGATCGGCACCACGGAACTGCTCCTGCGCACGCCCCTGAGCCGCGACCAGTCGGAACTGGTGAGTTTGCTCAAAACCAGTAGCGAGAATCTGCTGCTGCTGGTGAATGACATCCTGGATTTTTCTAAGCTCGAAGCGCGGGAAATGCGCCTCGAATCGATTCCGTTCAACCTCAACCACTGCGTTGAAACGGTAAATATGCTGTTGCAGCCGGTGGCGAACCGGAAGGGGCTGCGGCTCACGGCGATCGTGGATAGCAATGTGCCCTGGGCGCTCATTGGGGATCCGAACCGTTTGCACCAGATTCTGATGAATTTGGTGGGCAATGCGGTGAAATTCACGGAGATGGGGTCGATCGTCGTGCAGGTGTCCCTGGATCTGGAGAATGATCGCGCGGCCCAGCTCCATTTCGAGGTGCGCGATACGGGCATTGGCATTCCCCCGGAGGCCCTCGATCGCCTATTCAAATCCTTCAGCCAGGTGGACGATTCCACCACCCGCCGCTATGGGGGCACGGGGCTGGGGCTAGCGATTTGTAAGCAACTGGTGGAATTGATGGGGGGCGACATTGGCTGCGCGCCCCACGCGGGCCAGGGCACCACCTTTTGGTTTAGCCTGCGGTTCCAGAAGCAACTGGTGGATGGCGATCGCTCGGTGGCGTCGGCCATTGGTCCCTTTTTGGTGGGCCACCGCATTTTGCTGGTGACCGAAGATGAGGTGCATCGGACGATCGCGCGATCGAACCTGAAGGCTTGGGGGGCGATCGTCACGGTCCTTGAGGCGGCCAATTTTGTGGAAGCGATCCGCACCGCCGGGGCCAGCGGCCAACCCTTTGATGCGGCGATCATCGACTTCAGCAGCGCCGCAATCCATGGGGAAATGCTGGTGCGGCTGATCCAGTTTGATGCCCACCTGGCGCGGGTGCGCTGGCTGCCCCTGGTGACGGAAAAGCAGCTCCACCGCATTCAGCCATTGATCAATGCGGGGCTGGCGCGCAATCACCTGCTCAAGCCGCTCCAGGTGTCCCGGCTGCTGGACTGTTTGATGCTGCTGTTCGATCGCGCCTGGTTGCCGCCGGTGAACCCCTGGGAGTCGAGCCACCTGACCCGGTTTGGCACGGTGGACCTGAAGAGCCCCAGGTTTAATCCGTTGCTCCAGGCTTCCTGGGGCGATCGCCCTGGGCTGTCCATCACCGATCCGAACGATCCGGCCAATCGCCCTCGGGACTACAAAATCCTGATCGTGGAGGATACGCCGGTCAACCGCACGGTCATTGTCCAGCAGCTCAAAACCCTCAACTGCCCCCGCACGGTCTGCGCGGAAAATGGCCAGCAGGCGCTGGAGATCCTGGAGCGGGACACCTTTGACCTGGTGCTGATGGATTGCCTGATGCCGGTGCTCGATGGCTATGAAACCACCCGCCGCCTGCGCCGATGGGAACGGGACCAGGGCCGGGTGCCGCTGCCGGTGGTGGCCATGACGGCCAATGCCCTCAGTGATGCGCGGGATGCCTGCTTGGCGGCGGGCATGACGGACTATGTGAGCAAACCCCTGGCCATGGCGACCCTGGCGGAGGTGATCGATCGCGCGATCGCCCTGGGACGGTCCTGGTGTGTGGAGGCGGCTCCCCAAGCGCTGACCCCAACGATGGCAGCGGTGGTTTCCCCCGTGGAGGTCGAGGCATCCCCTGAAGCGGCCCCATCTGCGGCGGCGGACGCGATCGCCCCTGGGGCAGACAACTCCGGCCCCCCGCAACGGATCCGCCGGGAGGATATCCCCGTGGACTTTGCCTATCTACAGCGGCTATCGGCGGGCGATGGGCAGTTGGAATGGCAGATTTTGCAGATGTTTGCCGACGGGGCCGTGCAATATACCGCCAATCTGGAGGCCGCGATCGCCCAGCGGGACGGCCAGGAGGTCCACCGCCACGCCCACCAGCTCAAGGGGGCCGCCGCCAGTGGGGGCCTCAAGCGGGTGCCGGATCTGGCCCGACGGATTGAAGAACATAGCGCCCTGGGGGAATTTGAGCAGGCATCGGCAATTCTGGCGGAAATTCATCAAATTCTGGCCGATCTCCACCGCTACCTAGCCACCAATCAGCCGGAGGGCTACAGCCGCTATCCCGTGGATCCGGAGGTGGTCGAAAGCCTAGAGGAGGATGCCGCATCCCCAGGTGCGGGGGAGGATCCGGCGGCGATACAATAAAGCTCCCCAATGCCCAGGACACCGCCACCGCGATCGCCCCGACGACCCATGCAAGACGATTATCTCGAACGGATCCTCACCGCCCGCGTCTATGACGTGGCCCGCGAAACGCCCCTGGAGGTGGCCCCGAACCTCTCGGCGCGGCTGAAGAATACCCTGCTGCTGAAGCGGGAGGATATGCAATCGGTCTTCTCGTTTAAGTTGCGGGGAGCCTATAACAAAATGGCCAACCTGTCACCGGAGGCGCTGCAGCGGGGGGCGATCGCGGCCTCGGCGGGGAACCATGCCCAGGGGGTGGCCCTAGCGGCGGCGCGGCTGGGGGCGGTGGCAACCATTGTGATGCCCGTAACGACGCCCCAGGTCAAGGTTGATGCGGTCAAGGCCAGGGGCGGCATTGTGGTGCTCCATGGGGATACCTATGACGATGCCTGCGCCTATGCCCGTCAGCTTGAGCGGGACAAGGGCCTAACCTTTGTACATCCCTTTGACGATCCGGATGTGATTGCGGGCCAGGGGACCATCGGCATGGAAATCCTGCGCCAGTGCCAGCATCCGATCCACGCGATTTTTGTCGCGATCGGCGGCGGGGGCCTCATGGCGGGGGTGGCGGCCTACGTAAAACGGCTGCACCCGGACATCAAACTCATTGGCGTTGAACCGGTGGATGCGGATGCCATGGCGCGATCGCTCGCCGCTGGCCATCGGGTGCGCCTCGATCAGGTGGGCCTGTTTGCCGATGGGGTGGCGGTGCGGGAGGTGGGGGAAGAGACCTTCCGCCTGTGCCAACGCTATGTGGACGAAGTGATCCTGGTGGGCACCGACGACACCTGCGCCGCCATCAAGGATGTGTTTGAGGATACGCGCTCCATCCTCGAACCCGCCGGTGCCCTGGCCGTCGCCGGTGCTAAAGCCTATGTGGAACGGGAGGGCATCACGGACCAAACCCTGATCGCGATCGCGTGCGGGGCCAATATGAACTTTGATCGCCTGCAATTTGTGGCGGAGCGGGCGGAATTGGGGGAGAGGCGCGAGGCAATTTTTGCGGTCACCATTCCCGAGGAGCCCGGAAGCTTGCGGCGGTTCTGTGACTGCATTGGCAATCGCAATTTGACAGAATTCAACTATCGCATTGCCGATCGCGCGGAGGCCCATATTTTTGTGGGCTTACAGATCAGTAACCGCGCCGATGCGAAGGCGATGGCGGAAAAATTTGAGGCGAATGGCTTTCGCACCCTGGACCTAACGGATGATGAGCTGGCTAAAATGCACCTGCGCCATATGGTCGGGGGGCGATCGCCCTTGGCGGACCATGAATTGATCTATCGGTTTGAATTCCCCGAACGGCCCGGTGCCCTGACCCGCTTCGTCAATGCCATGAGCCCGGATTGGAATATTAGTTTATTCCACTACCGCAACAATGGATCTGACTATGGGCGCATTGTGGCGGGTATTCAAGTGCCGCCCGACGAGATGAATGAATGGCAAGGGTTTTTAGAGGCGCTGAATTATCGCTACTGGGATGAAAATGATAATCCTGCCTATCATTTATTCCTAGGCTAAATCCATTCGATGGGTGAAGGGCGCGACTTTCCATCCTCAAACCGACCGGGGTAAGGGGCTCAAGTTCCTTGTCTGCTCACCCATTAGATCCGTTGAGATTTGCTACGATCAAGCGGTCTTGCGCTAGATCAACTATGCTCGCCACCAATCCGCTGTACATCAGTCCGGCTGATTACCTCGCCGCCGAAGAGGTCAGCCCCTTCCGCCACGAATACCGCGATGGCGAAGTCTTTGCTATGACCGGCGGCACTCGCAATCACAACGCGATTATTGGTAATTTACTCGTTGCCCTGAAAACCCAGCTTCGCGGTTCCGGTTGCCGCTGCTTTACTGAAAATATAAAAACCCATATCGAAGCTCGTAATGCGTTCTACTATCCCGATTTAGTCGTCACTTGCGACGATCGCGATCGCCCGAATAATGAGCAATTTATCAGCTATCCTCGCCTCATTATTGAAGTGCTTTCGCCCAGCACGGCCCGGTTTGATCGCACGGAAAAGTTCGCCGATTACCGCACCATCCCCAGCCTGACGGAGTATGTACTGGTTTCAACGGATTGTCGGGCGATCGAGGTGTTTCAACGGGGCGATCGCGGTGAGTGGCACCGGGCAAATCCCAAGGATCCAGTGCAATTAATGGGTCTCAATATCGCGATCGCGATGGACGAGATCTACGAAGATACCGACATTGCTTGAGACCACCGTTGAGGGCATGGCCTGCGTTTCCCATGGGCGTTAACTAGACAAACCTTAGCTATCAGGTTAGGTATCCACCTCTTCGCCAAGGTAGAGGTACACAAACGCCCGCGCCGCCTCAGGATTGAGATCCCTCAGCGCCCGAGTGATGTCCAGAACCCGCTCCGCCGTCGGATCGCGCTCCTCACGCACCCAACGGTAGACATTACTGCGCTCGACCCCAAGCCGTTTCGCGAGGGCGTATTGCGTGACGCCATGGGTCTCGATGGCAATTCGTAAGGCGTGACCGGCTTTTCCCATGGGCTCAATCCTGTCAGACCCGTTCAATGCCGTAAACGACGACTAGTTAGAGCCGTGGGGAAATGCGCGATCGCGCCCTACGCATCCCCCCCAACGACCACATTCCGAATCCGCAAACTCGGGCCACCACAGCCCACCGGCAGACCACTCTGGCCCCCCTTTCCGCAACCGCCCGACTCATCCCAGTAGAAATCGTCGCCGATCGCCTCGATATCCGCCAAGGTTTTGAACGCATTGCCCGAAAGGGTCACATCCCGCACCGGTTCCGCCAACTGGCCATTGCGGATCACCCAGGCTTCCCCGGCGGTGAACGTGAACATCTCGCCATTGGTCATGCCGCCGAGCCAGTTGCGGGCATAGACCCCATCCGCGATGCCGTCGATCAACGTATCCACCGGGGTGGAGCCGCGATCGATCCAGGTGTTGGTCATGCGCACCAGGGGCGGGTAGTGGTAGTTCAGGCAGCGGGCATTGCCGGTGGGAGTTTCGCCCAATTTGCCCGCCGTTTCGCGCGAATGGAGCCGCCCGGTGAGGACGCCGTTGGTGATGAGCTGCGTCGTGGTGGCGGGGGTGCCTTCGTCGTCGTAGCGGTAGCTGCCCCGGTGGCCGGGAGGGGCGGCCCCATCAAAAATCTGGAGGTCATCGGGGCCGAAGCGGCGGCCGATGCTCATGGTTTCTAATAAATCTGGATTTTCGTAGGCCATGTCCGCTTCGGAGAGGTGGCCGAAGGCTTCGTGGACAAAGAGGCCCGTGAGGACGGGATCGATCACGACGGTGTAGGTACCGCCCTTGACCGGCGGCAGGGAGAGGGCTTCGACGGCGCGGCGGGCGGCGCTGCACACCTGGTCATCGAGGTTGAGGAGGTCTTCGTAGCCGTTGCGGGAGCCGGTGGTTTCGCGGCCCGTTTGGACGGTGCTGCCGTTGCGGGCGGTGGCGGCGAAGCGCATTTCCATGTCCACCCAGGATTGTTCGAGGAGGGTGCCATCGGAGGTGGCGAGCCAGATCCGTTGGGCGCTGTCGCCGTAGCGGACGAGGGTGCTGGTGACGCGATCGTCGGTGGCGCGCAGGATGTCGGCGTAGTGATCGCAGAGGGCTTTTTTGTCGGTGAGGGGGATGTGGCGCGGGTCGGTGCCCTGGAGGGGGAGGCGGTAGCGATCGCGGACGGGGTCAATGGGGGCGAGGATGGTTTCGTCATCGCCGATGGTGCGGGCGGCGGCGATCGCTTCTTCGATGCGTTCGAGGAGGGTGTCAATGCGGTTGAAGCTGGCGAATCCCCAGCCGCCTTTGAAGCAGGCCCGCACCTGGCCGCCAATGGAGAGGTTTTCGCTGAGGCTTTCGAGGCGGCCCCCGCGCAGGAGGATGTCGGTGCCTTCGGATTCTTCGAGGCGGATGGCGAGGTAGTCCACGCGATCGCGGTAGCGGGCGATCACATCCTCTAGGAGGTTCGGGGCGTCGTCAAGGAGGGAAGCGGCCATAGGTTTCGCACACCGTCAGCGGTCTGGGCAGTCGCCCCCATTATTGCCGATTGCGGCCCTGGCGAGATGGGCGACGCGATCGCGTCCTGGGGGGAAAATGGAGCGGTGGGTTTGGGGAGGGGCTAAATGGTGATGGATGTGGGGCGGCTGGGGGGGGCGATCGCGGCGATTGCCCTGGGGCTGTGGATGGGAACGGTAAACGTTGCCTCGGCCCAGGATTGTTTTATTGAGCTGGAGGATGGGACGCGGGTGGATCTCAACCGTCGCCTCTGTCGCCACAATCTGGAGCGTCGGGCGATCGCGCCGGAGGGGGCTACGGGGGTGTTGGCGTTTGAGGAGTTGGATCTGCGGCCCCAGGTGAGTGCGACGACGGCGGCGATCCAGGGGATTATCCGCAACCGCAGTAACAGCGTGGTGAATTTGGTTGCGTTTCGGGTGGATCTGATGCGCGATGGGGTGGCCCTGGGGCGGGTGAGGGTGCCGGCTCCGGTGGCGGCGATCGCGCCGGGGCAGTCGGTGCGGTTTGCCCATGTGTTTGCCCATGGCCTTGCGGCGGATGTGGATTGGTCGCGGCTGCGGCCGGTGCTGGTGTCCATTGAGGAGGCGGTGGATCCGGCGATCGCCCCCAATGACCCCGCGACGGAGACCAACCGCGATCGCGAACCGGGGGGCTGGATTGTGGATGAGGCTGCGCCACCGGGTGATGGGCTGCCAAGTAACGTCCCGCCGAGCAATGGGCCGCCCTCTGGCGTTCCGGCCAACGTTCCGTCGAATCTTCCGCCCAATAGCCCGCCGAGTAACGTTCCGCCGAGCAACCTTCCGCCCAATACCTCTGAAATTCGCCCCTAATCAACCCAATTTCCTAATCAAACCAATTCTGGAACGCGAACCAGCCATTTCCTAAATCCGTCACGTCTTGGCTGCCCGCGTTGCTGCCCGGTCCTAGGCTCTGGCGTTTGGGGGCAAATTCCGCGATCGCGTCCGGAGCCACCCACGCAAAGCCGTCATAGGCCCAAATGCCGCGCCTCGGGTGATTCACCAGGGCCACGATTCCCGGCGCGACTTGCCCCACCGCCGCCACCTGAAACAGGCCCACGGTCTCGTCCACCGTCGCAAAAATGACGCCATTCGGATCAAAGGGCCGTGCTGTCTGGGTTTGCGCCAGTTGCATCAGCCCCTGCCGATGGACAATTAAACTGACCCGCAGCGGCCCATGGCTCCACCACAGCAGCAGCAGCAGGCCGTACAGTGCCGGGACCACCAGCGATCGCCGCCGCACGGTCAGGGGTAAAAATGGCCGCCGATCGCGCGATCGCCACCGCCGCCAGAGCGATCGCAGCGCCCCCGCCAGCCAGCCCCACAGGGCCACCAGCCAACAGACCGTCGCCCCCACGAAACACAGCAGCGGCCACGGCAGTGTTTCGCCATTCGCCGCGATCGCCCCCAGCAACGCCAGCGGCCCCATCAAATGCAAAAACAGCAGGCCATTGAGGGGCGACAGGAGCAACTCGATCCCCGTCCCCGTCGGCAGCGGCTGCAATCCGGGCGACAGGCAACACACCAGGGCCAGCCCAAACGCGATCGCGGCGGCCCCATTAATCCATAGCCACGGACGAAACCACCGCCCCATCATCTCTGTTTGGCCCTGTTTGCCCTTGTTTCAGTTACCCCAAACCCTAGCCCACCGAACCAATCCGCCGCCAGGGGCCAAACCGCGCCACGTAATGATCCAGAATCGCGATCGCGCGATCGCCCTCACCCCCCGCCGCGATCGTCAGCCGCAGGCCCCCCACCTGACTTTGCAAATAATCAAACTCCCGCGAAGTCTGGGGCAACAGCTCCACCGTCACCCCCGACAACAACCCCAGATGGGCCGCAATTTCCCGATACACCGCCAGCGGCATCCGTTCACAGGCCAGCTCCCACGCGATCGCTCCCCCCTCCGAATGATCCAGCGCCCACCGCAGCGCCGCCAACTCATCCGTCATCTGATCCGCCGTCATCACCCAACCCTCCAAAACTTCAGCCAACTGAAGCACGACTAAAAAACACTCTAGTCAAAGACACTTCCCAAGCCCATAAAGACAAGGGGCTTAAGCCCCTTGCCCCCACCGGCGGACGCGCGATTCCTCAACCCTCAGGACGCGATCGCCCACCGGGCGGCGGCAACGTACAGCAATTCACCTCATCGAGGCACACCTTGCCCCACTGCAACGCCCAGCGCACCAGGGCCACCCGATTCTCCGTCCCCGTCTTCGTCAAAATATTGCTGACATGGTTATCCACCGTCCGCTTACTAATCTCCAACCGCACCGCAATCTCCTGATTCGTCAGGCCCGACGCCACCAACTCCACAATCTGAAGCTCCCGATCCGACAGCGTGGCCGGCGCGATCGGCAACTCCCCCCCCAACTCCCCACCCGTAGAACCCATAAATCCCACTGCAATTGCTTAAAACTTTTTAAATCTCTCAACCGGCCCATCGACCCCAAGGGCAACCGCCTTGGCCCTCTCCATACTCTTATACCAACTGACGATCGCGACTAAATCTCGCCCCAAGCCGAGGTCCCATGGCCGCCGATCGCCGCGATCACGCCGCCCCCGCCAACCCTCCCCCACTCCCCGCCAAAGCATAGGGTATGGTCAATGGGGTTTAGGGAATCCCCGCCCCGCCCATCTCCCATCTCCCATCTCCCATCTCCCATCTCCCCCCGCACCCCCTGCCCATGGATGTCCTCCTGACGATCAAAAGCTCACCCCTGTTCACGTTCACCCTGCTGCTGGCCGTCAGCGTCCTAATCCCCCCCCTCGTCGAGCGGCTGCGCCTGCCGGGACTCGTCGGCCTGCTGGCGGCGGGGGTGGTCCTGGGGCCAAACGGCCTGCAAATGCTCGACCACAAAACCGAGACCATGCAACTGCTCTCGGAAATCGGCAAAATTTATCTCATGTTTGTGGCGGGACTAGAGGTGGATCTGGAGCAATTCCACCGCACCCGCAATCGATCGCTGGGCTTTGGTGTATTGACCTTCATCGTGCCCCTGCTGACGGGGCTGGCGGTGGGGCGGGCCTTTGGCTTTGGCTGGAATGCGTCCGTGCTGATTGGGTCGCTTTTGGCCTCCCATACCCTCTTGGCCTATCCAATTGTGAGCCGTTTGGGGGTGGTGGCGAATGAGGCGGTGACGGTGACCATTGGCGCAACGATCGTGACGGATACGGCGGCGCTGCTGGTGCTGGCGATGTGTGTGGCGGTGAACCAGGGGGAGATGACGCCCCTGCGGCTGGTGGAACTGTTGGGGGGGGTGGCGATCTATTCCGGGGTGGTGCTGTGGGGATTTGAGCGGGCGGGCCATGAGTATTTCCGCCGCACGGGGGACGATCGCGGCAACCAGTTTTTGTTTGTGCTGCTGGCGGTGTTTTTGGCGTCCGTGGGGGCGCAGGTGGTGGGCATCGAGCGGATTGTGGGGGCGTTTTTGGCGGGGCTGGCGGTGAACCGGGTGCTGGGCGATGGCCCGGTGAAGGAGAAGGTGGAGTTTGTGGGCAGTGTGCTGTTTGTGCCCTTTTTCTTCATTGATATGGGGTTGCTGCTGGATTTGCCCGCGATCGCGTCGTCGGCGTCATCGTTGGGCTTGGCGGCGGTGATTGTGGTGGCCCTGATTGGCAGCAAGTTTCTGGCGGCCTGGGGGGCGAAGCTGCTCTACCGCTATAGCTGGACCGAGACGATCGCCATGTGGTCCCTGTCCATGCCCCAGGTGGCGGCGACCTTGGCCGCCGCGATCGTGGGGGTGCAGGCGGGCATTGTGGACAATCGGGTGTTCAATGCCGTCGTGGTGCTGATGCTGGTGACCTCGATCCTGGGGCCGGTGATTACCACCCGCGCCGCGTCGCGCCTGACGCTGCCGGAGGGGTCGCCGGTGGACAATGACGAAATTCTGTGGGCACCGCCGAATCCCCTGGCCCTGCTGCCGGGGGAAACGGACGAAGAGCGGGGGATTTGTCGGCTGCCCTTTTCGATTGTGGTGCCGTTGGCGAATCCTTTGACGGCGTTCTATTCGTTGCAGATGGCGGCGATTTTGGCGCGCTATGAGGAGGGGCAGATTGTGCCGCTGGCGGTGGTGCGCGCTCCGGGCAGTGGCGATGAGCCGGAGGTGGATGCGGCCCTGCGGCGGGCGCGGCATTTGCTGGATCGGGCGACGGCCTATGTGGCGGATCTGGAGGTGCCGGTGAGGCCGGTGCTGCGGTTGGATGATGATGTGGCGCGGGGCATTGCCCGTGTGGGGCGCGAGCAAACGGCGTCGTTGGTGGTGATGGGTTGGGGGTCGGAGAGTTTGCGATCGCGGCTATTTGGCAGCACGATCGACGAAACCCTGGCGGCAACGCGCTGTCCGGTGGCGGTGGTGCGGTTGGCGGACGATCCGCAGACGTTCCAGCGGGTGTTGGTGGCGGTGAAGGATCTCGAACCGAAGGCGCGGCGGGCGATGCGTTTTGCCCAGATTTTTGCGGCGGCCAATGGGGCCCATTTGATTGCGCTCCATGCCTGTGCGCCCCAAACGTCGCCGTCACAGATGGTGGAGATGCGCGACGGGATTGGTCGGGCGATCGCGGAGATGGAACCGGCGGTGAGCTATGAGGTGCAGGTGATCCCGGCGGAGGATCCGGCTAGGGCGATCGCCAGTGCGGCCAAGGGGGTGGATTTGGTGGTGCTGCGATCGGTGCGGCGGCGGACGGCGGCGGGGCTGGTGATTGGGGATGTGACCACGGCGGCGATTCCCCTGCTGACCTGTTCGCTGGTGATGTTTGGTGAACCCCATTCCTAGCCGTTCTGTTCACTTCACTTTTAGCCGCGATCGCCCAGGAGCCCGTTGCCGATGAATCCGTTCAATTTGGACCCGATGCCGCCGCGATTGGCCCATCCCCATGGCCTCGACCCCTCTGAGCCCTTTGATCGAGATGCCTTTCAGCGGCACTTTTGCCGGCGGGCGGAGGCGTCGGCGGGCCGGTGGCGGGCGCTCTTGGTGGGCAATTCCCGCTGGCACTGGGCGAGTTTCCGCCGCGATCGCCTGATTGATACCTGGGACGGCGAGCCCTGGCATGGGGAACTGGAGGCGATCGCCAGCAACGCCGGACCAATCGCGGCGGCGTCGGTGGTGCCTGCGGTGACGGACCAGCTTCAAATCCTGGCCCAGGGGGGGGCGGCGATCGACCCGATTCCCCTGGCGGCGATTCCCCTGCACGATCTCTACGGCACCCTGGGGATCGATCGCGCCCTGGCGGTGTGGGGGGCGGGGCGGGTCCATGGCTTTCCGGTGTTGGTGATTGACGCGGGCACGGCCCTCACCCTCTCGGCGGCGGATGGCGATCGCCGCTTTTTGGGGGGCGCAATTCTGCCCGGATTTGGCCTCCAGTTGCGGGCCTTGGCGGAGGGGACGGCGGCCCTGCCCCCCTTGACCGTGCCCCGGTCCGGGTTTGATGACTTGCCGCCCCGGTTTGCAACGGACACGGCGGCGGCGATCCTCAGCGGCGTGGGCTACGGTTTGGCGGCGGTCCTGCGCGATCGCGTGGCCGAGTGGCGATCGCGGTTCCCCACGGGCGCAGTGGTCCTAACCGGCGGCGACGGGGCAGCCCTGCGGCAATTTCTGCGGGCGGGGGAGGAGTTGCCGGGACCCGCGATCGTGTCCGATCCGCACCTATGGCACTGGGGTTTGCGGGAATTGGTCTATCCCGAACCGCCCCGCCCCTAGGGTTTCCGCACCGCCGTCACGCCATAGAACGGATCGCCACCGCCCATGCCCAAAAGCTGTAGCCAGGGGGGCGCATCGGAGGTTTTGACAATGTATTGCGGCTTTTCAAACGCGGGCACCGACTGGAAATAGCGACAGACCAGGGCCACGCGATCGCTTTCGGAACCGTCGCGCCACGCCTGGATCGCCTTCTGATAAAACATGCGATTGGAAAAGCTAATAATCGCAACGCCACCGGGCCGCAACACCCGCCCAATTTCAGCAAAAATCGCCTCAGGATATTGCAAATACTGAACCGAAACCGTATTTAAAACCGCATCAAAACTGCCATCTTCATAGGGCAATTGCAGATTTTCATTGAGATTTTGGACAATATAATGGTTCAGCCGTCGGTTGCGCGCCAATTCCGCCCCATTGAGCCCATGGCCCTCAACCCATTCAAATTCCATTTCGTCGGGTAAGTGGGACACCCAACTACTCATTAAATCCAAAATGCGCATCCCTGGCCGCAGGCGATCGCGGTAAAGATCCGTCAAGGTTTGGATAAACCCCTCATCCACATGGGTCACGAAGCGGGGCTGATCGTAAAAGTCTGTGTCGTTACTGGGGTCTAGCTTTTCCCGTTGGCTCGCCGTCAAAATCATAGGTTGAATAGAAATGAGAAAAAACCAGGAACTAAATTAAACTTTAAGCCACTTTCCTAGATTGGTCTCCAGTCGTTGAGACAAGGGGCTTAAGCCCCTTGCCCCTGCTGAATCGGCAACAGTGGCATCAGGACTTTTGAACCATCGAACAACAGATTCTAGCCATGAAAAATCTTAAATAAATTCGGCGCGATCGCGGTCTAAATTCGTCCAAAACTGTTGCGCCTGATCAATCACCCCCCGATTGGCATCGAAGGTAATGCGATCGCGGGCCGCCCCATAGGGAAGCCAGACAAAATCGCGAATTTCCGCCTCCTGAACCACCACCGTTTGGGTCAACGCGATCGCCGGGAAATAGAGCACCGTCTTTTGGATTGGCCCCTTATGTTTGCGGATTTCGTAGACCTCCTCGAACCGCGCCCCCGCCACCACCCGGTAATCCAAAATGCCCGTCTCCTCCTCAAACTCCCGCTTTGCCGAAGCTAGGGGCGTTTCATCCGCCTCCGCGTGGCCCTTCGGGAACGCCCAATGGCCCGCCTGGTGTTGAATAAGGAGATACTGGCCGCGATCGCCCGCCGCCCCCCCATCAAAAAAGACCGGCACCAAACCGAAGGCCGCATCCCGCCGCCCCGACCCATCCCCCGCAAAATCAGCCGCCCTTGCCATGAATTGCCCCCGCTAGAGACCGCGATCGCCACCGGAGTCACCCCCGCTTGATCTACCCTCGACTGTAGCGCCGAAGCCCGCCCTTGCCCTAGACCCATGCCGAAATTCGTCCTCGCCTCCGCCTCCCCCGCCCGCCGCCGCCTCCTAGCCAATGGGGGCATCACCGCCGCCGTCTGCCCCAGCGATTTTGACGAAGATCAGGTGCAAGCCTTTGATCCCATCGATCTGGTGCAACTGCTGGCGCGCCACAAGGCGGAAACCGTCATCGCCCGCCTGCAACGGGAACCGGCCCTGCGTCAGGAGCTCTTTGGTACCGCCGATCCTGGCCCGACGGTCGTTTTAGGCTGCGATTCCGTCCTGCTGGTCAATGGCGAAGTCTATGGCAAACCCGCCAATTCCGAAGAGGCGATCACCCGGTGGCGGGCCATGGCCGGCCAGGTGGGGGATTTGTATACGGGCCACGCCCTCTTTGATCTAGGTTTTGATCTGGGGTCCGCGCGATCGCGGTGCCAAGCCCAGGTCACCCGCGTCCACTTTGCCAACCCCAGCCTCGACGAAATCCAAGCCTACGTCGCCACCGGAGAACCCCTCGCCTGCGCCGGTTGCTTTGCCCTCGAAGGACGCGGCGGCCTATTCGTGGAAAAAATCGAAGGCTGCCACACCAATGTCATTGGCCTGAGCCTGCCCCTGCTGCGCCACCTGCTGCGGGATTTGGGCTTTGCCGTCACCGACTTTTGGGAATAAAACCCATGGCTCAAACCTGCAATCCCATAATTTCTAAATCCCCCATGACTAGGTAAGCCTTGTGTCAAATAATCCCCTTGCAGAAGTCTTTGGCTTTCCGAGCGAGAATCTATCAGAAACAGCAACACGCTATCGTCGTAACAAGCTATGTCCGTATAACAATAAGGTACCCAATTGCACCAAAGACAAAGCGAATAACCCCTTGGGAATATGCAGTATTTACCACAAGCAATCTCCAGTCATCACCTGTCCAGTACGTTTTCGACAAGATTGGCTAATCGCTGAAAACGCAGCAAGCTTTCTATTCAAGGAAAACCTTGACTGGACCTCCCTCACGGAGGTCCGACTGAAGGATGCCAGTGGTCAATCCGCTGGAAACATTGATGTCGTGCTGGTTGCCTACGATGGGCAGGGCAGAATTTTAGACTTTGGTACAGTTGAAGTACAGGCGGTTTATATTTCCGGCAATGTTCGCAAACCTTTTGAAGTTTACATGCAAGCTCCCGAGACTTGGGAGTCTGTCAACTGGTCACAGCTTGCGGACTATTATCCCACTCCGGATTATCTGTCATCTTCCCGCAAGCGATTAGTGCCGCAACTGCTCTACAAGGGAAAAATACTGCGCGAATGGGGAAAAAAGCAGGTCGTCATCGTTCAGAGAAGTTTTTTTGAAACATTACCGGAATTGCCAAAAGTTCATGAAAGTCAAGCTGAAATTGCTTGGCATCTTTACGATCTTGACTTGCAGGACAATCGCTTTAATCTAAAGCTCAGCGATGTGGTTTACACGGAGTACTGGACGGCCATTAATCGCATCTCCACATCGGAGGCCGGAAAAGCAGAAGATTTTATTGAGGTACTACAGAGAAAGCTTGACGACAAGTTAGAAAACTCATCAGATACACAAACCATTTCTGAAATATCCTTCAACCAGGAAGAATTCTAATGCACCAGATTGAGTTGTTTGACCATGGGGTCATGGCTGATGCTCAAGAAATAGTCCAAGAAATAGTCAATGTTGCCAGCGTTCCACAGCGTAGTCCCTTTCGATATGCTGGCGGTAAAACCTGGCTGGTTCCAAAGATACGCCAATGGCTACATTATAGCAACGGCTTTAGAAAAGAGTTGATTGAGCCCTTTGCGGGCGGCGGCATTGTCAGTCTTACCGCTATTTTTGAGAAATTAGTCGATCGGGCAACGATGGTTGAAAAAGACGAAGATGTTGCCGCCGTCTGGAAAGTTATTCTCAGTGGTGGAGCTGAGTGGCTCGGTGATGCCATTGTTAATTTTGACCTAACTCCAGATAGTGCGAGACATGCAATAGAGCAGGCTGATCAATCGTTGGAATGTCGTGCATTTGCAACCATTATCAAAAATCGAGTGAATCGAGGCGGAATTCTTGCAAGTGGTGCTGGTTTTATCAAAAATGGAGAGAATGGGAAAGGGATAACTTCCCGTTGGTATCCTGAAACCCTCAGGAGACGAATCCTTTCAATAGATCAAATTAAACATAAGATCAATTTTATCGAAGGGGATGGTTTTGAAGTTTTGGAAGAGAATATCGACAGAAAGGATTCCATATTCTTCATTGATCCCCCCTATGTCAAGGCGGGAAGGAGACTCTATCGTCATTCCAATATTGATCATGGGGCATTGTTTGATTTAGTTAATAGATTAAAGTGTACTTTCTTGATGACCTATGACAGCAATGATGAGATCAAAAGGCTTTCGGATTTTTACGGTTTTGAAGCAAGGCTCATTGCCATGAAAAATGGTCATCATGCCAAGAAAACAGAGTTGGCGATCTCAAAAAATTTGGCGTGGCTATAGGATCATGGCATTTATGAGTTTCATCAATCTCTCACGCCGCCATGACTAATACCCTGGGCTCTCTGCAACGGTTAATTGACGTGGTGGCTCGCCTGCGCGATCGCGATCGCGGCTGCCCGTGGGATCTGGCCCAAACCCCCGAAACCCTGATCCCGTACATCCTCGAAGAAGCCTACGAAACCGTCGATGCCATCCGCCAGGGCGACTCCACCGCGATCGCGGAAGAACTCGGCGATTTGCTCCTGCAAGTGGTCCTGCAAGCCCAGATCGCCAGCGAAACCGGAGCCTTTGACCTGGGGAACGTCGCCAACGGCATCGCCGACAAACTGATCCGCCGCCATCCCCACGTCTTCGGCGACGGCACCGCCACCACCCCCGAAGCGGTCAGCGAAACCTGGGACGCCATCAAGGCCGCCGAAAAGGGCCACGATCCCAACGATCGCCACCGCCTCAGCCGCCAATGCGATCGCGACGCCCGCTCCCTGCCCCCCCTGATGGCAACGGCCAAACTCTCGAAACGGGCCGCCGCCGTCGGCTTCGAGTGGGAAACCCTCGACGGCGTATGGGCCAAATTCCACGAAGAACTCGACGAACTGCGCGACGCGATCGCCACCGGCGACCCCGACCACCAGGAGGCCGAACTGGGCGACCTATTGTTCTCCCTCGTCCAGGTGGCCCGCTGGCAAAACCTCGACCCCACCGCCGCCCTCCACAAAACCAACCGCAAATTCATCGCCCGCCTCGCCCTGATGGAATCCCTCGGCGATCGCCCCCTCCAGGACTACACCCTCGCGGAACTCGACGACCTCTGGACCCGCGCCAAGGCCACCATCCGCGCCGAAGTCGCCGCCCGCCAAGGCAACACCGCCGCCAGCTAGGGCCATTCCCCCACCGCCGCCCCCGCGATCGCCCAGCCCCTTACGCAGTACTTGAGAATTGATATCAACAATGCTATGGTCTTATGACCAATCGGATCAGCCCGACAATCCCCTCTAAATACCCATGATGACGAACAAAGTCAGTCGCCGCCTATTTTTGGCGGGCGGCTCCGCCATGGCTGCCCTCACCCTTGGCAACTGGCAGCGAGCCCGTGCCCAGACCCCCACGGGCGAACTCAACCTCTACTCTGGCCGCCACTACGACAGCGACCAGCAACTCTACGACGCCTTCACCCAAGCGACCGGCGTCCGGGTCAACCTTATCGAAGGGGAAGCGGACACGCTCATCGAACGCATCCAGGCAGAAGGCCCAAACAGCCCCGCCGATGTCCTCATCACCGTCGATGCCGGACGCCTGTGGCGGGCCGATCGCGCGGGCCTGTTCACCCCCATCGCCCAGAGCGCCGCCCCCAACCTCTACAGCGCCGTCCCGGCCAACC